>ERZ779885.352-NODE-352-length-52833-cov-6.422411_pt1 | contig 52833 bp, 53 predicted proteins | sample MGYA00511554_ERZ779885 | MGnify/ENA primary metagenome ERZ779885 (study PRJEB29588, sample SAMEA2160998) | human gut metagenome | biome: human gut; feature: human-associated habitat; material: faeces | place: Denmark | collected 2008/2010 ... | reverse complement strand
ACGTGATATTTACAGACTGAATATCATTTATGCGGGGCAATCCCCAAAGATACATACCATTCATAAATATGTTGATTCCAACAATCAAAACTGTCATAACTATCACTTCTATCAAAAATCGAATAAGACATTTGAAAATCTTGTTCACCAATTTATCCTCCAATCTCGATTTCTCCTGCTCCCAAAATCCCGAGTTGTCTCTATCTTTATCTTTTAATTATACACAGGATTTGAATCTTTTTCTACTTATCCATAATCAAAAAATCCTCTTCCTTGTATTATAAAACCGCTTTCATAAAGTTTTTCTTCTTTTTCAGAATACCTGCGTATCACTACGAATATTCCGACTGTCAAAATCACTCCAAATACGATTCCTGCCAGAATTCCATTCGTCCCCATTCCATAACTCTCATTCAGATAATAAGATGGCAGGAAAGAAAGGATTGTTCCCACAACCAATGGCGGTATAAATCTTAGAAAATTCTTATAGCATAGGCACTTTACCATTTCCTTGTCTATCATTCCCAACATTCGCAAACTACAAACGACCCTGCTATTTTCTTCCTTCTCTGCCTGGATACGTGAATGAATTAACAGAAACTCAGCCATTATCATAAGCCCTATCACAAATGCCATCAAAAATAATAAAAATTGTCCTGATTTCTTTGCATCCTGGTATTTCTCCACCTTCGAAGACAATTCATAATATGTCTGCTCATCTTCATTCAACTGATTGCTTTCCTGCAGATATTCTTTTACTTCACATACTCCCGCATAAGAATCTTCCCAATTCTGAAACTGAAACAAGTTTGCGATACCAGCACTACCTGTTATATCTGCACTTAATTTTTCGAAATCAGAATCGTTGATGATCAGTGTTTTATCTGCAAAGGTCGGATTTTGATTAAACAGTATCTTTACATCTGTTCCAACAGACTGCAGCTTTCTGTCCCCGAAAATCGTTACAGTAGATACTGGCTGTATGTTATGTTCATACCCATCTTCCAGATTGTACTGAAACAAATTCAAAAACTCGCCTTCCTGAATCTGATAATCACATCCAAAATCCCGGTTTATTTCTGTCACAGGAAGGTAATTAAAAACATCATCTCTGATATAGGGAAGCTGAATGACCTGTTCTACAGTAACACCATTTTTCTCCAATATATGAAGGACATCCTGTACTGAAACCTGATTCATTCCATAGATTTCTGAGTACACCATGTCATAGGGAGAATAACTTTTTGCATCCTGTAGAAAAGCCGGATATAAAGTCACACATACCCCCGTAAGCATAACAGATACCGCTATTATGAGAGAGGCTAAAACATACCTACATCCCCATTCTTTCTTGTGTCTGCGGACAAATGACCATTCCACCAGATGAAACCTCATGTAGTTGGGTGCAAGTCTGCATAAGAACGTACCGATCTTTCCTGTTTTTTCTGCCCGATATTGTGCTTTTAGCAGGGTTCCGATTTTATCCAGCATAAGTCTCCCGGCATTCAGGATAAATGCAACTGCCACCACTACTGTATATAGAACTGCTGTAAGCTTATATGCTTCCGGGCAAAACTGCCATTGCACTCCGTGAACATCTATTGCATAAATGATAACGGAAAAAAATAAAAATGACAGCACAGTTCCTGCCGCAAGTGCTATTGCTAATGCCAGCACGGATATGATCACATTTTCAAAAAGTAAGTTTCCAAACGCTTCCTTCCGTCTCATGCCAAGAGAAAACATCACGCCGTATTCCTGTTTTCTTGATGCCAGAAATGCCTGACACGAAACAGGAAGAAAAAAACCAGAAACACTGCAGACAGAAAAAATGGAAGATAAATGTTATTGGATATGGATGAATTTACAATCGACGCATTCATAAACGTCCTGTTTGTGGAAATAACTGCAAAACAACAGAATAATGCCGTTGCAGATAAATTGCATAGAAAGTACAATCGATATTTGTAAAAACCAGCTTTCAGCATCTTTCGGGAAATATCAAAAAAGGTCATCTTTTCCACCTCCCAAACCGCACAGCGTTTTCCATATATCTTCTCTGAAATTATCGGCCGTGTTCTCTTTCTTTACTTCTTTTGCCAGATTCCCATCCTGTAGAAAAAGTACCCGGTCACAAAAGGATGCCGTATAAGCATCATGTGTCACAAGCAGAAAGCTGATGCCAGACCGTTGATTCATCTGTTTCATACATCGCATCACATCCCCGGTGGTCTTTCGGTCAAGGCTTCCTGTTGGCTCATCTCCAAAAATAATATCCGGTTCATTGATCAGCGCCCTGCCAATCGCAACTCTCTGTTTCTGACCTCCCGATATTTCCGTAATTCCTTTGTCAGCTAATTTTTCAATGCCGAGCACATCCGCTATTCTTGAAAAACGCTCTTGCTGGATGTCTGCTTCTTTTCGTTCAAGAATGAGTGGTAACAATATATTTTCTTTTACCGTCAAACTCTCCAAAAGCTGGAAATCCTGAAAAATCATTCCCATATGCTTTCTGCGAAAAAATGCCTTCTCTTCTTCCGTAAGCTGTGAAAACGTTTCTCCTCCTATTACGATTTCTCCATCGTCCGGTGTGTCAACCCCGGTCAGCACATGGAGCAGAGTAGTCTTTCCACTGCCGGATGGTCCCATAATAGCAACCATTTCTCCTTTCATAACTTGCAGATTCACATTCTGCAAAATCCGCATAGTTTCTCCTGCAGTTTTATAACTTTTTGAAATATGATTTGCATTTAATACATACATCGAAGTTCCTCCTGATAATAAATTTTAAATTTGATTATCAGAAGTATTTAATCATCCATCCGAACCGATAGACTGCAAAGGGTAACTCCCGGTCTGAAAGAAAACTCACCTTGTCCGAGGTCTTTAAAGCCATCATATACCCAGAGCACCATTATTTCTATTCCACCGAAACATATACACTCATAGAAATGCAAACATATACTTTCGCTTATATCGTTTTCACTATTTGACTTTTCCAAGCATTCCATCTGCTGTATGACTATACTTTCCAAATCCCCTTCTGCATAATATCCACTCCAGATTCGGAAATTTAGCGACAAAAGTAAAATCAGCATGATGGAACTTAAAACCATAATAGCAGCAATTCTCTGTTTTTTTACTGAAATCATATGAATCAAACCCTATACTTCTGCTTTATCATCTGGAAGTTATCGCTTAATCTTTCAAATTAGTTAAATTCTCTAAATACATTTCTATATTACCACACTCTGGACAGACCGCAACTTTTACATCATCTATAATTTTTGCCATTCCCTCATAGGCATCCATCTCATAACCGTGAGTTCCATAACGTAAATTGGCAGATTCTGTAGTGCAATTCATAGCGTTGATTGGGCATGTATAAGCGTCCTCCCACAAGTCATTCACAGCGTAAATAAAAGAAAAACGGTGCAGACGAAATGCCCGGCGAACAGGAATATCATATTTCGTCTGTACCGTTTTTCTTTTCATAAACCTATAAAATCAAGACTTGTGAGAGGACGCTTATATCTGCCCTTCACAACTTATAAAAGCACTACAGAATCTGCGACACTACGCCAATTAAACTCCGGTTTAATCATCCACTTCTTTGTAGTCTACATCAAGCGCATCCGCCTCCTGCTTCATAGCCTTTGCAGCTTTTGCGGTTCTTGAAACGATCCACAGATCAGAGATTCCATCATAGATCAATGCGACTCCGATAAATTTCATTGCAAGGCTCACAACCCCAAATGCATTTACGATACAGATAATGCCGAGTGCAAGGCTGATAATTCCAAGGATCATTGGACTCCACCACTTCTCATAACCGTTTGCCTTTGTCTCAAAAGCCATTTTGATATCGCTGATCCCATGGACTGCCAGCATAACACCGATAACGATCGGAATGATCATAGCGATGTACTCCGGTCTTGCAAACAGCCAGATACCTACTAAAACCAGAATCAGACCAAGCATTCCGCTAAAAGATGTCAGTCTGTGATTTGTAAAATATCCCACAAGATTTACAATACCCATAACAATTAAGCCAAATGCAAGCAGCTTACAGATTGCACTAATTGTCTCATCTGACCAGATGATCAAAACTACTCCAAGTGCTACACACAATAACGCTGATAAAATGACATCCGCTTTTATTCTTTTTAATGTCTCTTTCATTTTTCTATCCTCTCTCTTTAACAAAAATTTTTGTCATTGCTGTTTCTTTTATAACGAATATCATACCATTCTTTTGGGTTCCGGTAAATATACAGCTTATGAAAGAAGTATAAAAAGATAAAAAAATCGTTAATTTCTTGACATACAAACATGTCTTGATTAGACTACAGTGGAAAGAATTATCATAATTTGCAAATCAATCTGAAAGGAAATGAATTACCATGGGAAAAGAAGTAAAGACGAATGCCATGCGCATTCTTGACAAAAATAAAATACCTTATGAAATTATCAATTATGAATGTGACGAATTCATCGATGGGCTTCACACAGCCGAAGCCACCGGAGCTCCTGTGGAGCAGTCTTTTAAAACACTTGTCATGCAGGGAAAAAGTAAACAATATTATGTTTTTGTACTGCCGATCGCAGAGGAAGTTGATCTGAAAGTTGCCGCAAAAACAGTCGGTGAAAAATCCGTAGAAATGATCCACGTAAAAGATATCACAGCCATTACCGGTTATGTACGTGGTGGATGCACTCCCCTTGGCATGAAAAAACAGTTTCCTACCGTTCTTCATGACAGCGCCAGAAATTTTGACAAAATCTATATCAGCGGTGGACGTATCGGAACCTCCATTACCGTCAATCCGGATGCACTGCTCTCCGTAGTACGCGGACAATATGCGGATATCATCATGCATTAATTAGCGTTTCACTTAAAAACTGCCGCTTGCAGGCTGTAAAAATCCGTAACCTAACCTGCAAGTGGCAGTTTAAATCCAAACTTCAAATTAACTTGTCAGTTCCCCAGGATTTTTTGCGAGATTCATGATCTCCTGAAGTTCTGCGCCCTCCACCGGTGCATTTCCATAGCTGACGTGTTTTGCATCCTCTGTCACGCCGCCGAGAAGTCTTACATCCTTCTCTTTTGTCATCTCGATCGTATAATAATGCGCCTCATCTTTTAATGGATTGTATGTAATATAGATTCTGTAACAAAGTGGCGGCACTAATCCTTTATCCGGAAGATCCACGCGGATAAGTGTCAGATCCTCTGAAATATCCAATGCCATAACGGAATAATCATCCTCTGTATATGGATAAAGTTTTGGCTCTTTGAATGCTGCCGCAAAAAGCTCATTGACGAATGCCTCTTTCTCATCGCAGAGTTTTTGCACGAATTCCGCTTTTTCTGTATACAAGCGCTTTGGGATCACAGAAAATTCTGTCTGATTTTTCACAAATGCCTGAAACTGCTGTGGTGTCATTTTGATCTGCTTTGGCTGTTTTGCCATTTTCTCATCTGCCTCATGCAGTTTCTGGATCAGTTCAATCTTCAATACCAGATTATCGGTAAATGGATTGATGACCATTCCGCTTAAATTCAATTCCGGTTTTACGGCAACGCTGTTGCACGCCGGGAATGGCATGCTTAAGAGTGCCTGGCTTTTTGGTGCATTTGCCATCTGCTCTTTGGAGGTGTACACTACAAAATACTGTTCGCCGGCACCGCTCTTTAAAAAGCAGGGAGTTGGCTGATCCGGTGCTTTTAACATTGCCGGAACTAACAGTTTCGTCGGACGAAGCAGATTTAAGACTGCTGTAAGCTTTTCTTTTGTCCGGTCTGCTGCGTAATCTTTGATTGCCTCCTCCAATCTATCATTTGTGATTTCCATTGTTGTCTTTTCTTCCATAATAAAACTATCCTTTCCTGATGCCCTATGCCAGAAATATGTTTCCTGACGATTTTCTATCTTGTGATCGCTGACATTCCATATTTCAAATTTGAACCATGATTTCTCTTATTTTAGCACATTACTGCGATTTATTCCATTTATTTCTGTTGCTGCATTTTGTATTTATGACAATCTACACATTCAGTATACATACCTTATAACTCTTTGCAATTCATGCAGCTTTATGTACTATTTTAATTTTTTTAATAAATCCGGCAATTCGCTCAATTCAAAAATGCGGTAATCCGGATGGATCTCTCCATGATCTGTTATATTTCTGTCTCTCTGATACCAGATTGTAGTCAGTCCGGCATTTTTTCCACCAAGGATATCTGAGGATAAGCTGTCGCCCACAATGACACTCTCTTCCAGCTTAAAATCAGGAATATGTGCAAAACAATAGTCGAAAAATTTTTTGTCCGGTTTATGATACCCGATTTTTTTTGAAATAAAAAAGTCCTCAAAATATGGTTTAATCCCAGATTCCTCAATACGCCTTCTCTGCACTTCATAAGTTCCATTGGATGCAGCATACAGTCTGTACTTACCGTGCAATTCCTGTAAAAGTTCAAGCGCGCCGTCCACTTTTTCGTGTTCATATGCAAGATTCTGCTCGTAACATTTCGCAGTTTCTTCCGGCGAAGCTGTTATCCCATATTCTTCAAAAAAGATCCGGTAACGGCTTATTTTCACTTCCTCCTGCGTCAACTCACCGAGTTCTAACTTTTTCCATTGTGCCTGATTGATCTCACTGTACCTCGCCAGCAATTTTTCTGTTGGCTCCACTCCAACTTTTTGCAGTGCTTTTTTCAGCGCTTCCTTTTCTGCCTTGTGGAAATCAAGAATGGTATCATCTAAATCTAATAAAACTGTTGTTATCATGTCATTTCCTCTTATGCTTACATATAAAAACACATTATTTTCTTAATCATAACAGACCTTTTACTAAAAAGCAAAATAAAGCAGGGATATTCCAAGATTGCAGGACACACATTGTGTACCCCTGTTTTCTGGAATGATATCCCTGCTTATTAAGATTCCTTTTACAAAACAACCCCATCCTTAAAAATGGAAATGCTTCTGTATCCACGCTTCTCAGTCTGTGTTTCTTTTCCATTGGCAACTTCGATCACCAACTGTAACAGACGTTTTGCTGCGTTGTCAATGGATTCTCCTTCAACGATCGGACCTGCATCAAAATCAATCCATCCTTTTTTATTTTCCGCAAGCCGGCTGTTCGTGGACAGCTTCAAAGTCGGAGCCGGCGCTCCGAATGGTGTACCGCGTCCTGTTGTGAACAGGATCAGGTGCGCTCCTGCTGCTGTCATCGCCGTTGCTGATACAAGATCGTTTCCAGGTCCATAAAGCATATTTAATCCCTTTGTCACAACAGCGTCCCCATATCCGATCACATCCATGATCGGGGCTGTACCGCCTTTTTGTACGCAGCCGCAGGACTTGTCTTCGAGCGTTGTAATACCACCCTGGCGGTTTCCCGGGCTTGGGTTGTCGTATACGACCTCGTTGTGGCTTATAAAATAATTTTTGAATCCGTTGATCATACTGACAGCTTTTTCAAACACCTCTTTATTAATACAGCGGTTCATTAAAAATCCCTCTGCACCAAACATTTCCGGTACTTCTGTCAGAACTGTGGAACCGCCTCTTGCCACAAGCATGTCGCTGAAACGGCCTACTGCCGGGTTTGCCGTGATACCGGAAAGTCCGTCAGAACCGCCGCATTTCATCCCGACTACAAGCTCGCTCACCGGGATCGGTTCCCTGTGAAACTGTCCGGCATAGGCTGCACATTCTTCCAATAATTTTCTTCCGGCTTCAAATTCATCCTCCACTTCCTGGCAGGTTAAGAATTTGACTCTGTCCGCATCATAATCACCCAGTTCCTCCACGAACTGTTCATGTGTCAGATTCTCACATCCAAGTCCCAATACAAGTACTGCTGCTGCATTGGGATGGCGCACAAGCGCCGCCAGAAGCTTTCTGGTCTGTGCATGGTCATGTCCCGTCTGGCTGCATCCAAATGGATGATCGAATGTATACAGACCGTCTATCGTTCCGGTCACGAGATCCTGATTGAGTGCTGTCATTCTCTTAGCAACGTCATTGACACACCCTACTGTCGGAATGATCCAGATCTCATTCCGGATCGCTGCACGTCCGTCTTTCCTGCGGAATCCGTTAAAACACTCCGGTTTTTCTGATACCGGCTGCTTAAGTTCCGGATGATAGGAATATTCAATTTCACCGGACAGATTCGTCGCCATGTTATGCGTATGTACCCAGCTTCCTGCCGGAATGTCTGTCGTTGCATGTCCGATCACAAAGCCATATTTGATAATATTCTCTTCTTTTGCAATATTTTTCAAAGCGATCTTATGTCCCTGTGGGATTGCCTCTGTCACCACGACCTGACTCAGATCGCCGGACTGTACGGTCTCTCCTGCATTGATCGGGCAGAGTGCAACTGCCACATTATCCGCCGGTGCTATCTGTATCGTCTTCATAAGCATTTACAGGCAGCCTGCATAAGCAGCCTTTGCTCCTTCCCTGCGTATTTTCTCAAGATCCTCTGTGACCGCTTTCTCTAATCCTTTGATTCCGGTCAGATCCTGATCCCACATTTTTTTATTTGTAAGCACTTCATGCACCAGTTCTGCCGCAGATGCATCCCGATGTTCATAATAAAATTCCAGCACCCATCTGTCATCGCTTACGGTATATTCGTTTCCTGCCGGACGTCTGCAGATGAGTCCCGCATCTGTCAATTCCTGAATGTCATTGCTATAAAAGGCGATATAGGCAGCCAGAGACATTGTCAGGCACACAGGAAGTTTTCCCTGTTCTTTTATATATTCCAAAAAAGAAGGCATGTTGCGCGCTTTCCATTTTGATGTTGAATTCAAAGAGATACTCATCAATTCATGATTTACAAATGGATTGTTAAATCTGTCTGAAACTGCTGCTGCAAATTTCAGCAGATCGTCTTTATCTAATGGAAGTGTCGGAATTACCTCCTCATAAAGCATTTTGTTCATAAAACCTTTGATGACGTCGTCATGCATGCAGTCACGCACAATATTTTCTCCTGCGAGATATGCGCCAAGCACGAACCCGGTGTGCGCTCCGTTCAAAATGCGCACCTTTCTCTTTTTATATGGACTCATATCCGGCACAACAAATACTTTATCGGAAAGTCCTGCCTTTTTGAAAGGAAGGACATCATTTAACTTTTCGTCACCTTCGATGACCCATACGCCAAATACTTCTCCGACATCCAATAACGGATCTGTGTAACCATGTTTTTGTTCTAACTCCGCTACCTCTTTCTCATCACGGATGCGTCCCGGTACGATACGGTCAACAAGAGAGCCGCAGAAGGTACAGTCCTCATTGACATATTTTTTAAATCCGTCCTCAAGTCCCCACTGTTCAATGTACTGGTTGACACATTTTAACAGCTCTTTTCCATTGTTGTCGATCAGCTCGCAGGCTAACATGACGATCCCTTTTTTTCCTGCCTGATAACGATGGTACAGCACCTGTGTCAGTTTTGCCGGAAAACTTGACGGTGGGCAGTCATCTTTTTTGCAGGAAGGGTCATACTGGATTCCCGCTTCTGTTGTATTGGAAACGATGATCTCAAGTTCATCGCTGGCTGCTAATTCCATCATTGCCTCGTAGCCTGCTTTTTCATATGGGTTTAAGCAGCGGCTCACGCTGGAGATCACACGCTTGTCATCCACTTTCTGACCGTTTTCACTTCCGCGCAGATATAACGTGTAGAGTCCATCCTGCTCATTGATCATGTCGCTCAGCCCCTGTGCGATCGGCTGGACGAGACAGCATTTTCCATTCCAGTCCGCTTTTTCATTTGCAAGATCGAACCAGTAATCAACAAACGCACGCAGGAAATTTCCCTCTCCAAACTGCATCACTTTTTCCGGTGCTTCTTTCAGAAGATATCCGTCATAGCCAACTTTTTTTATTACATCATAATTTAATTTTTCCATTATTTATTCCCTTTCTTTTTTATCACTGATATGGAAAATGGACTGCACATATTTATGTGGCAGCCGCATTTTCTATTTAAACTAATAAACTAAATTTACAAGAAATGTTGTAAATGGCTCAAACCATGTGAGGAGCAACAGGTTTACGATCAGCAGAATGTAGAATGGAACTGCTTCCTTAATAAACGCTGCCGTCTTACATTTTGTGATGGAACAGGTTACGAACATCAATGTTCCCATAGGTGGTGAAAGTGCTCCGATCGCATTATTAAAGATGTAGATCATTGCAAACTGGATCTCGTTAATGCCATATGCTTTTGCGATCGGTGCAAGCAATGGAACAAGAATGATCATGGAAGCATTTCCCTCGATAAACATTCCGACGATCAGAAGGAAAATATTCACAACGATCAGGAATACAAATTTACTGTGAATGTTTGCAAGCATCCATGCAGTCAGAGCCTGTGGAATCTGCTCTTTTGTCAGGATCCACGAGAATACAGATGCTGCAGAAACGATCAGCATAATGGACGTTGTTGTGCAGGCAGTCTCTTTTAACCCCTGAATCATGTCTTTGATATGCATCTCTTTATAAAGTAATCCAAGAAAAGCTGCGTAAATGATAGCAACTGCTCCTGCCTCTGTTGCAGTGAACACACCAATTCTGATACCTCCAATGATAATGATTGGAAGTAAAAGCGGTAAAATTGCAGGTTTAAATGCCTTCCAGAAGCGTGACCATGTCATTTTCTCTGTGGAAATGTTACCATATCCACGTTTTTTTGAGATAACCCCAACTAATATCATCATGGTAATGCAGAGCAATGCCCCAACCCCAAGACCTGACATAAACAGTTTTCCGATGGATACGTTTGCAATACATCCGTAGAGGATCATTGCGATTCCTGGTGGGATCAACGGTGTGATCATTGAGGACGCTGCTGTCACAACACTGGAAAATTCAAGGGAAAATCCTTTTTTTGTCATTTCCGGAACCATCATTTTGGATTCCATTGCGGCATCTGCAATATTAGAACCTGACAGACCTCCCATGACTGTTGAGAGAAGGACATTGACCTGTGCAAGTCCACCCGGAAGTCTGCCTGTCACAACCTCACAGAAATCCATGATCCTTTTCGTGACACCGGTGTAATTCATAAAAATTCCGGCGCAGACAAAAAACGGGATTGCCAGCAGTGAAATTTTTTCAGTTCCGATAATCGTCTGCTGTGCAAACACTGCTGCGCTCACATGCGGGTTCAGTGCAAAATACACCATAGAGCCGCCCAATACTGCCAAATATACAGGCACCTTCAAAAATAAAAGTACCAACATTACGATTGCTGCCAATAAAAGAATATCACTCATCGCTGCCTGCTGCCTCCTTTGCCTCTGATTTAACGCCATGAAGTATGCTATAAATAAAACTGATCACCATATCCACATAGGAAAAAAGTGAAATGCCATACACTACAATGTAAGGAATATGTAACATACTGGTGGAACGTCCACTTTCCAGAAATATCTTCAAATACGGAATGGTCTGTACAAATAGGAAACCTAATATCACAACCACAATAACTGCAATCATGATCTCCATTACCTTTTGCACTTTTTCCGGCATGAGATCCACGATCATCTCGATTGCAACATGGTTACCGCTCCGGAATGCCGCACCTGCTGCCGCAAATGTGATCCACACCATACAGGATGTCTGAACTTCCTCTAACCATGTAAATGGTGCATGAAACACATAGCGCCAGATAACCCCGGCAAATGTTAATATGATCAGGATCGCCAGAATGACAGATGCTACGATAACATCTAAATTCGCTAAAAAACTCCATTTGCTCTTTTTCATATTTTCCATGCTCATCCTCTCCTATTCTTCTGCTCCCATTGCCTTGCGCACTGTATCGTACAGTCCGTCTGACCATCCGAAACGGTCTCCCATCTCATAAAATGAAGCTGCTTTTTCCCGGAAACCTTCCAGCACTTCCTCAGATGGATCGACAACGGTCACTCCCTCGTCGACCATCAGCTGTAAATACTCCTGCTCCGCCTCCTGCAATACCTGATTGTTGTATTCTCCGGCTTCCTGTGCCGTCTCAACAAGCCAGTTCTGCTGTTCCTCTGTGAGGCTATTAAACCAGTCAGCTGACACCACCCATGTTGTGAAGTTTTTAACATGTCCGTCCAGGATCAGATATGGAGCCACTTCATGCAGTTTTCTTCCATACAGGGTAGCGATCGGATTCTCCGCGCCATCAATTGTCTTTGTCTGCAATGCCTGATAAACATCTCCTAATGCCATACCGGTAGAGGTTGCTCCGAGGACATCAAATCCATATGACTGTATCTCATTAGATGGTACGCGGATTTTTAATCCTTTCAGATCATCTACACTGTTTACCGGAACATTGGTAAGTGTATGACGTTCTCCGTACATCCAGTTGGAAGCGATAATTTTTAATCCTTTTTCTTCCAGCTTTTTGCACTGCTCCTCATACCAGTCTGATTCGATCAATGTCCAACACTGATCCCAGTCATCAAAGAGAAATGGTCCAAATAATATTCCCATGTCCTTGATCCCATAATCTGCATAAAACGCTCCGTCTGCAAGCGTGCATACCGGCTCTCCCAAAAGCATGGAATCAATCAAAGATGATTTATCTCCCAGCTGTGAATCCGGGTACACTTCAATCGCCATTTTTCCACCGGACTTTTCTTTTATGATCTCCTGTGCTCTCTCCCATCCTGCACCGATCGGTTCACTGCTGTTATTCTCAAATGCCACATCCAATACAATCTCCGGTTCTACGGACGATGCTGCATCCGATCCTGTCTGGCTGGCGCTTCCACAGGCAGTTAAAGGCAATAACATCAGGCCTGACAGTATCACTGCTGTCATCTTTTTTAATCTCATAGTGTAAAACCTCCTTTTTCTCCAACCGTTTCTGACTTTTTATTTGTTAATACCGGAAAAATCAAAAACTACTTTTAACATGTCTCCCGGATTGTTTGCAAAGTCTGCAAAAGCCTTTGCTGCATCCTCAAACGGATAGACATTTGTGATGATCTTTTCCAGTGGAGCTTTGCCCTCATGAACAAGATCGATCAACTCCAAGAAGTCTTTTTTCAATGCATTTCTCGAACCAAATACATTCAGTTCTTTTTTCTGGATCAGTGTGAAGTTGAAATCCAGATTCTTTTTTCCGACTCCGATCAATACCATGCGTCCACCGAAACAACATGCATCAATACAATTCTGGAAAGTAGATGGAAGTCCTACAGCCTCGATCGTCACATCAAATCCATTTCCCTCTGTAAGCTCTGCCACTCCTTTGTCAAAATGCTCCGGTGAATCATTCAGCAATGTTCCGTCTACGCCGAACTCTTTTGCCATTTCAAGCTTACCTTCGGATACGTCTGAAATATAAACTGTTGCGCCTTTTGCTTTTGCTGCGATGGCTGCAAGTACACCGATCGTTCCGGCTCCGACTACAAGCACTTTATCTCCCTCTTTGACATTTGCACGGCTGACACCATGATAACTGATACAGAACGGTTCGATTGCTGCTAAGGTTTTCGGATCCAGACCTTTTCCGTCATACACTCTTTCTACCGGCATTGTGATGTACTCGCGGAAAGCTCCATCCCGCTGGCATCCCATGGTCTGATTATCCATACATGCATTTACGATCCCATGTGTGCAGGAATAACAATGTCCGCAGTTAAAATATGGATTACAGGTAACGATCATTCCCGGTTTGATCCCATATTCATTGTTCTCATCTGCCTCAATGACTTCGGCTGAAAATTCGTGTCCCGGAATTCTCGGATAATCAAAATATGCAAATGTTCCACGGTATGATCCAAGATCACTTCCACAAATTCCTCCATATAAAAGTTTTAATAATACTTCTCCTTCTTTTCTCACCGGCATATCGATCTCCTTGATTTCCACTTCGCCTGGTGCGTTGATATACATTGCTTTCATGTGTCATCCTCCTCTTATCCTTTGGTATGCTTTTTATGTTTCTGTCTTTGCACTTATCGTTACATACTATGTTGTATACATCAGATTATAATATCATGTTATTTGCATGTCAATTGTACATGTTGCAAATAATTCTTTATCATATTTTGTCAATAATGCACAATTCACTTTTGTTACCCCTCATCAGGCAGGCTTCGCATTCATTTTGGCAGCTCATTTGTGAATCTGTTGTGTTTATTTTGTCCGTATGCTAGAATGAAAAAGAATATTTAATATTATTTTCTTGTTATGGGAGTATCTGTTATGTCAAAAATGAATTTAAAAACACAGGCTTACAATACGATCCGCCAAAAGATCGTAACCTGTGAATATGCACCGGGAACTTTTTTAAATGAAGAACTTCTCACTACTGAATTAGGTCTGAGCCGCACACCGGTCCGTGATGCGCTAAGCCGTTTAGAGCAGGAGGGATTAATTGAAATAAAACCAAAAAAAGGCATTATCGTAATGCCTCTTTCCATTAATACGATCAATATGATTTTTGAAGTACGGCAATTATATGAGCCGTATATTCTTTTAAATTATGGTAATGCCCTCTCTGTGGAGCGGTTAAAAGATTTTTATAATATTTTCAGTTCCAGTAAAACGAATCATAACTGTTATAATAATAATGATTATTTTTACGAATTAGATACGGAATTTCACAACTTCGTTGTCGATGCGTGTCCAAACACTTATATCCATCAAAACTACAATATGATACAGACACAGGCAGAACGTTTCCGCTATATGACCGGGAATATTTCCGAAAAACGATTAGACGACACTTTTCAGGAACATCTTGACATTATCCGGGCATGCCTGCGCAACGACTGGAAGGAGGCTGCTGAACAGATGACTGTTCATCTGGAAGAGTCCAAAAAGGCAACTTTCCAGCTTATTTTTAACAGCATTTCCACCCAGTCTTTAACGCTGTAACACTCCACCAGAAGGAACATTGATATGAAGGAAAAAATCTTTAACATTATTCAGATCGGCGACAAGAGCAACCGCCTCAGCCGCGCTTTTGATATTTTTATCACAATCACCATTGTCTGCAATATTCTTGTCACTTTTTTACAGACTTTTGACCAGTTGGCATCTTTTTCAGGACTGTTCTTTGTTGTGGAAGCTGTGACTGTTTTTATATTCTGTATTGAATATGCCCTTCGTATCTGGACTGCAAATTATCTGTATCTGGGAATGAGCAAGTCCAAAGCCACGATCCGTTTCCTCGTTTCTTTTGATGGTATTGTGGATCTGTTCACGATCATTCCTGCTTTTTTCCTGTCCGGGTTTGTCATTTTCCGTATGCTGCGCGTGGCAAGAATTTTCCACCTGTTCCGTCTGAATGCCAAATATGACTCTTTCAACGTAATCACAACTGTTTTATATGAAAAAAGAAATCAGATCATCTCCTCTGTTTTTATTGTGCTGATTCTCATGCTTGCCAGCAGTCTGTGCATGTACAGCGTAGAACACGATGCACAGACTGAGGTATTCCGCAACGCTTTCAGCGGTATCTGGTGGAGCATGTCAACGCTTCTCACCATCGGTTACGGTGATATTTACCCGATCACAACACTTGCTATCTGTGCTTCCGCAAAAAGACACGATTTTGAAATTGAATGATATTATTATTATACGTGGGGAGAATGGTTAAATATACGAGGCAGCAATGACTCTTGCTTTGTCACAAAAAGGCATAGAAAAGGATGTATCCCTCTAAATTGCACTTTGCATATTTTCTGAAAATTCGGATTGACAACTACACTATTTTGATATAGTATAAATCGCAGGAAATGAGTTTTTCAACCGTACAGTTTTTACTCATGCGGCTCACTCGTTTCTTTTTTTATTCTCAAAATATCATATAAATATAATTTATTATCTTGGGCATGTCTTATTACCATTCTGCCTTTAAAAATATTATATCCTGTTAATTCACCATCATTATTGTATTTAGGAACAGCAAATCTAGTATCATAGCGATACCATCCATACTTTGCTTTACTATTGTGCTTACTTTTTTTATTTTCTGAAAAAGTCTTATTAGCAGCAATTTGAATCAACTCCCTAATTGCCACAGAAGCATTCGCTTTTGCATATTCATTTGGTCCTCTTAATACCTTGGTATCTTTTGAATGCGAGTACTCATCGGGGAAGTCACTCCCAATATAAATCAATTCATTTGTGTCAAGGATTTCTGTACAAGAGCCTATATATTCTTTCAAATAATTCTCTACCATATTCCAGTCAACATTTTTGCTTCTCTTAAATCTAAGATCGTTAATAACAACAACTTTTTTCCCTTCTGCATCTGATATGACGGAAATATTACCTGTTGGCAGCTTAATTTCTTGCTTTCGTATCCATCGTTCGAGATAACTGAATACTCGTCTTTTCATTTCTCCAGAAGACATCATAATACTATCAATTATAAACTGCTCGCCAACTACATAGTCTGCTCTTGAAAATTCATTCTTCTTATCTTCTTCATCACACAGTAAATCAACAAGCGACATATCCAGTGCCTTACAAATCGCAACTAGCTTGTCTGCCTGTGGATTTATCTGTTTCTTTCGCCAATCACTAATTGTACTAGTAGCAATGCCTGTCCTTCGGGCCAGTTCAATCTGACTCATATTTATTTCTTCTAGTCTTGCAAAAATCTTTTCGTATATATTCATGATACAGCCTCTTTTTCCGACTTTTCGGATATTGTATCATTTACAATATATCTTTACAAGTTTTTCTTAATTCATCCTAATACTTTCTTTTTTCTCTCAATCATTGTCTCGAAAAAGGCTCGCATATCCACACAAATCAAAATTTCTTTGACAAAAGACAAATTGCCTCCACATGTTTCGTGAACGGAAACATGTCGCAAGGCTGGCACTCGACAGCCTGATATCCATGTCTTGTGAGATATTTTAAATCCCTCGCAAGTGTCTCCGGGTTGCAGGACACGTAGACCACTTTTTTCGGTGCAAGTTTTACAACTGAGGATAAAAATGCCTCATCGCTTCCTGATCTCGGTGGATCCATGAAAACAACATCCACTTTTTCGTTCTGCTCTGCCAGCTCCACCATAAATTTTCCGGCATCTGCATTGTAAAACTGTTCATTTTGGATGTGGTTCCGTTTTGCGTTGATGATTGCATCCTTCACAGCATCACGGTTTAACTCCACGCCGATCACTTCTTTTGCCTGGGACGCAGCAATCAGACCGATCGTTCCGGTTCCACAATATGCATCGATCACTTTCTCTTTGCCTGTCAGTCCCGCATATGTGATCGCTTTGTTATAAAGGATCTCTGTCTGTACCGGATTCACCTGATAAAATGATTTTGGCGAAATACGGAAGGTACAGCCACAGAGCGTATCCTCAATATAACCTTTTCCATAAATAACAGTTTCCTTTTCTCCAAGAACCATGCTGGTCTGTTTATCATTTATGCTAACCACAACTGTAGTTATTTCAGGATGAAGTTTCCGCAGTGCTTTTACAAAATTGTTTTTGGATGGAAGAATCGGGGAACCGAGCACCAACACTACCATCACCTCGCCACTGTGAAAACCGCGGCGCACGAGAACGTGCCGAAGCAGACCATATCCGGTGTCCTCATCATATGTTTTTATTTTAAATGAATGAAGAAGTCCTCTGATATCGCGGATGATTGCACTCGATAACTCATCCTCGATTTCACAGGAATCAATATTGATGACTTCATGGGTTCCGGCCTTGTATACACCAGAGATCACGCCGCCCGGTGCTGCCTTCGCATGTCCGTTTCCTGCGGTACGTCTGCCTCCGTTTGCATGTTTTCCCCTGCGCTCCACATCAAACACTGCGTGTACTTTATTTCTGTAATGATACGGATTTTCCATTCCGATGATCGGCAAGACTTTACAGTAATCCCCAATGTTTTTGCGCACATAGGTCTGTTTTTCCTGCAGCTGTTGTTCGTAGGACATTCCCTGATAATCACAGCCGCCACATTTTTTTGCATACGGACAGACTGCTGCCGGTTTCTTTGTATCCTGCGGCGCTTTCTTTGTATCCTGCGTTTTCTCTGATTTCCATGCGTATTTTTTCTGCAATGCTCCCGCATTATCTATGATTTTTTTCTTTCCTTTTGTCTGCATGACTGCTCCTTTTATTTTGGCTTGTTACTTTTCATCTCTATGTGTTTATGCTATCATAGGAACCCGTAAGAATCAAAATATTTTTAGTGAGGTTATGAATATGAATTTTATTAAAAAAAACTGGAAAGGTGTGCTGTTATGCCTGATGATTGCGATTCCAAGCTGGATTTTAGGAAAAATTTTCCCAATTGTAGGCGGTCCTGTCTTTGCGATCCTCCTAGGAATGGTCATTACATTATTGGTCAGCGATAAATCTGCTCTACAGAGCGGCATCACATTTGTGTCCAAAAAAATCCTGCAATATGCTGTTATTTTACTTGGTTTTGGAATGAATCTCTCTGTCATCCTGCAGACAGGAAAACAATCGCTTCCAATCATTCTTGCAACGATCACAACATCCCTTGTTGTTGCCTGGGTATTACATAAAATCCTTCATGTTCCCGGAAAAATCTCCACACTCATCGGTGTAGGTTCCTCGATCTGCGGAGGCTCCGCAATTGCAGCTACTGCTCCTGTCATTGACGCTGATGATGAGGAAGTTGCACAATCAATTTCTGTCATCTTCTTTTTCAATATGCTTGCCGCTTTATTTTTTCCTATGCTCGGCACCGTTCTCGGTTTTTCCCAGACAAGCGGAGAAGCTTTCGGTATTTTTGCCGGAACTGCTGTGAATGACACCTCTTCCGTTACCGCTGCTGCCTCCACATGGGATTCCATGTACAACCTTGGTTCGGCGACTTTGGATAAAGCTGTCACCGTAAAACTTACAAGAACACTGGCAATTATTCCAATCACGCTTGTCCTTGCTTTTCTTCGAACCAGAAGGGAACAAACGGATCATAATAAAGTGGATTTTAAAAAGATTTTTCCAATGTTCATTCTCTATTTTATCATTGCATCCATTATTACAACAATAGCAGTGAACTTCGGTGTTCCAGCAGCTGTTTTCAATCCGCTAAAAACTTTGAGCAAGTTTTTCATCGTTCTTGCCATGAGTGCAATTGGTCTGAATACCAATATTGTGAAATTAGTGAAAACAGGAGCCAAACCTTTGCTTCTTGGATTCAGCTGCTGGATTGGTATTACCTGTATGAGTTTGCTGATGCAACACGTATTAGGTCTGTGGTAAAATTACGGATCATTTTGATAGGAGGAAGCGGTTTTCGCTCCTTCTATTTTTGTATTCTGGCAAATAGAAGCGCTATCGCCATCAGAAAGCATCCCACAAACACAAAGCACCACTGGATTCCGATTTTCGTCAAAAATGCTGAGGCTGACAGCGTCAGAATCTCCACCAGATTCACGCCCATATTAATCACAGACAGCGTTGCCGCGCGCTGGCTGCCACACTCAGTCTCGTCCACAAACTGATTTTCCAGATCCATCAGCAGATATTCCGGGAGGTTTAAAAGCAACGGCAATATCAGCATTAGAAGCAGCACGGCTGCCCTGAATTTTATCACGCCAAAAAGAAGAAAAGCCACCCCTGCTGTAACGGCTGTAACTGCGGGCAGTTTTTTCCTGCCGGACTTTCCGTTTTTTCCGTCAGACAATTTTCCTAAAATGGGTTCTGCCAGCATCTGTACGGCTGAATAGCTCAAAATGATCAATGACATGCATTCTACCGGCAAACCGCAGTTTTCAAGTTTTACCACATAAAAGAAGTTGATCAGAAGCCATGCGATACTGAAAATCGCCAGCGAAATCACAAACAGAAATGCTTTTTTGTTTTTAAATATCGCTAAAATCTGCACTTCCTTCCTGTCTGCAATTACCGCTTTACTGCTTTCACTTCTCAGGAAGAACGAGCATACAACCGCTATAATATCCATGACTACAGTTGTAATCAACAAACCTTCCATACCGCTTATTTTATAAATCCCGGCATACGCAACTGTACTGATGATAAAACCTTTTCTGCATGTGCTGTTTTTACAAGATATCCGTTTTCTCCATACAGAGCGTACAAATACGCGCTTCCCGTCCCGGAGGTAAAGCACGCCGCAATTCCCTCTACAACTGCCTCCACGACAAACAGTACAAGCGACCGGCTCACAAAGGCTGCGAGCAATAAACTTCTCGCACCAAGCAATAGCACCTGCGCCAAAATCAGTGATTTCCGGTATCCAATTTTATCGGTTATAAATCCTGTTGGAATTTCCCCCAGAAAAATCACGCCAGACAATAATGCCTGAAGGAGGAAAAATACATGTTCCGACACACCAGCCTGCGTTCTTACCAGCAACGCAACCGGTGCAAAAAAGACAAGTCCATTCAAAAAACAGACTCCATCATAACTATCAAATTTTAATTTTTTCATGAGATATCTCCTTTTTTTTCTAATTCGTAATCAGTTGACCGATCTTCTTTTTTGTAACCCAAAAAAGATTACACCTATCTGTAACCTGATCTAAAAACTGTGCCGTCTTTGATCTCAGCCAGTTTTTCCATCATTGAATTAGAAAAAAATCAATGTCTCATGTATTTGATAACCTCCGGAGTCTTACTTTTAAAATATACTGTTATTTAAAAACTGTATCAATGAGAAATGTTCACTGACGTAATTTATACTAACATAACGTATTTCAAATTACAAGTTTCAGTGCTGCTCTCACTTGTGTACCACCTCTGGAGATATTATAACATCTCTGCCATATATAACGGCAAATGAATCATTACCTCTGTTCACACGAAAGGGCAATCTCATTTTCTTTATTTTTGCACGAAAAAGCAGCTTTATTTCTTACAATTCTACATGAAAATGCAACCATAACCACACATAACACGAAACAAATATTTCTTTTCCAGATCCATTCCAAATAAAGGCTTTCGACCGTGCTCTTCTCGCACTGCTTTAATATTTTTTCATCACTTTGCAGTGTTTTCATGTTCTCCTTCCAGCCGGAAAAATCGGACCATTTTCCCGGGATCAGGTCTGTAAACCAGCTCAGGTTCCGCTTGTATTCGTAATGAAGGATCTGACCGTCTAATCCGTATCTGCTGATAAATTCTGCCGCAGTCCTGTTAATCGCTCTCGACTTGTCTGTATAGAGCAGACTGATTTTGTCATAATAGATTTCCTGTTGATTATTTTCTGAAGAGCCTGTCTGCTGGTTTCCGCTGTTTCCAGTTTGTGTCTTGGGAACTGTCTCATCGTTTGTAATGCTCTGGCATAGCATTATATTTTGTGGTTCTTTTACGACACCTCGCACGGCAAGTTCTCTTCCGTTGTATAGGATCTGCTGTCCTTCCACCTCTGTTCCGCCAAACAACTGCTCCGCTAAGGATGCACCTATGATGCAGCCCGCTGTATCGCTTTCCGGCAGATTTTTTCCCCACGGAAGAACGGAATGGGAATCTCCACAAAGTAACAGGATATCCACGTTACTGCTTCGTTCGTTTATAACGGCTTTCACTACCTGATTTTTCCGCTCTGTCCACGCTGTGAATGTGTCTGCGGATGCTGTATCCTGCCGGATTGACTCTATTTCGCTCCGGGTGAAGCTGCCTTCCGCAGATTGGATTGTGATGATATTGGAGAAATCCTCCGTTTTATTATGATAAACACATGCAAGTGCAAAAAATACAGCTCCAAATAATCCAAAAGCCAGACTTGCAATCCCTTTTCCGTAACTTATTTTTTTCATTGTTCTGTCCTTACTCCGTCATCCGCACGACATCCCCGTTTCCAACTGTACGGTCAGAATCCGTGATAATTTTACAATCGGTACTGAGTGAGTTCCCGTTTACCGCAGCATAACTGCTGTTTTTATCTAAGATTTCCACTTCCGCTTTTCGTGCGATATACTGCTCTCCAAGTACTGTATTTTCCGTCTCTAAGAGTAACACATACGCCTTGTTATTTTCCTGCCATACGGCTGTGACCGGTACAAGGTAATCATAGCTTTCCGATTTTCTCGTGACAGTCATCTGTGCGCTCTCGCCCGGCGAGAAATCATCCCCCTGCATGGCGATCGACACTTTGATGCTGCTTCCGTCTTCTGATGTTTCCAGGGAAACAATGCTGCAATCAGACGTTTCCTTACCGACACCGGTAATCGTTGCGTTATCTCCCACTGAAAGATATTCCCTGTTTTTACTGTCCGTTGTCGTCGTAAAAAGAAGTCCACTCTGCTCGTCGCTCATGACGATTGCCGCCGTGTCCGTTGTTTTCTGTCCGGTTTCCACACATACTTTTGTAATAATTCCAGAGGATGGTGCGGTTATCTCTCCGTTCTGCTGCTTTATGGTTTTCAACTTTTCTAATTGTTTCTGGTACTGTTCCAAAGAAATAGCATTGATTTCCTGCGTGTGGTCGGTGTCTGCGGACAGACCTGCATCCTCCACTGCGCGCTCTGCGGCTTTCTTTGCGTCCGATGCCGCGCTCATATCAGATTCCAACTGTTCCTGCTTTTCCTCCAATGCGGTGCTGGCAGAGTCAAGTGCTGCCTGCTTTTCGGTAACTTTTGCCTGAATTGTATCATATGTGTTCTGCTTTTCCTGCACAGCTTCTTCGAACAGCTGGAGTTGCTGTGTTATAGTTGAATTTGTAGTATTATCCTGTTCATTCTTGCCAGAAGCATCTGCGTCATCTGCATCTTTCGGCTGATCTGTTACTGAATTTCCTGTTTTATCTACCGGTTCTGCGGTATCTTTCTTTTGCTCTGCCGTAGCTGCATCCTTCGCATTTTGCAGTTCCTGTTTGGCTGCATTCAGCTCCTTCTCCGCCTGCGCAAGCGCATCCCTGGCACTGTTTAATTCCTTCTCTGCCTGACTTTTTGCATCCGTTGCTTTCTGCAATGCCTCATTTGCCTTCTCATTGGAAACTGTATTCTTCGCTATCGTTTCCTCATAATCTTCCTGCGCACGCTTTAACTCCAGCTGCTGCTTTGCCTCTGCCTGCGTTTTATTTTTCCTCAGGGAATCATTTTCAAGCTGAAGCTTTTTGATCTGGTTCTGCAGTTCATAAATCTGATCTTCCAGACTGTCCGTGGCAAATGTAAAAAGAACACTTCCCTCCTCAATGTGCTCTCCCGTATGCACATTGACCTGTGCAACCAGAATCCCTTCCTCTGTGACAATCGCTTTCTCTCCGCCTGCCTCCACAGTCCCCGATGCGATAACTGTATGCTCAATCTTTCCAGATGTCGGAGCCACTGCCGTCACCTGCGGAACGGTGATGGATGCCGCTACTCTCGATGCCACCGTGAAAACCAGCATGACCGCAAGTAAACCAGCCAGCCCTTTTAACCAGAAAATTCCTGATTTTCTGGTTATTACTATTTCATTTTTTGAATTCTCGTTTTTTCTTATACTTTTCATAATTATTCTTTTGCTCCTGCCATCGCGATTCCCTGCTCAAGATAATCCTGCCCTGCCAGAAATACAAACATCGCAGGCAAAATTGTCACCAGCGATGCACAGAGGGAAAATCCTGCGTTCTGGCTCGTGATCTCCGGCAGAAACAAAGACAGTGGCCAGAGACTTTTTGTTTTCAGAAACGTCATCGGCTGCTCTAACATACTAAAACAGTCCAAAAACGAAAATACCAGTGCCGACAAGATGCCTGGACTTCCAAGCGGTATGCCGATCCTCAAAAAAATCTGGAATTCTCCCGCCCCGTCCATACGTGCCGCCTCCATGACATTTTCCGGTATTCCACGGAAAAAGCGGTACATAATAAAGACGGAAAACGTTGCAAAAATTCCCGGCAGAATCACTGCCTGCGGTTCATCCAACATCCCAAGACGATTTAACACCAGATATTGCGACAGCATCGTGACCTGAAACGGCATCATCATCACAAGAATGAACAGCCGGTAAACCGTTTTTCTTCCGCGAAAAGAATACCGCGCCAACCCCCACGCTGCCGGCATGCCGAAAAGCATCTGTCCTGCCAGAATCACACCCGTGTAAAAAATCGAGTTCCAGAACATCCGAAAATATTCTGGCGAATCGAAAAGAAGTTCCACAACATTCTGTAACGTCGGATACTGTGGCAGCAAATGCCAGATTGCAAACCCATTTCCCTTTCCGAGTGCAGGCGCGATGCACGTATAGATTTCATAATTTCCCATAAAAGTGCCGACAAGCAGAAAAAGAACCGGGGCAAGACACAAGCCCGCAGTCAGAATCAGGATACCTGTTATGATTATTCTCTTCATAATACATTATTCCTCCCTCTCCCAGCTTCGCTCAAGTAACAGCACAAACACTGCGATCACAAACGCAAGCATCACAGATGCCGCCGCCATCTTATCCACCGAGAGCGTCTGAAACCAGTTGCTAAACACATGCTGCAACAGATAAATATTTTCCTGCGGATAGCTGCCCGCTACCATGTAAACCTCCCGGAACGCCTTAAATGAATTTAAAACCGACAAAATGACAACGGTAAATGCCACCGGGCGGAGATTCGGAAGTGTGATATAGAAACACGTTTTCCATTTTCCGGCTCCGTCCATCTCTGCCGCCTCATAAATCCCCTGCGGGATTGCAGAAAGCCCCGCCATCCAGAGCACAATATCGTATCCTAAATATTTCCAGACATAGCTGAATACGAGGATTCCAAATGCGGCATCGGTGTTCATCCAGTCTACCTCCCGCACCGACAAAACGCTTAAAATCTTCCCGATTCCATTCATCCCTGACAGCGCATGGATCGCACTGTTCACAAATCCGTGGCTGTCAAAAAGAATCTTCCACAGTACGACCACACTTGCCGCCGGGATTGCCATCGGAAGCAGATACATACTTTTAAGTGCCGCTGCACTGCCCCGGTAAAACTGTTCCATCGTCACATCCCGGTGTTTTTTCTTTTTCTCTGCCAAAATCAAAACCTGCTGCAACAGCATTGCCAGGATCAGCGATAATAGCAACAGGCATGGAATACAGGTGACCACAAAACGCAGTGTATTTTTCGCTGCAAGATCAAACGCATCATTTTTTATCACCTGCACGTAGTTACTGATCCCGACGAAACTGCCATCCACGGTCTGGAAAAAAGAGCGCCGCACCACATCTGCAAATGGGATTAGTCCAAACACCGATACTCCCAGAAATTCGGGCAACAGAAAATACCAGCCGGGATTTCGCTTTTTTCTGATTTTATGTCTTTTCATCCTCATGCCTTTCTCATAGCCTGCTGCAATCTCCCATCCTCTTCCTTTTTTACTGCTGCTCTGCAAGATACAGATTCACTTTCTTCGTGATCTCATTTACCGTTTCTTCGAGGTTCTGCTCTCCTTTTACATAGCTTGTTCCCTGTTCGATCACAAGATTCTGAATTGTGCGGTCAGTAAGTGCTGACTGTTCCACCCCTTCAAGCTGTGCTAAAATCGCATCTGCCTCCTCCTGTGTCATAGAACGGTATTCGATCGCATAGATTTTGTCGCTTCCGTCCCTGTTAAATGACATGACTGTTTCCGTCGGTCCCATCAGTGCGTTGATCTGATCCTTTAAAGCTGCCTCATTCACCGGAATTCCGTTGCTGGAGGCTCCTGCCTCTTTGCCGAGCAGTATTTTCACAAACGCTTTCCCTGCATCCTCATTGCCGCCGGATACCACACCCGCCTGTAAAAATGGGACATAGGTAGAAATTCCACCATTCGACAACACCCCATAAATCGCTCCGTCCGTCGTACCGGCGCTCAACATCAACTGGAAATCCTCGACATCTGCAATGGTTCCAAATTCTACTTTACATGTCTCTGCAAATAAATCCATGCTGTCTAATGTTCCATAACGGTATCCATCGAACATTCCGCTCTCAGAAAAATTGCCATAAGATTCGATATCTCTGTGATCATCCACATCATAAATACGTTTCACCTGTGTCAGATAATCGGAAACTTTCGTTTCATCCAGACTTCCGTCCTCTTTTACCCAGTTTTGGGAATCTACATTGTAAAAATCAAGCAGTAACTCTTCCGCCATCTTCTGCTGTACCACATAAGTCGTACTTTTGTCTTTTGCCAGAGTTTCGATGCGGTCTGCAAGTGCCTGCGTGGACTTTCCTGCATCTACCGTCTGCTGATCTGACGTGATAAATGATACTAAGAAACGTGTCGGAATCGCATATATCTTTCCATCCTTTGTGCTGTCTTTCACAATGGAATCCACAAGTCCATCCGAAGCCTTTACCTCATCCACAACATCACTGATATCTGTTAAAATTCCTTTTTCCACATAGCTGTCCACCGGCATTCCATCTAAGATAAGCACATCCGGTCCATTTCCTGCCAGGATATCCGTGCTCAACGTCTTCAATGCGTCCTCTAACGTCACTCCATTATCATCCGTCATGCCAATTTCAAGGTTTACATAAATATCTGCATACTCCTGACGGAAAATAATGACCGCCTGACGCAGCGTATCGGAATCCTGCAATGCATAAATATTGAGTTCCTGATTCAGGTTGGCAGACGCGTCTGCATCGTAGGTGTAGCTGTAGAGCGCACCCTCCATTCCGTTATTTCCTGCCACAAAAAGATGCGTCTCATCCTGCATATACACTCCGTAAAAAATCGCACCGCTGTTGCTCAATGCAGTCTGCTCGCCCTGTACCAGCTCCTCCACAACTGCTCCACCTGTTGTATAGTGGAAAATTCCTTTATAATCTGCAAAAATAATACTGTTATCATTCTCCGCTTTTGCAAACGTCACCGGAAGTCCGATATCGGTATTTCGATAAACGAGGTTATCATCTGAACAGATCTGCTCCGTCAATGCGGTCAGCTCGTCCGTCTCTTTTCCGGTTGTCGTGTCATAGCAAAGCACCTTGTCACTTGTGACGATATAGCAATTCGTTCCAACCACATCAAAATAAGGAATATAGGTATCCTCATCGATTTCAAATGTCACTGTTTTGCTTCCATCTGTACAGTCAATTCCATACAAACCGCCCACTGTATCGCGCACGATCAGCTGTTTGTTACTGTCAAATGCTGCAACTGATACAAAGGCATCTTCTGCAGGCATTTCAATCGAAAATGTATGTGTGCTTCCGTCCGCGTCCACAATTGTAACCGGACATAATCCGTTTTCTGTGTAATCAAGAAACGCAACTGTTCCATCCTCTGCGACTGCGACATCGCCATAAGAGATATCTTCAAGCGGTGTTGTCTCCCAGCTGCCGCCTCCATCACTGCTTTTTGCCACATAGATGCTATAATCTGCATCCTGCCCTACAACTTCAAGTGTTCCATCTGACAGTGCTTTGAATTGTAAAATACTGTTGATCTCTTCCGGAAGTGCTACTTTTGATTCAATAAATCTTCCTTTGCCGCCTCCTGCGCTGCCATCAGCATTCGTGCCACTGCTTTCTGTTCCATCTACGCCTCCGCCTGCATTTTTTCCACAGCCGGTGAATATTCCTGCTGTCAATGTCATCAGAAGAAGTAAAACTATTATGACAATGAACATGCTTAGTTTTTGTCTGTTTTTTATCTTTGCATTTTTCATTTTGTTTTTATGACCTTTCTTTTTATTATGTTTTTCTTTTTTTATTATATCTTTCTTTTGCTTTTACGATTGCAGCTTCGCAACCATAGCCAGAACAGGCAGCTGTTCCTCTGCTTTGGCATTCTACATGTAGCATTTTGCGTTTCTGGTTTTATCTTACAGAAGAAACCTTAGAAAAATCTTTAAATTTGGCTTTAATTGTTGTCTTTCATTTTATTTTTTGCATTGTATGTACGCTTTGCGTGTGTTATAATACATAAAATTATACGCAATGTGTGTATTTTGTGTATGATTGTTACTTCCTCCACAGGTGCATGCTACGCTGAAATTGCAAATATTTTGGGATCAAAAACAAATGTCATATTATATCAGGAGGTTTTATGGATAACAGAGAATATTTAATTGAATTAAGAACGAGTACCGGCATGACACGCAGAGAATTTTGCGAATATTTTGAGATTCCTTACCGGACACTTCAGGACTGGGAACTTGGAAACCGCAAAATGCCGGATTATCTGTTACGGCTGATGGCTTATAAAGCTAAAATGGAAAAACTTGCAGAGGAAAAAAATTGATATCTTGACAATATGTTGTTTACAACATACTATAATATTAACGGAAAGAGGAATACTATTGTACGAAATCATTTTTTATGATACGGCGGATGGTAAATGTCCCGTTCAGGATTTTTTAGACTCTCTGGAACCTAAATTCCTTGCAAAAACATTACGGACAATTGATTTATTAGAAACAAATGGTCCATTATTAAGAGAACCTTATTCTAAACCTCTTGAAAATGGAATATTTGAACTTCGCACCAAACATGGTTCTGATATTAACAGAGTATTTTATTTTTTTATTATAGGTCAAAAAATCATTCTGACAAATGGGATTATAAAAAAGACAGCCAAAACTCCTAAATCCGCTATTGATCTCGCCAAAAAATATAAAACCGATTATGAATGGAGGCACCGTAATGAGCAATTATAAAGATTACAAAAAGAAAGTCCTGCAAAATCCTGAAATCAAATCAGAATATGACGCTTTGCAACCGGAATATGATATTATTCAGGCAATGATTGATGCCCGATTACAACAAAACCTCACTCAAAAAGATTTATCTGCCAGAACCGGCATTACGCAGGCTGATATCAGCCGCATCGAAAATGGTACACGAAATCCAAGCTTAAGTATGGTCAAAAAACTTGCATGGGGACTTGGTATGCAATTAAAACTTGAATTTATACAGACTCCTGCTAAGTAATAATTTAACTGTTACATTTCAAAATAATCTATAATTTAAAGATTTTTCTAAGATTTCTATGCTATACTCATCCTTATAAATCTCAGGAGACATTATCATGCGTATTTTATTGATCGAAGATGATCTGAATTTTTGTGAAACCCTGCGTTTTCAATTAGAGCAGGAGGCTTATGAGGTGGATGTATGCCACGATGGAAGAGACGGTCTTGACCTCTTCTTACAGGACGCGCACGACATTGTCCTGCTCGACCGCATGCTCCCGACTATGAATGGTCTGCTCGTGCTGCAAAAAGCTAGACAGGCCGGAATTTCCACGCCTGTCATACTGATCACCGCCCTCGGCGAACTTTACGACCGGATTGAAGGGTTGGATGCCGGTGCAGACGATTACATTGTAAAACCATTCGCCTTCGAAGAACTGACCGCCCGCATCCGCTCCCTCGGCAGACGCAGCGGCAAATGGGAAGATGACAATTTACTTACCATCTGCGACATCAGTTATGACTGCAACGCGAGACTGCTAAGTGGACCTACTGGCTCCATCCGGCTCTCCGGCCGTGAGGGCAGATTGCTGGAAGTTCTTCTGCGGAGTTTTGAGCTCGTCATCCGCCGTGAAGTTCTTCTTGTCCGTGTCTGGGGCGTGGATGCCGAAGTGGAGGATTGTAACCTCGATACTTACATCCATTATCTGCGCAAGCGGCTCTCCTACGTTGGAAGCACGCTTGCCTTAAAAACCATCCGCGGTGTCGGATATACGCTGGCTTCCTCCTGATCCCTGATTTTCCATATAAGATCATGAAGCTTCTGTATAGCTGCCGTTACTTTTCAATTATTTTATCCTTATTGCAATTTACAGATACCTTTTTTCACCATCTGCTTTATGTACATTATCAGGAGGTTTCTCATGTTTCCACACTTCACCTTTTCCGGCACAACCTATCAGGCTTTACATCGCAAACTCACCTTATTTTGTACCTGCGTCACACAGATCATTCTCCTTGCCTTAAGTACTCTGTGTGTTTTTGTTGCAGAAAAAAATATAAAGCAGGGAAACGAAACCGCTTTTCTCACAGAAACAAGTTCCGTCATTTCCCATTTGCAGGAGCAGGATGTCATCTCACACCAGTGGTTAAACCAGTTACAGGAAAACAGTTCTATCCAGATTTATCTTTTTGAGAATGGGACTCCACTCTTTTATGACCAGTATCATCAGACAACTGCAGACGAGCAATTATGTGAAAATGCACTTCTCGCCGCAGAAGAGCTTACCGGGAACCCTCCTTTTTTCACGAAAAATAAAAGGCTTTCCTCGCATACGGAATATCAGTTCAACTCCGGCGATAACATTCCCTACATTGCATCCGTCGGCAGTATCCCAAAAGGCGACAGCTACTTAAACTTTCTGATCCTGCGCTCGCTCGCCGAACAGTCTCACCAGATGCTGTCGTTAAGAATTATCGTGATCATTGCAAATATTGCCGCATTTTTACTGCTGTTTCTCTTTTTCCACTTCTTCATCCGAAAAATGTTAGAACCAGTCGAAACTGCACAGAAAAAGCAGACACAATTCATCGCCTCCGCCTCCCACGAGCTACGCACCCCATTAGCGGTTGTCCGCTCCGGCTTGGAATCCGTTGAAAAATGTTCAAATGAAGAGGAACGAAACCACTTTCTCCATCTGATGTCCGAGGAGACCGTCCACATGAAACGTCTGATCGACGATATGCTACTGCTCGCAAATTCGGATGCTGACACGCTCACCATCAAACCGGAAGCCTGTCAGCCGGATTTGCTGCTCTTAGACACTTATGAAAAGTTCGAAACACTGGCAAAGAAAAACGGGCTTCACCTTATCCTCACTCTGCCGGAAGAAATTCTCCCGGACTGCTTCTGTGATATCCACCGCACAGAACAGATTTTTTCCATTATCGTGGATAATGCACTCTGTTACACACCATCCGGTGGAAAAGTGACACTCTCCTGCCATGCTGAAAATGAAATGCTTTGTTTTCTATTCGAAGATACCGGATGTGGAATTTCAGAGGAAAAGAAATCCCATATTTTCGAACGATTTTACCGCGCCGACGATGCCCATACCGACAGAGAACACTTTGGACTTGGACTCTGCATTGCGAAAGAGCTCACCGAAAAGCAAAATGGGAACATCCAGGTTGTGGATGCTCCCATTTCCGGCTGCTGCTTTATGGTACAATTGCCATGTGTGCTTTAATTTTTATGTGATTTCTACGCTCTCCTGTCAGGTTATATTTTTCCTGTTATTCCACATTTTTCAGTGCCTGATCCATCGGAATACGCTTGATCCTTCTGAAATCCAATACCATGACAAGCAGATATCCGATCAGGATAAACAGGAACATTTTCACATAGCCCATCGTGCTTATGCGGAAAGCGTACCATCCACTGTAGGAAAAGAGCATGATCCTCCAGACAGCCTTCATGATGACGACACCTAAAATCACGCTGGCAACATCAATCACCACAAGAACGATGGTCGTGGACAACAGATATAAACTTGCAATCTCCCGGTTCTCATAGCCCAGGATTTTTGTCATGGAAATTGCATTTTCGTTCTTCTCGATGATCAGCTTCGTGAGCAGATAAATCAGTACTGCGGATAACAGGATGCACAGATACTGGAAATAGGTCATATATGAGCCCATGGAATGATCCAGCTGGTCACACATTTTCGTAATGTCGTGTTCTGTGATGACGGTTGCGATCTCATCCTCATCAATATCCGTGATCTCTGAATCCGAGAGATAGCCTGTAAATGCATCACTGTCCATGTCAAAGATTTCACAATATTGTTCATTCGACAGAAATACTGCCAGCGTCTGGCTGTGATCATAGATTCCTGCAACCTCAAACTCATACTGTTTGTTCTCATATTTTTCGTCAAGAACCACTGTTTCGCCCACGCTCAGGCTGTATTTATCTGCATAGGAAGCAGAAATATATGCCTCGTTTCCTTTCAGGGCAGACAGGTCACTGATTTTCACATACCGGCTGTCATCCTCGATTCCGTAGACCGAAATCTCCTCATCTAACGTATCACTCTTGTGCTGCAAAGATGTCATATTGAATTTCTCTGCATCTTTATTATCCGTTGTGATAATGTCTCCATCCTCATTCTCATAAGACTTTAACACATACTGGTAGTTCGTAAACATCATATCTGAAACATTGGACTTGTAATAGTCGAGCGTCTCCGGCATACCAACCGCCATTGCAAGCATAATGCCGATAAACCAGATCCCCACAAATAAAATCAGGTAATTCGTCACGTTCTGGAACATGATACGCAGGCGGAAACGGCTTAAAAAGCTCCATTTTGGCAGGCGCATCGCTTTTTTACGTTTTGTTTTTTTCAGATCATGGCGTAAAAACTGTAATGGTGTATGCCGCATCATTTTTATAATGACGATGAGATTGACCACAAGCATTAAAACAACCGGAATGATCGTTGTCTTGAAAAAGGCATCCGGGTTCCAGACTGTCTGATAAGTTGGAAGACTGTAGCTGTTATAATACATGCCGACAACTACATTTTTAAATACGGTATAGCCGAGGATATTTCCAACGCACGCTGCGAGAAGTGTCACGATCACCGGCATGGAAATATAATGTCTGACCAGTTCACCTCTCGTATAACCGGAAGCTCTCAATGTTCCGATCGTAGAAGCCTCCTTCACGATTGTGTTGCTGATGGTCACTGCAAAAATAAATGCAATGATCACGATCAAAATATCCAGTAAAACACCACCCATAGCTTTGTCTGAACCCATATCATCCGTTGCAAAATTAATAGCCGGATTTGCATAGCGTGGCATATAGTCCTCTAACTCTTTGTCATCACACACTACCTGTGTGAGCAGTGCTTTCATGAAATCATCGGATTTTGCTTTCTGCTCCACTTCATCTGCAGGAGTATCCACATAATTCCATGTGTAAGAATAATGAACAGTTTTATGTAAACTATCAAATCCTTCCTGTGTGACCATAGCCACATCGAATTTGATTGCATCAAACATTATATCCGTTGACTTCTCATGCAGTGTTGCATAATTGACATAGGCGATCAGTCCGACAACTTTGAACCTCTGCCCACTGACAGAAATCTCATCTCCCACTTTGACCCCGACATTGTCTGCATGCATACGGTCAATTGCGATCTCATCCGCTTTTTCCGGAAATGCTCCGTCAAGCAGGCAGGCAAGATCCACGTTATCATTTTTTGCATAGACACGGATATTTCCTTCCGCCTCGCCGTCGTTGTTGTAATCTTCCTCCTCATTTCGGAAGAAGTTCTCATAAACCTGTACCGGAACTTCTGTAAAATCAGGATCGTTTAACTCATATTTTTCTTCTGCATCAGCATATTTATCATCGATTTCCTCTACGATTTTATCCCATGCCTTGTCGTAGGCTTTCGGGTAATCCTTCTCATCAAGCTTTTCGTCCAGCTCTTTTTTTGCTTTGTCAAGATAATACTTTTTGACATCCGCTTTTGTTCCTGTCTCGATAGCAGCGAGTAGCGTCTCATCTGCCTTTTTGTTCAGCTCAAAATGTCCATCCTCTAACTTGTATTTTGTCACACCCTCATTTGCTGCAATAAGCATACTCTCATTTGCAACATACATACCGGAAACAAAACCAATTGTAAGAATGAGGAATAATGCCACCACAAGATATTTTTTCCAGTCACCGAGCAATTCACGCGGAATGCGCTTGATGAGCGGATTTTTAATTTTTTTCTTTTTCATAACTGCCACACTCCTTACCACTCAAGATCTGCTGCTGAAATCTTGTGCTCGTTCCTCTCGTTGTGGCGCACGGCTCCATCACGAAGTTTGATGACATGATCTGCCATGTTTCTGATCGCCTCGTTGTGCGTTACCATGATGATCGTATTTCCATATTTTTTGTTTACATCTTCGATCAGTTTTAAAATCTCTTTGGAGGTGTTATAATCCAAAGCACCGGTTGGTTCATCGCAGAGCAGGATATCCGGGTTCTTCACAATCGCACGACCGATGGAAACACGCTGCTGCTGACCGCCGGACAACTGGTTCGGCAGCTTGTACCGGTGTTCGTAAAGTCCAAGTGTCTGTAACAGCTCATCGATATCCAGCGCATTGTCGGAAAGATACGCTCCGACCTCAATGTTTTCCTTCACGTTCAGATTGGCAATCAGATTGTACATCTGAAATACATAGCCGAGATGTTTTCTGCGGTATTGGGTTAGTTTCTTCTCACTCATATCTTCGAGCTTATCGCCGTTGATCGAGATGTAACCGGAATCTGCACTGTCGATTCCTCCGATAATATTTAATAAAGTTGATTTTCCGGAACCGGACGGTCCAAGCAGAACGCAGAATTCTCCTTTTGCCACGGAAAAGTTCATTCCGCGCAATACTTCCTGACGTGTTTCTCCACTTCCAAAACCTTTTTTCAGGTCAACGATCTCCAAAAATTTTTTCTCTTCCTCTGACATAGTCTCCCCTTTTTCAAAAAACATATTTGGCAACAGCCATTTTTGATATCTAAGTTAGTTGCAACTAATCTCAGGAAAATTATAGCACATGATATTGGGGATACAAGGAAGAGATATTGTTGTTGAGAAATTTTGTCAGTTAAATTAACTATTTGATTACATATTGACCTTTGATACTATTCGATATAATATATGTATATACAGTTAATACTATATAACAAAGACCGTCGCATGAAGTGCGTGTAGATATCGATTATGAAACTAAGCTTCATGATCAACAATATCTTTTTTAAAGGAGTGAACATTTATGAGCGATCAGGTTGCCATCAAAACATGGGGAAATAGTCAGGGAATACGTATTCCAAAGAATATTCTTGAAAAACTTGGACTCCATGTCTCAGATACTTTACAAATTGAAGTAATTGATGATTCGATTGTTTTGAAAAAAGCATTTAAACACAAAACATTTGAGGAACGCGTTGCTGAATACAACGGGGAAATTTCAATTTGTGATTATGATTGGGGAGAACCTGTCGGAAAGGAAATTTTATGATGAATTTTTCGCAGGGAGATATTATCAAAATTTCTAATTTAAAAGATGCAATGCTTGTTGTAAGTAAAAATGAATTTATTAAAAAAACAGGTGTTTTTCACGTCTGCCCACTTTTAGAGAATTATGCAGAAGGTCCTCTTCACATAAAAGTACGCGGTGTCAAAGACACCTCAGGAACTGCTATATGTGAACAATTGAAGCTAATTGACCCTTCCGCCAGAAGCTGCAAACGTATCGACCGCGTCCCTTATCATATGATTATGAATGTTTCAGACGCAATACAGGGTATTTTTGAATATGACTAATATAAGAAACAAGGAGACTTCCATGACCGAAACCCTATCAAAAGCCTGGGCATTATTTGACGCAGGCAATTACACCGATGCCGAAACGATTTATAAAGAATGTTATGCAAAGATTCCTTCCACAGACCATGACAATTACTGGCAGGTTCTCATGGGATTGATTTATGCAGAAAGCTTTCAGGAACATTTTGCAGAGGCGCGTACTTACGCTTCGCAGTTGATTTCGTGTGCAATTGATCACGAAGAAAAACACATTGCAATCCATCAGGCAGGCATGATCGAACGGATGGCTGGTGCGTATGACAAGGCTATGGACTTATTTTTACAGGAAGAAGCAATCATTGAAAAAAATCTCCCGGATGATGCACTTGCCCGCTCCGCAAATCTCTATGAGCAGGGCTATGTTTCCATGAAGCTTCATGATCTTCCTCTCGCAGAAAAAAACATGCTTTCTGCCTTAGATTTTGCTGAAAAGTCGAACGATCTTATCTCCATCGGCTGTGCTTACCGCGGTCTTGGGGAAATTCTGAAATTATCAGATAAAGCAGAGGATGCGGCTGTCTATTTTGAAAAAGCTATCATCGCTTTCCAGAAAGCCGGAGATACCTACGGTGTGGAAGAAGTAAAAGAACTCATGTCAAAATAACATCTTACATAAACATACTTATGTTCACCACATCCGTTTTTAAATGAAACATGTTTTTCAAAAAATATGCATGTTTAGTTTGACTCTCTGTTCACTTGTACCTTGTTCCAGTAGTGCCTCTCTCTTCGCATCCTGCAATATTCAGATGCGTCTGTCCCCACTGCTGCATCGCTTCGATGATCGGTGCCAGCGTCCTGCCAAAATCAGTCATACTGTACTCCGTCTTTGGCGGCACAACCGGATAAACTGTTCTTCGGATCAGCCCGTCTTTCTCTAATTCCCGAAGTTGCTGCGTCAACATCTTATCCGTTGCCTTCGGCATTCTTTTATGTAACTCACTATAACGTAACGTCTCCTTCATCAAATGATATAAAATAATTGACTTATATTTTCCGCCGATCATCGACAGTGTTCCCGCAACCGGACATGTAAACTCTTTCTCTGCCATTTTTCTCTCCCTGCAAAATCTTTACTTACTTTTTAGATAGTATATTCCAAAAAAGTGCATACTTGCTAAAAAGTCTAAATAAAATATAATTATAGCATGGATATCCAATAACGCAAGAAAACGATGAAAGGAATAGAATGTTTATGGAATTATTAGATATTATGAACGAACGCTTCTCTGTCAGAAAATACGTTGACAAACCAGTAGAACCTGAAAAACTGGATAAAATTTTAAACGCTGCACACGCAGCCCCTACTGCTGCCAATCAGCAGCCTGTAAAACTGCTTGTCGTACTGAGTCCGGAAAGTCTTGAAAAACTTGGAAAAGCAGCTAATATTTATGGCGCACCTGTCGCTGTCATTGTCTGTGCCGACAAAACAAAAGCATGGAAACGTCCTTTTGACGGAATGCAGACAACCGACATTGACGCATCCATTTTAACAGACCACATGATGTTAGAAGCTGTCGAACAGGGACTTGGAACTGTCTGGATCTGTTATTTCAAACCGGATGTGCTAAAAGAGGAATTCAAACTTCCTGACTCCTTAGAACCGATCAATATTCTCGCCATCGGTTATGCAGATGCCAGTGTGGTAAAACCAGCCAAAGACCGTATTCCTGTAAAAGAATTAGTGGAATACCTGTAAAATTGTCAAAAATCAAAAGTAAACCGGAGGCAAAGACGATACTCAATCCTGCCTCCGGCTTCTTTTATGCAATTTCTTTGCATTCCTCTCCATCTCATAGCACATACACATTACTCTGTCATAGTGTAAGTGCAATGCACGAATTATAACATATTGTTTCCGAGTATGCAAAAAAAATTGAGTAAAAACCGCTTATTTTATGGTCTTTACTCAATTTCTACAACGACTTATACATTTTTCATAATTTTCACCAGCCGGCTCGTGCCAAGCCGGTCTGCGCCAAGCTCAATAAATTTTTCCGCATCCGCAAAAGAAGAGATTCCTCCGGCTGCCTTTACTTTCACGTTTGTGCCAACGTATTGTCTCATCAGTTCCACATCCGAAAAAGTTGCTCCTGCGGTGGAAAATCCGGTGGAGGTCTTAATGAACTCTGCGCCTGCACTCGTCACGATCTCACACATCTTGATCTTCTCCTCATCTGTCAGAAGGCATGTCTCAATGATCACTTTTAAGGTTTTTCCGCTGCATGCCTCATGGATTTTTCGGATTTCCTGCTCGATGTCATCATACCGTTTGTCTTTCAAAAACCCGATATTAATGACCATATCGATCTCGTCAGCTCCGTTTGCGACCGCATCCCTTGTCTCGAAAATTTTGGTCGCCGTTGTGTGGTATCCGTTTGGAAATCCGATCACTGTACAGATCGGCAGTTTCCCATCGACATACTCTGCCGCCTGTTTCACATAACAAGCCGGGATACAGGCAGAAGCGCATCCATATTTTATTCCATCGTCTAAAATCTGCCGGATTTCCTCCCATGTTGCAGTCTGTGAAAGCAGTGTGTGATCTACTCTGCTTAAAATATCTTTTTTATCCATGTTTTTCCTTTCTACTGCCGGCTGTTCAGGCATCGTATTGCTTACTCATCATGCAAAGATGTATTTCTTGATTTTCTGCTATGTTTTGCTTTCCCAATATGCCAGCACATCAGTATTTTCCACTCTTCTCTCACTTCAGTATTTCACGTTCTTATGTTACTTCAACTCTGCAAGCAATGACGTACCAATCGTGCCTTCCGGCATCTGCACACCAAAATTATCTGCGATTGTTGCCCCAATTACTGCAAATGTATCCTGATCTTCAAGCTTTCCTGATCCCTTCATGGAAGGCGAATATGCAACAAACATCACCTGTTCCCTGGTGTGGTCTGTTCCCTTATAGGTTGGATCATTTCCGTGATCTGCCGTGATGATAAGAAGATCATCTTCCCGAAGTACCTTAAGAAGTTCGCCGAGTTTCACGTCAAAGCGTTCCAGTTCTTCTGCGTATCCTTTTACGTTTCTTCTGTGTCCCCAAAGTGCATCAAAATCTACCAGATTCACAAAACAAAGTCCGGTAAAATCGCGCTCTGCGATCTCGATCGTCTGCTCCATTCCATGTACCGAGCTTTTGGACTTATTGGATTCCGTGATTCCTTCCCCGTCAAAAATATCCCGGATTTTTCCGACAGAGATCACATCATATCCGGCGTCTTTTAACGCATTTAATACGGTTCTTCCATATGGCTTTAAGGCATAATCATGACGGTTGCTGGTGCGGACAAACTCACCTTTTTTCTTTCCAACATAAGGTCTTGCAATGACACGCCCCACTTTCCATTCATCTTTCATGGTGATCTCTCTGGCGATCTCACAACAGCGGTAAAGTTCCTTTAGCCCAAACGTTTCCTCGTTTCCACAGATCTGAAGAACCGAATCCGCAGATGTATACACGATCATGTGCCCGGTTGCGATCTCTTCCTCGCCCAGTTCCTCTAAGATTTCGGTTCCACTCGCACTCTTGTTTCCAATCACTTTGTGACCGGTACGTTTTTCCAGTTCATCGATCAGTTCCTTTGGAAAACCGTGCTCGGTAAACGTCAAAAATGGCTTGGTAATATGAAGTCCCATCATTTCCCAGTGTCCGGTCATGGTATCTTTTCCGTTGCTCGCCTCAGAGAGCCTTGTAAAATATCCCATTGGTTTTTCCACCGGTGCAATATTCTTCAGCTCTTTTAAATTGGCAATTCCAAGTTTCTGCATATTCGGAATTGAAAGATTGCCCACCGTCTCTGCAATATGTCCTAACGTGTCGGTTCCCGCATCGCCGAAACGTTCTGCATCTTTTGCTCCACCGATTCCACAGGAATCAACTACAATCGTAAAAATTCTACGGTACTTTTTTGCTTCCATGATTCTCACACCCCATTTTCTGTTCTCCATTGAAATCTGCTTTTCAGGTAAAACTTTTCCCGCTCACGCATTATTTTTCACGGTCTGCCCTGATCAGTCTGCGGATTGCCTCCACGCCGACCATCACTGCTGCCTCCGTGTCATGAACGATCGGATTATCCATGCCGAGGGCATTGCGCTCCTGATTTCCCATAACAAGAAAATCAGAACCACAGCGGACTTTCAGATGCGCAGCCGCAATAAACAATGCCGCTGATTCCATCTCAGACGCCTTGCAGCCCAAACGTTTCCATGCCTCCCACTTATTCAAAAGTTCATAGCTTACCGGCATGCGCTCCGGCTCATGCTGTCCGTAAAATGCATCTTTGCACTGGACTACTCCGGTATGATAAGTAAACCCCAGTTCCTTTGCTGCCGCAACAAGTGCATTTGCCACCTCAAGATCTGCCACTGCCGGATACTCGATCGGTGCATATTCCCTGCTGGTTCCTTCCATGCGGACTGCTCCGGTAGCGATCACAATATCACCGCCCTTGACATCCAGATCAATTCCGCCACATGTTCCAACACGCACAAATGTATCTGCACCGCACTGCACCAGTTCCTCCATCGCAATTGATGCGGACGGTCCGCCAATCCCGGTGGATGTCACGCTGACCTTCTCACCTTCCAGATAACCTGTGTAGGTGACAAACTCCCTGTTGTCCGCCACAAGTTTTGCATCCTCAAAATGTTTTGCGATCTTCTCACACCGCTTCGGATCTCCCGGCAGGATCACATAACGCCCCACATCCCCCGGTCTGATCTGTAAATGATACTGTAACCCAGCTTCTCCTGAATAGTTCTGCATACCCCCACACCTTTCTTTTTATCTGTCGTTTTCCATTCTCCAGCTGATACATCTCTGAAGATATTCCACATATTCCGGATTTTTGCACATGCCTTTTCCCGGAGTATCCGAAATCTTGGCAACATCCATTCCATTACACTTGGTTGTCTTCATGACAATATTCAACGCCGGAACATCCGTGTCATTTGAAATATAAGTTCCGATTCCAAATGCAATTTTTACTCTTCCTGCAAAATAAGATGCGATCTTATCTGCCCGCTCAAAATCGAGACTGTCGCTAAATAACAGTGTTTTCGTTTTTGGATCGATTCCAAGGCTCTCGTAATGGCGGATCATTTTCTCTCCCCACTCAAACGGATCGCCGCTGTCATGACGCACACCGGAAAACAGTGTTGCGTAAGTCAACTGGAAATCTCTTAAGAAGCAGTCTGTTGTAATAGCATCGGTCAATGCCGTTCCATTTAAAATACCGTATTCTTTTACCCACCAATCCAGCGCATACCAGTTTGAATATGCCGGATTGTGCTTATGATTTCCCTGTCCGACACACATGATCCATTCATGCGCCATCGTTCCTACCGGAGTGATGCCATATTTTTTTGCAAGGAAAACATTGGATGTTCCTACAAACGTAGAACCCGGATATTTATTCTCGTTTAATTTTTTCACTGCCAGTTCCTGTGCCCCGGCAGAGAGTCTTCTTCTGAGTCCAAATTCGCTGAACAGTCCAAGGTTATAGGTACTGTTTTTCAATAAAGTAATTTTTTCATCCAGCTTTTTTTCAAAACTTGCAAGCAGATCGTCATAATCATATGCCATGCGGAAATAAACTTCATTTACAATGGCAAGTGTCGGAATCTCATACAAGGAAGTGTTCAGCCATGTTCCGAATGTTTCGATCGTCAGTCCACATTCTGCGTCCTCCGTAATCTCATAATCTTCATATCGAGGCTGCCACAGTCTTAAGAAATCCACATAGCTTCCCTTCATCCATTTGATCTTATGCAGATATTCCAGTTCCTCTTCTGTGAAACGCAATCCACAGTATGCCTTGATCTGCTCCTTGATCTCCTCCACCATCTCATGGGTAAAGTGAACGTCGGTGTTTCTGCATTTAAAAGACCAGGTTGTCTTATAATCCGAAAACTGATGGTAAATACACTGTCCCATCGAAAACTTGTACATGTCTGTCTCTAATAAACTTGTGATAATTGGTTCTAATAACATCTTTTTCTCCTCTATTTTCCGTAACGATCACTTCTATGCATCAACCAGACCTGCCTGTTACTTTTCTTTTCACGGACTGCTTTGCGCACGTCTTTTTACTATATTATAACTCTGTGGCGGTTTTGACAACAATTTTGTGGAAGATCGGGGCTTGTGGTCTGAAATACGCTTTATGCTATAAAGAAAAGAGACTCCGTTTTTTGAAGTCTCTTCCTGCGTAATCGATCTGTTTTATTTTACTCTACATCATTTCATTTATTTTATTGTATTTGATCATCCAATATTCTTCTGCAAGTTTCATATATCGGACAACATCACATCCGGTCACAATTGGCTTCTGTCCTTCTTCTACTAACTTCCTGATGTATTTCTTATCATCGATCAGATACATATATTTACAGTAACCATTCACATCATTCAGTTTGTCCAGAAATGTAAGCAGCACATTTTTTAATTTCTGCGTATTTTCTTCTGCCGTTGCAGTTTTACTCTTTCTGCCATGTGTATTAGAAAAAATGATGTGTTCCATGCTTTTATTCTCATAGAAATCATTTATGCGATATATGAATTTATCACCCCTGTCCAGCTTTTGTCCATTCTCCTCATTCATAAGACGGTTCGTTCCTTTAAAATTATTTAAAGCACCTGTCACCGGCATGAATGACAAATTATATATCGAATAATTCAGCGCATTACAATCCTCCAATTCCTGTAAATATCTCAGATAATTGTGTTCTGCAAAATCACGTTCCAACAGCCCCGCAAAATATTCGAACTTCTGATTTCTTTTATAGCGTTTATTCTTTCCAAAATTAAACACTACATCACCGGATATCTTACATTCTCCGTTTTCCATATATCCCCGCTTTGCAGCCTTTGAAAAATCAACTTCTTTCCAAAACCCGCTTTGTGAAAAATAAGGGATATATAGTTTTTCCCATGCATATGGACATCTGTCTGCTTCGCTTTTCCCCCATTTGGTCTCCGTGATGATATTCTCCTCGTTTTTCAAAAGTAACTTTAAGTCATATCCTGCTTCACACATCGTTTTATCCTCCATATGTTTTCATAACAATAAAAGGAAATGGAACTGATTCGTGTATCTAGTCCATTTCCTTATCTGTCCATACGCTTCTTTATTCACTTGCTCCATTCGGGAAAGAAGAAATATACTGGTCAAAATCATCTGATGAACAAATATTCATAAGATTTCCATCAGCATCAAATACAGCTGTTAATCCTGTATTGCCATCACAATTAAGTGGAATAGCATATGCAGAAGTATAATCACCCATAACATATTCCGTTGTTTCAACTAAATCTGTACCATGTACTGCTTCACAAGATGCTAAGAAAGGTAAAACACCAACAGCCTCAAACATAATAACTTTATTTGTTTTACTTTCTCCTTCATCAACAAAACCATATTTTGATTTAATACTATTTTCATCAGGAAGCTGAGCAGCTAATTCACTAAAATCAGAATATCCATCACCATATTTAATTCCATTATTTACATAATCAAAATAATATGTAATTAATACAGAATAATATCCATGACTTGTCTGAATTTCATTGCCATCAGCGGTTGTAAGTCCTAAATTACCTAATTCCGCATCATCTAATGATTCTACATCTGCCTGAAGAAGATCTTCTGCATATTTATGCTGAGATAATAAATCATTATAAGCATCGATTAATGTATAGACTTTTGTCATACCCTCTTCTAATCGGTTATCTTCTCCCTCTGTGTTTTCTTCTGTCGCAGCAACCGCCTCTGTCTCTGCAACAGACTCTGTACCTGCTGCTTCACTTGTCTGCTCTGTTTCCACTGATGCTTCTGCCGCCGGTTTGTCGGTAGTTGTATCCTCTGTCTTTCCACATGCAGACAAAGAACTCATCAACATGGTTGCCACTGCCAGCACCGTCACGATCTTTTTCATATAATTCTTTCTTTTCATCTTTTTTACCTCTTTCTCTTATCACTTGTCCATCATTTGTTGGACATTTTCAGTTATTTTATATCATATGTTGTAAGATGTCAATAAATATAAGCATGAGATATAGGGGACAGAATGGCATATTATCCACGTTTAAGAGATTTACGAGAAGATAAAGATTTATCAATAAGAGAATTATCCGAGAAGCTTCATATACAACGTACCACCTATCATAATTATGAAACCGGAAAACGTGAGTTGCCTTTCGATTTAGCAATCAAAATAGCTGAATTTTATAATGTTTCTTTAGACTATATCGCAGGATTCACTGACATCATTTCTCCTATAAGGTACTAACCATTTTCTAACTTTCCCTCTGACCTTTATATTTTCCCTCTTATTTGCAAATAAAAAAGAGACTCCCTTTTTCAGAAGCCTCTCCTTACTTAATGCTTTATTATTTTTGTAACTGCTGGGTGATAAGTGTTCTTTCCTTCCCCTTAATTCCAAGTGCGTCAAGTGCCTGGTCTAATGTCCATTTCATGTTGTTCATGAGATTTTGAACCGAAATCGTCTTTTCTTTTTCCACACATTCTTTCACGCGTTCTTCGACACGTTCTTCGACGCGTTCATTAATATATCTCTCTACAATCTCACTCATTTCCTCATGCCCTCCTTCTTTCTCTTTAAAATGTTTCACACTTTCTGCCAGTTCCGTGTAGTACATGCACTCCGGATTTTTCTCCCGAAAATCCTGCATCAACTGACCAATCTCATCATTACCTTTATAATTTCCATTCACGTAAATGATATGTGAGCCGTCACGAAACTGTTCATTCGTTTCACCTACATAGCGGTCTACATGATACAAAGGTAAACCCTTTCGGAACTTGTCATGCTTATAAATAAATATCACATAGGAATCCTTCAGTTCCCTAAACGCCTGTCCCTCCTTGAGCATTCTCGAATCAACCATACTGCTGTGATAACGTGCGCGTCTGACATGTGCTCCTTCTGAATTCCCCTGAACTTCAATGTCGATCTCCTCACCATTTTCATCCATTGCATCCACATCCAACGTAATATTACGCCCACCAACCTGATGGTTTTTCATTTCATTCTGCCCTGTCACGCTGATAACCTTAACCTTTTTGCCAAGAATGATACGGAGCAACAATTCCGTTGCTTTGATGTTTTTATCAAACACACGGCTCATCAAATCGTCATCAAATAATGTGAGTTCATTCACAAGTTCATTAACATTCCTCGGATTTTGTCTGAGATTGCTGCTATTCAGTTTTTCTGTCATTTGACCTCATTTCTTCTCTCCCTGTCTAAATAGTAGCACAGTATACCAGCAGAAACAAATAAAATTCCTATAAAATAATACATTTTTAGAAGGTGATCCTGATGAAATCCTCTTACTGCAGTGCCCTGATTTTCTCCTCCAATGCATCTACCTCAGCACCGTATTTTAAGCCCCAGTCCTCACGTAAAAGTTCCAGTTCTTTCTTATAATATTCTACTGCTCTCTCGTGATCGCCCATTCTGATGCAGCACTGTGCCATCGCTTCAAATGAATCTGTATATCGTGGTTTTGGCATGCAGTCGAATGTCTTTTGCCACATCGGAATTGCCTCTTTAAAGTATTCATTATATGAAAATACATTTGCAATGGAAAATAAAATTCTCCAGCTATTTTCATTTGCTTTCGCCAGTGCCTCATACTCTGCCTTCACAGCTTCGAATCCCACCTGTTTTTCTTTGATAAAAACCTCATAAAAATCATTCAGTTCATCTGGATTTTTCTGATAGGATTCTTTTAAAACAGTTTTTGCCTCCTCAATCCGTCCATCATCGATCAGGTTATCCAGCAGATAAAAATATACCCTTGTATTTTCCGGTGCAGTCTTTAATAATTTGTACCAATATCTGATCAACTCCTGATGATTAGCTGTATCCCAGTCAAACCGTTTTCCATGATTTCCGTTATTGATGTTGTTGATATCGCCCTTCTGGTTTGGGTGTAAGTCAATTGCCCGCTTTGCGTAATACACTGACTTTTGGTACATACATTCTGCCCGGTGTCCGTAAAAGTCTCCAAGCAGAGAAATTGCATGATAATTCGTCGGGTCTGCCTCTACCTCGCGGATCAGGAATGCTTCTTCATTCTCAAATTCCATATTTGTCATGACTCTTCCATATTGCAATTTCTTTTCAATACTCTCGTAACGTTTTTCGGTAGAGTATTCAAACAGATCATCAATCTGAATCCCGAATAAGGACGCAATATCCGGCAGCATTGTCATTTCCGGCAGCGAGCCGTCATTCTCCCATTTGCTTACCGCCTGACTGGTAACTCCTAATTTATCTGCAATATCTTTCTGGGACATTCCTTTGGAACGACGTAATTCTTTTATTTTATTGCCAATTGTTTTCATAAAATCTCAGCCTCTTTTCATTTTTTGTTTTTCCAAGATCTTGTGATTTTATTATAGCAATCCTATATGCAACGAACAATTTCAAATTAGTTGCGTTTGTGAAACCGTTGGTTGTTTTATATTGTTTTTCCATTAAATTTTCACTATTTTTACACTATTTTTCATTATTTTCAAGTGTTATTGCCGTAGTCCTATAGCCCAATCTCTAATCTTTTACGATATTCTCTTGGCGTTATCTTGTACCTCTCTTTAAAAACCCGGTTAAATGTCCTTTGACTTTCAAAACCACATTCAAGACATATGTTTGTTATCGTATCCTGCGTATTTTCTAATGCACCAACTGCATAATTTAATCGCACGCCATTTAAATATTTGCTGAAGTTACAATGAAAAGTTTTAGCAAACATTCTCGACAACACGTATTTACTTATCCCCAGATCGAATGCCATCTTTTCAAGACTGATTTCATCTCTAAAATTTTTTGCTATATACTCCACAGAATTGTAAATCAAATCATTACTTCCTAATGATTTTTTATCGATCATCGGTATTTCAGTGAATACATATGCAAGAATTATTTGTGCATATGCCTGTGCCAATATCGGAGTACACTCTGGATTTTGCATCAAAAATTTTATTGCATGAACCACATCCGGATGTACATTTTCTTTTTTTAACACCGGATTTTTTGGACTGTATATTTGTAATTCTTTCAAAAATCCTGAAAGAACTGCCGGATCTATATAAAGGAAAATAGCTTTATTTTCTTTTTCGTCAAAAACCTGATAATGGTGTATTACATTCGGAAACACTATCGCAAAATCACCTTCGTCCATGTTATACAGCTCCATTCCGACTCCAAGTGCAATATTTCCATTTGTGACATACACAACCTCTATTGCTTCATGTAAATGGGGTGGCATATGTACTGTTTTTTTCCACTCTGCTGATATTCCCTTATCTTTGTTTTCGTATACTAACAGCATTTAGAGCCACCCTCTTTTTCTTAGATCTGCTTTCCGATACCGTTCTACACTTCAATTGCGACTAACAGATGGTGAATGAATATCTGATATCCTCTTCTGCACTGACATGATATTCGTCTGCCACATCAGTTCCCCAGCTGTCGATACCTCCGACTCCTCTGACTGCTCCGTATACACATAAAACCGTTCTTCTTGCTGGTGGTAATTCCTCATGATGCAGAGCATTTTCAATTTCAGATGCTGTATAAGGAAGGCATGAAAAAGCAAATTCCCGATCCATCTTCTCAATGCGGAGTGTCTGTGGCGAATGATCTGTTCTACTATTGTCAAGACTTGTATGTCTGCTAATTTCGAGCCACTCTGTATCCATTCTCATTCCACATTCCTGTGGAACAAGGTAAGGTGTTAAGCTCAGATCTGTGACTTCGTAAATACCCTTTTCGGCACCTGCTTTTCTATCCGGATATGTCTCACCGGACAAACCCTTATAGATATATTTATCTGCAAGTGTCGGCATGATAAAACGCATTCCAAACACCGGAAGCTCAGGAAGTCCTTTTGCTCCATTATAATGTACATCCACACGGATTTTTCCGGATGCATCAACCGTATATATCACTAGTACCGTTGTTGACGGATTGGATATCGTCTCATAAGTATATTTTACTATGATCTCATCAGCAAAAATATCCCCACCAAAGCTGTTATTGTCCGGTGCATATGGTTTCTGCTCCTCTCCATCCATAATGACCTGTATTCCCTTGCAGTCAATGAACATATCTGCTGAAAGCCAGCTTCCGCTTTTAATATGGAACTTGTTTCCTCTGTCGTTGTCTGTCAGTGCTCTCCAGAAAGTAGGTTTGGGACAGCGGTACAGCCACTCATATCCGTTTTTCACGATAGATTCGAGTCCGCCTTGTGCATAAGAAAAAATATAATCAAATCCTTCACCATGTACACCAAGTGTATAGTCACCATAGACCACTCTTAATTTATCTGTATAAGCCATAGTAATACCTCACTTCCTGCATTGCCGGTTTCTCTTTCCTGTCAGCAAATACGATTCCATTTGCCGAGAATTCATAGTCTGCCGGTTTATCATCAAAGTCACCACCATAACGTAAAACTTCTTTTCCTGTCACCTGATCTTTTACAAGAATTGCCTGATCGATAAAATCCCATATAAATCCACCATGATACATGTCATATTTATCAATCAGCTTCATATAAGCTCCCAGACCTCCCATGGAATTTCCCATATCATGCATGAATTCGCATAAAATATACGGTTTCTTTGGACTGTTATTTAAGTATTCCTCTACATCCTCCGGCTTTGCATACATTCTGGTCTCCAAATCAGAAATCGTATCCTCATATGCCCTGTTGTAATAAGCACTTTCATAATGAACTAATCTTCCATCTTTCTTTTCAGAAAAATAAACGTTCATTGCTTCAATGTCATCACCTGCATAAGATTCATTTCCCAATGACCAGAATAGAATGGATGTATGGTTTTTAAATGTTTCAAAATTGTTTCTTGCACGATCAAGTACCGCCTCTTTCCACTGTGGAAGAGATCCCGGCACATTGCAGGATGGTTCGATCGCTCCTAATTTCTGGAAAGATCCATGACTTTCCAGATTTGTTTCTGCCATCACATAAATTCCTGCATTGTCGCACATATAATACCATGGTATCTGATCCGGATAGTGACAGGTACGCACAGAATTAATATTATTCCTGAGCATACATGCGATATCTGCTCTCATATCTTCCAAGCCAATGCATCTTCCTGTTTTTGGATTCCACTCATGACGGTTTACTCCTGTGATAATCAGGCGTTTTCCATTTAAATAGATGATCTTATCAATTATCTCAATTCTTCTGAAGCCAATATCATAAGGAATTACTTCTGCTAAACTTCCATCTTCCGCCTTAAGCTCTACATACGCATGATATAAATAAGGATCATGATTATCCCACAGTTCCACAGTTTCTAAATCAGCACAGATCGTACCTTCTAAATACTCATTTTCTTTCTTTAACTGTACGGATTTTTCTGCCAACAAATTTTCTTCCCTGTCTTTTAAAATAAAGCTGGCAGTTATATTCTGAGCATCCGGTGCAGATACTTTCATGCTGACAGTTACGCTTCCACTCACATTATCCTGATTCAGCACAGGTTTGAACCATACATCATCCATATGTACATCCGGTATTGCTTTCAGAGTAACATTTCTAAAGATTCCAAAAAAGCGGAAAAAGTCCTGATCCTCTAAGAATGCTGCTGTGCTCATCTTATGAACCTGAACTGCCAACACATTTCCCTTTTCTTTTATATAAGGTGTCAGGTCAAACTCAGAAGGCGTAAAACTATCTTCTGCATAGCCTACAAACTGACCATTCAGCCACAGATACATCGCTTCTTCTACACCTTCAAAACAAATATGGATTCTTTTTCCACACATGCTCTTATCCAGGTCAAAGTATTTGATATAAGAACCTACCGGATTGTACTCTGCTTCTGAAAACATTCCTTTTTCTGCTCCGGTCACCTCCATACTGTAAGCTCCTCTATGGTACTCTTTTCCTTCCCACGGATACATGGTGTTGATATAACGGATTTTATCATATCCAGCCAGTTCAATATGTCCCGGAACCATAATTTTATCGAATCCTGATGCATCAAATGTTTCCTCATAAAAATTAACCGGTCTGCTTTTTACATTTTTACTATAAGAAAACTCCCACTGTCCGTTTAATGACTGAAATAATGGGTTTTTCTCTTTTTTCATGTCCGAATAATCCAAATAATAACAATGATCACTGTGTGCTTCCAACTGATTCACACGAAATACTTCCGGATTATCCAACCATTTCATATCAGCATTCATATTTTTCCTTCCTTTCCAACTGTTTTCTAAGCTTTTCATTCGCATCTTCTACATTCATTCTTGACATGATAAATGTAATAACCAATGACAATACCATCGGAATCCACAAATACATAACATGCAACATGTTCAGGCAGGATTCTGGCTGGATTGTTGCTTCTTTCACAAATCCACTTGCATCAAGTAACCATCCGCAAAGAGCGACTCCGATTCCTCCACCGATCTTTGTTCCGAAAGAAGTACAGGAATACATTGTTCCGTCAATGTGTTTATGTTTTGTAAGGTATGTATATTCTGAACAGCTTGCAATTACAGCTCCCATATCCCCCTGCCATGGTGCCATTCCAAGTGCTGCAATCGCTGTAAACGCAAGCATAAGCGGAACACTACCCATATAGCCGGCAAAAATCACTCCGACACGTCCTGCTGTCCCAAGAATATAGCCTGTAAGATTCATTCTATATAAACCTTTCATCTTCTCTACCAGCATTGGTGTAATACACATCGCAATGATGACAGGGATATTGATCGCCCATGAGAATACAGAATATAAATCTTCATTTTTCAGTATGTAGATCATGTAATAAATTCCCATATTTAACATAGCTGAATAAATCTGCTGACAAATATAAGTAGCACAGATCATAAGATAATACTTATTGGAAAATAAAAGCTTTGCAGCCTCTACCAAACCATACTTTTCTTCTGTGTAATCTTTACCTGCTTTCAGTTCTTCTTCCGGAAGCTCCTTGATTGAAAATACGGAAATCGTATTTACGATCAGACCAATAACTGCATATACTACCGCAACTGTTCTCCATGCAGCTGCTCCACCGCCTGCTGCTCTTACAAACTGGACTGTAACAGACTGAATCAGTAAGCTTGTCGAAAATGCAAAGATAAAACGACATGACCCCATCTCAACACGTTCTCTGCTGTTTTTTGTACAGAAAGTAACCAATGATGCATACGCAATATTGTTCGCAGTATAGAATACTGCATTTAACAGTGTATATGCAACAAAGAACCATGCATACTGTGCCGTTGTTCCAAGAGTGTCCGGTATTGCAAAGTTTGCTACAAGTGTTACCGCACAACCAATATACGCATAAAGCATCCAAGGTCTTGCTTTTCCAAGTCTGCTTTTTGTTTTGTCGATCATCGTTCCAAAGAACATATCACTGATTCCGTCAAATAGCTTTGATACCATGATCAGTGTTCCGATAATACCGGGATTCAAACCTACCGTATTGGTCAAATAAAGCATTACGAATGATGAGAGGAACGCATATACTACATTTCCTGCCAGATCCCCCGAACCATAACCTACCTTGTTATACCATTTCAGGTATTTTTTTTCTTCCATGTGAAACTTCTCCTTTCAATGTACCCTCATTTTGTTTCCACAACTTTGTTATATCTATGATATAACAAGATACATTAAAAGAGCCATGTCACAAATCGCATAAAATATGCACAAAATGATATTGTTATATTAAAATCACAATAATCTATTGTGTTATAGCACTAAAAGCATGCACAAAATAGTATTATTTATGGTATACTAATTATCAATACAGATAGTTTTTATCTATCATTGTGCTTGCATTTGCAGTAATATTTTTAATGGGGGATTAAAATGTATACAAATAATGCCTATCTGAATAATTCTACTGTTGACCGAAAAGACAAATCAAAACCCTTGGTGATAACCATGTGCGGTACATACAAATTATATACCAAACCAAAACTTCCTACATGGCGTCCCCGGGGCAGGCTTGACTTTCAGCTATTATACATTGCTGCTGGAAAAGCACATTTTCATTTTGGCAGCGATACGGAAGAAACCATTGTTCCGGCTGGCCATATGGTATTGTATCGACCTAAAGAACCTCAAAAATATGAATATTATGCCAACGACCAGACAGAAGTTTTCTGGGTTCACTTTACCGGTAACAATGTTACTAATTTACTACGTTCTTATGGATTAACCAATGATAAAAAAGTGTTTTATTGTGGTTTTGATTCCGAATATAAAACTCTTTTTCAATCAATGATAAAAGAATTACAGATGTGTCAGGATGGATACCCTGAAATGCTGGAAATGTATTTACGCCAGATTTTTATAAAACTAAAACGCCATTTTCATTCTTCTATAACTATCACAAGCTCTCGTACTGCTGCTGAAATAGACGGTGCTGTTTCCTACTTTAGTGAACACTATAATGAACAGATCAACATCGATGATTATGCCAAACAGAATTTTGTCAGCACAAGCTGGTTGATCCGCAATTTCAGATTATATACTGGAATTACACCAAAACAATTTATTATGAAAAAAAGAATATATAATGCAGAAATTCTTCTGCAAAATCAGCATTATAGCATTAATGAGATTGCTCGTATTGTAGGCTATGACAATCCTTTGTACTTCAGCCGTATTTTTCAAAAAACGAAAGGTATCTCTCCTTCTGAGTATAGAAAAAATGCATAAACCAAAAAGCAGAGATGTGCTATTCTCTGCTTTTTGCAACTTTTGTCTATTTATTTTTTCATTTTGGCACGAAATACGCTCTTTCTCATTTTATAATGGCATCGTAAACAGAAAGGAGATGAACTTCCATGAGAAACAAATTCCACAACTATATTGAAAATATACTAAACTTTTATGCAACTTTTTTCACAAAAGGATATTATCGTTTTTAAGTACCATTCTATACATAACGATTGCAATGTCACAAAGCGTAATGCCAAAACTATTAAATCCATTTCTGAAAGAAATAATATTAGTCTTAATTATGTTAGAGATGAGGTTGAAGGAATGCTTTATTCAGCATATTCGGTTATTTTAGGTGGAGATTGCAAGCTTTCTGATAAGGGTTTTACAGATATAGATATTTTACTAAACGAAAATGACGAACAATTCTTCTAGATACCCAAATAATCAATTTATTAAATGAGTATGTAGAATTTATTATAAACGATGTCGATATAATGTCTGATTGCATAAGATCATCACTAATCGATAACTCATGGCCGAGAAACAAAACTAAGCAACGTTATAGAAAAATAATTTGCAGATGCCTGTTTTGCTTCGTCTAAATTCATCTGAAAACATGAAGTGTTATAAATTATGATCCTCTTTACACTTTTCCTTGCATCAGCTCATAAGATATGTTATATTATGCGTAGAAAGAGGGAAAGCCAGAGAAGCGGCTTACCCGAATGAATTAAATAACTGTTTTATCAACAGCCGTCATTATTCGCAGTAATGGCGGCTATTTTCGTTT
>ERZ779885.347-NODE-347-length-52986-cov-4.138331_pt1 | contig 52986 bp, 43 predicted proteins | sample MGYA00511554_ERZ779885 | MGnify/ENA primary metagenome ERZ779885 (study PRJEB29588, sample SAMEA2160998) | human gut metagenome | biome: human gut; feature: human-associated habitat; material: faeces | place: Denmark | collected 2008/2010 ... | reverse complement strand
AAAAGCACGAGATTCCTCACACTCGGTCAACAGACCTCGGTTCGGAATGACAGACGATGTCATTCTGACGACCGTAGGGAGGAAGAATCTCTTACCAAGCGTTGAAGACTTTGTAGGGTGTAATGTCATTCTGAAAGGCTTTGCCTTGAAGAATCTTCGACCAAGTAGGTATTTTGTATGAGATTCCTCGTCGGCCTGCCGGCTTCACTTGGAATGACAGCAAAGTCGTTCTGAACCCGACGTAAGCGGAGTGAAGAACCTCTCTGCTGCCATGCGTGGTGCGCTTATGAGAGGATTGTCATTCTGAACGTAGCGTAGTGAAGTGAAGAATCTCAAGCAAAAAGCACGAGATTCCTCACACTCGGTCAACAGACCTCGGTTCGGAATGACAGACAATGTCATTCTGACGACCGTAGGGAGGAAGAATCTCCTGCTGGGTGCACAAAACAATAAGATTCCTCATATTCATTCGGAATGACATTGGGTGTCATGTTGAACGATAGCGAAGCATCTCCATGCAAACGAGTAAAAGTAAGAGATCCCTCGTCGGCCTGTCGGCCTCACTTGGAATGACACTTTACCATTCCGAACACAACGGAGAAGAAACATCGTTGGGATTTCTCTTATGACTCGTGGTCGTGTGTGAGAAATGTCTCGATATTATAACGCGGGCGTTGTTTTACCTCGATGTATATTTTCCCGATATATTCTCCTATGGTGCCTATGGCGATGAGCAATACGCTGCCCAAGAACCAGAAAGAAAGCATCAACGACGTCCATCCTTCTACGGTACGCCCGATGAAAAACGAAACGAGCGTATAAATTGCCATGATAAGAGTGATAAAAAGTATGAGAAAGCCCATAGAGGAGATGAGCCGTATAGGCCTTGTGGAGAATGAGGTAATACCCTCGATAGCGAAGTTGACCATTTTACGTAAAGGGTACTTCGATACCCCAGCAAAACGCTCTTTCCGCTCGTAATAGACACAAGTCGTTTTGTAACCGATCGTGGGAATAATGCCGCGAAGAAAAAGATTGCGTTCGGGATATTCCGATAAGAATTGCAAGGCGCGGCGGCTCATTAGTCGGTAGTCGGCGTGATTATATACCGAGTTGGCTCCCAATCCCGACATCAGCCGGTAAAACATCAGAGCCGTTGTACGCTTGAAAAAAGTATCGGTCTTACGGGAGCTCCGTACGCCGTAAACGATGTCGAATCCTTGCGTAAAAGCATCGACCATGCTTTCGATGGCGGAGACATCGTCTTGCAAGTCGGCATCGATCGATACGGCGGCATCGCAGATGTCTCTGACCGTCATCAGTCCTGCCAGCAGGGCATTCTGATGTCCTCGGTTCAATGCCAAACTCAGGCCGAATATATGTTTGTCGTTTTTATACAATTCTTCGATCATCGGCCATGTATTGTCCTTACTGCCGTCATTGACGAACAGGATAAAACTGTTTTCCGATATTTTATCTTTGTCGATCAACCCTTTCAGTATGCGTGTAAGTTGTCGGGCCGATTCTTCGATAACGCCTTCCTCGTTGTAGCAAGGCACGACAATCGCAAGTCTCATATAAGTAGAATATATTGTTCTTTCCTAGCAACGAAGATACAAAAAAACTTCATATAATTATAATGATAAGATTTCTTGTAAATATATCTCTCTATTTGCCGGGGAGGGGATTATGGTATACAAACGGGATATGGGCGGCTTACAAAACGGCAACAGTGCCGATGAATCGGATAGGTAGGTGGCCAGTGCGGACAAGGTGAAAATATTTCGGGCTTTCAGCTCGGCTATGATTTGCGATTTGCTGGGGTCGCACGAAGCATTGGCAACGAATAAAATTCCATCGCAGAAACGAGTCCCGGCCGTCTCTTTTTTGTAAGGCGACAAAGCGATCGTATGATGGACGGTATCGGCGTGTAGCAGATGTCGCCCGATCAATCCTTTTTCCCAATAAATAAAATGGGCTAAAAAAGTCTGGACCGTCATGATGCGGATTTGGGAACGTTCGGTCGGTTTTTATGGCGGATACGCAATAAAGAAATTTTGTCGGCGTATGTTTCCTGCCACATCGGGTGCAGCGGGACTTCGATGCTGCCCATGACTCGGGTTATACGCTCGTTTTGAGCTTGCGCCTCGATCATTGTCGTACCGTTGTGCAGAATCTCTTGCGTTACCGAGTAGATGGAGTCGTTACGGTGTCTTATCACGAGAGTAATACGGGCTTTGTCGGGTATCCCCTGAGGCAGTTGGTCGAAATTAACCGAAAGTTGGAAGATGTCGTTTTCCCTGAAATTATCGTCGGCGAGGATATTAAACAGCAGGACATGACGGTACAGGCGGGGTTCGAACAAATAATACGGGTCTTTATTCCATACATCGATCGAGTCGCCGGGACGGGTGAGAGGCGAACTTTTGCGTTCGACCAGCAACGTTTTCACGGCATCGTCTTCTTCTTTCAGCCTTGCGGTAACGTTGTTGTACATTTGGGAATACTTGGTCATATGCTCGCTGTACCATACCAAAGACGTGTCGAATTGCGCTTGTGTTACATGATGCCGGTCGAAGACCGATTGCCGCAATCTTTCCTTTTCTCTATCCGATGCGTATTGGGTGAGGTTGTCCGAAATCGCTTCGGCTTTGTGTATGTCGATAAGAAGATTTTCCATTTGTTCAGGAGCGATGATATGCGACGGGATTTGTTCGCACGCCGTAGAAACGAGTACGAAAAATATTCCTGCGCCTAATATTCGCTTTACTCTGAACATCTGAACGTATTTTTATTTCGACTTCGAAGGGAATAATTCCGAGAGGGAAGACGAGAATGTGTGCCGGTAGAATAAGATAAGGACGATTACACCCACCGATATAGAGGCATCGGCGATGTTGAAAATAGGGTGGAAGAATTCAAAATATTCTCCCCCGATGAACGGCATCCACTGAGGCCAGTAAAACCCGAATAATGGGAAATAAAGCATATCTACCACTTTACCATACAAAAAAGGCGCATAACCGCCGCTCTCGGGCATGAACGTCGCTACTGTGTAGAAAGTCGATTCGCTGAATATCAACCCGTAAAAAAGCGAGTCGATGATATTACCCATTGCCCCTGCAAATATAAGCGATATGCAGATGACGAATCCGTTTTTGTAACGGACGACCCGTTGCGTAAGTCTATATAGGTAGTATCCGATTACGGCAATGGCGACAACCCTGAACAAACTGAGAAACAACTTACCGAGAATTTCGATACCGAATGCCATTCCGTTGTTTTCGATAAAAAGGATACGGAACCACGGAAAGACGACGACAGATTCGCCCAAAGTAAAATGTGTCTTAATCCATATTTTTGATGCTTGATCGATGATCAGCACCAAAAATATGGAAAGAAAAGCAACTTGCCGCTTTGTCATTTCTGTTCTTTCTTCGCATTGATACTCAATGTGGCATGAGGCACGGCGTAAAGGCGTTCTTTGGGAATCAGTTCGCCGGTTTCCCTGCAAATGCCGTATGTCTTGTTTTCGATACGTACCAGTGCGGCTTGCAGGTGTTGTATGAATTTCATTTGTCGCTGAGCCAGTTGCCCGGCTTCTTCTTTGGAGAGAGTCGTAGCACCTTCTTCCAGAACTTTGAATGTGGGAGAGGTGTCGCTGGTGTCGTTACCGTCGGCATTCATGACAGAAGCTTTCAACAACTCATAATCTTTATATGCTTTTTCGAGTTTGTCTTGAATAATAGCGCGAAATTCTTCCAGCTCTGCGTCGGAATAACGTGTTTTCTTGCCCATGGTTAGAAATGTTTTTGGTTTTTAATATTCAGTTTGCGAAGGTAAAAAGATTTGCCCCATATTACAAATTAATACGGGGCAAAATCGATATTACGCTTTTGTTATGGCAGCTTGTATGGTGAACGTTTCGAAATCGAGTTCGGCTCCGGCCGCATCTAATGTATCGCATAAGGTTATGCTTTCGGCAAGAACTTGTTTGGCGATATAATCTTTATATTCTTCTACTGCCGGATCGGTCTCCTCGTTTCGCGTGAGTTTCACATGGATTTTGTCGGTAATGTCGAATCCGCTCGATTTACGTATGTTCTGTATGCGGTTTACCAATTCGCGTGCTATACCTTCTCTGCGTAAATCTTCGGTTACGGTAATGTCAAGGGCGACAGTGAGACGGCCTTCGTTCGCAACGAGCCAGCCCGGAATATCTTCCGAGATGATTTCCACGTCGCCGATTTCTATGACAGCCTGTTGTTCGTCGATGTCGAAAGCGAATTTCCCTTCTTTTTCGAATTGCAGAATGTCGTCTTGCGACATGCCCGCAATTTTTGCAGCTAACTGTTTCATTATCTTTCCGTAACGCGGGCCTAATTTTTTGAAATCGGGTTTTACTCGTTTCACCAAAATACCGGCTGCATTGTCGGCGAAGAGCATCTCTTTGACATTGACTTCGTTCAGCACGAGTTCTTTTATCGATTCGATGTCTCTTTGTTGTTTTTCGTCGAGAACGGGTATCATAAGAGTCGTGAGCGGCTGACGCACCTTGATATTGACCTTACGACGGAGTGCCAGTACCATAGATGTTATATCTTGTGCATCTTGCATACGATCTTCGAGGTCTTTATCGATAACCGATTCGTCGGCTACGGGGAAATTGCTCAGGTGTACCGACTGGGCCGAACGTCCCGTAGCCGATGTCAGGTCGGTATAAAGGCGGTCGGCAAAGAACGGTGCGATAGGAGCCATAAGTGCAGCCACCGTTTCGAGACACGTGTAGAGAGTCTGGTAAGCCGAGAGCTTGTCGTTGTCCATATTCCCTCCCCAGAAACGTTTGCGGTTCAAACGCACATACCAGTTGCTGAGGTTGTCGTTCACAAAATCGGATATGGCGCGACCGGCACGTGTCGGTTCGTAATCGGCATAATACCCGTCGACCTCTTTTACAAGGCTGTTGAGCAGGGAGATGATCCATCTGTCGATTTCCGGACGTTGCGAAACCGGGATTTCCGGCTCGGCGAAAGTAAAACCGTCGACGTTGGCATAGAGGGCGAAGAACGAATAGGTGTTATAGAGCGTTCCGAAGAATTTACGACGTACTTCTTCCACGCCGTCGAGATCGAATTTCAGATTGTCCCACGGAGAAGAATTGGTTATCATGTACCAGCGTAACGGGTCGGAACCGTATTTTTCAATAGCCGAGAACGGGTCGACGGCATTACCGAGTCGTTTCGACATCTTATTGCCGTTTTTATCGAGAACCAGACCGTTGGATATGACGGTTTTGTATGCCACTTTATCGAAAATCATCGCAGCGATGGCATGGAGCGTAAAGAACCAACCGCGTGTTTGGTCTACGCCTTCGGCGATGAAGTCGGCCGGATATACATTTCCGCTGTCGAGCCATTCTTTGTTTTCGAACGGATAGTGTATTTGGGCATACGGCATCGAACCGGAGTCGAACCAAACATCGATCAGGTCGCTTTCGCGTTTCATGGGTTTTCCCGATTCCGATACGAGTATAATGTCATCGACGTATGGCCGGTGCAAGTCTATTTTTTCATAGTTGTCCGGTGTATATACCCCGGGAACGAATCCTTTTTCCTTGTAAGGATTGGTTTTCATGAATCCGGCCGCCATCGATTTCTCGATTTCTTGGTAGAGTTCTTCGACCGAACCGATACATATTTCCTCACCGTCTTCCGAACGCCAAATGGGTAGAGGAGTCCCCCAATAACGGGAGCGGCTCAGATTCCAGTCGTTGAGATTTTCAAGCCATTTCCCGAAACGTCCCGTACCGGTCGATTCGGGTTTCCAATTGATGGTTTTGTTCAGCTCGATCATACGCTCTTTACAAGCTGTCGAGCGGATAAACCAACTGTCGAGCGGATAATAGAGTACGGGTTTATCCGTTCTCCAACAGTGCGGATAATTGTGGACATGTTTCTCTATTTTGAATGCCTGATTGCCCTGCTTCATCATCATGCAGATGACGATGTCGAGAGATTCGGCTGCCTGTGCAGATTTTTCGTCGTACTTGCCGTCGACGGTAAATCGTGGGTCGTAGGCATTCTTTACCCATGCTCCTTGATACGGAGTGTATTTTTCGACATCGATGCAGGTTTTCACAAAGTTGTCATCAAGCTCATCGAGCAGATAGAATTTTCCCGTCAGATCGACCATTGGGCGAGTTTCTCCTTTTTTGTTTATCATAAAAAGAGATGGGATTCCGGCTGCTTTTGCCACTTGTGCGTCGTCCGCACCGAATGTCGGAGCAATGTGTACGATACCGGTAGTACCCTCGTCGGTAGTTACATAATCTCCCGGAATAACGCGGAATGCTTTCTCGCTTACCGACCAATTCCCGTTTTCATCGACATCAATAGGCTTTACCCACGGTATCAGTTGCTCATATTCCATACCTACGAGATCTGTCCCTTTGTATTCGGCCACGACTTGGTAAGGAATGAGTTTATCACCCGGTTTGTATGATTCGAGAGCGAGACCGGCTGCTTTGGGATTGAAATGATCGTTGAGCAGCGCTTTGGCCAGTACGACGGTGATGGGTTCTCCCGTATAGCCGTTATAAGACCGCACGGCTATATAGTCGATTTTGGGGCCGACACAAAGAGCCGTATTCGAGGGCAATGTCCACGGAGTAGTTGTCCATGCAATGAAATAGGGAGTACCCCATGCAGCCATTTCCGGTCGTGGATTTTTCATCTTGAATTGTGCGACGACAGTCGTGTCTTTTACGTCCCGGTAGCAACCCGGCTGATTGAGCTCGTGCGAACTGAGGCCCGTACCGGCTGCTGGAGAATAGGGCTGTATAGTATAACCTTTATAAAGAAGACCTTTGCTATAAAGCTGTTTCAATAACCACCAAAGCGTTTCGATATAACGGTTATCGTATGTGATGTAAGGATTTTTCATATCGACCCAATAACCCATTTTATGGGTAAGGTCTTCCCATTCTTTGGTGTACTTCATTACATCTTTTCGGCAGGCTGCATTGTATTCCTCGACCGAAATTTTTTTACCGATGTCTTCCTTCGTAATACCCAGTGCTTTTTCTACCCCCAATTCTACGGGCAGTCCATGAGTGTCCCACCCGGCTTTACGCATGACTTGGAAACCTTTCATCGTTTTATATCGACAAAAAATGTCTTTGATGGAACGGGCCATGACGTGATGTATACCCGGCATGCCGTTGGCCGAAGGAGGCCCTTCGTAAAAAACGAACGAAGGCGCGCCTTCTCGTATCTCCAAGCTTTTGTGGAAGACTTGTTCGTCGTCCCATTTTTTCAACACTTCTTTATTTATCGCCGATAAATCGAAATGAGAATATTCGGTAAATTTCTTGTCCATATTTATCAGAAAATTATGCTTTGTATAAGTCGCTACAAAGATAATCAAAACATCTGAAATATGAAGTCCCTATTTACATACCTTTTACAGAAGTAAATCGCTTTTTTTATGGAAAAATGTACATTGTATATTGTATAAGGATTTTTTGGATGTATAAAAATAAATGGCTATTTTGTACCGGATTTGTATCAAGGTATAAAAAACACCTCTTTTTAATGCCGGGAGCAGGAGGACTGAACGATAAAATAGGCTCTTTTTCGAACATATAAGTGATATGCCCGTGTAAACGCGAACAAAGATTTTGGTTTGGAGGTTATACGGGGGGGCAAATGGGTGAAAATTTCGGCAAACGTAAGCGATATGATTTTTTGCCCGCCATTTTTTCGGGTGTGTACCCCGTCTACAAAATAAAATGTATTGATTCTTTTTGATATGGAAGCATATAAATACACGACATGGCATTTCCCCGACGATTATGAGGGAAAAGTAACGGCGACATTCATTGAGCGGCATTCCGAACAACCTTCTCGTAAAGCCGTATTGTATATACACGGGTACCTCGATTATTTTTTTCAAGACCATATGGCGGAATGTATCGTCGTCGCAGGTTGGAATTTTTATGCTGTGGATTTGCGGAAATACGGCCGTTCTTATTTGGAGGGTCAACATTATAATTATTGCAGGCATTTGTCGGAATACTATCCCGAAATAGATAAAGCTCTTGAGTCGATAAAAGAACAAGGAAATACCGATATTACATTGATAGGACATTCTACCGGAGGTCTGTTATCAGCTCTTTATTGTGCCGAGGGAAAATACCGGGCGATGATAAATCGGTTGATACTGAATTCTCCTTTTCTCGAATTCAATGCTTCTTGGTTCGATAGACGGATTGTCATTCCGCTGGTATCGATTATAAGCTCGATTTTTCCTTATGCTTCTATAAAGAATAAATTGAATGATAATTATTTCCGGAGTGTACACATTTCGGAGTATGGAGAGTGGAATTTCGATTTACGACATAAACCCCGTACCGTGCCGCTCTATTTTTCATGGTTGCGGGCGGTAGGAGAAGGTCATCGCAAGATACGGCAAGGGTTGCATTTGACGATGCCAGTATTGGTACTTTGTTCACAATATTCCTCCAACGATAAAAAGTGGAGCGATCGTGCGATGAAAAGCGATACCGTACTGAATGTGGAAGACATAAAAAGATTAACGCCGAAATTGGGCGATCGGGCGGAATGCCGGATAATCGAGGACGGATTGCATGACTTGGTGCTTTCCCGTAAAGAGGTTCGTGAGAGGGTTCTCGGTATGATGATTTCGTTTATGAATACATGTAAATAGGTATGCCTTTTTCCCTTTGTCGAATTAACAGGAATACCTTTTATAAATTTGGAGGTTTCATTGGTAATTCTTGTAAAAAAAAATTACCTTTGCGCGACTTGTACAGAAATTATCTTGCCGATAAATTGTAGGGTAGAATGATAGATCTGTATAAGATTTATTCATGCCAAATAAATTAGAAATATATGTATAGAACAAGAACGTGCGGAGAATTGCGTTTGAGCGATGCCGGCAGTATCGTTACTTTGGCCGGTTGGGTGCAACGTTCCCGTAAGATGGGAGGTATGACATTTGTCGATTTGCGTGATCGTTATGGAATTACTCAACTGGTTTTTAATGAAAAAGATAATGCCGAATTGTGTGAACGGGCCAATCATCTGGGGCGGGAATTCGTTATTCAGGTGAGCGGCAAGGTCAACGAGCGTTTCAGCAAAAATCCCAATATACCCACCGGCGATGTCGAAATCATCGTATCGGAATTGAATGTTTTAAATTCGGCTTTGACTCCGCCGTTTACCATCGAAGACAATACCGACGGCGGTGATGATATTCGCATGAAGTATCGTTATCTCGATTTGCGACGTTCGGCTGTACGTAAAAATTTGGAATTACGCCACAAAATGACAATCGAGGTGCGTAAGTACCTCGATGAGCACGGATTTATCGAGGTGGAGACACCTATTTTGGTTGGCTCCACCCCCGAAGGTGCTCGGGATTTTGTGGTTCCTTCCCGAATGAATCCCGGGCAATTTTATGCCTTGCCTCAAAGTCCGCAGACATTGAAACAGTTGTTGATGGTATCCGGATTCGACCGTTATTTCCAAATTGCGAAATGTTTCCGGGACGAAGATTTAAGAGCCGACCGTCAACCCGAGTTTACACAGATCGACTGTGAAATGTCATTTGTCGAGCAGGACGATGTCATCAATCTGTTCGAAGGCATGGCCAAATATTTGTTTAAAGAGATTCGGGGTGTGGAATTGACCGAGCCTTTTATGCGTATGCCGTGGGCCGAGGCCATGAAATATTATGGCAGCGATAAACCCGACTTGCGTTTCGGCATGAAATTTGTCGAACTTATGGATATTATGAAAGGGCACGGTTTCGGCGTCTTCGACAATGCTGCGTATATCGGAGGTATTTGTGCCGAAGGTGCTGCCCATTATACGCGTAAGCAACTCGATGTGCTTACGGAGTTTGTAAAGAGACCGCAAATCGGTGCAAAGGGCATGGTATATGCCCGTGTGGAAACCGATGGTACTGTAAAATCGAGTGTCGATAAATTTTATACACAGGAAGTGTTGCAGGAAATGAAAGCGGCATTCGATGCGAAGCCCGGTGATTTGATATTGATATTGAGTGGCGATGATGCCATGAAGACCCGTAAACAGTTGTGCGAACTCCGTCTTGAAATGGGAAATCAGCTGGGACTGCGCGATAAAAACAAGTTTGCGTTGTTATGGGTTGTCGATTTCCCCATGTTCGAATGGAGTGATGAGGAAAACCGTCTGATGGCGATGCACCACCCGTTTACACACCCCAAAGAAGAAGATATACCGTTATTGGATACCAATCCCGAGGCTGTCCGTGCAGATGCTTATGATATGGTGTGCAATGGTATCGAAGTGGGGGGGGGCTCTATCCGTATTCACGACGCCCAGCTGCAAGCCAAGATGTTCGAAATTTTGGGATTTACACCCGAACGGGCCCAAGAGCAATTCGGATTCCTTATGAATGCGTTTAAATACGGTGCGCCGCCTCATGGTGGGCTGGCGTATGGCCTCGATCGTTGGGTAAGCATATTTGCCGGTCTCGATAGTATCAGAGATTGTATTGCTTTCCCGAAGAATAACAGTGGTCGAGACGTTATGCTCGATGCTCCTTCGGTGCTCGATCCGAAACAACTCGATGAGTTGAATTTGAAAGTAAAGCTACCCCAAGCCGAAACGAATTGAGTTGATGATAACGGTTGGAGAGATATTACAAGCCATAGAGGAGGTTGCCCCGCTTTCATTACAAGAGTCATATGATAATGCGGGGTTGCTTACCGGTTCGCGCGATATGGTTGCGCAGGCAGCACTCGTGTGTGTCGATGTAACCGAAGAAGTAATCGACGATGCCATATCGCAAGGGGCGAATCTTGTTATTTCACATCACCCCCTTGTCTTTAAACCTTTGAAATCATTTACGGGCGAAAATTATATCGAGCGTACATTGATAAAGGCTTTGAAGAACGATATTGCCATATATTCATGCCATACCAATATGGATAATGCATGGAATGGCGTGAATTTTAAGATGGCGGAAATGTTGGGATTGTTCAATCTCTCCATATTGTCTCCCGTACCTCGGAATTTATTGAAACTGGTTACTTATGTGCCGGTAAGTAGCGCAGACAGTGTACGCCGGGCATTGTTCGAAGCCGGAGCGGGTACGATAGGCAACTATGATTGTTGCAGTTACAATACCGATGGTTTCGGCACATTCCGGGCCGGAGAAAATGCGCGTCCTTATTGTGGAGAAGTCGGTGAGTTGCATAAAGAAAGAGAAATACGTGTCGAGGTGGTTCTTCCGCGACATATTCGTTCCCGGGTTGTGCGCACATTGTTGCAAATCCATCCTTATGAAGAACCCGCGTTCGATCTGCTTCCGATAGAAAATGAGTGGGTGCAGGCGGGTGCAGGTGTGGTAGGGGAACTCCTTTGCCCTATGGACGAAATGGATTTTTTGCAGCGATTGAAGTCTATTTTTAAGGCGGGGTGCGTGAAGCACACATCTCTGACGGGAAGAAAAATCCGGCAGGTTGCCTTGTGCGGCGGTTCCGGTGCGTTTCTTATTCCGCAAGCCGTATCGCAAGGCGTTGATGCATTTGTAACGGGTGAAATAAAATATCACGAATATTTCGGCTATGAAGATGCCGTCTTGTTAGCCGAAATCGGCCACTATGAAAGCGAACAATACACAAAAGATATTTTTTGTGAGATAATAACAAAAAATTTTTCTACCTTTGCATGCTATTACACAAAGGTAGAAACAAATCCGATAAATTATTTGTAAGCATGGCTACTGATAAGACAAAAGCTGAAAAGGAATACACCGTCGAGGAGCGGTTGAAAACGCTGTATGAATTGCAGACAATGCTCTCGGAGATTGACCGCATTAAGACGTTGAGAGGTGAGCTTCCCCTTGAAGTACAAGACCTCGAAGATGAAATTGCGGGACTTGAAACGCGGGTGCAAAACTTCCAGGGTGAAATCACGAACTTGCAGGCCGAGGTCGCTAAGAAGAAAGAAGAGATTAAAAATTCTCAAGCGCTCATAGAGAAATACACGGCTCAACAAGATAATGTACGGAACAATCGTGAGTTCGATTTTCTGACAAAAGAAATTGAGTTTCAGAATTTGTCGATAGAGCTTTGCGAAAAACGGATTCGCGAGTTTACAGCGCAGGAGAAAGCCAAAAAAGAAGAAATCGAAACCTGCCAGACAAATTTGGTAGAGCGTCGTGCCGACTTGCAAGAAAAAAAAGAGGAGCTCGACGAAATCATATCGGAAACGCGTCAAGACGAAGAAAAGTTGCGGGATAAGGCAAAAAAATTGGAACAACAGGTAGAGCCCCGTTTGTTAGCTGCATTTAAAAGAATTCGGAAAAATGCCCGTAACGGTTTGGCCGTCGTATATATCCAACGTGATGCATGCGGTGGTTGCTTCAATAAGATTCCGCCACAAAGACAGCTCGATATCAAGATGCATAAGAAAATTATCGTCTGCGAGTACTGCGGTCGTATCATGATCGACCCCGAACTTGCCGGTGTACAGGAATAAAATCTTTCGAGAGTAGTTAAAAAGTCTACCCGCTTGTCCTTTAATGAGTCTTGAAAGAGAATAAGGAGAATGGAAATCAGAAAAAAAGCCACAATTTTTGTATTGTGGCTTTTTTTCTGATGGATAGTGAAGTTAGGATTTATTCCCAACCTCGCATCTGCATTAAAATTTTCGTTACTTCGTAAGCAGACTTAGCAACCGGAGTTCCCGGGCCGAAAATTGCGGCCACCCCTGCATTATACAGGAACTCGTAATCTTGGGGAGGAATTACACCACCGGCAATAACGATAATATCTTCTCGACCTAATTTTTTCAATTCTTCAAAAACCTGAGGTATCAGAGTTTTATGTCCTGCTGCGAGCGATGATACGGCCAAAACGTGAACATCGTTTTCGACCGCTTGTCGCGTTGCTTCGGCCGGTGTCTGGAACAGGGGACCCATGTCGACGTCGAACCCGCAATCGGCATAAGCGGTAGCTACGACCTTTGCTCCTCGATCGTGACCGTCTTGTCCCATTTTGGCAATCATGATACGTGGTTGCCGACCTTCTTTTTGTGCAAATCGTTCTATAATTTCTTTTGCCCTTACGAAATCGGGATCGTTTTTAGTTTCAGATGAATACACGCCGGATATAGTTCTAATGATTGCTTTATAACGACCTACGACAGCTTCGCAGGCGTCGGATATTTCTCCCAGTGTAGCTCTTGCTTTTGCCGCTTTTACCGCCAAATCGAGCAGATTGCCTTGTTTGGTTTTTACACATTCGGTAATGGCATCGAGTGCTGCTTTTACGGCCTCGTTATCACGATCGGCTTTCAACTCTTTCAAACGGGCGATTTGTTGATTCCGTACCGAAGTATTATCCACTTCGAGAATATCGATAGGGTCTTCTTTTTCGAGGCGGTATTTATTGATACCTACGATTGTCTGTTTTCCCGAGTCGATACGGGCCTGAGTACGAGCCGCCGCTTCTTCGATGCGGAGCTTGGGCAATCCCGTTTCGATAGCTTTCGCCATACCTCCCAGTTTTTCTATTTCCTGAATGTGTTCCCATGCTTTATGGGCCAACTCATTGGTCAGGCTCTCTACATAATATGAACCGGCCCACGGGTCGATTTCTTTCGTTACATAGGTTTCTTCCTGAATATATATCTGGGTATTTCGGGCGATACGAGCCGAGAAATCGGTCGGTAGAGCAATCGCCTCGTCGAGTGCGTTGGTATGTAGCGATTGCGTGTGTCCTTGTGCTGCCCCCATAGCTTCGATACAAGTACGTCCCACGTTATTGAACGGGTCTTGTTCGGTCAGAGACCAACCCGAGGTTTGTGAGTGTGTACGCAGAGCCATAGATTTGGGATTCTTGGGATTGAATTGTTTGACGATTTTTGCCCACAACATACGCGCGGCCCGCATTTTGGCGATTTCCATGAAGTAATTCATACCGATGGCCCAGAAGAACGACAACCGGGGTGCAAATGTATCGATATCCATGCCAGCGTTGATGCCGGCACGAAGATATTCCAATCCGTCGGCCAATGTATATGCCAATTCAATATCGGCCGTTGCTCCGGCTTCCTGCATGTGGTAACCCGAGATGGAAATCGAGTTGAATTTGGGCATATATTGAGAGGTGAACTCGAATATATCGGCAATGATGCGCATCGAGAACTCCGGCGGGTAGATGTAGGTATTACGCACCATGAACTCTTTCAGAATATCATTTTGGATAGTTCCGGCCATTTCTTCGAGTTTGGCTCCTTGTTCCAATCCCGCGTTGATGTAAAACGCCATAATAGGCAACACAGCACCGTTCATGGTCATGGATACCGACATTTTATTCAGAGGAATGCTGTCGAAAAGAACTTTCATGTCTTCGACGCTGCATATCGATACGCCGGCTTTCCCGACATCACCCACAACCCGTTCGTGATCGGCATCATATCCTCTATGCGTAGGCAGGTCGAATGCTACCGACAACCCTTTTTGTCCGGAAGCCAGATTGCGGCGATAAAAAGCATTTGACTCTTCTGCCGTAGAGAAACCTGCATATTGGCGTATCGTCCAGGGGCGCATGGCATACATACCGCTGTACGGACCTCTTAAATAGGGAGGGATACCGGCAACATAGTTGAGGTGTTCCATTCCTTCGAGATCCGATTTGGTATATATCGGTTTTACCGGAATCAGTTCGGGGGTTATCCAATCGGCGTTGTTATTTTGCAGTTCCGCGTGTCCGCTGTGGGTAAATGCATCGGTACGGATATTTATATTTTTGAAATTTGGTCTCATAATGATACTATTTTTCGATAACCGTCAGCGGTTAAATTGACAATAAGGTGTTATACTCTTTCAATGTTTCGAGAACATTGCTGCGTACGTTTATGAAACGTGTGATACCTTGAGCTTTCAAATCTTCCATAGATTCGGGCGCTCCGGCAACAACAAGGATAGCTTTGTCTCCTAATAACTTATGGGCTTCGGGTGCCAATGCCGCATATTCTTCGTCGCTCGAACAGAGCACTACGATGTCGGCTTTGGCTTTGATGCCAGCCTCTACACCGTCTTGTACCGTATCGAATCCGAGATTATCGATAATTTCATATCCGGCACAACCGAAGAAATTACCGGAGAATTGCGAACGGGCCAGCCGCATCGCCAGATTTCCTATTGTCAACATAAATACTTTGGGCCGTTTACCCGATTTTTCGGTTGCCAAGCGCAGTGCTTCGAAATCGCTGGCACCCCGAACGGTATGGAGAACCGGCATTTCGGGTGTACACTCTTCGTGATGGTGGCAACCGCAAGAGTGTCCTGCCTCTGCAACTATTTTATCAAGAGCCGTTTCGTGTATATTGGGATATTGATTCGTCCCCAGCAGAATCTCTTTGCGGCGGGCGATAGCTGTAAGTCGGGATTCGGCAGCCGCATTGACGGTATTTTGTACAAATCCCGATCGGAGTGCAGCGTAGAAGCCGCCGGCATCTTCCACTTCAAGGAATAGTTTCCAAGCTTCTTCGGCGATGGAGGCCGTAAGTGTCTCGATGTAATATGAACCACCGGCCGGATCGACGATTTTATTGAAATGAGATTCTTCTTTCAATAACAGTTGCTGATTGCGGGCGATACGTTCCGAAAATTCGTCGGGTTGTTTATAAGTAATATCAAATGGGGTTACAGTAATGGAATTCACTCCGGCTAATGCTGCCGACATGGTTTCGGTTTGGGAGCGGAGTAAATTGACGTGTGCATCGTATATGGTCATGTTAAACTGCGATGTCTGTGCATGCATCTCTATTTTTGATGCGCAATCGCAATTCGGTTTGTAAGCCGAAACGATTTGGGCCCATAGCATACGGGCAGCGCGGAATTTTGCTATTTCCATAAAATAATTCGAAGAAATTCCGAAATTGAACTTAATCCGACTTGCAACCTCGTCGACAGGCAGGCCTTTGTCGGTCAGGGACGAAAGCCATTCATTTCCCCATGCCAAAGCGAATCCCAGCTCCTGTGTAATATAAGAACCGGCATTATTGAGCATGAAAGCATCTACCATCAAAACCCGATAATTCGGAAGTTCGGAAACGGATTTTATTACCTGTTCGGCCATATCGGCGTATTTGGGAAAATCCCGTCCGTGCTTCAATATCCGTTTGAACGGGCCGAAACCGATAGACCCTTTGACTTTTTGTAGATCAACACCTTGTTTTTTGAAATAGGAGATAAGTTCTTCGCCTATTTTTGATGCGTTTTTTATACAGGAAATAAAATTTAATTCTACTGCTTCGGTATCGATTCCATTCAGTAAAGAAGCCAGACTTTCCAGTGTTATGTGATCTCGCCCTATTTGGAAGCCGAGCGAAGTGATTCCTTTATTGAGCAAATCCAAAGCCTTGCGATTGGCCTCTTGCGGATCTTCGACAAAAATATCTTGACGGATAAGCCATTCGTTGTCGCATTTTGTACCTCTCACATAAGGGTATTCGCCGGGCAGAGAATCGGTCGTTTTTAATCCGTCGATGTCCTCGGCCCGATACATCGGTTGAACATTGAAACCCTCGTTGGTGCGCCATACCAGTTTCTTGTCGAAATCGGCACCTTTCAAGTCGGCAATAACCTTGTCTTTCCATTCCGCGGTAGAGATGGGCGGAAATTGTCCGAACAGTTTTTCTTTATTCGCTGTCATATGTTTTTCTTTAAGGTTTTAATCCTACAAATGTCTATCAACAGGACGTTTGTAGAATCCATAATTTCTCCAAAGATAGGAATAAATTTCCCAATAAAAAATCTTTAAGACGGGATTTTGATACCGGATAACGGGCTTTTATCTTTTCTTGAAAATTAATAGCCGCGATTGATATATGCGGCTTGCAATATGTATGCAAATACTTGCCGAGAGAAATAACAAGAAAACAGAAAGGAATATTTCTCCCGGAGAAATATCATGAGAAAATCGGGTAATGAGTACGATAGGAGATGTGAAGGGTATATAGGTACACCACGTAGCGAGAGGGCTATATATATCGTTCAAACTATATATTCCGACATAAAAAGAAAGAATGGAGAACAGGGAAACCGGTAAGACGAATTGTCGGCTGTCGGTCTCGGGATTGATGTAAGAACCGATGATGGCAAACAATGCGCCATATAACAAAAATCCGCCGATAAAACAAAGTAGGAAAATGAGGCACCAGTAAATATCTATATGTGATAAAATGTCGAATACAATCGTTTCCCGTCCTACTAAATAAATAAGAATGAGAGAGATTCCCCAAATGCAGAATTGAGTGATTCCACAAAGGCCGATAGCGATTATTTTCCCGTATATCAATTCTTTGGCTTTTACCGATGTCAATAATATTTCGACCATTCTGTTGTTTTTCTCTTGTACCGTACTTTGTAGTACTTGTGCACTGTACATGAAAATAAACAGATATATCAATGTGCTGAGTATTAAATGTATATTGAATTCCTTATTGTCTGTTTTGAGGGGCTTGATTTCATCGGAAGATATATCGGATATTGTAATATCGACATCGACTTGGCGGCGTATTTCTTCGGGAAGTTGCGCTAACTTTTGTCGGTATAGGTAATCGGTGAGCAGTATAGTTAATTGATGCTTGATATATACGCCGTCTTCATGGGACGAATAAAAAATGATATTCCGGCCGTCGTGTTTTAGAAGATCTTCGCCGATGAGTAGAGTTGCAAGTGGAGAGATTCCGGCGGGAATGGTATCTTGGGGAAGGGAGATGTATTTTATATTCGGAGCGCAGTTTGTGAATGCTTCGGCATATAAGGCAGTTCTATCTATTACCCAAATCTCTTTATCGGAGTTTCCCGAGTCGTCTGTTTGGAAAAAATAATATCCGCCTCCGAATAGTAACGGCAATAGAACGGTCATCAGCCAGAACGACCGTTGGGAGAGGTGGAATTTGTATTCCCGTTGTATGATAAGAAAGATTTTATTCATGGGAAGTTCCTCCGTTTTCCGATCGTACCATAACGACATTCGTGAATATTTCTTGGAGGCTTACCTCTTTTTCTTCAAAACGGGATAACGGATATTCCCGGGATAAGAAAGAAAGAAGTTCGGATACGGTTTTCATATCGTTTTTTTTAACAATGTGTTCCAGTCCAGATGTTTCGATGACAGAAAACATATCCGGTTCTTCTCGTAAAGTTATGGCTTGTTCGGTTGTGAACCGATAGCAAGACGACGAGTATTGCTTTCTGAGGTCGGAGAGCTTTCCTTGCCATCTTACACGGGCATCGTTTATGAAAACGACATTTGAACAAAGGGTCGAGGCTTCGTTCAGGTTATGTGTAGAAAGGAGAATGGTCGTTCCCTGTTTTTGCAGAGTTACGATTTCTTCTCGCATGAATGCCGTACTTATAGGATCGAGGCCGTTGAAAGGTTCGTCGAGTATCAACAGTCGAGGAGAGCATATAATCGCTCCTATGAATTGTATCTTTTGCTGTAATCCTTTCGATAGGCTGCCTACGTTATGCCGGGCTCTGTTATCAAGTCCGAACTTTTCGAGCCACAAGAGGGTACGTTGTTTTGCTTCCGAGCGGGAAACGCCTTTGAGTCGGGCTAAAAATATCAGCTGTTCGGCAATCTTCATCGAGCTGTACAAGCCTCTCTCTTCCGGTAAATACCCGATATGTGCCATATCTTTGTCGCAGAATGTCCGGTTGTTGAACAGAATAGAGCCGTCGTCGGGTTGGAGTATGCGGGTGAGAATGCGCATCAGTGTCGTTTTTCCGGCACCGTTAGGTCCTAAGAGTCCGCAAATCTCGTTTTGCGGAATATGAATGGAAATTCCGTCAAGCGCGATTTTCGTGCCGAAATTTTTTCGGATATTATGTGTCTCTATTGTGTTCATGGATCGTGTTTCCTATCGTGGCCTGACCGTGCGTTCTCCCAATTCCTTGGCCAAAGCGGCTTTCACTTTGTAAAGGTCCGATATTTTGTACATGAGTTCCTGTACCTCTGTCGGTGTGTTTTTCTGTGTTTTCAATCGTTGTTGTATACGACCGATTTCCTGTGTGATAATAGCATCTTTTAATTCGAATAACGCCCGGGGAACCAATTCGGCTATTCGCTCTTCTTCGCTGGCAATATGCTGGTATTTGGTATGAACTTTGCTCAATTCGTACTTGTCGCTTATGCAGTTGGTGGCTATTTCGCTGATTTCAGGATCGGGGTGTGTCGTGAAATGTCGGGACAAATTGTTTTCTTCCTGAGAAAACAATATTTCGGCTTCTTCCCTTATTTTTTGATAAATCGGGTTGGAAAACTTGATTTCGTCGGCTTGCAGGTCATGGAAAATATAAGAAGCGACTTTCCACATGGCGCCGTTGTCGTCTTTCGGGAAAAGCTCCAAGTCGCCGTATCGTATGATGTACCGTATCAACGTGCGTTCGGATAAATCGTTGATATATGTTGTTGCTGAGGATTTTCTCCTCTTTACCGTATCGATAGGAAGAGGGTCTTGTGCGGAAGGCCGATTTTCGCTGCCCTCATTCCCGTTGGACCTATTTTCTTGTGCCTGACTACTGTTGCCGCCATCCTTACGGCTTTGTAGTTCTTGGTATCGCAGCTTATTGATTTCCGAAAGGAGTATATTCTCGGCAATATCCATCAATCGGCTGCATTCTTTGGTATAGACCGATCGTTCTATAGTATCGGGTATTACGGCGATACTTTGCACGATGTCGCTGATAAGGGCCGCTTTTTTCACAGGATCTTGGCCGGCATTCTCGAGCAGAAGATTGGTTTTGAATCGGATAAAATCGACTTCGTGCTCCTTTATATATTGGGTAAATGCCGCCGCACTCTGTTTCTGCGCAAAAGAGTCGGGATCGTCGCCGTCGGGTAGGAGCACGACTTTGATGTGCAATCCCTCTTTGAGCAGCATATCTATACCCCGAAGAGAGGCCTTGATTCCGGCCGCATCGCCATCATAAAGAATCGTTACATGGTTGGTGAAACGATGTATGAGACGTATTTGTCCCGGAGTAAGAGAGGTGCCCGATGAAGCGACGACGTTTTCGATGCCCGATTGGTGCATCGACAAGACGTCGGTATATCCTTCTACCAGAAAACAGTTATCCTGTTTTACAATGGCTTGTTTGGCTTGATATACGCCGTACAGTTCGTGGCTTTTGTGATAGATGTCCGACTCGGGAGAGTTGACATATTTGGCCATTTTTTCGTCTTTTTTCAGAATGCGTCCTCCGAAAGCCAACACTTTACCAGATAGGCTGTAAACGGGGAAAATAACCCTGCCCCGGAAACGGTCGCTTACCTGTCCGTTGCTGTTTTCAAGACAAAGGCCGGTAGATAATAAATAATCCTTTTTATACCCTCTTGCGCGGGCTTCATTATAGAGGGCGTCGCGTTGGTCGAGAGAATATCCCAGACCGAATTTTTTGATGATGTCGTCCCGGAAACCCCGTTCATGAAAGTAGGAGAGACCGATAGAACGTCCTTCGGCGTGATTGAATAGAATATTGGTAAAGTATTCTTGTGCGAATGCGTTGACGATGAGCATACTTTCCCGGGTACTCTGTTGCAGTTTCTCTTCGTCGGTCTGTTCGCGTTCTTGAATCTCGATGTTATATTTTTTTGCGAGGTATTTCAGCGCTTCGTAATACGACATCTGTTCGTGTTCCATGATAAAATGGACAGCGCTGCCCCCTTTACCGCAACTGAAACACTTGCAGATATTCTTTGAGGGAGAAACGCTGAACGACGGTGTTTTTTCATCGTGGAAAGGACATAGTCCGATGTAATTTACTCCCCTTTTACGAAGTGTAACGAAATCGGACACGACCTCGACGATATTGGCGCTGTCGAGAATTTTATCTATGGTCGCTTGGTCGATCATGGCACGTAAAATTTATGCACGACGAAGGTACGATTTCTTCTTATTTATAACAAACTTCGCAAAGAACAATTCTGGTGAAGTTATAAATAAAAAATGCTTACTGTAAAACTTCAATTGTTCTGTAAAAATTTTGATATCGATTATACCGCCTTCTATCACGAAGTTTATTACGATTTTTCACTTCTATTTTAATAACTATCTTTGCAAAGTGATTATAAAAACAATTGGATAAGATGAAAAAATTTTTTTCTATTTTGCTCGTGCTTCCATTACTATTTACTTTTTCTTGTGCAGGATATTCGTTTCTCATTGTACTTGAATCGGTAGAGTCCCCTGTAAATACTCGACAACAATTCGGTGAAAACAAAATTACGACCTTCCAAAATGACGGTAAGGATACCTGCCGGTATGAAGACGATTACATAGATATCATTTGGCAGGTGGGAGAAAACCATTTCTTTCTTGCCATGAGAAACAAAACCAAACACATCATAAAAATCAATTGGGACGAGGCTTGTTGCGTCGATTACAACGGTATGACAGGAAGAGTATCGCATCAAGGTACTAAATTCACAGACAGATATGAACCCCAAGGGATTTCTGCGATACCGGCAGGAGCAACTCTCTGTGATATAATTATCCCGACAGACAATATATCTTACAATAAACGTTCAGGTTGGGGAAGTAAGTCTCTGATTCCTTGTAAAAAAGGGAATAGTATAGAAAGCGTTGATCTGGCATCATCTTTCATAGGGAAAAAGATATCTGTTATTCTTCCTATTATCATAGAAAACGTGCAAAACGAATATACGTTTACTTTCAATGTCGTAGATTTTTGGAATAATTTCTAATTTGTCAAGTGGATAATAATCCAAATATTGGTAGTAACATAACTCTAATTTAAAGACTCGATGAAAAAGATTTTTTACCTTTTGGCAATACTGCCATTGCTCCTTGCGTCTTGCTCGAAAGAGCAAAGTTACAGCATCACAAACCAATTTTACCATTGGAATGGGAAAACCTCCTCCTCGGAATTCTTCATATACGAATGTACAGAGGATAATGAAACGGTCAACATACAAAACCATACGTTCATGTATAATGAAACTTATATGTTTACTGCACACGAAAAAGCTATAAAACTGAAAATCTATGCGGTGGACTATGGCAAATGGGTACAGCAAGTATACTATCTCGATGATAATTCGGCAATAACCCTTACAGGGGAGACCATCTTGGGGTCAGGAAAACCTTGATCTGATTTGTAGTAGATTTTTGGAATAATTTCTAAATGCAAAATTGGAAAAGCGGAGCCGTCATGCTCCGCTTTTCCTTTCTCTCACGATAACCTCTCCTTCGGTCTCTACCCCGCAGGAGTCCCCGTTTTTGTAGACATACACACGCGCCATATCTCCTTGCCGTATTTTTACATTCGCTCGGTCATACAACGTTACGAATACTTTGGCACAATCTTTCACATCTATCGTAACGTCGCAATCGTGCCGTATGTAGACATCGGCTACCGAATAGCCATCATACAGCAACATACCTCGACAGCAACCGTTCAGGGCCACCACACGACCTATGTTGCGACGGTGTACCTCCTCGTCAATAAAAAAATTGTTATCCCGTAACTGGTCGGCATCGAAATTCTGTTTGATGAAATCCAGCGACGGGAAATCGTTTTTACACACGAAATTCATACCGTGCAAGGCTTTCTCTATAAGGCCCTGGCGGTCGGGATTTCCCCAGTCTGATACTTCTGCATTCGTAAATCGGATCATTGGGGGAGATTATCGAGGCTAATATGTTGTCGGTTGAATAGACAGGTCGTGTGTAAATGAAAAATTTCGGTAAAAATTTGCTGAATATCGAAAGATTACAATTACTTTTGCACCGTTAAAATTGTGGCCTTATGTGAAATAGGTCTTTTTTTATACGTTGATTTTATTGTAATTCATTGAAAATAATATATATAATAACCAAATAGATTCGAAAGAATGAACGTTTCACAAGAAAACACAAGCAAGGTTGCTGCCGTTGTAAAGGTAGGGATCGTGAAAGCTGATTATGAAGAAAAAGTAGAAAAGGCTTTGCGTACGTATCGTCAGAAAGCCAATATCCCCGGTTTCCGCAAGGGTATGGCTCCGATGGGGATGATAAAGAAAATGGTGGGAAAATCGATCCTGCTCGAAGAGATAAACAAATTGGTTTCGGAAAGCCTTTATAACTACATTAAAGATAACAATCTGAATGTTTTGGGTGAACCTCTGCCTTCGGAATCACAAGCCGAAATAGATTTTGACAAACAAGAGGATTTTGAATTTTCTTTCGATGTCGCATTGGCTCCGGAAATCTCCCTGACCCTTTCCGACAAGGACAAAATCGATTATTATCGCATCGATATCGACGACGACATGGTCGCCAAACAGAAAGAGGCTCTCTGCAATCGTTTCGGCGTTCAGCAACCCGTAGAAGAAGCCGGCGAAAAAGATATTGTAAAAGGACAGTTTGTGGAGCTCGGCGAAAATAATGTACCCAAAGAAGGGGGTATTTCGGTAGAGTCGTTGCTCACCCCGGCTTACCTCAAAGACGAAACGGAGAAAAATAAGTTCGTAGGGAAGAAAGTCGGCGATAAAGTCGTATTCAATCCGTCGGTAGCTTGTGGCGGAAATGACACCGAACTGGCGGCCATGCTGCACATCGGAAAGGAGAATACGGCCGATATGAAATCCGATTTCGAAGTAGAGATCACCTCTATTCTCGGTTTTAAACCGGCAGAGTTGGGTCAGGAACTTTATGACAATGCTTTCGGAAAAGAGGTCGTAAAAACCGAAGAAGAATTTACCGCTAAAATTCGTGAAATGCTTGCTGCTCAGATGCAGCCCGAGAGCGATTATAAGTTTGGTCTCGATGCTCGCGCCGCATTGGAAGCAAAAGTGGGTGAAATAGAACTTCCCGACGATTTGTTGAGACGTTGGCTGGTCGTAACGGGCGAAAAACGTACGGCAGAATCTGTTGCCGAAGAGTACCCCAAGATGGTTCCCGACTTGAAGTGGCAACTTATAAAAGAGGAAATCGTGCGGAAATATGAAGTGAAAGTCGACGATGCCGATATGCTCGAAATGGCCAAGAAAGCCACGCGGGCACAGTTTGCACAATACGGCATGATGAATGTTCCCGATGATTTGCTCGATAAGTATGCTTCGGATATGCTCAAAGATAAAAAAATCGTAAGCAATATCGCCGAACGTGCTACCGAAGAAAAAATCATTGCAACGATCAAGTCGCATGTAACTTTGAATGAGAAAAACATCTCGGTCGAAGATTTTTACAAAATGTTTGAAAACAATTAATTGGATATTATTGTTCGTAAAAAATCAGCCCCCAATCCGGGCTGATTTTTTATGCCTATAAATAAACCTTATTCTCTCTCAAAAAAACTCAAAATTTGCGGAATAATGGTTTTATCATTATCTTTGTTTGAAGAAAAATTTAGTAACCCAAACCATTTTGATTATGGCAGACGATTTTAGAAAATATGCGACCAAACATTTGGGAATGAATGGCCTTGCCTTGGATAAATATATCGATATAACAAGTAGTTATATTTCTCCTACGATTATTGAGGAGCGGCAGTTGAACGTGGCTCAAATGGATGTGTTCTCGCGTTTAATGATGGATCGCATCATTTTTCTCGGAACGCAAGTCGACGATTATACCGCCAATGTGATTCAGGCCCAATTGCTGTATCTCGACTCGTCCGATCCGGGAAAAGACATATCGATTTATCTTAATACGCCGGGAGGAAGTGTTTATGCCGGACTGGGCATTTACGACACCATGCAATATATCTCGAGCGACGTGTCTACGATATGCACCGGTATGGCTGCTTCAATGGGTGCCGTTTTGTTGGTTGCCGGGACTACCGGCAAGCGTTTTGCTTTGCAACATTCCCGGGTAATGATACACCAGCCGATGGGCGGAGCACAAGGGCAAGCCTCCGATATAGAAATCACCGCCCGGGAAATACAGAAATTGAAAAAAGAACTTTATACTATTATCGCCGACCATTCGGGCAAACCGTATGAACAGATAGAAAAGGATTCGGATCGTGATTATTGGATGACGGCGGCCGAAGCAAAAGAGTACGGTATGATAGATGAAGTGCTTGTACGTGCAAAAAGTAGATAATGGCAAAGGAAACAATAAAAGATCGTTGCTCTTTTTGCGGACGGAGTGAGAGGGAAGTAGGCTTCCCGTTATTGACCGGTTACACGGGTTGTATCTGCGTCGATTGTGCCGAACAGGCCTCTATTGCGGCTCGGGAGATAAAACAGAAAGTGTCGGATTTGCAATTCGGCCTCGATGAATTGCCGAAACCGAAAGAGATAAAGGCTTTTCTCGACCAGTATGTTATCGGTCAGGACGATGCCAAACGTTATCTTTCGGTAGCCGTCTACAACCATTACAAGCGGTTGATGCAGTATAAAAAAGAGCAAAAGACCGATGATGTAGAGATAGAGAAATCGAATATCATTATGGTCGGGCATACGGGAACCGGAAAAACCCTTTTGGCAAAAACAATTGCCAAATTGTTGAAAGTTCCCTTCACGATTGTCGATGCTACCGTACTTACCGAAGCCGGATATGTCGGCGAAGACATAGAAAGCATTCTTACGCGATTGTTACAGGTTTCGGATTATGATGTGAATGCAGCCGAACGAGGGATTGTATTTATCGATGAAATTGACAAAATTGCCCGGAAAGGAGATAATCCGTCGATAACCCGTGATGTGAGTGGAGAAGGCGTGCAACAAGGATTGTTGAAATTGCTCGAGGGATCGGTCGTGAATGTGCCCCCGCAAGGCGGCCGCAAACACCCCGACCAAAAGATGATACCCGTCAATACGAAGGATATTCTCTTTATTTGTGGCGGAGCTTTTGACGGTATAGAAAAGAAAATCGCCATGCGCCTGAACACGAAGGTCGTAGGTTATGGCGTAGATAAAAAACGCGATGCCATAGATCGGGAAAATTTGTTGCAATATATCACACCGCAAGATTTGAAATCATTCGGTTTGATTCCTGAAATCATTGGCCGTTTGCCGATATTGACCTATCTCGATCCGCTCGATCGTGAGGCTTTGCGCCAGATATTGACAGAGCCCAAAAATTCCATCATCAAACAGTACATAAAAATGTTTGAAATAGATGGGATTCATTTATCTTTCGATAAAGAAGCTCTCGATTTTATGGTAGATAAGTCGATCGAGTTCAAGTTGGGAGCACGAGGTTTACGTTCTATTGTCGAGGCGATTATGATCGATGCCATGTTTGAGTTGCCGTCGACCGATTGCAAAGAGTTGCATATTACCCGGGCATACGCCGAAGAAAAAATGAAAAAAGCAAATATGCACATATTACATTAAAAATTTAAGAGGAGAAATTTGTATAGTGAAAGAAAATTCATAAATTTGTTCATAATCACAGATTATGCGTGCTGAAAATCGACTATAAAATAAATCCTTATGACAACGAAAAACGATTTGACCGCTGCTTTGAAGAAGCATTTCGGGTTCGATACCTTCAAGGGAAACCAAGAAGCGATTATCAAGAATCTGCTTGCCGGGAATGACACGTTTGTGCTGATGCCTACGGGAGGAGGTAAATCGCTTTGTTACCAATTACCTTCTTTATTATCGGAAGGAACGGCCGTTGTTATATCGCCGCTGATTGCCTTGATGAAAAATCAAGTCGACGCCATGCGGAATTTCAGCGAAGAAGATGGAGTCGCTCATTTTATAAATTCGTCGTTGAACAAAGCATCGATCGATTTGGTAAAAGAAGATATCCTGTCGGGGAAAACCAAACTCCTTTACGTGGCACCCGAATCTCTTACCAAAGAGGAAAATATCGAATTTCTGAAACAAGTGAAAATCTCGTTTTATGCAGTGGACGAGGCTCATTGTATATCGGAATGGGGACACGATTTCCGCCCGGAGTATCGTCGCATTCGTCCCATTATCAACGAGATCGGTTCTCGTCCGTTGATTGCCCTTACGGCAACTGCAACACCGAAAGTACAACACGATATTCAGAAGAATCTGGGTATGACCGATGCTGCGGTTTTCAAATCATCGTTCAACCGACCGAATTTGTATTATGAGGTTCGCCCCAAAACGCAGAATGTCGATAAAGATATTATCAAATACATAAAGTCCCAACCCGGGAAGTCGGGTATCATTTACTGCTTGAGCCGTAAGAAAGTGGAGGAATTGGCCGAAACGCTCAAAGTAAACGGTATCAATGCTTTGCCCTACCATGCGGGAATGGACTCCAATACACGTACCCATAATCAGGACGCTTTTTTGCTGGAAGAAGTCGATGTGATCGTGGCAACGATTGCGTTTGGTATGGGTATCGATAAACCCGATGTGCGGTTTGTAATTCACTACGATATACCGAAAAGTCTCGAAGGTTACTATCAGGAGACTGGCCGTGCGGGCAGAGACGGAGGAGAAGGCCAATGTATAACCTTCTATATCAATAAGGATTTGCAGAAGTTGGAGAAGTTTATGCAAGGAAAACCTATTGCCGAACAGGAAATAGGCAAACAACTTCTGCTCGAGACCGCAGCGTATGCCGAGTCGTCGGTATGTCGTCGTAAATTGTTGTTGCACTATTTCGGGGAAGAGTATACCGAAGAAAATTGTGGAAATTGTGACAACTGTTTGAACCCTAAAAAACAAGTGGAAGCTCAGGATATGTTATGTGCGGTATTAGATACCGTAATAGCTCTTAAAGAAAAATTCAAAGCCGATCACGTCATCGACGTGTTGATGGGAAAAGAGACCTCTGAAATATTGTCGTACAATCAAGATGAATTGGAGGTTTTCGGTTGCGGACAAGGTGAAGATGAAAAGAAATGGGCGACTGTCATACGTCAAGCCCTTATCGCCGGATATTTGGATAAAGATATAGAAAATTACGGCTTGTTAAAGATAACGAAAGCCGGACATGAATTTCTCAAGCATCCGGTCTCGTTTAAGATTGTCCAAGACAACGATTTCGATGAAGTAGAAGAGGAAGCACCCATGAAAGGCGGTGGCGTATGTGCTGTCGATCCCGTATTGTATGCCATACTCAAAGATTTGCGGAAGAAAATTGCAAAAAAACTGGAACTTCCGCCGTATGTGATATTCCAAGATCCATCGCTGGAAGCTATGGCGACCACTTATCCCGTTACGCTCGACGAGTTGCAAAATATTCCCGGGGTAGGGGCTGGTAAGGCAAAACGTTATGGAGAAGAATTTGTAAAGGTCATTAAGAAGCATTGCGATGAGAATGAGATAGAGCGACCCGAAGATTTGCGTGTTCGTACGGTTGCCAATAAGTCCAAGTTGAAAGTTTCTATTATTCAAGGAATCGATCGCAAGATAGCGCTTGACGAATTGGCGGAGTCGAAAGGATTGGAATTTTCAGATCTGCTCGACGAGGTGGAAGCCATCGTATATTCCGGAACAAAAATCAACATCGATTATTTCTTGGATGAAGTGATGGACGAAGATCATGTCGAAGATATTTTTGACTATTTTAAAGAGGCGGAGAGCGACGATCTCGAAGCGGCTATCGAAGAGCTGGGTAGAGAATATACCGAGGAAGAAATCCGGTTGGTACGTATCAAATTTCTCTCGGAAATGGGTAATTGATACCTTTATTATACAGATTGAAAGGGCGGAAATTTCCGCCCTTTTTTATTATACGAAAAATAAAACGATAAAAAGAGTAAAAAAGATTTTTCACATCTCCATTCTTGCAAAAAAATGCGTATCTTTGCGTGCAATAAATTTCTTTAAGCCTAACAACTATGTCATTTATTGCCGACAAAATCGTAATGGACGGATTGACATTCGACGATGTATTGTTGATCCCCGCTTATTCCGAAGTTCTCCCCCGAGAGGTCAATCTCTCAACCCGTTTTTCCCGTAATATACAGTTGAATATACCATTTGTTTCGGCAGCGATGGATACCGTTACCGAAGCGCGCTTGGCCATAGCGATTGCCCGCGAAGGAGGTATCGGTGTTATTCATAAAAATATGTCGATAGAAGCTCAAGCCAAACAGGTACACAGTGTAAAGCGTGCCGAGAACGGTATGATTTATGATCCTGTAACGATCAATCGGTCGGCTACGGTAGCCGATGCTTTGGCCATCATGCGAGAATATCACATCGGCGGTATTCCCGTTGTCGATGACGATAGACGATTGGTAGGTATCGTAACCAATCGCGATTTGCGTTTCGAAAGGAACGAAAAAAGAGCTATCGACGAAGTGATGACCAAAGACAACTTGATAACGACAACGCAATCAACCGACTTGCAACAGGCTACGGATATTTTGCAACAGCATAAGATCGAAAAATTACCGGTCGTAGACAAGGATTTCCGTTTGGTAGGATTGGTAACTTACAAAGACATTACCAAAGCGAAAGATAAACCTTTTGCTTGCAAAGATAAACTGGGGCGTTTGCGTGTTGCCGCAGGGATCGGGGTTACGGCCGATTCTCTGGAAAGAGCGTCGGCTTTGGTCGAGGCCGGTGTCGATGCAATCGTAATAGATACGGCACACGGACATTCCAAAGGTGTGGTCGAGGTCTTGAAAAAGGTCAAAGCTGCTTTCCCCCAGATAGATGTCGTTGTGGGTAACATTGCGACGGGAGAGGCCGCCAAGTATCTTGTGGCAGCAGGTGCCGACGGCGTGAAAGTCGGTATCGGTCCGGGCTCTATCTGCACGACACGGGTTATTGCCGGTGTAGGTGTACCTCAGCTTTCTGCCATATATGATGTTGCAAAAGCTTTGAAAGGAACCGACATACCTTTGATTGCAGATGGCGGTATCCGTTATTCGGGCGACATTGTAAAAGCATTAGCCGCTGGCGGATATTCGGTTATGCTGGGCGGTATGCTGGCCGGTGTAGAAGAGTCTCCCGGAGAAACGATTATCTATAACGGCCGTAAGTTTAAATCTTATCGGGGTATGGGGTCCCTTGAAGCTATGGAAAAAGGTTCGAAAGACCGTTATTTCCAAGCCGGAGAAACCGACGTAAAAAAACTCGTTCCCGAAGGTATCGCTGCTCGTGTACCGTTTAAAGGATCTCTTTTTGAAGTCGTTTACCAAATGGTCGGCGGTTTGCGTGCCGGTATGGGTTATTGCGGAGCTGCCGATATAAATGCCTTGCACAATGCGAAGTTTACCCGCATCACAAATGCCGGTGTGGCCGAGAGTCATCCGCATGACGTGGCGATAACCAGCGAATCTCCCAATTACAGCAGAGGCCAGTAAGTAGATTCTTACCATACTTTAATAAGTTTATACACCTGTTTGGCGCGTTCGATATAATAAATTTATTATATTTGAGCCGTTAAATCAGGTGTATTTTTATATAATACAATCAAAGAAAATAATACGATGAAAATTCCTCATATTTTAGTAGCGTCGGTTTTGTTTGTTCCGATGATTTCGTTGGCTCAAATAACGTCCGACACAGAGATTATGAACATTGGCGGGAAAAGTATAACCAAAGGAGAGTTTGAGTATACTTATCGAAAAAATATTCAACAGCAGTCCGAAAAAACACCGCTTGACGAATATGTAACGTTGTTTGGGAACTATAAATTGAAAGTTGCCGAGGCCGAGGCTTTGGGAATAGATACGACCCGTCAATTTACAACGGAGTTTGAAGGCTATCGTGATCAGTTGGTGAAGCCCTATATGGTCGATAAAAATGCAGAGGAACAATTGACAAGAGAGGCCTACGACCGACTTCTCGAAGAGGTGGAAGCCTCTCATATTTTGTTTCGGGTAGACCCGTCGGCGACATTGGAAGAAAAAAAGTCTGTATACAAGAAAGCTCTTAAAGTAAGAGAAGAAGCTGTAAAGGGCGCTGATTTTGCAGAATTGGCACGTCGCTATTCCGAAGATCCTTCCGTACAAAATAATAATGGATATTTAGGATATTTCGGAGCATTCTATATGGTATATCCCTTTGAAAAAGCGGCTTACGAAACCGTAGTGGGAGAAATATCCATGCCGGTAGAAACGCAATTCGGATATCATCTGATCAAGGTAACCGGGCGCCGTCGTACCCGGGCATTGGAATTATCCCATATTATGTTGAAAGTTCCTCAAAATGCTCCGGATAAAGTTCAAAAAGAACGGGAAAAAGAAGTTTGGAAGATTTACGATAAAATACAAAAGGGAGCAGACTTTTCAGAACTGGCACGTCGTTATTCCGAAGATCAGTCATCGTCAGAAAAAGGTGGTTTGTTACCTTTGTTGACGACGGGCCAGATAATACCGTCTTTTGAAAAGGCGGCGTTTGCGTTGAATGAAGTCGGAGAGGTCTCGAAGCCCGTTCGTACGGAATTTGGTTGGCATATCATCAAATTGTTGGGAGAGAGAACACCCGGTTCGTATGAGCAGATGCATGACGTTATCGTGCGCCGCATGGCTCGGGACGAGAGAGCCGATGCAGGAAGGAAAATGTTTGTGGAGAAGTTGAAAGAGAATAAGAATTTTGCTTGGAACGATAGTGTTAGAACGGTACTGGAAAAAGAAATTTCCGATACCTCTTTTATGATTCGTCTTGCAGAGATGAACCAAACCTTGTTTTCTTTCGACGGAAAATCTTATCCGGTCTCGGGTTTATTGTCTTATATGAGTTCAGATAAATCAAGTACGGTCTCTTTGTCGGAGTTGAGAGAATTGTCCGATAAATATGTACTCGATGTTTTGGTGGATTACAATACGAGTGAACTTTGCCGGACAAATGCCGATTTCCGCTATTTATTACAGGAATATCGGGACGGTATGTTATTATTTGAAATAAGCAATCGGGAAGTTTGGAATAAAGCAATGGAAGATGAAAAAGGCTTGAAGAAATACTTCCGAAAAAATAAAAAGAAATACACGTGGGATACTCCCCGATATAAAGGATATGTTATTTCCGGCGACGACATTCAGACAGTAAACACTGTCAAGAAACAACTACAAGAAACGAGTCAACCGTCCGATTCTGTCATATCTTCTATTTACAGTCAATATAATGATAGTATTCGGCATATTGCCATCGAAAAAGGTTTATATCAGCCGGGAATGAATGCGGTAGTCGATTATTTGGTATTTAATAAGGAGAATACCGATACGACCGATACACTACTCCCTGTCAAAGATGTGTGTGGTAAAATTCTCGAATCACCCCAGTCTTATGAAGATGTAAAAGGGCCGGTAATTTCCGATTACCAAACATATCTCGATCAGAAATGGATTAAGAAACTTCGTAAGAAATATCCTGTAACCATTCGCAAAGAAGTATTGGCTACGGTGGAGGAGATCGAATGAAACTTTCTGTATTATCCGTGAATTATTCCAAGAATATGCGATATAGTTGCTATTCTGCTGTGGCAATAGGTATTTTGTTTTCTTTCTCGGCTTGTACGCTCGAAAAAAAAGAAATGCCGGGAGCCATTGTCAGTGTGGGTGATTGGTATCTTACACGTGAAATGTTGAATCAGGTTATTCCCGACAGATTATCCCATAGAGACAGCAGTGCGTTTGCCGATGCCTATGTGAGGCATTGGGCAGAAGATGAGCTTGTATATGATGTTGCCCAGAAAAATATACCGAATGTCGACCGTATAGAATTATTGGTCGATAAGTATCGTCGGGAATTATTTGTCCACGAGTATCAAAAGCAGATTCTGAGCGAGAAACTCGATGCCGAAATATCGGCAGAAGCGGTGAAAAATTATTATCGTACTCATCTCGATAAGTTTATTTTGAAAGTACCTATCATCAAGGGTCTTTTTTTGAAAGTCGCTGAAACATCTCCGGAAATAAAAAATCTGAAAAAGTGGTATCGTAATAGAGACCACGGTTCGATAGAGAATATCGAAAAATATAGTCTTCATAATATCGTCAATTATGAATATTTTTACGACCGTTGGGTTTCATTCGATGAAGTATTGAGTGCGATACCTTATAGCGTGTCCGATGCCAATCGCTTTTTACAAACCCATAAATATCTCGAAATAAATAATGACGGCTATTGGTATCTTTTGAATATCAGCGATTATCTGCCTGCGGGGGCGAATATGCCGCTTGATTTCGCCCGAACGCAAATAGAAGAAATTTTGTTGAATCAGAAGCGTATGGATTTTTTGCATCAAATGAATAATGAATTGTACCAAGAAGCTCTTGAAAATCGGAAAATAAAGTATTATGGTCGCGTTTATTAAAGTAATACGACTGGTTAATTATAAAAAAGTATGAGAAAGTATATTTTTATCTGCACATTGATAAGTTATATCATCACGGGAAATTTTGCAATAGCCCAGTCTCCTTCTCCCACATCGGGTGTGGTCGATGAAGTTGTGTGGATTGTCGGTGATGAAGCGATTCTTCTTTCCGATGTCGAGGCTCAATATCGGGCCATGCAAAGTCAGGGACAACGTATCAACGGTGATCCCTACTGCGTAATTCCCGAACAGATAGCCATACAAAAGTTGTTTTTGAATCAAGCCCGTTTGGATAGCGTTTTCGTAACGGAAGCAGAAGTCTTTTCCAATGTCGAGCAACGTATAAACATGTGGATCAATTCGATCGGTTCCAAAGAGAAAGTCGAAGAATATTTCAATGCTACGATTCCCCAATTGCGGGAAGAACTTTCTTCTACTGTACGTGATCAGTTGACCGTAGAAGCTATGCAGCGTAAATTGGTGGGAAGTATAAAAGTCTCTCCGGCCGACGTACGTCGTTTTTATGCCAATTATTCGACCGATAGTATACCTTATATCCCGGTACAGGTCGAAGTACAGTTGATTCGGGTCGATCCGCTTATTCCGCAACAGGAAATCGATGATATAAAAGCGCGCTTACGCGAGTATACCGACCGAATAAATAATGGAGAGGCCGAATTTTCGACGTTGGCCATTTTGTATTCCGAAGATCCCGTATCTGCTCGTAGAGGGGGGGAGCTGGGCTTTTTCAGTCGGGCAGACATGGTTCCTGAATTTACCAATGTCGCATTTTCCTTGAATGATCCAAAAAAAGTTTCAAAGATTGTTGAGACGGAGTTTGGGTACCATATCATACAACTTGTGGAAAAGAGAGGAGACCGTGTCAATTGTCGACATATTTTATTAAGACCGAGAGTGTCGAACGAAGAACTGAATCAGACAGTTGCCCGTATGGATACCTTGCGCCGGGATATTCTCGATAACAAGGTAACTTTTGAAGAGGCTGCGCAATATGTTTCGCAAGACAAGGAGACCCGCAATAATAAGGGGCTGATGGTGAATATGTCGGAAACCGGTGTGTCCACCACAAAATTCCAAATGGACCAGCTTCCGCAGGAAATCGCAAAAATTGTCGATAAAATGGAGGTGGGTGAAATCTCGGTACCTTTTACAATGATCGACCAAAAACGCGGGAAAGAAGTTGTTGCTATGGTCAAATTGAAAGCTCGTATTCCCGGACACAAAGCCAATGTATCAAATGATTTCCAGATACTGAAAGGCATCGTCGAAAATCATAAGCGGAATGAACTTATCGATAACTGGATTCGTCAAAAACAGAAAGAGACCTACATTCGTATTAAGGACGGCTGGGACAACTGTGATTTCATGTATGACGGTTGGATCAAGAAATAAATCCGATGCAAAAGAGGCTTTATAAAAAAATATCAGGTTGCAGATTTCACCGGTATATCGTCGGTGTGATAGTGGTTCTGTTTGCCGTTATCGATGTATCAGGAAAGGCATTCTGCATACAGCCTCCCGAGCGCCGACAGCCCGATCGGTCTGAGACGGCAAAGAAAGATAAAGTCTTTCTTGAAGCTGCCAACGAATTGGAATTTAATGAATTGATTGCTCCCGATTTTCAAATTCTGCGAGGTGATGTCCGTTTTCGTAAAGATAGCATGTATATGTTTTGCGACAGTGCCTATTTTTATGAGAAGTCCAATTCTCTCGATGCTTTCGGAAATGTCCGTATGGAGCAAGGCGACACTTTATTTATTTTCGGAGACGAATTGTATTATGACGGAGAGACACAACTGGCTCGTATACGGCATAATGTACGAATGATAAATCGAGATGTCGTGCTTACAACCGATAGTTTCAATTACGACATGGAAATAAACATCGGGTATTATTTCAATGGAGGGGAGGTTGCCGATTCGGTCAACCGGCTCAATTCTTTTTACGGACAATATTCTCCCGATACAAAAGATGCGATATTCAATTACGATGTAAAACTGTTCAATCCTCAGTTTACACTTTATTCCGATACGCTGGAATATAATACGACAACGAAAGTGGCCGATATACTGGGTCCGTCGATTATCGTATCCGACAGTAATACGATATATTCGTCATTGGGCTTTTATAATACGGCCGACGATTTGGCTCAGCTTTATAACAGGTCTTTGATTGTTTCAAAAAGTCAAAAGTTAACCGGCGATACTATTTTTTACGATCGGAACAACGGATTCGGCGAGGTATTCGGCCACATGGTGGTGGACGATACATTGCGTATGATGCAGATGCATGGCAATTACGGCTTCTATAATGAATTACGAGAAGAATCTTTTGCAACGGATTCGGCATTGCTCATCGATTATTCCCAGCCGGACACATTGTATATGCATGCAGATACATTGGAGTCGCTGAGACCCGATAATGTAAAACGCATATTACAGGCATACCATGACGTGCGTATCTATCGGAGCGATATGCAGGCGATTTGCGATTCTATGATATATGACGTAGAAGACTCGGTATTGATCATGATGGACGGGCCGATTATGTGGAATCTCGATTACCAGATTTTCGGCGATACCATCAAGGTATTTATGAATGACTCGACGATCGACTGGGCACATATTCCGGCATTTGCTTTTGCGACCCAACAAAAAGATACGGCCTTTTTCGATCAGCTCTCGGGAAAAGATTTGAAAGCATATTTTACGAACGGGGATATTTCGCGAGTCGATGCCAGCGGGAATGTGCAGACTATATTTTATCCGCAAGAATCGGACATGACTTACACCGGAATGAACAAGGCCGAGACGAGTTTTCTTACCATGTATATGAAAGACCGTCAAATGGATAAGTTGAAAATGTGGCCGACCGTTGACGGGACGATGACTCCCATATCGAAATTGAAACCCGATATGATTTTCTTGCCCGATTATAAATGGTACGAAAGTTACCGACCCCGAGATAAATTCGATGTTTTCAGAGCGACGAACCGTCCCCGGTCGGAAATAAAAAAGATTCGCCATACCGAAGAATTTTTTGAAGAAGAGTAAACTACTATTATGAGCGATATTATTCATCTTTTACCCGATTCCGTTGCCAATCAGATTGCCGCAGGTGAAGTCATACAACGCCCGGCATCCGTAGTGAAGGAATTGGTCGAAAATGCCATCGATGCCGGAGCGACCGAGATACAAATCTTTATAAAAGATGCCGGACGTATATTGATACAGGTGGTCGATAACGGTAAAGGTATGTCCGAGACCGATGCTCGATTATCTTTCGAACGACATGCTACTTCCAAGATAAGTTCGGCTCAGGACTTGTATTCCTTACGCACGATGGGGTTTCGAGGCGAGGCACTCGCTTCTATTGCAGCCATTGCTCAGGTGGAGTTACGAACCCGCCGTGCCGAAGATGAGATAGGAACGTCGATTCTCATATCCGGTTCGAAAGTGGAGTCGCAAGAATATGTCTCGTGTCCTGCCGGTGCAAATTTCATGATAAAGAATATCTTTTTCAATGTCCCGGCTCGAAGAAAATTTCTGAAATCGAATCAAGTGGAATTCGGATTTATTATGTCCGAATTCGAACGTACGGCACTGGTCAATACAGATATAGCCTTCAAGCTCGTCCACAATGATGTAGAATTATATAATCTCCCGGCGTCTAATTTCAGACAACGTATCGTCGCCTTATTCGGAAAGAACCTGAACCAGCATCTTCTCTCCGTTGATGTTCAGACCTCTTTGGTTTCTATTACCGGATATATCGGACACCCAGACTCGGCCCGCAAACGCAATGCTTGGCAATACTTTTTTGTCAACGGTCGATATATGCGGCATCCGTACTTTTACAAGGCTGTCATCTCCAATTACGAACAGTTGTTGCCTGCCGGCGAGATGCCTCATTATTTTCTGCACATACAAGTAGACCCATCTACCATAGATGTGAATATTCATCCGACAAAAACAGAAATAAAGTTCGAGAATGAACAACCTATATGGCAGATTTTAGCGGCGGCCGTGAGAGAAACATTAGGAAAATCCAATGCTGTCCCGACAATCGACTTCGATACCGAAGGTGCTCCCGAAATACCTATATTGCATCACGGTCAGCCGGTTGAGCCGCCTCGGGTATCATATTCTCCCGATTACAATCCGTTTGCATCGTCTTCTGTAAAACCCTCGAACCATTCGCATAGAGTCGATTACGATTGGACTCAACTTTATAAAGATTTTCAATCGAATAAAGATATGCCTATCTCCCCGGAAGAAGAGGCCGGAGAAATAAAAATACCTTCTAAGATAAATCGACAAACATCTGTCGAGGATATATCTGCAACAAAAGTATCATCGGAAGCAATACCGCTTTCCATTCCGATGCAGGAAACATCACGTTCGATAGATACGGGTATCGAACATTTACAGATCAAAGGCCGCTATATATTGACGTCGGTAAAATCGGGACTGATGATTATCGACCAACATCGGGCACATGTTCGCATCTTATTTGACCGATATATGTCTCATATACAAGATAAGAAAGGTGTTTCCCAGCGTCTTCTTTTTCCCGAAATGATACAATTGTCCCCGGCACAAGGAGCGGAATTGTTGTCGGTTCAGGAAGATTTTGAAGCATTGGGATTCGATATTTCCGATATGGGAGGAGGGGCTTACGCTGTCAATGCAGTTCCGGCAGGTATCGACGGGCTCGATGTGCCGACACTGATCGACAAGATGCTCGAAACGGCGACGCAGAGAGGTGGCGACGTAAGTGTCGACGTTCATGAAGCCATTTCGTTGGCATTGGCCGAATCGGCTGCAATCCCGTATGGACAGATTTTATCCCCGCTGGAAATGGAGAAGTTGATCAGTGATCTTTTTTCTTTGACTGCCCCCAATTATACTCCCGACGGGAAAACCGTCGTGTCGGTAATAGGGGACGACGAATTACAAAAAAGATTCCGATAAATAAGTCCTCGTTTATGTCTCGATATATTCCTTTGGTGTTCTTGATTTCGTTTCTGTATTCTCTTTCCTCTCCGGTAGAAGCCGCAAGAAAGAAAAAAGAAGCTGTTCCCGAGAAATCGGAGGAGACAATTTTTATGGAAACGTATTTTCCCGAACGCCCTTGTCGGGAATGGGAGACCGGAAGAAAATTTATCTACCTCGATGATGACCTCTCGCCGCTGATACAACCTCAGACTATTTCATTAGGGGACTCTTCTTATAGGGAAAAAATATTTATATACGAAGGTATGGTCGAGGCATCGCCGTGGAGGAAAGGCACGGTAAATTTGGAATTTGCCTGTGAAGGACGGAAATACTATTTCAAAACCGGGAAAAGCGAGGAAGAGATAATGAATTCGTCTTACACTCCGTTATTGCCCATGTTGGTTTCCGATGAAGATATAAGTAAAGCCCGGCAATTGCTGGTAGGAAAAACACTATATACCCGGCCGGCTACGTGGGTCGATTCCATAGGAAATACCTCTTCAAACCGTCGCTATTGCCCGGTCAAAATCGTCGACATACAACCCGGGAATAGCATTTATCCCATAGCATTCGTTTTCGAAGATGAAATGTCGTCGACATATCGGATATTCGGCTCTCTGACACAGACGTCTCGTATGCAGGCGGCAACATTCGATCGCTTGTTTACCTTCGACGATCCCCGATGCTCATACAAAGATATTCCCGATACGCATTGGCGACTGATTACGCACGGTCGTGTAACCGAGGGTATGACAAAAGAGGAGTGCCGTTTGTCATTGGGTAGTCCGCAAAATGCAAGAGAAATACCCACATACAGCGGTTTGAAGGAAGAGTGGTTTTACCGAACCGGAGCTTATCTCTATTTCGAAGATGGAAAATTGTCCCGTTACCGATAAAATGTTTTGTGCATGAAAATATATGAGAATTATTCGTTGCAGGAAAGACACACATTTCACCTGCCCGTAAAGACCCGATATTATGTCGAGTACGATACTGTAAATGAACTATGTTCCTTTATAAAAGAGAATTCGTTATTTCGGGAATACCCGTACTATCATATAGGAGGAGGTAGTAATCTCTTGTTTTTGCAAGATTACCGGGGTGTCATACTCCATTCGGCTATACGGTTTATCGAGCGTGTGGACGAAGATGAAGATGCTGTTTTGTTACGAGTCGGCTCAGGTGTCGTATGGGACGATTTCGTCAAGTACTGCGTGGAGAATAATTGGGGTGGAGTAGAGAATCTGTCGTTGATACCCGGAGAAGTGGGAGCTTCGGCCGTACAAAACATAGGAGCCTATGGCGTCGAGGTGAAAGATGTAATAGAAAAGGTCGAGACGATCGATATGCAAAGTGGCGAATCCCGCATATTTACAAATGTCGAATGTGCGTATGCATATCGTGATAGTATTTTCAAAAGGGAACTTCGCGGACGATATATCGTTTATGCCGTACAATACCGTTTGCAGAAAAATGCTGTTTATCACCTCGATTACGGAAACTTACGGGAAGCCGTTGGGCGTTATAGCCACCCAACGCTTGCAGATGTGCGTAAGGTTGTCATAGAAATCCGACAATCGAAATTACCCGATCCCGATGTCTTAGGAAATGCCGGCAGTTTTTTTAAAAATCCGGTAGTCCCGACAGAACACTATATGTCTTTGAAAGAGCGTTTTCCCGATATGCCCCATTATCCGGTCGATGAATCGAGTGTGAAGTTACCGGCCGGTTGGCTGATCGATAGAGCCGGTTGGCGGGGAAAAATACATGGGGGAGCCGGTGTATATGAGAAACAATCGCTTGTCTTGGTAAACCGGGGTAAAGCGACGGTCGGGGACATAACCGAGTTGGCCGAGAAAATTTGCCATTCGATAAAAGAAAAATACGATATAGATCTACATCCGGAAGTAAATTACATTGTATAAAATGCGCGTAGAATTTTTGGGAACAGGAACATCGACGGGAGTACCCATGATCGGTTGCCGCTGCGATGTATGTCGGTCGAAAGACTCACGCGATCGTCGCTTACGTTCATCGGTCTGTCTGACAGTCGGCGATAAGAATATTTTGATCGATTGCGGTCCGGATTTTCGACAACAGATGTTGCGGAGCGGTATCGACCACATCGATGCGGTACTGCTTACGCACGAGCATTATGACCATACATCGGGTCTCGACGAATTACGAAATTTCAGTCGCAATAATCCTATTCCCATATATGCCGAACCGAATGTTCTGGATATTATACATCAACGCCTTTTTTATTGTTTCTCGGAGCAACCCAATCCCGGAGTTGCTCACTTGGAGCTCAAAGCAATAGAAAATCTCTCTCCGTTTACGCTTTTCGGCATCGATGTAGAACCTGTCAGAGTGTGGCATTATAGGCTTCCCATTATCGGTTACCGAATCGGACGATTTGCCTATATTACCGATATGCTCACGATACCCGAGGAGGAATGTGCCAAGCTTTCGAACCTCGATACTTTGGTGGTCAATGCCTTACGGCATAAGCCCCATATTTCGCATCAGAATCTCGAAAGCGCGTTGGCTTTTATCGCACAACTCAATCCGAAGCAGGCGTATATCACACACATGAGCCATCAGATAGGTTTTCATGAAACGGAAGAGAAGAAACTCCCCCGAAATGTGGCTTTTGCCTATGACGGGCTGACTATATCTGTCTCAGACAATTGAAAATCGGTCGGATTGTTGTATTTAGAAAAAAATGAAACCGATATGAAACAACAGGCATTTTCGATAAAAAGCCGTATTCGCAGCTTTTCCAATGCATTTCGCGGATTGGGATTATTTTTCAAGCAAGAACATAATGCGCGCATTCATGCGGTTGTTGCAGTTATAACTGTCGTGTCGGGAGTCTTGGTCGGTCTGTCGAGGATAGAATGGATCGCTGTATTTTTTGCAATAGGTATGGTTATCGCTACGGAGGCTATGAATACTACGGTAGAATATCTGTGCGATTTTGTATGTCCCGAGTATAACGATACAATCAAGAAAATAAAAGATTTGGCGGCAGGTGCCGTCTTAATATGTGCGATAGCGGCGGTAATAATAGGTTGTATCGTTTTTATTCCCCATTTGATCACATTGATGAATCATACTCTTTCATAAGAGCCTTTCCCTTGACGAATCAAACAAAGAACGATTCCTTCAACTAGGGATCGTTCTTTGTTTTGCATGCGCTTCTTTGTCATTCATTATAAAGGCCGTATTTATGGAATTTATATGAGTTCATGATGTTTTCATCGGTATCGGCTTTTAACAAGAGCAATATATCTCGGCAGAACTCCATATATCCCGTTCCGTTCGCCGTTACAATGTTTTTATCATATACGCACTGTTTTTCGATATATCCGCTCTCGTTTGTGTAATTTTCTTTTCCCCATAATTTCAGTTGTTCTTTGGTATTCCCCGTATGTTTGACATGGTTCAGAAATCCGTGTGCGGCCATGAATGATGCGGCGTTACAAATTGCACCCACGATTTTTCCTTGTTGCAAGGCTTTTGTTACGATAGGTGCAAGCGATTCGGCGGCAGGAGTATTCCACTGCATTCCACCGATTAGAATCAAAGCGGCATAATCTTCGGGTAAATTCTGAAAACTATAATCGGGTATCGTTCGGAATCCTCCGATAGAACAGACTTCTTTTTCGGTCGGGGCAACTGTTTTCGGGATATATTTTTTGTCGCTACCGGGCATCACTCCGAAATTCAAAGAGGTTGACAGAAATGCGCCTTCCCAATCGGCATATTCATCGAGTAGCACGAATAAAACTTCTTTTCTCATATTTTCCGTTTTTTATATTTGTTTGTATGATTTCTCGTTATCTTTTTTTGTCGCTGTTCAGGAAATATTTTTGGTTTTCTTGTCGGAGGAAACGTTCATCGACAAGATAGCGAACCGTTTCTATAATTTGTTCTTGCGGATAGGGTAATCGTTCGACCAACTCGTTCAGTTTGAGCGGTTCATTGCTCAATAAGTCTTTCAAGGAGGAGGTGATTTGATCGAATACAGAAGGTGATAAAGTTGCGTTTTTCTTATTTTGACACACATCGCAACAGCCACAATCATCGGTCGTTTTTTCACCGAAATAGTCGAGTAACAACTTTTCCCTGCAAATATTTTCGCATAAGGTATATTGCAAGATCCGTTCTATCCGATATGCAAAACGCTCTTTCCGTTCTTCGTATGCCGACCGTGGTATAGCCAGATCTTTCAATCTTGTGCGGGAACGGGTAAAAAAAATGAATGGCATTCTTTTTCGTGGAACATAATGGATAACATGTAACTTACCCAAATAGATGAGGCTCTCGTATATCGTTTCGGGAGACAGCCCTGTACGGCGTTCGATAATCGACTCTTTGATAAATGTATAATCGGCGAACAATCCTGTATAAGAGCGTAACAGGCATTGCAGTACCGTGTCGGTATCGGGATCGTCGGTTTTTAGTTTATATAATTCGTCCCGATGTACGGTTACCATGACACGGGACTGAGAATCGGCTTCTTCTATGTATTCTATATATCCCGACTGTTCCAGTATTTTCAACGCATGATAAGCGGGCAATATCGGGAACTTGAATGTCTTGCAAAAGAGATTCAAATCGAAATCATGTACCGAGTTTATTCCGAACCCCTCGGCCACTTGCAGATAGTTGCACATGGCCTCGTATATACGGACTATAAAATCTTTTTCGGGGAACATGTCTGTTACCCTTTTGTGCAACTTGGATTTATCGGTCGGGGAGTAGAGCAGAACGGCATAAGAACTGTTTCCGTCCCGCCCGGCCCGTCCCGCTTCTTGATAATATTCTTCGGGTGAACTGGGTATATCAAGATGTACGACCAGACGCACATCGGGCTTGTCTATCCCCATGCCGAAGGCATTCGTCGCAACCATAACCCGGGAACGCCCTTCTTTCCACTCTTGTTGTCGGCACTCTTTATCTTCGGGGTCGATACCCGCATGGTAGTATTGTGCGGATATTCCCGCACGATATAGGACCTCTGCAACCTCTTTTGTACGTTTTCTGCTGCGGACATACACGATGGCACTCCCCGGGACTCGTGATAATATATAGATGAGTTGTTGCAGTTTGTCTTCGTTGTAACGGACCACATAACGAAGATTCGGCCGGCGAAAACTTTTTCGGAAAACATTTTCTGCCTTGAAAAGCAGTTTGGTCTGAATATCTTTTGCAACTTCGGGAGTTGCGGTTGCAGTTACGGCAAGTACGGGAATCTGTGGCATTGTCTGCCGCAATTCCGATATTTTCAAATAATCGGGACGAAAATCATATCCCCACTGCGAAATGCAATGGGCTTCATCTACGACAAGTAGTGAAATCGGTAAATCTTTGAGCTTCTCTTGGAAAAGCTGGGTCGATAGCCGTTCGGGAGAGACATAGAGGAACTTGTATTTCCCGAATATGCAGTTGTCGAGAGTAATGAGCATCTCCCGTCGGCTCATTCCCGAGTGTATATACGACGCTTTTATATCGAGGGACCGTAACGTATCTACTTGGTCTTTCATCAATGCTATAAGAGGCGTTACCACGATACATATACCTTCCATATATAACCCCGGGACCTGATACGTAATCGATTTTCCCCCACCAGTCGGCATCAACGCAAGCGTATCTTTTCCATTCAGAACCGATTGTATGATATCTTCCTGCAAGGGCCGGAAAGAGTCATATCCCCAATAGCGTTTCAATATTTCGTGAATACTTTGCTCCATACTCAAAATTCGGGAATATTCTGTGTTTCAAAAATCCGTAGTTAGCTTTTTGCAAAGATAACGCAAAGATTCTGAAAAATAGGGAATAATTATTTTTATCATATTCGATTCATTTTTATTACAGATCATATTTTTTAGTTATTTTTTTGTTTATCCCATTTTTAATTATTAGTTTTGCAATCGATTGAAAAACCATAATTATTATGAAGAGATTATTTATATTCGCATTTTGCTTGGCATTTTTTGTCAGTAACAAGGCGGTTGCAAATGAAGTAAATTGTACCTCATTTTGGTATTCTGCACCTGCCACAGATTGGAAATCGGCACTACCTATTGGTAATGGGCGAATAGGGGGAATGGTATTTGGAGACCCTACAAATGAACAAATTGTAATAAATGAGAATACTATTTGGTGTGGGCCTCCGCTTCCTCCCAATAATCCGAAAGGACCGAAATTAATCAACAAAATGCGTAATCATATTTTCAACGGAGAATACGAAGAAGCGGATATTGTTTGTGAAAAAGAGTTTGCAGATGGCGTTCATGAAAATGCAAGAAGTTATCAACCTTTTGGATTTTTAAATTTGGAATTTGAAAATTCAGACGTTGTCAGTGATTACAAGCGTTGGTTGGATTATAGTAAGGCATTGTCTTATGTAAGTTATAAACAAGGAGGAGTTACCTATATAAGGGAAGCATTTGTAAGTCAACCTAATCAAATTTTGGTAATACGTATAACTGCAGATAAACCAGGAAAAGTATCATTTATTTCAAAGTTTACCAGACCATTTGGTGCAACAGTTAAAGCAGAAGGCAATAGCCAATATGTAAAAGGTCAAGCATATGCTGAAAACGGAGAGTTCAAAGGGGTAAAATTTGATGGAGTCATTCGCTATTTTAAAGAGGGAGGAAAAATCTCTGCCAACGGGTCTGATATAGAAATAAACGAGGCAAATAGCGTAACCATCATGGTGGCTATCAGTACGGATTATAATATTCATGATACAAAGAATCCATTGACACACAATCGCACAAAAAGCTGTGAAAAAAAGTTGATTCAAGCAAAAAAATGGGGTATGAATTATTGAAAAAATCTCATATTGACGATTATGCCTCACTATACAATCGTTCATCATTAGATATATACGTCGATAAAGCTTCGGTCAATCATAATCCTATTGACGAACGAATCAAAATGGCGGCAAATGGGCAAGTAGACAAGGGGCTATTGTTTGAATACTACAATTATTGCAGATATTTGTTTATTTCATCATCAAGAGAAGGGGGCTTGCCAATGAATCTTCAAGGTATCTGGAATCCATTGATGTTGGCTCCATGGAGAAGTAATTTCCACATCAACGTAAATATACAAGAAGCTTATTGGTTTGCCGAACAGGCCAATTTGTCTGAATGCCACGAGCCTCTCTTTACATTGACAGAAAACTTAGTTGAGAATGGAAAAGAAACAGCTCGGATAATGTTTGGTATCAAAAGAGGTTCTGTTGCTGGGCATCGGACCGATGCATGGTTTTATTCTTCTCCGACTTTCCTTAAAGCGCATTGGGGTATGTCTATCGTAAATGCGGCTTGGCTATCATTGCACCATATGGAACATTACAGGTATACTCTTGACAAAGAATTTCTACAAACACGGGCTTTACCTGTATTAAAAGAAACAGCATTGTTTTTTGTTGACTGGCTGATTCCAGACCCGAGAAGTGGGAAACTTGTATCAGGCCCTACCGCATCTCCTGAAAATCGTTTCAAGGTGAACGGTAAATTATGTAGTTTGACTATGGGGTGTGCTTACGACCAAGAGATTATATGGAATACATTCAGAGATTTTCTTGAAGCCTGCAAAATATTGGGTATTAACAATGAAGAAACCATTGAAGTTGAAGAGTGTATGAAAAAACTTAGTATGCCCAAGATAAGCAATGACGGACGTATGATGGAATGGTCTGAAGAATTAGAAGAAGCAGAACCCGGACATCGCCATATCTCACACCTGTGGGGTATGATGCCGGGAAACAGAATCACACAAGATAAGACTCCTCATCTTGTAGATGCAGTGCGAAAATCATTGTATTATCGGTTGGCAAATAATTATCATGCACAAGGTTGGAGTTTGGGCTGGGTTACTGCTATGCTTGCGAGATTACATGAAGGGGATAAGGCCCTAGAAATGATGGAGTACAATTATTTCCAAAAAGCATATCCAAATATGTTTGTCGACGCACATGGTCGTCCGCAAGTGGGCGATATGATGGGGGTTCCTTTGGCCATGATTGAATTGGTATTGCAGAGCCATGCTGGATACATAGAATTATTGCCTTCTCTTCCCAAAGAGTGGAAAAATGGCAAAGCCAAAGGGTTATGCGCTCGTGGTGCTTTTGAAATAGATATGGAATGGAAAAATGGCGAATTGGTATCTGCTAAAATATTGTCAAACAAAGGCGGTTTATGTAAGCTCCGTTATAAGGATAAAACAAAAGAAATAGATACCACACAGGGAAATACCTACGAAGTAGTATTTTAAGAGGAAATAATGAGAAAACTTTTAGGAGCTCTTAGGATTTTTTCTTAATAGCTCCTAAACAGTTTATAATAGAATAATATTATATATGATGTTGAAAAAATATTTATTAGGTCTTTTGTTGATAGGCACAAGTAGTGTATTATTTTCGCAAGTGAAAACCGATGTTTCAGTAAGAAAGACAGCAATGCCTACTTATAGTTATCCATACTTGATTCCTTCGATTAGTGAAGTCAAGAGTGTTGTGGATAGGATACAAAATAGAATAGAGAAATACTCACATTTTTATCTTATTGATTCAACCACAGGAGAAAAAATATCATATTCTCAACCCAATAAAAATGCAGTATATCCAAATGGCGCATTTTACTTTGTAGAATGGTCTTATCCAAACGGTGTAGTACTATCTGCTTGTGATGAAATGTACGAGATAACCAATGACAAAGCATATTTGGATTATGCTGTTCGTTTCTTCGATTTTACTTTTAAGGCAATGCCTTATTTCCGTTCAATGGAAGACAGCGGTCTGCAAAGGAAACATCCTTATCGAAAAATGATTCACATGGCTGCATTAGACCATTGTGGTGCAATCGGAGCTGCTTTGATAAAAATCCAAAAAAGAAATCCCGATAAAAGGTTCAGCGAATGGATAGATACCGTAGCCAATTATATTTGCAATAAACAATATCGTTTAGACGACAAAACAATAGCTCGTGAACGTCCTCAACCAGAATCGCTTTGGGCTGATGATTTCTATATGTGTATTCCTTTTTTGGCACAAATGGGTTCTTACACAGGTAATAAGAAATATTATAAAGATGCTGTAAGGCATGTGATTCAAGCCTCTGAAAGATTATTTGATCAACAAATTGGATTGTATGACCATGGTTGGAATGTAAACTCTGCTAAGGATGACCCTAAATTTTATTGGGGACGGGCAAATGGATGGTGCATTATGGCTATGGCAGAACTACTGTCTGAATTACCTGAGAATTTCAAAGGTAGAAATAAAATATTAGATTTATACCGAAAACATGCTCAGTCATTGATACAATTGCAAGATGGAAGCGGTTTGTGGCACAATATGCTCAATCAACCATTGTCATATTTGGAAACATCGGCAAGTGCTATGTTTGTATACAGTTTGGCAAAAGGAGTGAACGAAGGTTGGTTGAGTCACGTATACGGTTCTGCTGCAATTGCTGGTTGGAATGCTCTTGCGGCCAAAGTAAATGAAAGAGGCGAGGTTTGTGATGTTGTAGAAGGAACGACACTCGCTCATGACAATGTTTACTATTTCAATAGAGGGAAAAGCAATACTACCAACTTTCAAGGTGTAGTAATGAAAGCTGGTGCGGAAATTATCCGTCTTTTGAACAATGAAGAATTATTGATAGAATCCCCTGTACCAAACAGTACTATTCATGTTAAACTTAAAAAAGACGTGAAGTCAAAAAGATAAAAATGATTGTGTTAAAAATTCATCTTTTTATCAGGTTTACAGAACGTAAGCCTGATATTTAATATATGATTGAATATAATTGTACTAAGATATATTTGTGTATGGAGAAGAAGACTACTATATATGATTTGGCAAAGGTGATGAACATTTCACCTTCATACATTTCAAAAGCATTGAACGACCACCCGTCGGTGAGTGCAGCCATGAGGGAAAAAGTAAAAAAAATAGCAAGCGAATTGAATTATAAACATAACACATATGCCGCTAACTTACGGAAAGGAATATCGAAAACTATTGGAGTAATTGTACCTCATATTAATAAGAGTTTTTTCTCCGATATAATAGCGGGAGTGGAAGAGGTTTGTTTTGAACACGACTACGGTCTTATAATCTGCCAGTCTCAAGAGTCTTTTGACAAGGAATGTAGGGCCATAGATACGTTGACAAAACAAAACGTGGATGCTTTGATAATTTCTGTGTCTGCCGAGACAAAATCGTCTGAACATCTGAATAAATGTATTAATAGTATGAATACAATTTTGATAGATAGGGATCTAAATGATTTTGACGGTTATAAAATTATAAATGATAATGAAGAAATCGGCTATAAAGCAACTGCATATCTTTTACATCAAGGATATAAAAATATTGTCTATTTGGGGTGGATAAGTGGATTGACCATTAATGAACAGAGAAAGCGAGGATTTATGAAAGCATTAGCCGACCACAATTTACAAGGAAGGTATTTTGACGGTATAATAGAACGGAGTCATATATCAGACGTAGTGACACAATTGCTGACTTCTGATAACGCTCCCGATGCATTTTTTACATTTTCTGACTTTCAAGGATTATGTATATTACAAGTTGCTAATTCTCTTGGAATTAATGTACCAAATCAACTAGGTATATTGGGGACAGGTAATGATTCATTGACAGAAATATCCAAAACCACACTTTCTGCAATAGATCAAAATAGCATCGAGATGGGTAAATGTGCAGCCAATTTATATTTCAATATTGTAGATCAAAAACAAAATGGAAAAATCTTAGCTACGAAACAGAAAATTATTCCAATAAAAATTGTGCCGAGAGAAAGTACGGCATTGAAAATTACCTCGATCATATAATATTGTAATCGATATTTATAAACATTTGTAAGAAAGGAATTATCAAAAGATTCTGCATTCGTCCCGTTATTTATTATATCTATGTACATCGAAAAGAATCCTTGTCAGTTGTTATATGGCAGGGGAAAACATTATTCTGTCTTTTTGGCAGTTTTTTTTACTAAAAAAAGTTTGGCACAGATTTCGCTATAAGAATAGTGTCTTTCTCGAAAAGAGAAGAAAAAAGAACTATATAATTAACTTAAAAATAAAAAGAGATGAACATTAAACCGTTAGCAGACAGAGTATTGATCAAGCCTGCACCAGCAGAAGAAAAAACTGTAGGTGGAATCATCATTCCCGATTCAGCCAAAGAGAAACCCTTGAAAGGTGAAATCGTAGCCGTAGGCAACGGAACGAAAGATGAAGAGATGGTCGTAAAACCCGGCGATACTGTACTGTATGGGAAATATGCCGGTACCGAACTGGAATTGGACGGTGAGAAATATCTTATCATGCGTCAGTCCGATGTCTTAGCAATCCTCTAACTTTTAACGTTGTTTATTCAACCTATTATACTTTACAATCATGGCAAAAGAAATTAAATTCAATATCGAGGCTCGCGAAGAGCTGAAAAAAGGCGTTGACGCTTTGGCTAACGCAGTGAAAGTAACTCTCGGTCCGAAAGGCCGTAATGTAATCATCGAGAAAAAATTCGGTGCTCCCCACATCACGAAAGATGGTGTTACGGTAGCGAAGGAGGTGGAACTCGAAGAGGCTTTCCAGAATATGGGAGCCCAGTTGGTGAAAGAAGTGGCTTCTAAGACAGGAGATGACGCAGGAGACGGTACGACGACAGCTACGGTGTTGGCTCAGGCAATCGTCAACGTAGGTCTGAAAAACGTTACCGCCGGAGCCAATCCGATGGATCTGAAACGTGGTATCGACAAAGCTGTTGCCTGCGTGGTGGAAAATATCAAATCTCAGGCACAAGAGGTAAATGACGATATGGCTAAAATCGAATCGGTTGCCCGTATCTCTGCCAACAATGACAGTGAAATCGGTAAACTTATCGCCGAAGCGATGGAAAAGGTAAAACGTGAAGGCGTCATTACCGTAGAAGAAGCCAAAGGAACCGATACGACGGTAGAAATCGTAGAAGGTATGCAATTCGATCGCGGATATATTTCGCCCTATTTCGTAACCAACACCGAAAAGATGGAATGCGAAATGGAAAACCCGTATATCCTTATTTTCGATAAGAAAATCTCTTCTCTCAAAGAAATGCTGCCCATTCTCGAAGCTACTGCTCAGTCGGGTCGTCCTTTGCTGATCATTGCAGAAGATGTCGATAGCGAAGCTCTGGCTACGTTGGTAGTAAACCGTTTGCGTGGCTCTCTGAAAATATGTGCCGTAAAAGCCCCCGGTTTCGGCGATCGTCGTAAAGAAATGCTCGAAGATATTGCCGTATTGACGGGTGGAGTCGTAATCTCGGAAGAGAAAGGTCTCAAACTCGAATCGACGACCATCGATATGTTGGGACGTGCCGAGAAAGTAACCGTCGATAAAGAAAATACGACGATTGTAAACGGTATGGGCGACAAAGCCGCTATTGCTGCTCGTGTGGCTCAAATCAAGGCACAAATCGAGAAAACCACGTCGGACTACGACCGTGAGAAATTGCAAGAGCGTCTTGCCAAATTGGCCGGTGGTGTTGCCGTTCTTTATATTGGCGCTGCTTCCGAAGTCGAAATGAAAGAGAAAAAAGATCGTGTAGACGATGCACTGAGCGCAACCCGTGCTGCCATAGCCGAAGGTATCGTTCCCGGCGGTGGTGTGGCTTATATACGTGCCATATCTTCGTTGAACGGTCTGAAAGGCGACAACGAAGATGAAACAACGGGTATTGAAATCATCAAACGCGCTATCGAAGAGCCTTTGCGTCAAATCGTCGCAAATGCAGGTGTCGAAGGTGCAGTTGTCGTTCAGAAAGTAAAAGACGGCAAAGGCGATTTCGGTTACAACGCTCGCACGGGCGAATACGAGAATTTCTTCGCCGCCGGTGTTATCGACCCGGCTAAGGTTACTCGTGTAGCTCTCGAAAATGCAGCTTCTATTGCCGGTATGTTCCTCACGACCGAGTGTGTCATTGCTGACAAGAAAGAAGAAAATGCAGCTCCTGCTGCCGGTATGGCTCCCGGAATGGGAGGTATGGGAGGCATGATGTAATCAACTCTCTATAACAAACAATCAAGAAAACGGGATGTATGAATTTACAGTCCGTTTTTATTATCAGAGAATAAAGTTTTTATACCTGTATTTTCTTCGTTTCATTGTATCTTTTGATATTGCTCTTTCCCAAATTCTATGTGGAATTTGCTGAATATGAAAAAGGATGCATACCCCCAAAATGGGTATGCATCCTTTTTATAGGAATAATATCGCTGCTTAGCGTATATTGGGATTGATTTTATTCCATTCGCTGATGGCAGGGAGAACACCCATAGCAATAACCTCGTCGCGGAGAGCACAAAGATGTTCATAGCTCTTTTCGAGAGCCGCTTCTTCTTCCGGCGTACCTTTTACCGGTTTCAAATGGCAACCGTCTGCCGTAATATCGGTTTCCCATGCCATCATGATGTGGTCGAACTTATCGTTCGAAACATACGTTCCGGCCGGCCAACGGAAAGGTTTTCCGCCCATAGCGGATGCGATCATTTCGACCGATACGTAAGCCGGACTTTGGAACGAAGAGCGGCCTCGCAAAGCGATGATATTTGCACCGCCTTTTATGACTTTCTGTTGTATCTCGGCCCATTGCTCTTTCGAGAGCGTATCTGTTCCGATAAGCTCGGCAAGAGGTTTTCCGTTTACTTTCGCCGTAGAGGCAAACACGGCCATTTGCTCGCCGTGTCCGCCATAGGTACGACAATTTTCGACGGAATCCATCGATACGTGGAAATACTTAGCCAATTCACTGCGCAAGCGAGTAGAGTCGAGGGCCGCCAATGTCGTAACCTGAGACGGTTTCAGTCCCGAATGCAAAAGTACGATAAGACCGGTAATATCGGCCGGATTGAAGATGATGACGATATGTTTTACGTCGGGACAATATTTCTTTACGTTTTGTCCGAACTCTTCGGCTATGGCGGCATTCCCTTTCAAAAGGTCTTCGCGGGTCATACCGGCTTTACGGGCTGCGCCACCCGAATTGATGATGTACTTGGCATCGGTAAGAGCCTCCTTGATGTCGGACGTATAAGTGATGTTTACACCCTCGAAACCACAATGGAATAATTCCTCGGCGACTCCCTCCAAACCCGGTGCGTAAGGGTCGTACAAACAAATGTTAGAAGTTAGTCCCATCATAATAGCGGTCTGTGCCATATTAGAACCGATCATACCTGCTGCGCCGACAATCGTCAGCTTCTCGTCTGTGAGTGTTTTCATAAGAAACCTTATTTTTAAATGTTTATTTTTCTTTTCGACACAAAGATACGAGATTGAGAACTCTTGTCCTAATCATAAAAACGAATCCCCCATAAATAAAAGTTATGAATAGCGTCTCTATGATTATTCCAAGATTATCACGTACCTTTGTATTATGAAAACATTTAAACTAGACAATTGGTTGCCCACGACGAAGAAAGAAGTCGAGGCACGGGGATGGGATTACCTCGACGTGATCCTTTTCTCGGGAGACGCCTATGTGGATCACCCCTCTTTCGGGGCGGCCGTGATCGGTCGTGTATTGGAAGCGGAAGGATTACGGGTAGCGATCGTACCGCAACCGGATTGGCGGGGAGATTACCGGGATTTCAAGAAGCTCGGCGTTCCCCGGCTTTTCTTCGGTGTAT
>ERZ779885.339-NODE-339-length-53575-cov-5.899253_pt1 | contig 53575 bp, 52 predicted proteins | sample MGYA00511554_ERZ779885 | MGnify/ENA primary metagenome ERZ779885 (study PRJEB29588, sample SAMEA2160998) | human gut metagenome | biome: human gut; feature: human-associated habitat; material: faeces | place: Denmark | collected 2008/2010 ... | reverse complement strand
AGCGGAGCGGCACAGATGGAAAAACCGCACCGGACGCCGGCCATGCCGTAAAACTTGGTCAGGGAGCGCAGAACCACCAGGTTGGGAAGGAGGGCTGCTTCATGGAGCAGCGATTCCGCTCCTTGTGCGTAATCCATGAAAGATTCGTCAATGATCCAGAGGACTTCGGGGCGGCTCTGGACAACCCTGTGCAGGGCCGCTGCGTCCAGCAGGCCGCCGGACGGATTGCTGGGATTTGCCAGAAAAACAGCGCTTCCGTCTGCGGCCTGTTCCTCCAGACGGCAAAGAGACGGGAGGAAGGAATTCCGTTCCTCCGTCCGGATGGAAAGAATATCCGTGCCGTGGCGCAGGCAGGCCAGCCTGTATTCGGAAAAAGCGGGTTCCGGAATGACGGCCTGTTTAAGGTTTAATGCGCGCGGAAGAGCGTGAATGAGTTCATTGGCCCCGTTTCCAAATACGAAGCAGCCGGAAGGAAGCCCGTAATGAACCGCCGCCAGTTCCCGCAGATCCGCCGCATCCGGAGAAGGGTAGGGTACTGCGTTTTCCATGGCCTTCCACAATGCTGAAACGATGAACTCCGGCATACCTTCCGGCCTCAGGTTGACGCTGAAGTCCAAAATATCCCGTTCCGGGCGGCAGGCATCCTCCGCCAGGGATTTTAAATCTCCGCCATGTGAAAAAACGTTCATGCCACAGTAATTGGAACCGGCGTACCGAAGGGCTGCCCGCGCCGGAGAAAGAAAGGAAGCGCCTTGCAAGTTCGGAATTCCACGTAGCCGGAAGCTTCGCCGGAGACGGGAAATCTTCCCTGTTGCGGGAACGTGGGAACAAGGAGCGTCATGAGCGCATCATGTCCTGTATGCGCCGGGAGTGACAAGACAAAAATGGAAAGCCCTGTGAGGAAAAGAGGGATGGAGAACAATACGCTGAAAAGGGAAAACGGCTGCAATTCATCTGGATGTTCAAAGAAAAATTTTTTTGTCTTGTCATACCGGTCTCTTTGGTATTTCATCCGTCCCATGAACCCTTATGGGAAGGGTTACAGACCTCAGGGACGCCCGTAGCCGGGCAGGAAATAAATGGGGAATACCGGTGTGAGTCCGGAGCGGTACCGCCACTGTAAGCGAGCCTGCCTCGCAAGCCAGAAAACCAGCCTGTGAGGTTGTCCAACTGTTCGGCGAGTTACCGAACGTAAGGCACTACAACCATGCTTTATACGAAGAAAGCCCTTCAAATGGGCGCAATTGCTGTTGGCCTTGCCGCATTCGCAGGCCAGTCCTCTCTTGCCGAGTCCGCTAAAAAGGAAGACTCCAAGCCCTCCGTCAGGACGGAAACCATGCAGGTTATGCCGGAACTGACTATGGCGTCCCACTTTGTGGGCGTGCCGTACAACCGGTCTGGAGTGTCCGTTTCCATCATCAATCCGGAAGAATTCCAGAAGGCGGGCATTGAAACCCTGACGGGAGCCCTTTCCCAGACGCCCGGCGTTTTCACGCTGGACGGAGGCGGCACCTGGCAGCGCGGTTCCGTGAGCAACACCGTCATCCGCGGGATGAACAAGGATACCTACACCCTGACCATGGTTGACGGCATGCGCATCAGTGATGCCAACATGTCCGGCAACAAGCTGCTGGGCATCACCAATCTCTTTACGGTGGGCAATGTGGAAGTGGTGAAAGGAGCGCAGGGCGCCGTTTTCGGTTCCGGCGCCATTGGAGGCGTTGTCGCGATGGATACTCCGGAGGGGGAAGGCGATCCCGTAACCAGGATTTTTGCGGAGGCCGGTTCCTTCGGCTCTTTCAACAGCTATGTCACTTCCTCCGGCAAGATCAAGAAGCTTTCCTATTTTGTAGGCGTTGGGTTTGAAACTACGGAAAACGATCCGTCAATCTATCCGGCCATTTATGACAACAGGACAGGCATGAACGATTTCCGCCAGTGGCAGGAAGCCGTGCGCCTGGGCTATGACATCAATGACAAGGTGAAGGTGAGCTTTACCTATCGCCGCCTGGATTCCTACTTTGAATATCCCACGCCGTATGTGGATTATAACCAGTGGCCTTCCGTTCCGGATCCCCATCTGTACAATACGGAAGACAAAAACCGCAGCAACCTGGTGACAGGACGTGTGGATGCGGAAATTTCCAAGCTGTGGTCCACCAGCTTCATGGTGGGGCATTACAACATGGACTATTCCTGCCATACTCCCGGATTTGACTTCCAGCCCAACGTGATGCGCAACCGCCGCTTCCAGGCGGAGTGGCGCAATGCCCTGACGTGGAACAAGGAATGGAAAACCATCGCCGGCATGGCCTGGGACCGTTCCGACTACATGAGCGAAAACAATTACGTTGCCAAGGATGAATGGCAGAGCACGCTTGCCTTCTTTGCAGAGCAAATGTGGTCACCCACGGACAGCTTTGACGCCAGCGTGGCCCTGCGCCTGGAACATGATTCCGTCTGGAACAATCATTTTACGTGGCGTTATTCCAATTCCTGGAAAGTGACGGGCAAGGATTCCCCCACCCGTATTTTCGGTTCCGTAGGGTCCGGTTTCCGCGCGCCCACCTATTTTGAGCAGTATGCGGCCAATTACGGTTATGTAGGCAACCCTGATCTGGATGTGTCCAAGTCCCTGGGCGGCGACCTGGGTGTGGAACAGCGCCTGGCGGACGGCCATTATGCTTCCGTGACGGGCTTCTGGACCCGCATTAACGATGAAATCGGCACCAAGAGCGTAGGCACCTGGCCGAATTCCTATACCACTTACGCCAATTATTCCCACTGCACTTCCTACGGTGTGGAAGTGGCGTTCAAGGGTCAGTTCAAGGACGCGTGGAACAGCGGCTATTATGCCAATTACACCTTCACGATGCCCAAGCGCGATTCCATCGGCAAATACGAGACCATTCAGATGGCCAATACCGCCCGCCACACCATCAACGCAGAGGTTTATACCTCCCCGGTTGAAAAGCTGACGGTTGGCTTCGGCGTAACGGCCGCCATGGGACGCACGGACTACAACTATGCCCGTCTGGATAATTTCTTTACGGCGCGCCTGTTTGCCCGTTACCAGGCAACGGACAATGTGTCCCTCCATGTGCGTCTGGAAAACCTGTTTGACCAGAAGTTCATCATGACGAATGATTATAACTTCGGTCCGCGTGAAGCCCGTGGATTCGGAATCTTCGGCGGTGTGACGGTCGAATTCTAAGTTCCTTTCAATATTAATTGTTGATTGCTCCCCCATCTTCCGCCTTGCGGACTGTTTCAGGCGAAGTGAACGGTTCCGCGCGGAAGATGGGTTTTCTGTTTTCCGTTGTTTCCGGAATCGGTTAACATGTGGCGGCCATCTGAGTTGTGTTGCGCTGGATATCCATACTGGGGGCATTGGCCCTTTCCGTCTTTCTGGGAGGTGTCTTTTACTTTTCCCAGCGTGAGAAGAATGTTTGGCATGAATTTTCCGGACGGATGGACGGCAGGGGGATGCCTGCCGTATTTGACGGTTTTGTGGAACGCTGGAACAGGGCCGTGGAACGGGAACTGCGCCGTGAATTGGCTGAAGGGGAGAGGAAGGAAAAACTTCTGGTCGTTTCCCGCGGGGAAGGGGACGGCCGGCGTTTGGCGGAACAGGCTCGTTCCGTGGAACGCATCAGGAAAAGGCTGTTATTGAAAGACCATATCCGCCTTCTTTCTTTGGAAGACGTTCCGGACGGATTGGAATGGCAAACCGGAATGGAAGAGCCGGATGTGGGTGATCCGCGCGCCGTCAAGGGTGGAAAAGTCCGGCTGTGGATCAATACTCCGTTTCCCGGAACTTTGCGTGCTTTCGGGCCGGGAAGTGAAAATTTTTTCAATTATTCCGCCATTGACAACGTGTGGCTTCCCCTCGTGGGGCTTCATCCGGAAACCTTCCGTCCCATTCCGGGCCTGGCGGACCGCTGGGCTTTGTCCGCAGACGGAAAAACCGTTTTTTATCATCTGGATCCGGAAGCGACCTATTCGGACGGACGCATCGTGAAAGCGCAGGATTTTCTGCTGAACATTTGCCTCCGTACGTCCGGTTTTGCCCGGGATCCGTTCTGGACTACCCTGTTCCGTTCCATGTATGATCAGATTACGGTATACGGGGATTCCGTCATTGCTCTTACGCTGCCGTCCCGCGGGCCGCTGCTGCCTTACATGGCCTGTGCGGATTTTCATCCGGCCCATCCCGGTTTTTACCATGATTTCAACGCGCTGTTTCTGGAACGTTACCAGTGGAAAGTCCCTCCAAATACGGGTGGCTACATGGTTGTTCCCTCTAAAATCCGAATAGGAGAAAGCATTACCCTGGCCCGCGTGAAAAATTGGTGGGCGAAGGACAGGAAGTATTACCGCCATTCCTGCAATGCGGACCAGGTGGAACATGTGTTTGTGAACATGGAAAACAAGGCGGTTGAAATGTTCCGCCGCGGGGAACTGGACATCATGAATGTTCGCAAGCCGGAGGTGTGGGAAACCGGGCTGGAGCTGCCGGAAGTGCACCGGGGCTATATAGATAAATACAGCCTGGAAGCCAATTACGCCTGTCCCCCGTACGGACTGTATCTGAATTGCTCGGACAAGTTGTTGAAAAATCCGGATATCCGCCGCGGTCTGGCGCATTCCGTGAACATGGGCCTGGTGATTGATACTTTGTTCCGCGGGAATATGAGAAGGCTCGGTTCCTACATGGAGGGGTACGGAGACCTGACTCTTCCGCTGAAAGCTCCGGAATACAGCAAGAAAAAAGCCATGGAATATTTTGCCCGCGCCGGCTACCGGGAAATGGGGACTGACGGAGTGCTGAAAAATGAACGGGGAGAACGGCTGGTGGTGGAACTGACGTTTGCGGATTCATCCACCCTGATGACCAACGTCTGTTCCATCCTCCGGCAGGAGGCCCTGAAGTGCGGGGTGGACCTGCGTCTGGATTCCCTTACCTACAGTGTCTGTTCCCGTAAGGTTTTTGAAAAACGGTATCAGGCGGCTCTATGGGCGTGGCCGCTGCAGACGCCGTTCCCCCGGCTGTATGAAACATTCTCTTCCGAACTGGCGTATGATGCCCGCGGAAATCCCGTAGGCAATACGAATAATATTATGGCCGTGTCGGACGCTGAACTGGATGCCGCCCTGGATGCGGAACGCAATGCCCCGGATACCGGTTCCCTGAAGCAGGCCCTTCACCGTGCCCAGCAGCGTCTTCATGAACTTTGCGTCTGGATTCCCGGCTGGAGGGAACCCTACACGCATATCGCCTGCTGGCGCTGGATACGCTGGCCGGAATCTCCCACCCGGTTCTGTTCCCCCAGAATTTACAATCCGCTGGAGTCGCACCTGTACTGGGTGGATGAAGAAATGAAGAAGGAGACGCTGGAGGCTCGGAGCCGGGGCGTACCGTTTGAGGAAAAGCATCAAATAATATATCTTGAAAGACAGGATGGTGCCGCTCCGTAATAAAACTGGGTCACCGTCTCCTTTTTAAATTGAAAGGAGGTAGTTTTTCATCATAATCTCCCTCTCATTTACCGTAATTAATTATTAATTCCATAATCATGAAATTATCCTTTTTCTCCGTTCTGCTTCTGGCAGGGCATCTTTGTGCGGCTGCTCCCATGCCTTTGCCGGAATCCAATGACGGAGCCAGGCATGTCTTCTCTACTAATCAGGAAAATTTTTTGATGGACGGAAAACCCGTCAAAATCATTTCCGGGGAAATGCATTATCCTCGCGTGCCGCGCCAGCACTGGAAGGACAGGTTCCAGCGCATAAAGGCCATGGGCATGAATACCGTCTGCACTTATCTGTTCTGGAACGTGCATGAACCGGAACCCGGCAAATGGGACTTTTCCGGCAATCTGGATTTTGTGGAATTCATCAAGGAGGCGCAGAAGGCCGGCCTGTGGGTCATCGTGCGTCCCGGGCCCTATGTGTGCGCGGAATGGGAATTCGGCGGATTTCCCGGCTGGCTGCTGAAGGATGAAGATTTGAAAGTCCGTTCCCAGGATCCCCGCTTCCTGGAACCGGCCATGGCTTATCTTAAAAAAGTCTGTTCCATGCTGGAACCTCTGCAGATCACCAAGGGAGGCCCCATCATCATGGCCCAGGTGGAAAATGAATACGGCTCCTATGGTTCTGACAAGGATTACGTGAAAAGGCATCTGGACGTTATCCGGAAAGAACTTCCGGGAGTTGTTCCCTTCACGTCGGACGGCCCGAACGACTGGATGATCAAGAACGGCACGCTTCCGGGCGTTGTTCCCGCCATGAATTTCGGCGGCGGAGCCAAGGGCGCTTTTGCGAATCTGGAGAAGCACAAGGGCAAAACGCCCCGCATCAACGGCGAATTCTGGGTGGGCTGGTTTGACCACTGGGGCAAGCCCAAGAATGGCGGCAGTACGGAAGGTTTCAACCGAGACCTGAAGTGGATGCTGGAAAATAACGTTTCCCCCAACCTCTTCATGGCGCATGGGGGGACCTCCTTCGGCTTCATGAACGGGGCGAACTGGGAAGGCGCCTACACGCCGGATGTAACCAATTACGACTACGGCGCCCCCATTTCCGAAAACGGAACCCTGACGGACCGTTACCGCACCTTCCGCCAGACTATTCAGGATTATTACGGTGATACGTACAAGCTTCCCGAACCTCCCGCCCAGCCGGAAATGATGGAGCTGCCTCCCATCACATTTACGGAAACAGCCGGCATGTTCTCCCGCCTGCCGCAGCCCGTCATCCGCAAGGAGCCCGTCCACATGGAAGCCCTGGGGCAAAGCCTGGGCTTCATCCTGTACCGGACAAAGGTGAACGGCCCGGTGAAAGGAGAGCTGAAGATGAACAATATGCAGGACCGCGCCATCGTTTACGTGGACGGCAAGAGACAGGGGGCGGCGGACCGCCGTTACAAGCAGGATTCCTGTGACATTGTCATTCCCTCCGGACTTCACACGGTGGACATTTTTGTGGAAAACATGGGCCGCATCAACTTCGGCGGCCAGATACAGGGCGAGCGCAAGGGCATCCGGGGCCCCATTACGCTGGCCGGCAAAAAGCTGGAAAACTTCCTTATCTACAACTTCCCGTGCAAGGGGGTGGAGCTTATTCCCTTCTCCAGCAAGAAGCCGGCGGGCGACCAGCCCGTGTTCCACCGCGGGTATTTCAACGTTTCCAATCCCAAGGATACCTACCTGGATATGCGGGACGGCTGGAAGAAAGGCGTCGTGTGGGTGAATGGACGCAATCTGGGCCGCTTCTGGTTTATCGGCTCCCAGCAGGCTCTTTATTGCCCCGGAGAATACCTGAAGCCCGGGAAAAATGAAATCGTGGTGCTGGACGTGGACGGAGGTTCCGGCACGGTGAAGGGTGTGAAGGAAGCCATCTATGAAGTCAACAGGGACCCCGCCATGGCGGATGTCTTCCGCGTGGGCAAACCTGTGGCCCCCGCTGCCGGCCAGCTGGTACACAAGGGTTCCTTCGCCAAGGGGGCAGACCAGCAGGAAATCAAATTCCGCGCTCCTGTCCAGGCCCGTTACATTGCTATTGTCAGTAAGAACGCTCATGACAACGGCCCCCATGCCGCCATTGCGGAGCTGAACTTCCTGGATGCCTCCGGCAATCTGCTCCCCCGCGAACAGTGGTCCGTGGTTTATGCGGATTCCCATGAAACGACGGGAGAAGCCGCCCAGGCGGGACTGGTGATGGACAACCAGCCCACCACCTACTGGCATACCAAGTGGCAGGGGGACAACCCCAGTCATCCGCACATGATCGTGCTGGATCTGGGCAAGGTGCAGAAACTTTCAGGATTCCGCTACCTGCCGCGCCAGGACCGGGAAAACGGCCGTATCAAGGACTATGAAGTCTATGCGTCTCCCAAGCCGTTCAAGCCTGCCAAGTAAGATCCTCTGAATTGCTGAACTTTCCAGGGCCGCCCCCTCATCCGAGAGGGAGCGGCCTTATTGCGTCCGGATATCCCGGAAGAAAACGGTCCCCCCGCTTTTCCCGGACAAGAGTAGCGCCGGTTTAAAGATACGTATCAACTTTTCGTTTCCCTTGTTTTCTGCTGTTTGTGCGGGCTGGTATTCCATGCGCAAAAAAAGGCGGCCCCGCAGTGTAACGGAGCCGCCGGAAGGCAGTAAAAACCTGATAGCCGGTTGTTAGAAGTTCCAGGAAAAGCCCAGCTTGATGGTGTGGTAGCCGGGATCATTATAACCCTGAATCTGGTAGTATTCGTAGCCGATCAGGAAGTCCGCGCTGTTGGAGATGCTGAACTTGAAACCGGCCTGGGCCGCCCAGGAAAACTTGGTGGAGGAAATGGTGCGGGAACGGCTGCCGTCTTCCAGGCCATGAATGGTGGTCTTCACGTCGCCGTAAGTGGCGCCGACTTTACCGCCCAGATAGAACATGGTGTAGTCGCCGATGGGAAGGTTCAGCGTGTAACCGGCCATCATCGGAATATAGGTGGACCGGAGGCTGGCGGTATAAGGCCCGCTGATGCCCAGGTCCTGCACGCTGGGATGGTGGGAACCGGCCAGGATGCCGCCGTTCAGGGAAATCTGATGAACAATGCTGCCGGTTTCAATATAGTTGAAAATGCTCAGATTGCCGCCGGCCACGTTGGGCATGGCATCTTTGGTGGCGATTCCGTAAGCCCCTTCCAGGGACATGCCGAACTGGCCGTCGTACTTGTCGGCATGATAGGCGCTGGCGGAAGACACGGAGGCCGCAAGGGCCAAACCTAACAGTATAGTCTTGTTCATATGGGGATAAATGGTAAATTTAACTGTAGTCCATTCTTGGCAGTTTTCTCTTTTGAAGTCAAACATGAAATGTCAAATGGACGCGAAATCCCCGAGCCGAGGAGATGAAGTTGCCAGAACCCTCCCGCTGGGGTACATTCTGCGCCATGGAACAACAAGCGTGTGATTTGCTGGTGACCGCTTCCCGCATGCTGGGCGGAGCGGAACAGTCCGTTGCTCCCGGGGATGCGGCCGTCGCCGTCCGGGACGGGAAAATTCTGGAAACGGGAAGCGCCGCAGAACTGGAGGCCAGGTGGAGGCCCGCCGTCCGCAGGAATTTGGGGAATGTGCTGCTGATGCCGGGGCTTATTAATGCCCATACGCATGTCCCCATGACCTTTTTGCGCGGTTTTGCGGATGACTTGCCGCTGATGGAATGGCTGACCGGACATATTTTCCCGGTGGAAGCCCGGCTGACGGATAAAATCGTCTCCCTGGGGGCCCGGCTGGGCATGTATGAAATGATGCGGACGGGCACCACGGCGTTTGTAGATTCCTACCTGTTGGAAGCCAACGTTCTCCAGGAGGCGGAACGCATGGGAATGCGCTGTGTGGGCGGAGAGGTTGTTTTTGCCTTTCCCTCTCCGGCGTACGGCGGGTGGGACGGTGCGGAAGCCCTGTACCGGGAGCAGGCGGAGCGCTTTTCCGGCCGCGGCAGGGTACAGGTGGCCCTGATGCCGCACAGCGTGTACACCACCAGTGACGAAGTGCTCCGGCGTTCCATGAAACTGGCGGAGGAACTGGACCTGATGCTGCATATCCATTTGTCCGAATCCGCCGGGGAAGTGGAGCAGTGCCGTTCCCTGCACGGGGGCAGGCGTCCCGTGGGCTATGCCCGCGATATGGGGCTGCTGAATGAACGCGCCGTGCTGGCCCATATGGTGGACGTGACGGATGAGGAACTGGAACTGGTGGCCGCTTCCGGAGCGGCGGTTGTCCATAACCCGGTCAGCAACCTGAAACTGGCGTCCGGCTTCGCCCGCGTGCGGGATATGGTGCGGGCCGGCGTTCCCGTCTCTCTGGGAACGGACGGAGCGTGCAGCAACAACAGTCTGGACATGTTTGAAACAATGAAGCTGGCCGCTATTCTTGCCAAGGGGTACAGCGGGGACGCTACTGCGGTCCCCGCCATGCAGGCGTTGAAGATGGCGACGGAGGAGGGCGCCCGCATTTTCCGGACGCCGGGGCTGGGAACACTGGTTCCGGGGGCTCCCGCGGATATGATCGCCCTGAACCTGGATGAACCGAACCTGTGCCCGATTTTCAACGAAACGTCCCATGCCGTTTATGCCTCTTCCGGCAAGGATTGCGTGTTCACCATGGTGGAAGGGAGAATTTTGTATGATCATGGAATTTACACGGACGGCCTGTATGCGGATACCGCCGCGGAAATGCGGGATCTGGTAAAATGGGTGAAGAATAGTGATTGAGTATTGAGGATGAGCGAATAAAGGCAGGTTCTCAACACATGCTTTAATCTCTGGGTCCTTACCTCTGCTATCTGTCGGCCTCCCGAACCGGCGCATGCTCATATTCCTTCTTTACCCGCAAGGGGGGATGCCTTTATAGTAATTTCATGCAATATGATCTTATCGTCATTGGTGGAGGCCCTGCCGGCTATGTGGGCGCCATCCGCGCTGCCCAGCTGGGGAAATCCGTGGTGTGCGTGGAACGCGACCGGGTGGGGGGCACCTGTCTGAACTGGGGATGCATCCCCACCAAGGCGCTTCTGAAAAATGCGGAGGCCTACCGGATCGTGACGGACCGCGCCAGAGAATTCGGCATGATGGTGGAGGGCGTCAGCGTGGATTGGAGTGAAGTGATCGGCCGTTCCCGCAAGGTCAGCGACCGCCTGGCAGGCGGCGTGGGGTTCCTCTTCAAGAAAAACAAGGTGGATTCCGTTACGGGGGAAGCCTCCATCATTTCCCCCGGCAGGGTGGAAGTAAAGGCCGCCGACGGAACGGTGAATGTTCTGGAGGGAAAGAATATCCTGATCTGTACCGGCTGCGTCACCCGCACGGTGCCCAGCCTTCCCCTGAACGGCACTACTGTCATCGGCTCCAGGGAAGCCATGGTGCTGGAAAAGCGGCCAGAAAGCATGATCATCATCGGTTCCGGAGCTATCGGCACGGAATTTGCCTACATTTATAATTCATTCGGCACCAGGGTGACGCTTATTGAAGCGCTTCCCCGGATGCTTCCCAATGAAGACGACGACTCCTGCATGACGCTGGAACGGGCATTCAAGAAGCAGGGCATCAAGGTGATGACGGGAGCTTCCGTGGAATCCGTCACGGAAACCTGTGACGGACAGGTCAGGGCCAATGTGAAAAACAGCAGGGGACAGGAAGAGGAAATCACGGCGGACGTCTGCCTGGTGGCCATTGGCGTGAAGCCGGTCGTTCCCGTCGCTCCCGGCCTGGAATTGACGGAAAAGGGATTCATCAAGGTGAATGACCGCTATGCGACTTCCATTCCCGGCGTTTATGCGGCAGGCGACGTGATCGGCGGCGTGCTGCTGGCACATACGGCTTCTTTTGAAGCTGTCCAGGCTGTGGAGGGCATGTTTAATCCGGACTACCAGCCCAGGCAGGTCGGCTTCTTCCCGAGCTGCACGTACTGCTACCCGCAGGTGGCTTCCGTAGGTAAAACGGAACGCGCCCTCAAGGAAGCGGGCGTGGAATACAAGGTGGGGAAATTCCCCTTCCAGGCCATTGGCAAGGCTGTAGCCGCCGGAGAGCCGGACGGCTTCGTGAAAACCCTGTACGGCGCCAAAAACGGAGAATTGCTGGGTGCCCATATCGTGGGGCCGGAAGCCACGGAACTGATTGCCGCGCTGGGCATCGGCATTCAGGCGGAACTGACGGATGAAGATATCCACGCCACCATTTTCGCCCATCCCACGCTGTCTGAGGCCATTCATGAATCCATGCTGGCTTCCGAGGGGATTGCCATCCACATGTAACGGTTTTCACGGGAAGAGCCCCGCAACGGGGCTCTTTTTCTCCATTAAAAAAGATGAACGATAACCTGCGCTGGAAACAAAGGCTTCAAAACCTGAATAAGGCTTTTTCCCGGTTGCGCCATGCTTGCACGTTGCCGGAATACAATGAACTGGAAATGGCCGGACTGGTGCAGACTTATGAATTTACGTTTGAGCTGTGCTGGAAAACGTTGAAAGATAAGCTGGTCTATGACGGCTACAGCGTTAACAGCCCCCGCGAAGCCATCAGGCAGGCGTTTGGCGCAGATTTGATAGGTCATATTGATTGTTGGCTCCAGGCGCTGGAAAGCCGCAATTTGTTTGTACATACTTATGATGATTCCATCGCGGAAGAGGCGGTTTCCCTGATTAAGGGAAAATTCTTTCCCATGCTGGCCCAATGTGTGGAAAATCTGAACATGATGGCGGAGAAAGAGGACTGAACGATGGCCTGACGGCCAAGGTGCGCTCAGGCATCCGGGAAATTCTTTCACAGACTCCGCAGATTAGGAAAGCCGTTTTATTCGGTTCCCGCGCCCTAGGCACGTGGAAGCCTGCGTCCGATATCGATCTTGCCCTGGAGGGCGAGGAGCTGGATTTGTCCGTCCTTTTGACTCTCCAAGCGCGTCTCACAGAGTTGAACCTGCCTGTGGAAGTGGACTTGATTATTCGTAACAAAATTACTAATCCTGATTTGGAGAGTCATATCCATGCTTATGGCCAGGAATGGTTTTCCCGTTCCATGGAATGAAGGGGGGTGATTCCGGAGGGGCCTGCCTTTGAGAGGTGATAAAGTGCCTATGGGCTCGCTAAAAAATAGTTGGCCATTTCACGGAAGTTTTTTCACAAAGACCGGGAAACCGGATTTATCCGGTTGGACGGAATGCGGGCGTAAAGCCCGCAAAGCGCGGATCAAATTATTGTCCCATGTAGCTCTGCCATTAGGGAAAACGGTAAAAGGGCAAAAAATTCCATGGTTTGGCCCGAAGACGGACGCTTGGGAGCGGAAGTTTGATTCGCTACTGTTTTTCCGGGGCAACGCGCCGAAAGGACTGATTTCCGGGAAAATACTCCAAAGCGGGAAAGGCATTCAGTCTTTCTTCTTTAGTCTTTTTCCCACGGTTCCTCACAGCTCGAACACCGGGTTTTCCACGGCATTTTTTACGGTAATGAGGAATTGCACGGCCTGCTTGCCGTCCACCAGGCGGTGGTCGTAGGAAAGGGCCAGGTACATCATGGGCCGGGCGGTGATTTGGCCGTCCCGGACCACGGGGCGTTCCTGGATGGCATGCATGCCCAGAATGCCGCTCTGGGGCGGGTTCAGGATGGGCGTGGAAAGAAGCGACCCATATGTTCCGCCGTTGGAGATGGTGAAGCAGCCGCCTTGCAGATCCTGCATGGACAGGTTTCCCCTGCGTGCTTTTTCCGTCAGGGAAGCGAGTTCCAGTTCCAGCTCCGGAAGCGTTTTCCGGTCGCAGTCCCGCAGCACGGGGACGACGAGACCCTTATCCGTGCCGATGGCTATGGAGATGTCATAGTACAGGTTTTCCACGATGTCCGTACCGTCTATTCTGGCGTTGACCTGGGGCACTTCCTGCAATGCTTTGACTACGGCCTTGATAAAGAAGCTCATGAAACCGAGTTTGGTTCCGTACCGTTCCCGGTACGCTGCATTGAATTGTTTGCGGAGTTCCATCACGGAGGACATGTCGCATTCGTTGAAGGTAGTCAGGATGGCCGCCTGGTGCTGGGCCTCTACCAACCGTGCCGCGATGGTACGGCGCAACGGGCTCATGGGTTTTCTGATGAAGCGCGGAGAAGCCTCCTTTCCTGTTTTCCCATTTTTTCCGGAGGTTGTCTGATCCGGTGAGGATGTTTTCTTTTCCGGCTTTTGTTCCGGGGCGCCAGTCACAGGTGAGGAGGGACCGGAAGCGGGTTTCTCCCGCGTTTCCAGTGGTACGGAGGGCGGTGCGGCGGAACTTCCGTCAAGGGGGGAAATGCGGCCTAAAACCGCGCCGATGGGGGCTTCCGCCCCTTCCGGGACGAGGATTTCCAGCACGCCGCTTTCATCCGCCTCCAAATCCGTGGAAACCTTGTCCGTTTCCAGCGTCACCAGAGTGTCGCCTTTGGCTACCGGGTCGCCGGCATTCTTGTGCCACGCGGCTACGGTGGCGGAGGTGATGGATTCTCCAAAGTTGGGAGTCAGGATGTCGCTCATGGGAGTAAAATGGGTTCAGGATTGGGCCCGCGGCCCGAAGGCAGCGGCGATGAGTCTTTTTTGTGCGGCGGCGTGCAGCGCTTTGGCCCCCTCCGCAGGGCAGGCCATGGAGGGGCGGCCCGCATAGCGGAAGGAAGTGGCGAAGAGGCGTCCCAGCCTGTTCCGCAGGTGGCCCCAGGCCCCCATATTGGAGGGTTCTTCCTGGCACCAGACGAAGTCGCGCACTTTTTGGTAGGGCGCCAGCAGATAGGTAAGCTGTTCCTGCGCCAGAGGATAGATTTGTTCCAGACGGATGATTACCGTGTCTGAAATATTCCGTTCCCTGCGGTAGGCAGCCAGGTCATAATAGATTTTCCCGGTGCAGAAGACGGCGCGCGTGACCTGGTCCGGCGCGGGAGTATCCGGATCCGGCAGCACTTCGCGGAAACGGGTGGAGGCCAGGAATTCCCGGTGCGGGGAGACGGCCTCCGGACGGGAGAGCAGGCTTTTGGGCGTGAAAATAATCAGGGGTTTGTGCACGTTCCGGTGCACCTGGCGGCGCAGGGCGTGGAAATACTGGGCCGGAGTGGTGGGATTGATGACCTGCATGTTGTCATCCGCACAAAGCTGTAGGTAGCGTTCCATGCGGGCGCTGGAGTGTTCCGAGCCTGCTCCTTCATAACCGTGGGGTAGCAGAAGCACCATGCGGTTCTTCTGGTTCCATTTGGCTTCTGCGGCAGCAATGAATTGGTCCACGATGACCTGGGCCCCGTTGGAAAAGTCCCCGAATTGGGCCTCCCACATGACCAGCGCGTCCGGACTTTCCAGCGCGTAGCCGTATTCAAAGCCCAATACGGAGGCTTCCGACAGGGATGAGTTGTAAATGCGGAATGCGGTGGTGCCGTGGTTCAGTTTTTCCAGGGGAGTGTACAGGGAGCCGTCATTGAAGTCGTGCAGGACGGCGTGCCGCTGGGAGAAGGTGCCGCGCTGGCAGTCCTGTCCGGACAGGCGCACGGTGTGGTTTTCCGTGAGCAGGCTGCCCCATGCCAGGGATTCCGCCATGGCCCAGTCCAGCAGGCCGCCTTCCCGGAAGGCTTCCCGGCGGCGGGCCAGGAAGCGTTTTTCCAGCGTGGGGTGGGGCGTGAAGCTGTCCGGAAGTTCCGTAAGGATACTTCCGACGCGCTGGAACAGTTCCGGACTGATTCCCGTCCGCGTGCTGGTGCGCGGGAGGGGCGTTTCATCCGCATCCTGCGCGGTGGCGGGCAGGATGTAGTCCGCGGGGTTTTCCTTCATTTGCAGGTAGGCCTGTTCCATACCTTCCCAAAGGTCATTCCGAATGTCCCGCTCCTGTTGTTCCGTCAATTCCCCTCTCTTTCTGAGCGCCGTCCCATACAGGGCGGCAGCGGTGGGGCGCGCCTCAATCCGCTTGGTCTGCATGGGCGCGGTGAAGGCGGCCTGGTCCGTTTCATTGTGGCCCAGACGGCGGTAACAGTACATGTCCAGAATGATGTCCCTTCCGAATTCCTGGCGGAACTGGAGCGCGAAGTCCGCCGCCCACACCAGGTCTTCCGGGCTTTCTCCGTTGATGTGCAGGATGGGGGATTGGAGCATCTGCGCCACGTCCGTGGCGTAGCGGGAGGAGCGGGCTTCGTCCGGGCTGGTGGTGAAGCCGATCTGGTTGTTGATGACGAGGTGCACGGTGCCGCCCGTGCGGTAACCTTTCAGCAGGGAGAGATTGAGTACTTCCGCCACGATGCCCTGTCCTGAGAAAGCGGCGTCCCCGTGCAGGACGAGCGGCAGCACACGCTTGCGTTCCGCGTCTTGCAGGTTGTGCTGCATGGCCCTGGCCCTGCCTTCCACCACAGGATACACGGCTTCCAGATGGCTGGGATTGGAGGAAAGGCGGATATGGAGTTCTTTACCGTCCACATGACGTGTGGCGGCGTAACCGAGGTGGTATTTGACGTCGCTCCTGCCGATGGGGGATTCCGGCAGGTAGTCCGGCGTGAATTCGCGGAAGATGGTTTTCAGCGGTTTGTGGAGAATATTGGCGAGCACATTCAGCCTTCCGCGGTGGGCCATGCCCATTTCAATGTGAGAGACTCCGGCGGCGGGGCAGCGCTTGATCATGGCGTCCAGCAGGTGTAACGCGCCAAGACATCTGATCAATTTACGACAGGTATCTGATCAATTTCGGCCGTTCCTGCCAGATCCATGCAGGGTACCTGCATAGGCTCTGCTGTTCCCTTGCAGGCGGCCAGCAGGTCTCCCCAGTCCACCGCCTCGTCGTCCTCCCTGGCCACTCCCTCCCGGAGCATCCTCTCCCTGGCGTCGGCCAGCAGGTGCATCACCCTGGCCCGTTCGCTGGCGGGTTGGTTGGACATGCGGGGGCTGCCGGTAATCACCACGGCAAACCTGGCCGCGTAACTCTCGGCGCTTACCGTGCGGCTGGGCCAGCACCAGGCCGTCCATATACTCCACGGGGAACGTTTACGCCATGGCTCATCAATGCGGCACAATGCTGCCGGAACCCTGGCCAACACCTCCCGTCCAATCGTCCAATCTTCCGGGGCGCGGTCATCCAGGAGACTCCAATCCATCTCCCGATAAAGACGTCTGGCTATCCAGCCTCTCAATGCGTACAAACACCCGAAGACTCTCCAGTCTCCATTGACAAAATCTCCGGAGGTGTACATCTGGCACCAGGGGCGCTGCTCCATCCAGCGCAGCCAGCCGCCATCCAGCAGAGCCGTGTCACAGTCGACCTTGACCAGGATGTCGTCATCCTCCGCCTCCCGGCACATCTCGGAAAGCATGCCCCGGATGCAGTCAGGCCCGCGCAGGTTACCGTGGCGCTCCCAGGAGGACTGCACATACTCCGCTCCCATGCTCCGGAGAGCCTCCGCCGTCTCCTCCTGCACCGGGCTGGACGCATCGTCCACCACCGTCACGCTGGCACAGGGCACGGCCATCCGGGCGCACCGCACGCAAGCCACCGCCTCAGCGGCGTCTCCGGAATACGAAAAAATAAAGATTCTGATCATACTATTATCTATAGGGTAAAATTTAGATGGCGGGGCCGTATGGGTAAAAAGTGCCGTGATTGAGCGGAATCTGGATGGTGCCCAGCATGTGCTGGTAGACCTCTTTGTCCTGCACCGTCGCAATGTGGAAAGAATAGGAAAATTCCTCTGACTCGTCCGCCAACTCGTCCGTAAGAATGAGAGGGTTGACTGTACCCTGCTCATACATGATCGACGTGCCGGTCAGTTTCCCTTTGCCGTTGAATTTGACGTCCAGCCAAATTTCACCGCCCGTGAATCCCTCCTTGGTAAACCAGCCGGAGGTGTCGTCTCCGGGAGTCTGTCCGATGTACACTCCCTGGAGCATCAGCTTGCCGCGCCGCATCCGGTAGCCGGTTACCTCGGTGTTGTCGTCAGACCAGTCCAGCTCCACCTGCAAATCATAGACGGGAGGCTTGTCGGGAGCCTCCGTCCAGACAATCTCCCCTGACGGTCCCAGAGTCGGAGCGTCCGGGGACTTGTACGCCTCGTCGTCATATTGCAGGGTCAGCATGGGATTGTCCTGCTGCTGGTCCTGATCCAGAGTCTCCTGGCCGGATGCCAGCTGCTGAACCCGGTCCACCATATCCTGGAGGGACAGATGCGCCGGAACGCCAGTATTGAGGCTGGTGGACTTGCCGGCGAGATCGACCGTCACCCCCTGTACGGAGGTAGCCATCTCCAGGTAGTCCCGGCGCGCCCCGGTAATCGCCAGACGGCGACCAACCAGGTTGGCAGGAGAGAGCGCCCGCAGGGAGTTGACGCGGCCCTCCCAGGGCATGGCGCGGGTGATCTCATAATATTCCCGCAGAATGGAAGAGTAGTCGGGCCAATCCGTGGTGGAGGACGGCGGCGAGCCTCCGCCGCTGGAAGGGGGATTGCTGCCGTCATCTCCTCCGGAGTCGCCGGACTTGCTGACCCGGTAGCGCATGCGGCTCTTGTTGATGGTGCGTCCCTGCCAGCGCAGCCAGTTGTACCAGCGCGTTTTGCCGTCCACCTGTTTGGTGTGCGGGAACAGCATCTCGCACCCCCTGGGAGGCCGGGTGTCCGTGTACAGGTACTGTTTCAGCTCCACGTAGCACCACTTGATTGTCTTGCAGGCCTCGCTCAACTGGCCGCTTACATGCTCATAGGCCTGCGCCGACTCCGCCGTGGAATAATTGCTCATGTCGGTCCCGTCCACGCCGGCCACCACAGATTTTTTGATGGTCCCCAGCTGCAGTCCTGAAACGGATGACAGCTGGGATACCTTGCTGAACCACCATTTTCTGGCGTTTGAATCCGCACCGGACGGCAATTTGACGCCGCGGACCTCGACAATCGGCTTGGTAAAGTCCCAGACGGGAGACTCGCTGCCGACGGGAGCATCATCCTCCGTCGATGTGGAAGACAGCGCCACCTGGGTAGTGACGCATCCCTCCTGGCGCAGGCTGGCCCCCCTGGGCCAGACCTGGGACCGGAAAGCCTGCCGTCCTGCCGTCAGGACGACGCCCACGGCCGGAGGCACCAGATCCGGCCGGGGAGAAAGCGAGATGGCAGAGAGGCAGTCTTGCGCCCGGTCCAGCGTGACTACGGGCAACCCGGCCCCGTCGGCCACCCTGATCACGGGGGAGGAGCCGGAGTAATCGACCCAGCACACCATGCCGGGACGGCCTGCCAGCAGTTTGCGGAGCACCCCGGCATACATGTCGCAGCCAAGCGCCGTGTCCCACATCCAGGCGGAGGGGGATACGGTCACCTCAATGCCGACGCCGGAGGGAATAAGCCCGTACTTGCGGGCGTCCTCCAGTGCCCACCGCACCGTGCCGGCAATCTTGATTTTACGCGGGGCGTCCGCGCCGCTGCCGCCGCTGACCTCGGTATAGGCGGATACGCCGCCTCTCAACGTGCCCCCAGGATTGAAACACAAGGCCGCCTCCAGGGGCTGGAGAATATCGCAAGCCTCAATGTTCCAGCGCCAGGCATCGCCGGACTGATCCAGGGAGCACTTGCGGATCGTGCCCTCCAGGATGGTCACGCCATCCCATACCACGCGCACCGGCTCTTTATATAGATAGGGAGCCGTCTCATCCTGCTCCCTGGCCAACTGTTGCCAGGTCGCCCTGGCGGCGGTAAAGTTGCTCCACTCGTATTTAGCTCCCTTAATGGCCCGGTTTGTCAGCTCTACAACTCTCATAGGGGGAATGTGGTGATTAGCGGCCGAAGCTGGCGCGGGACTGGAGAGTGGCTACCTCCTGCTCCATTTTCCGCAGTCGGGCGTCGTACTGGGAGGCCTGGGAAGCAGACTGCCGCGCGACAGCCAGAAATTGCTGCATGACGTCCAGGATGCGCCCGCTGGTCTCCCCCTGTCCAAACATCTGCCGGGCAAACTCGCCGATCATGGCGTTGTAGCCCTGACCGGTTGCAGGCTGGGGTGCGGGCTGCGGATGAGGCTGCGGAGCCTGCGCTCCGGCGCGGATCCGCGTGCGCACCTCATCCTCGGCATCCAGATCGCGGCCCTCCGGAGTGACGCGTCGGGGTCTGGCCGGTTGTGGTCTGGACATGGCCGTCAGGATACGGCCCAGCTCGCCCTGGACCAGTTCCCTGACCAGGGAGACGACGCGCTGCCCGGCGGCATCGTCCGCGTTGATGCGCATGCTCAACGCCTCCAGCTGCCTGACAGTGGCCTCATTGAGGACGCCGTACTTGGCCACGTCCTTAAGGATCGCCACAATCTTGCTGGCGGCCCCATCCTTGGGCAGGCTGGGGGTGATGTCGGCCAGGCTGTCCAGCTTGTCCTTGAACCGGCTCGCCTCCAGGTCCTTGCGCTCCAGGGGAGTAAGCAGGTTGCGCTCTCCGGACGCGGCTCTGGAATAGCCCTTGATCATGTCGTCCACCATCCACTTGACCTTGGCTCTCAGCTCCCTGGGCAATCCCTTGAGGGCCTCGTCACGCATCCGGGCCAGACGCGCGGAGTCCTGCTCGGACATATAGCCGGCATCGGCCATGTGCTGCCCCTCGGTCAGCAGGCGCTTGAGCTGCGGAGTCTCCCGGTCCTTATAGTCCTGACCGGTTGTAAGCTGGTCGTAGTGCTCGCGCCAGCGCTTCTGAACCTTTTTGCGCTGGCTGGCCAGCTCGGCGAGGTCTTTCTGGCGGCGTTCGTCGGCGGCCACGGCGCTGGCCTGGTCGGCCTTGGCGGCAGCGATTGCCGCCTCCTTGGAATTGATTTCCTTCTGGAACTGCAGAAGCTGCTGCTGGGTCGTGACGTTGGACTCGTCCAGTTTAAGCTGATCCTCAGCCGTTTTGAGGCGTTCCTTCCGGGTCGTGGAACTGGTTTCATGCTCCTTAATGGCATTAGAGATGTCCTCAGTCATCTGCATGCTACCGGCGTTATCAGCCGAGTACAGCTTGAGAGGATTACTGTTACGGTAGTAAGCCTCTATAACCTCTACCTTGGCGTCCGCATCGGCAATGTATTGGGCAAGGTCTTTATACCGTTGGAGACGTTGCAGTGTCTCATCTATTTTATCCTGAGCCTCTTTGGCTATGCGTGGGTTACTGAGGCCCTCGCTGGTGCGCAGGGATATGGCATCCCGCAGATCTTGCTCAAGCCTTGTGATATTTTGCTCTCTCTGTGCAGTACGCTCCGGATTATGATAAGCCACGGCATCCCTCTTGTATTGGCGGTACTCCTCTGGAGTCACACCCGCATAAGGAGATTTAGCCGCCTGCTCCTGCTCGGCCTTAATCAGCTGGACCTGCTTGGCAGTCTCGTCGCGGGCCTGGATAGCGGCCTCCAGCATGATCTGCTGGCGGTCCAGACGGGACTTGGCAGCGGATTTGGCCTCGGAGGCGTCCAGGTCAGCCATCAGGGCGGCAGCCGTTTCTTTGCTGATTTCCCCTCTGATCTCGCGGGTCTTGACAATGGTGCGCTGCAGCTCCAGCTCCTTCTGGCGGAGGGCATCCACATGGTCCACCTCCGCCGTGCGGTTGACGGCCAGCTGGCCGATGAGCTGGATGCGCTGGGTGTAAAGGTCGTTGATAGCCGTGATTTTGCGCTGCTCCTCGTCGTAGATGCGCTCGCGTTTGGCATTGGTCAGCGCGTCAGTATAGGCCTGCTCGCGCGCGGCGGCCTCCCTGGCCAGCCGGTCTTTAAGTTCCCGCGCCCGTTTGACGGCGGCCTTGTCTACGCCCTCAATGTATTTTTCCCAGCCGTCCAGGATGGCCTGTCCCCAAGCTACGCCCCGGCCGTAGGCAGCCTCCAGCTCGTTGGGGATGTTGAACGTCGCCTGTACCTTGGCCTTGAGGTCGCCCAGTCCAGCCGCTGCTTTCCTGGCTCCCCGTTCCATTTTGCGCCCGGCTTCCTCTCCTTTGCTTCCTGCCTTGTCCATCTCATCGCCGGTGGCCCTGGCCTCCTGTCCAACCTTGCTGACGGCCTCCTGCACACCCTCTGCAGCATCGCTGGTCTTATCCAGAGCCTCGGCGGACTCCTCAGCGGCATCCGTCACCTCCTCCATATTGTCGGCGGCTGCATTGTCGTCCAGCTCGTCGTTGACCTGCTTGGCCGTCCTGCGGACCTTGTCCAGCACCTTGTTGACCTGATCCAGTCCCCGCGTGTCGGCCTTGGCTTCCACACCTACCTGTACCTTGTAATCCTTGTCTGCCATGGTGATATGATAGTTATTAGTTAAAGTTTATAGATGGTTAAGAAATGTCTCCCGTCAGAGTGAGGGATACCTGCAGGGCGGCCCAGGCCTTGCCCTCCATGCCGGGGAGGCGTATGTCCTCCGGACGGCGGCCCATACTCGGACCGTCCGCGCCGAGATCGTGATCGCTCGTGAGAGGCAAAGGCTGGGCAAGATCCACCGTAGCGTGATAGGATCTGGTCCGGCCCGGACGTCCCCGGAAATAGCAGGACAACCAGGTAACGGCTCCCTCCGGGTGAAGGGTGAGCGTCTCCTGGAGGTCGAGCCCCCAGGCACGGGCGCGTCCGAACGTCGTAAATGCCCGCACCACCGTAAAAGACATCTGCAGGGAGGCGTTGCCCCTTGACGCCTGGTGCATCCAGGGACTGCCGATGACGAACTCGCGCTGGAGCTGGACGGAGGGCTTGACCTCCACCAGCTCCGCCATCACGTCGTCGTACTGGCACAGCACGATATCCCGGAGGCCGTCCGGACGGTAAATGACCGTATCAAGAGACAGATAGTGCATGATTAGTAATGGAATATGAGTGATTAACGATTGGATGCCGTCGTGAAAAACCTGAAAAACGCCACGGCGGCGGGGTCCGTGATGATAAAAGCCGGGTAGTCATAAGACGTGAACACCCTCCGCCCGCCCTGCGGATTGACGGCCTCGACATCAAGCGCAACCTCGTCCCGCTGTCCAACGGGGGTATACGGGTCATCCTCACTGTAGATCGTCGCCGTCATCAGATGCGCCCACACCTGCGCCGCCTGCCACGGTTCCGCCAGTCCCACCAGCGCGGCAACGACGGCGGCCATTGCCGGGGTCTGTTCCGTTGGTATTTCGTCCGCCGTATAGCGGGCCGGAGGTCGATAACCGCCCGCGTCCTGGTAAATGGCCGTCAGGGTGAATTCCTGCCAGTTGCCGGGCCGGGGGAACTGTATCTGTATTTCTGAATTATTCATGATTCTAATGGCACGTTAATATCTTCAAAATCCGCCGTTTCTTCGGTTTCAATGGCATTGACGGCCATTGCTTCCAATGCGTGATAGGTTGGATTGGTCAATCCATTGGCATAAAGGTGCCTGGTGCCTGTGCCCGCGTCGGCTGAAAGGGCATATGTTTTCTCATTGCGCGCGTCGATAATCAGGGTGCTTACGCCTGTTCCTGCCTCGAAAGCGATGAAGCCGCGGAGAGAAGCTATCTTGAACAGGATATTGGTACTGCCGCCTCCCAGCTCTATATAAAGAGCCGCCTTTTCCTCCCGCACTGCTGTACTCGGCGGCCCGCTCTGCATGTAAATAAGCCTGTTCAGCCCGTTTGGCATCAGCTCATTATGGCCTACCGGAAGAAATACGGTTGTCGTCTTCACCTGCCAGTGTCCAACGGACGATACATAAAAGATTTCCCTTACTCTGATTTCATACCCCTTGCGGACAGTATCGTAAGGAGTATTGATGGTAACATCGATGATTTCCCCATGGTTGACGGCCAGATCATTGGCAGGAATCATGGAATAAGAATCCATCGTCAACCCGGTTCTGTTGGTTTTTGAGCCGCGGCCTATGCCAAAAGTAAATTTAGCGAAGGCTGTCGCGTTGACCGCAAGGGAAAATCCGCACACGGAACTGTAATTAAATTGACCGTTAGGTCCTATCAGGGGAATAACCGCTGACCCGTACGCATTGGACCCGGCAGAAGCCGCGCCCACCGAAAAACGCTGCGTCAACCCGGCAAGAGTACCGTTGGAAGCTTTAGAAATGGAACCCGCGACTGTGATCGAACTGGAATTAAGGTATATAGGCTGAACCAACGCTGATACAGCACCGGCCAATCCTGACGTATAAAAGCGATTAACCGCGCCCGTATCGGTCGGCGCACCGACAGCCAGCGGAATATTGATGCCGCCATTGGCGTTAATAGCCCCCGCCGCCGTCAGACCTCCGGCCAGCGTCATGTTGCCGGATGCATCCACCTGCGGCATGGCCTCAAGAGCCTGCTGGGCTTCTGTGGCGGAGTTGACCGCGCTGGTGGCGGATGTTGCGGCGTTATCGGCAGACGTGGACGCGGCAGCGGCGGACTGGCCAGCCGTCCGCGCCGCAGCCTCGGCGGTCGCGGAGGATTGCCGCACATCCCGCCCCAGGCTATCCAGTTGCCTAGCGGTGGCCAGCTCCAGCCCTCCCAGGGTGATGCCGTCGTCATAGTCCACTACCACGGTCATCAGCGGGGCCATCGTGCCGTTCACCGTGGGCGGGTTGGTCACCTCCGTCACCAGGCCGCGCCCAGGGACGGACGGAGTAAGCACGGCGTGCATGCCCAGCGCGTAGGGCGTCATCTCCGTCCCCTCGCATACCTGGATGATGATCTTGTCCCCGCGTTGCAACGTAACGCCCGGCGTAAATACCCACGTGGCCGTCTGACCGCTGGAAAGGTTGGACACATAGGCGGATGTGCCAATCAGGCTGTAAACTCCGTCCGTCAGCCGCCAGACACGCAGGCAATACTGATTGGTTGCAGGGTCGGTGAAGAAATACACGGTTGAAATACTCGTCAGGCGGCAGCTGTCGGGCAGATGCCCGGCCAGAATCTCGTCTCCCCACGTCATCGCGTAGCCTCCGACGATGGTCCAGGTGTCGGCGGCGTCTCCGCTGGACAAGGTGGATTGCCCGGTCGCGGCTTCCAATTCCACTCCTGCGTCCTTGAGCGCGGCCGGAAGCTGCGCGGCCAGGGCGGTTGCTACCAGATCGGACCAGTCGGCCAGCACCTCGTCAGGCGGCGCGTAATCCCCGGGCAGCAAGTCCGCCCGGACCGTCACCCGGATCAGGCGGGACGTGCGCTGCGCTCCGTCCGGAGCCACCAGCACCACCTCGCCGATCAGGTCAATCCGGGGTTGATCCCCCATGACCTCCGCCAGCTGCACCGTATTAACGGACAGGCTGCCGACATAGGCAGCGCCCTGGGCATCCTCCACATGTTCCAGCCCCGTGGCGGCCAGCACCAGGGCATCGTCCCCCAGGGATTTTTTCACGGCCAGTACGGGCACCTCGTCAGAATTCGAGGGGTTGCCGGGTCCGTCCGTCAGGACAATGCGCAACGGCATCTTGTCGCCCCGCACCAGGGCCATGTCAGTCAGCGGCACCTGGCCCGCCGTCGTCAGGGCCAGCGTGTTAGCATCTATGTATATAATCATGATTGGAAAGATGGAAGGGGGAAGCGGAGCCGCCGCACCCGGGCGGCTCCTGGATGGGCGCAGGGTTAATCCGCCGCCAGCTTGGCCAGCGCCAGGCTCGTGAACGTAGCCAGCGGGGAATTCTTGATGGATAGCTCAAACTCGCATGTCACCGGATCGGACGCGAAATTCGGGCTGTTGGTGAGGGATAAATCCCCCAGCACGCAGAAATGGGCCAGCTTTTCGGCGTTATTGCCGGAGTTGCGCAGTTCTCCATACACCCAGCAACGGATGTTGCCGGAGGATGAAAACGGCGCGGCTTCCTGGTCATCTTCCAGGTTGTCCGCCACGCCGAACGCCAGCTGGATCGCTTCGGGCGTCACCTCCTGCGTCGTGAATTTCAGCTTGGACTGCTGGGCGATCGACAAATCGCGCATTTCATAATATCCCGCGTCGTTCACGCCTTCCACCGTCGCCGTCTTCTTCTGGCGTTCGCTGGTAGCCGTCTTGATCTTGCCCAGGGTCAGCCACGGACCGGGTTTTTCCGGGGTGGGGGCATCGGGCTTGGCCCCTTCTCCCACGACATTTCCCGTTGTGACGGTTTCCCCGAATTTTGCAATGCGGATGATCATGCCGCCGATCAGGTTATCGACAAATCTTTTTTCGTATGCCATGTGCTTGGTTCAGTTAATGGTTAATCGTTAATGCTTCATCGTTCCGGATCCGGGCCGTTAAAAGACCCGGCAGCCGGCTTTTGCCTGTTCGAGCGCCGCGGCCTGGCCGGGCGTGACGTTCACCACCACCCCGGCCAGGTAGGTCATGCCGTCGATGTTGGTTCCCGTCCTGGTCACGCGCACTTTCACCAGCTGTTGCGGCCTGGCCTGTTCATTGGCGCCTGCTTCCCCCGCGGCGGATGCCGGGGCCGTCTGTTCTTTTTCTGTCTTTGCCATGTTATTGCTATGGGTTCAGGGTTTCTCTGATGGAGATAAAAATCACTCTGCCGTCCACGTTCTTCAGGTCCGGCACTTCTTCCGTGCTTAGTTCCGTGATCTCCGCCACCCAGGGGGCTGTTCCGGCCAGTTCGTTATTGTGCGGGGACCATTTGCGGAGCCGCCGCAGCACGGCGGCAGTCAGGGCGGAAAGTTGGCGGACCGTGGGGACTGTCCCCACCTGCCCGGTCGTCATGACCAGGATGGCCGCCGTGGCGACAACCACGCCGGGATCCGGCATGTCCACACCCTTCCAGGGAGGCGGCTGGGGAGCCTGGGGCATGACCGCAATGGCCGCATCATACTGCGCCACGGCCAGGGCAAGGTTGTTCACCTGGTCCCCCTTGTCAAAGGGGGTGGCCATCACGTAATCTTTCAGTTCTTTCTTCCCGGCCAGTCGGTCAATCACCGCCTGGGCAAACACGTATTCGGGGCCGTCCGGCAGTTCGTTATTCATCGTTTCGTTCTTTCAGATATTCTGGTTGCCAGGGTGTCCACGGCGGAGGTTTTCACGGCGTCGATCAACTCCGCGTCCGATGGCAGCACGGTGCGGTCGGGTTCGTGCGTCACGGATTTAAGGAGCAGGCCCAGCGGCGTCACTTTCTGCTTCCAACCCTTGTACATGCGTTTTCTTTCCTGGACGCGGGCCAGGTAGGGCAATCGGCTTTTAACGCTGTACAAGACCATGATTTCTTCTTCCGGGATTCCGGCCTCGGCCAGCGTGATCCGCCTCTTGCGGAGCGGTGAATCCGGCCCGGGGACAAGAAGGCTTTGCGTGGGGCGGCCCGTCACGGGAGATATGCGGCCAGTCGCCCGGACCGTGCCGCCCAGCAGGTGCAGGCGCACCCCCGTATGGCTTACCGTCACGCGGGCCGTGCGGCCTTCCATGTGGCTTTCCGTCGCCTCTGCTGCCCCGGCCCAGTAGTTCCGCGATCCGGTTTGCTGGGAGCGGACAATAAAGTGGTTCTTCAGCAGATCCCGCAAATCGTCCCCGGCGTGCCGGGTCATGGCCTGCAAATCCTCCGGTGTGACCATTCTGGCCAGGGCGACGGACATGTCCAGATTCACCTGTAAACTGATCATGCACGGCCTCCTTCCATGATTGCTTTATCTCCGCGGATGCTCACTTGCACATCCAGGTTGCGGCTGATCCAGTCCTTCAGATCCTGATCGACGCCTTTCATGCTCGCCTCCGCCTGATCAAACCCTTTCTGGCCAGACACCGCAGCATCTTGCAAGCCGTCCGCCGATACGGATTTAACCCCCATCCCGGAATTAAAATCAAATGGCGGGTAGCCCGTCCCCCAGCGAGAGAGCAGTTGCCAAATCCGGCTATTCACCAGGGCGCGCTTCCCTTCGGCATCCACGCCCAGCCGTTCGGCGGGTGAAAGCTGCGCATACGCTTCTTTCCAGCGCGTGTCCCAGTCCCGCGGTTCCTTCCTGGTTCCTACCCGGACCAGTTGCCAGGCGTGGGGCCTGTCGTCGGCCAGCAGGTTTTCTTTCCAGGCATAATTCCGTGCTTGCGCCACCGTCTGGTCAAAAATCAAATTCTGGCGTCCGGGTGTCGTCATGTCCCGGATCGTCCCCTCGGCATCCTCCGGGGCTTCGTAGTTGTAAAATTTCAGGACCGCGTTCAGGAATTCACGGGCGGAAGCGTTCAGCCATTCGCCATTCAAAATTTTCCGGGATCCGTCCCGGATCGCCTGCACGGTCTGAAGATGGTTGCAGCCAGCCGAAAAGATAGCACGCTGCGTGAATTCCCGGCCCATTTGTTCCAGCTGGGCGGAATTCAAGTTGGTCGGCATCAGCCGCTTTCCCATCAGTATTTCTTCGGCGCTTGGCATGCTGTTCATTATTCGCTTTTAACTGTTCACTGCCCGCATGCGCGGGCCTTACATCACCCCGCCGTGGCGGCTCATGCCCCACCGGATCGGACGCCCTGAATAGTGCGGGCTGGGGGTCTTGTCGCTGGCGTCATCGGTGATCACGTAGCTGCCGGAGGATAATTCCTTCAGCACGTCATTGGCGTGCTGCCACTCCGCTTTCCGCTCGTCCGTCATGGCCAGGGCAAACCGGACCAGGACGCGGTAACGGACAATAGCCCCGGCTTCCGCCATCAGTTCCGCGGGGATGCAGTCAGGGCCTCCCTGTAATCTGGTGCGGCCTCCGGATGCAATGCGGCTGCGGATGGTGGCCGCCGTCTCGGCCAGGATGCCGGGGATGGGATCGGGCTGCACCTGGGCGCGGTCGCGCGTTACGCTGGCCAGTTCCCCGGCGTTCAATACCTGGTTCAGCACATCTTCAGTTAAGGGTGCCCACATGATTTTTTCTCCTGGTAAGTTCCGGGGGCGGCATTGCGCCCCCGGAACAGTGCTCGTCAATCGGTCATCCGGTTACGCTACTTCCAGGCGCGCGGCGGCTGCCGGGCACGTCGCCTGGCGGTCGGTGGACCAATATAGCGTGTCCACCGTTTCCAGCGTTTTTTCTTCGGACAATACTTCCGGGCCGCCCGGTTCCATCGTGAAGTCCTTGCCCGCGGACATGTCGTTGCGTGTCGGAGCGTCGCTGGAATAGAACATGAACACATCCATGCCCATGATCGTTTTCAGCTTGCCCGCCTTACCCCGGGCTTCCGGGTTGTAGGGCATGGATGCCACCGATACGTTAATGTCCGGGAAGATCAGCATATTGCGCAGCAGTTCCAGGGATACCGCCACGGTCTGCCCTTGGATCAGCTCGCGCAGGCTGGGGTGGTTTTTGGCGATCACCCAGGCGCCCTGGCCAAAAATCAGGTGATTCGGTCGGCGCCCGATCCCGGCCTGGATGGTGATTGCCAGCGTGTCCAGTTCGTTGATGATATTGGCGGCGGCCCCGGCTTCGCCTTTCCAGACGCCAGCGCCGGACGTGACGGGCACCCCGTCCTTGAAGATGGACACGGCCTGGTATTCCCGCGTGACCAGCTGGGTGCTCATCAGCTCCTGTAGGTTGCTTTCGCGTTCTTCCTCGCCTCCGTCGTCCTGGTCGGCGTCAAATTTCCACGTCCCGACTTCCAGCGCATGAGGGCGGCAGTTGTAGAATCCGTCCGTGGCGTTGGTATCGATCCGGGTCGGGGAATTACCCCGCGCCAGAGCCGTCCGGTAAACGCGGAAAGCGTTGCTGATGTCCCGCTTCTTGTAAGTTCCTACGGCGGTGCGGACACCGACTGCGGGGAACAGTTTATTGCCGATGCTGTCGGCCTCGTCCGCATGGGCGGCCTGGCACAGTTCGGTTAAATAGCCGTTGTAGCTTGCTGCATGTTGAAACATATTTTTTTTATCCTGTTGGTTGTTGATGGTGATCAGGTCAGGACCCGGCAGAAGCCGGAGCCGCCAGCGTGGTTGGAAGGGTCAGGTAGGCTTCCAGGAGCTGTTCCCCTATGCCGTCTTCGCACGCCACGGCCACCTGTGTTCCGGTGGTCCCGGCCTTGACGGTACCTTTGGCGGCTAGCACCAGCTTGGTGCCATCCGCGACGGAACCGGGGGAAGAATGAAGACGTACTCCCACAATGCCCTGATGGTTAGGCAGAAGGTAGTCGGTCATTTCCCCCTTGTCGCCCCCTACGTGGACGACGCCCAGGGGGGCGGTGTCGTTTTCGGTGCATAGCACCAGCTTTCCGGAGGAATCCTTCTTGATGAAGCAGCCTTCACATTCCCGTAAGTCCACGCCGCTTTCTGCCCTCATGACGGCCTGTTGATGGATAATTGCCATGTTGTTTTCTGGTTATGAATAGTTAAAAGCAAATGCCAGGAGCGGTTTACTTCTGCCCCAGCCGGATCTTGGCCAGATTCTTCGCTTTCCAAAACGAGCAAAGACGCCCGGCTGCCTTTTCTTGCGCCTGGATGTCGCGGGCCGTATTCACCAGCAGCTGGCCGCGGTCCGTCCCCATGCCTTTGCCTCCCCTGGTCGCCTGGGTTTCCCGGCGATACCCGGGCCGGGCATACTTCGGTGCGCCCCCTGCCGTGCCGCCTCCCTTGCGGTTGGTCAGCAGATTGATCATCTTGATGCCCATCTCGCGGTTGGTCAGCAGTTCTTCCTTGAGGTCCTTCTTTTCCTCGGGGGTCAAGGTCGCAAGGTCTTCGCTGTTGAGCAGCGTTTCCGCTTCCGCTTCCGCGGCTTCCTGTTCGGCGGCCATCAGGGCGTCGATTGTTGCCAGTATCTGGTCCAGCGCGGCGTCTTCCGGCAGTCCCAGCTTGGTGGCGATTTTTTTCAATTCTTCCATGTTGTTGTCTTGTTGGTTTGTGTTGTCGTTGAGCGGCGCGGCCTGACTGTTGGTGATCGGGCGCTGGCCGGGGTTGTTGGGCTGGTTTGTTAGGGCCAGCCCGACGAGTTGCAGGGGGCGGAGGCGTCCGCCTCCCAGGTCCGCGCACAGCTCCACGCTGTACACGGTCGAAAAGTGTTTATAGATGTGGTCCCGAACCAGGGGGAGGCCCAGCGGCGTCCATTCGATACGGGCGCACAGTTGCAGCCCTTCCGCCGTTGGCAGGGCGGCAAGCTCGCGCACCCAGCCGTAAGCCCGGCTATCCCGCGGCCCGGTGATGGCAACGGACACATGTTCCACGTCGGTCAGCAGCCCTTCTTCCGGGACGCCTGCTTCCACAATGGCCCGCACGGCTTCGTCGTCGATGACCTGGACATATTTTTTCCCGTCCGCTGTCTGCTGGGGATGCTCCCCCCAGCGCTCAATATGGTACCAGCCGTCCCCCGGGTTTTCCCAGGGCTGCAAATCCTCTAAGGTAATGGTCTTCATCCTTCTTGACTTTTTGTTTGTGTTGGTTACGGTGCTGTTACGGTGATGCGCGGCCTGGGGGCCATCCGTTAAGGCCGCGTTAGCCCGTGCGGGGAGATGGCCCTCCCGTCCGTACTTATCTCTTGTATTTCAGGGTTCCTTTTCTCATCTTTTCGGCTCCATTCAGTCGGCGGCTGTGGAAAAAGCTTCTCACCTGGCCATCCTTGCCCGTGATAAATCCGCTCATGGCAAATTTCCCGGCGTCATCCTTGTACACGCGCAGGTAGGTCTTCTGGCCGTTGTGGGATTCCCACACTTCGTGCGGGTTTTTCACGGCACGGACAGCTTCGGATAAACGCCGCAATCTCCGGTTCTGTTCCTCGGGCGTTTTGGGGGGCTGGGTGCTTTCCCAGTGGTCCAGGACGCCCTTGGAGAATTTAACGTCCTGTCCGTCGATGGACCGGGCCGTAAATCCTCGCGTCAGGGCTTTCCGCGCTCTTCCCGGGTGGCTGTGGCTGCTGGCCGGGTCGGGGATCAGGGCGGACAACTTTTCCAGCCCCAGGCTTTTGGCCGTTCCGCTCTTGCCGATGGCCTCATGCTGCCCGCGGCCCCGCTTATCCCAGCCTTTTTTAGCCCCTTCGCTGGTGCCGTAGTTGGCCAGCAGGTTTTCCTGGCCGCCGTTTCCGGCTGAATTTGCGTTTTGCCGGGGGGCTGCCGGGGTGCTTCCAGCGTTTTCCGGGTCATTGTTCACTTCCAGCCCTGCGGCGCGTTTCATGGCCGTTTCCAGCCTCCGGGCATCATTCTTGATCATGTCCCTGTTCGGCTGGGCATGGAGCAGCGTTTCCAGCAGCTTCAATTCCTGCGCTGTCAGGGGGGCGTTATCCCGGGCCTGCTCCATCTGTGCAGGGGCATGCCTCCATTCACTGCGGTTGGTCAGCAGGGAGATGGCGGGTTGCTCCTGGGACGGCTGCGGTGCCCGGTAAGTGACGGTATAACCGGACGCCTCGCTTACTTCTTCTTCGTCGGCGATATATCCCGCGGCGGCCAGTTTCGTGATGTTGTCCACCTGCTTGCCTACGTCTTCCGCTTCTTCGTATTCCAGCGTCCAGTAGGCCAGGTGCGGCCTGCCGGGGAAATGACGGTCCAGCAGGCGGCGGCTCATTTGGCGGTTGAAGCTTTCGGAGATTTCCGCGCCTTCGCCCGCCGCCAGCATCCTGAATGTCTCCTGGTGGGCGTTGCCCGCCAGCGTCCCGCTGCCGGATTCCGCCAGCACGGTCAGCTCGCCGCCCGTGCCACGGCGCACAATCTGCTTGTCGCACCATTCGCAGCGCTGTTTGAACGTGTCCCCTCCGCGGGCCGTCGTTTCGACGGTCTTGATGTCCCCTCCGTCCGGGTAGCCTCCGCGCCCGTCCCCGATCATTTCTTCGGCGATCCGGTCGTATTCGCGGGCCTGTTCGTCAGAGGTGTTCGGCGGGTATTTGAAGAAGATGGCCGGATTTCCGAACACATCAATAAATCCGTCCCAGCCGTCCAGGGCGTGGGCCTTGGCACAAATGGCAAACATGGCGGGCAGGTCCACAGGACGCAGGCATTCGCGGATGATCAGGCGGCTTTCGTCCACGGTTTCCAGCTTGGCGCATGACCTGTCGGCGGATTCGTTGTAATACCAGGCCCCTCCCTTGACAGGCCGGGCCATCAGCCACTGGTCCACGGGTTCCAGCCTGATTCTGCCGCCTCCGGCCACGGGTTCCAGATGCGCATATCCGCGGAAAGTAGCTGATCCCATGAACCGCACCGCATCCCGCAAGTTGTCGATCTTGCCGTAATACTCCGCCAGGCATTGCTGCTGCTCGTCGGCCAGGGTTTGCAAGTCCGGGTTATTGCCGATGGCCTTGGCATCCACCTTCACGTCATCCGTCATTTCCGCTAGGGCGGAGGCGCGGCGGTCCAGCACCGTCCCCAGCATGTCGTCCGTTTCTTCGAGAGCGGCCCAGCACAGCATCACGTCGGCATACTGGCCTTTCCGGTACAATTCATAGAGGGCGCGGGCTTCCTGCGGCGTCAAGGATGGCAGCGGGTTCCGGCCTTCCTTTTGAGCGCGTCGGGATAAAAAGCCGATCAGCCTGATCATGCCAGTCCGGAAATTCCCCGGCCTGCCAATCATCCTGTTCACAAATTGCGGTAAAATGTTCATCGTGTTAAAATCTCCTGGTCCTGATGCCGCCCATGCGGCGGCGGGATGCCCGGTTAGTGTTCTTCCTGGCGTTGCCCTGGCGGCCCCTGTGCCGCCAGGAGGACGGGCTGCATGATTCCAGCCCGGTTCCGATGTGGCCCCAGTAGGAAAGCTTGCCGCTGTCAAATGTGTCCGCGTGGTTGCCCTGCGCGTCCACGTCAGCCTCGAACCGTGCACCGTTGCGCGTCACCAGGCGGTGGTCCGTTTCCAGCCATTTGCCCGGAGGCATGGCAATGAGAGCGTCTTCCAGGGCGGAGCAATACGCGGCCCCCATTGCCGTCTTGGCGTCGGATTTTTCGCCGCAGTAGCGGACAACCTGCTGCCCGTAAACCCCCACCACCCGGACCAGGCCGGACAGGTCTTTAGCCAGTCCCCGCGCCAGGAATTTTTCATTGCTGGTGTCCACCACCAGCACGCCGCGCTGCTCGCGAGGCACGGCGCCAATGACCAGTTCCAGGATGCCCAGCATGACGGCGTAGTGCTCCGTCTTCCACCTGACCACCAGCCGCTGCCAGTATATGCGGTCCCAGTATTCCGTCGCGGTCAGGCTGGACGGGTTGGACTTCTTGCCCTCCGTGCTGGCTACGTCCAACCCGAAGCACACTTTCCCGGCGGCCAGGGATTCCGCCCAGTTCGGGGAGATGGCTTCACGGATCGCGATCATGCGCACACCTCCTCCCCGGCCAGGTCCAGGCCCGTGCAATGGCCCAGGCCCATGTTCTGCGCCCGGTTCAGCCAGCCCAGCGGGATGGCTGCCGTGCCGCCCTGGATAAACTTCAGGCCATAGTTACGATCTACCGACGCGCGGTCCAGGCTGTGCGCCCTGAATTCTTCGTAAGGCACCACCTTGCCGGACAGCGGATCATAGAGCGGCAGCCCGGCCAGTTCGGCGTCCAAAGCGTCCACGCGGTGGACCGGGTAGCCCTGTTCCGTCTTGTACCAGTTCCCGGCAGCGTTCGGCTTAAATACTCTTATGCCCGGGTTCAGCAGGTCGTAGGTGTAATGCGTATCGTCCGCGGGCGGCGTGCTGAACAGCCATGCCAGGAATTCCGGGTTGCGGGAGATGATCGGTTCCACCGCGTCCCATACGCCTTTGAAGTCCGGCCAGAAGCCGATTTCATCTCCGAACACGTCACCCGTCCAGCCCCGGGCCGTGTCGGGATTGGGGGCGAGGATCTTCGTGCGGCTGTACGCCGTCCGCGTGTGGTAAATCCTGACCTGGGCCGCCTGCTTGTCCATCAGTTCCGCCAGGTCGTCCACATTCAAGAGTTCTTTGGTTCCTGTGTCGATGACGTTGCCCCCCAGCTGCTTGCCCAGCCTGTCCTGGCAAGCTTTCAGCGTGCCCAGGGCGTCGTGCCAGATGGTCGCTTCCTTTTCCACAATTTCTTTTCCGGTCGCAATACTTGCCGACACGAAAAAGCAATTCCGCCAGGGTTTTTCAATCATGCGGTCGATGGCCTTGCTGGCAATCGTGTAGGACTTGCCTCCCTGCCGCCGCCACATGAAAAAGCAGATGCGGAAAGCCACGCAGAACGCAGCGTCCTGGAAGGCCAGCAGGTTGACCGCTCGGAAATTGTCAGGATGATGGGGCATCTACAAATTCAGGGGTGACGGTTTTCCGCTGGCCAAACAGCAGGGCGCGCAGCCTGGCCAGTTTGCTTTCGTTGGTTTCGTTGCTGCCGACAATCGCCTGGACTTCCGGACTGGTGGCCTTGTCCAGCAACGCCTGGGCAGCCAGCATTTGCCATTTGTCGATGTCCAGTTTCAGCCGCTGGGCTTCCATTTGGGCCTTTTGCCCGGCCAGCACCATGCCGTAAAGGCGTTGCAAATCCGCGGCGGACTTTTTGCCCGGGCGCGTGATGACTTCGTAGCAGGTTTGAAGCACGGCGGCATGGGTGGCCTTCGTGACGTTGCCCCGTTTGATTTTGGCAAGCTGGGCGGCATTGTGGTCTTCTGCCGCCCATATCCGGGGCAACAGGTGCAGCTTGTAGTACTCGCTGATGCTTTGCAGGGACAGCCGCACCCCTCCATCCGCCAGAATGGCCTGCACTTCCTTCAGGGTGGCGTTGGAGGCAAGGGCGTCGTCCACGGCTTGCCGCAATTCCTCCGGCAAGTTGTGGATGGTGCTGTCTGGCCTGGGCTTGCGCATGGGTGTAGGGGGATTACTGGTTGCTAAGTTCGGCTTGTCCGGCGTCGGTGATGCGCCAGCGCATTTCTCCCGTGATCTTGTTGGAAATGCCCGTGATCAGGCGCAGCGCGTCCAGTTCCTTCAGTTCGGTTTCAATTTCCGCGCGGGACGGGGACGGCACCACTTGCAGCTGCACCCGGCAGCGGATGTCTTCTTCACGGCGCAGCAGTCCGGCGGGGACATGGGCCAGGTCCCGCAGGATGGCCAGTCTGATTTCGGCGGTTCGGTTCATTTCTTGTTCGGAGGGGTCAGGGTTTTCAGCATGCCGATGATTTCATGCAGGTCTCTGCCTTGTTCGTTGAGGCGGTCATATATGTCTTTGAGGTCTTCTTTCCGGTCCTTCTTGATGGCGCTGATTTCCTGTTCCAGACGGTCAATGTCGGCTTTGGTGGCATATTCGGGTTTGTGCCGGGTCCAAATGGGCTGTCCCTTGATGTTGACGTCCTGTACTTTCTCAACAACGTTTTTACATTGCTTGACGGCCAGCAACCCGATGCCTCCGGAGGTCATCAGATTGATGATCAGGGTTGATACTTGTTCGGTGCTGAATGTTGTCGCGGCATCCGCCAATAGCTGCATCATCATTTCAATAATTCGGCAAGGGTGGACGTGCCCTGGGTATAGGCACGATGCAGGGCGGTTGTGGCGATCTCTCCCAGCTGGATATGGCCGGGGTCGTAGATGGTGCGGAAGTTTCCACCCCATACCAGGCCAGCCTGGCGGGTCGCTTCGGCAAGCGGCGCGTAAATGGATTTTGGGCCTTCGCTGGGGGACCAGATGTCTTTCCCGTCTTCAAACAGGCAAAAGTCCGCGGCCAGTCCAAAATTGTGCATGCTCTGGCCGCCCCTGGCCCGGGTGACGCGGGGACGCTTGTTATATAGTGCGTCCTGTTCGTCGTAGGTCCGGATGCCGCAGATGATTTTCCAGTCGGCCTGCTTCCGCATCTCCACGATTACCTGGCGCACCCGCATGGCGGCCAGCGGCTGCAAGGTCCATAGGTAAGATTCTGATCGGCTGTCCACCTGGCCGTATCTGGCTTGCAGCTGGCTGTGGCTGGTTTCCCATTGTGTGGCGGCCTCCCGGGTCAGTGGTCCGGTTAATCCGTCCAGTTTGCCTCGGTAGAATCCGGCAAATTTTAAGGTGCGCTGCCACGCCAGCGTATGGGTTTTAAGTTCGGCGTATTTCATGATCCTTTCCTTTATTAACTCTTGGCTGTTACTTATTAACTATTTCCCTTTCTGCACCACGGGCGGGGCGATCACCACTTCCGGCACGCTCTGATTCCACAGCAGCTTTCTTTCCCCCCGGTCAATCACCAGGGAGGAACCGCCGCGGACAATCACCGCCTGCCCTTCGGACAGGCTTACGCTGGTGGATGCGGGGGCCTCGCTGCTACAGGAGCCGCCCAGCAGCACCATCAGCGCGCCGATGGTCAGCAGCACGTTGCGCTTGATGGTTCCGGGCTTGGCCGGATTGGATGTCCCGGCCCCGGCTATGGACGAATTTGCCAGGTCGTTCTCGCCTGGCACCAGGGGCCGGGACTCCAATTCATTTCCGGTTCCGTTCCCGGTTCCGGATTCGCTGTCATCGTTGTCGGATGAAATTTGATGCTTCCCGTAAGTGATAAACCGCAGCAGGACATTCACGCCGCCCAGGGCGGTCACAAAATCCACGGGGTTGTTTTCCAGCCATTCGCGGACGGACGGCAGGAGCAGGGACAGGAGGGCGGCAAGGTTGATCCAAAACGTCCGGGACAAGTACCAGGGCGTGGTCGTCTTTTTCGTTTGCTGGGGCGTAGTTGCCCCGGCGTCTCCCGACGCGAGGGCTTCATTCCCATGATTACCACGATTCAGTTCATCTCCGTTTTCTGTTCCGCCAAAATCTTGCTTGTTAGTCATGCGGGCACTCTAGCCCAGGCTCCGCATTCTTTATGTGGCATTTGTGGCAAATGTGGCATTTGTGGCAAATGTGCTAAAAAAAGTTGAAGGTGGATTGCATCATCTTCCCGCGCTGGATGGCTTCTGCCCGGGCCGCTGCCGCCATGTCCCGCACTTGCCCCTCCCACAATAGCTTTTTCATGCCTCCGGGCACGGCGGGCCAGGCGTATAAGTCCCCCCTCAATATCATGCGCCGCACTGTTTCCCGGCTTACCTTTAAGATGCGGGCAGCTTCGGCAACGCTACATTCCGGCCCATTAGCCCAGCGGCGCAAATTTTCGTCCATGTGTCCATATTACCACATGCTTAACGGTTTTTCAGGAGCGAGGGACGCAAAAAGGCCCCATGCTGAAAAATCCAGCATGGGGCCTTGCCTGGTCGAACTGATGCTACAATCCTCTTGACCGCTTGAATTCTTTTAATTCATCCACGTCAATGGTGTAAGTCGCATAAGTAGCATGCAGATGCCATTCGCTATGCTGTGCGACATAGTTGATTCCATCTTTGCGGCTGAAAAAGATTTTCACGTCCAGGTCTTTTCCTGGTTCAACGGTGATAAGGACATAGAGATTCATCCGTTTTTCCGGTTCGGTTTGGTTTCAATCCGCGCATCCGCAGGGATGCGAAAAGTTACAGGGGGAATTCGTCTTCAAATGATACCGTGTCGCTCCATCCCCTGGCTGTTTTCGGCTCGGGGGCCGGGGTGGCAGCTCTCCGTCCAGCGTCTTGGACAGCTTTGGACACCCGGACGGCTCCCACATGATCCGCCAGCCCTCCCGGGGGGAGCGTTCCCGGTATGGCGTGAGGTTCGTAGGTTTCCACGCCCGTTTCATCCGCCAGCTTCCGGGCGGCGGCCCGGCCCCGGTTGATCACCGTGTAATTCAGATGGCGGACGTGTTCAGGCTTGGCATATTTCCGCAGCTGGTCATAGACATTATTTCCCGTGCAGGGCAGATGCAGCTGGTCCCTCACCACTTCCGCCAGATAGTCCGGCCCGGTTTCAAACCGTTGCATGCTGTCCCGGAGCAGGTGCAATTCCGTGGCCATTTCCGTGTAGGTGTTGTCCCTGATTGCTTCTTTTCCCAGATAGGCGGCAAAACGATTGTAAATCATCGTGTAATCTTTTTGTGACGCCTTCTGGAAAGATTCCGTGTGTCCGGTGGCTTTCCAGGTCTCGTCGTGCCGCCATTCTTCCAGGGAGGGGAGAGGGCAGCCGTATGCTTGCAGCTGTTTGTAAGCCCGGGCGGCCAGCTGGGCCAGCACGGCCTTTTGCTTATTTGACAGTAATTTTTTCATTTCGGATGTAGTCTTTCCATCTTATTATCTGGAGTGCCGGAATCCTTGTTCAACCGCCCTTTGCCGTTCGGATTCAGTATTGAATTCGCGGATTATCCTGATCAGGTTTTGTTTCCGGGCGGGGGTCATATCGCGCACAGTAGTGCGTCCGCCTTCCGGCGTCATCACCGTCACGTCATACAGGCCGGAGGGCTTTTTGCGGCATTTGTATTTAGTCATCACTCTTGGTGCTTCTCTCTACGTAAAACGTTTCTTCCTGCTTGATCTGCATGCCCAGCTTGGCGAGCTTGTGAGGCTTGACATGCAGGCGGATCGCATCCTTGTCCGGGGCTACCTTGGTGACCAGGTAGGCCCTGCGGCGGGTGCTCTTGAGCAGAGCGACAACCTTGTCCCAGGTCCAGCCCGGCGCAGGTTTAAGGGAGGGCTGCCCCAGGCGGTAGCCGTAGGTAGTCAGGGCGGTGGTGCCGGATTTACGGCCCTTGGAAAACAGCTCGTCCCTGCGGAGGGATGCCCATTGCTCGGCCAGTTTGGTGAGCCGGTCAATCTCCCTGGTCAGCTCGCTGATTTTGGGGTCGTGATCCGTGAGCACTTGCTGCATGGCGGCCTCCTTGGCGGCCTGCAAGGTATCCAGCTCGACGCCTTTGCGGGCGATGTCGTCCAGGGTCTGACAAAATTCAGCCTTGTCCTTAATAACCTGCTGGTCGGTTGCTTTAGTGGTTGTGCGTATCTTTCCCATTGTTGCGTTGTTTGTTAAGTTGTTTCGTCTGGCGGAGCTTGCGGACCAGCATGGCTACCACGTCCGTCCATTTCAGGCCGGGGGTGTTGTGGAGCCAGGAGTAAAATTTCTCGGCGTCCACGGGTACCCACTGGCCGCCCAGTTCCCCCAGTTGCACCCCGATTTCCCGGCAGCGCGGGTCATAGGTCACGTGGTAGTCATGATTCCCTGGGAACCGTCCCAGTTCCCAGGTGATCTGAAAGCAGATTGTTTCCTGTTCGATGTTATTATTCTGCATCATTGTTTCCCTCCCGTTTGCGCTTGATGGCATCGGCCATGATTTCACCGATGGCGTCAGCGTTTCGGTTAATCACCTCTTTGAGTGTCGCAAAGACGCGGAAAGCTGGCGTTTCATAGGCGGTTGCCCGCACGGTTTCCCAGTAAATAGCCAGTACAAGTTTGTCGTTGTCCGTGGCAACGTCCTCAATGTGGAGGATAAAGTGGCCGCCTTTGGGGGCCGGCTTGACATTGGGGGCTTGCTGCCCCCTGTCCTGTTGATGGTTGGTGCTGTACATGATGATGGTGTTGATTGTTAGTCTTGGTATCTGTCGTCTTCCAGGTCTTCAATGCCGGGGCCGGCAGTCCATCTTTCCGCGTCCGGGTCGTAAGCCAGGAATTCAGGCTCTCCCGGGTGCGGCAGCTTGCCGTGTGCATAACGCCTGTCTCCATCCTTGACCATGTACCGGATGATCTGATGGGCGTATCCTAATTCTTGCAGGATTTCTCCCTTGATGTCTTTGTCCGGCAAGGGGATATTCGTCAGCAATTTATCACATGCAGCGGCCATGAACTGATCCGCCATGTCAATGTCGTCCCGTTGATCGCCGATGAAATGATCCATCCAATCATCATCTGATGTATAGGATTCATACAGGCGCAACAATTTTTCAGACCATTCCCAGGCACAGTCATTCCATTCGGATTCAGGATTAAAACTGTGGGGAATTGCCACCAGGGTATGCCAGCCAAGCAGGCAGGTCATGCCGATTTCCGACAAGTCTTGGAGCAGTTGCGGATCGCGCAGATTGTCAGGTGTTGAGGCAGTCACCCACGGGTGGCGCTGCGGTGGTGTCGTGATGTCTTGATTCATGGTTTGGTTGTATGTGGTGGGGTTAAATGTCTTCCGGCATGGTGCCGTCTTCCATGTCTTGCAGCTTCTTGATGGCTCCCAGGTAATAGTCCCAGGTCACGGGCACGCCCGCGTTTTTAGCGGCTATCCGGGCCAGGTTCATGCGCTTGGTGATGACGCCGTACCCGCTGTCCTGGGCAGCGGCTTCGACGGAGGCCCGCAGGCCCGCGTCCGGTTCCGGGAATCCGTAAAATTCCCATACCTGGCGCAAGTCTTCCGTGCTGATGGCGGAGGGGAGGCGGTACACCCGGCAGGCGTTGCGTTTGGACAGCTGTTTCAGCATGCCGGACCAGACCGGGCTTTCTTCCATTGCCGCCTCAAATTCGGGGGTGGCCGTCAGCAGCAGTCCGCAACCGGACATGTCCCGCAGTTCCCGGACTTGTTCAATTCCCTTCATTCCCATCTTGTCGCTGCGCAAAACATGGTGAATTTCGTCGATAATCAACAGATGATCCGGGGTCAGGTAGCGCAGGATGCGGTCGATCATTTCTTCTGGCTTTACGCTGGATGGCGCGCCCATTTGTTTGGCAATCCGGTAGAGCAGCCGCGTAGGGCTGGCGGACACGGGGCAGCGCACCAGCACCACCTTGTCCGGATGTCTCCGGGCGTATTCTTTTACGGCTTCGGTCTTACCCCACTGCGTCGGTCCAATCATCACAGCCGCGTAATGGTAGCGCCGTGTAAATTCGGCAAGGTCCATCGTATAACGGGCAAGTTTTGTTTCCACAAATGGCAAATTTTCTCCCGTCTGTTCCTCTGCTACCCGGGCACGCAGGGCGGCCAGGGATTGCAGATGAGGCTCTGCATTAGCCGCGTAGGTGCCTGTCAGCACACCGCGCATGGTGCGGGTGGACACTCCGGCCTGGGCAGCTATGTCGCCCAGGGTCCAGTTATGATCCGCTGCGTAGGAGATAACCCAGGCTAATGTCTGTTTCATCTCTGGGGCGTATGGTCCGCTTGCGACGGCGGGCAAAAATCGTCGCAGATTGCTTTCGCATGTAATGTTTTTTGTTTCGTCCATATTGTTTATTGATTATTAGTTATAAAAATGAAATTTTCGGATGGCTTTCTTTTTTGGGGGCTGCCGTTTCCGGTATTTCTGTTTCCGGCAACAGGCTGATGCCGGGCAGTTTTTTCACGGCGGCCAGGGCGGCGGCATCCGTGCCTTCGGCATTCAGCAGTCCTTGCACCGTAATGGGTGCCCCCTTCGCCACCTGGCGGTTGTACAGGCGCGTTCCGACGATGGCCGCTTCTTTCCGGGCGTGGTGGACGCGCGTTTCCTGCAAGGTTGCCGCCGTGGCTTTCTTCTTCCTTCCCATAGCCGCCCGCACCTGGTCCTCGTCATAATAGGGGGCACGTTGCTGTAACATACTCATACCAAGACAGCGCCCTTTTTCATCAATGATGTACAAGTGCTGATCGTCAAACATGTTGAGCATCACCCATACATCCATGCCGCTGGGCAGGATGCGCTGATACCCTTCCGGGGTCACGATGCTGGCCGGGTAATACAGGCGGTCCATGCTTACCGCCTTGTTTTGCAGGACGATGTAGGAGCCTTTCACCACCGTTTTCACGGCCAGGTCGCGGGATAGCAAATCCACGATTTCCCATTGCGTCGCTTTCCGCAGCGGGGGCTGGTGCTGTAATTTCAGGTTCCAGGCTTCCGCAGGGGACAGGCGGCGGGAACTGACCAGCCTTTCCGGATCGCGGGCGGCCATGTTCAGCAGCGTGTGGCGGTCCGCTTCCGGTATGCTGTCCGTCAGCGTGATCCAGTCGCTGTCCGTGGACAGGCGCACCATCGGCACCACCAGCCCCATCCGTTCCCATCCTTCCAGGGCGTGGTCGGTCCGATTGTTAAAGGCATCGTACACGCGCCAGGCTATATCGGTTGTAAGTTGTTCAAAGGTTGGCATCAGATGCCGCAGCATTGCGGCCCGGTCCGGGTCCCTGATTTCCAGATAGCCCTGCTTTTTCAGCAGCGCCTTTTGCTCCTTCATCAAGCCCGCCAGCCATTCCGGCTCTGTCCGGTCGTGGCCGGATGGAGCGGGCAGGCAGGAACTCCATATATTGGCCGTCAGGTTCCACACGGATTCCAGGTGCGCCTTGCCGCGGGGGTTGCCTCCCTGGCGGCCTTCATACCCCCGGAGCAATGCCTGGGTTTTCCCTTCCATGCCGGAGCGGTGGACCTTCACCGCGCCGTCAAACAGGTCCAGCAAGACCTGCTCCATGTGCGCCCGGATGGCTGCCGTTCCGTTTTCCACCACAAGGGTGGTTCCCCGGGACGTATTGATGCCGACATTTGCCAGCAGCCCCGCCACAAACATGCGCATGTAGCGCTCCGTCAATCCGGCGTGCGTCCCGTCCTGGCGCATCATCCGGGGCATCATGCCCCAGTGCACCATTTTTCCGGTGGCAATATCCAGGCATCCCAGCTGCAAGGGACGCACAATCTGCTTGCCGCAAATCACGTGCGCATCCACCCAGTTGTCGTCGGAAACGTAGTATTCCCCGGCTTCCATCCCTACGCGGGTGGTCAGCACCATCGGCAGCAGCGGGGCCGCGGCCTTGACGCCTTCCCGCATCACCCTGGCTTCCAGGGCGGCGGGTTTAATACGCATCAGGTTTTTCTTGCTCCACCCCACGGGAATTTGAGGATGGCCGGGCCAGCCTTCATACCCCGGGATAACTTCGGATTTTTTGCGCCAGATGTCCAGCAGCAGCGGGTAAGCCTGGCCGCCGTTGCGTTGGCAGCGCGTTTGCAGTTCCGCCCAGTAAGCGACAAACCCCGGATGCTTCACCCGCGCCCGGGTGGGGCGCATCCCGGCCATTCTCAAATCGGCAAGGGCCAGCAGGCTGCCGCTTGTTTGCCACGCCAGGAATTTGCGTTGGACGGACTGCCAGGACATGGGATGCCCGGCATCTTTCATTGCCTGGGCCGCCAGTTTGTAAGCGGCCATTTTGTTCGGAGCCGCCGCGATTTCACGGCAGGCCGCGTGCAGTTTGCGCACCTTCAGCCGCTCTTCCGCAGGCAGGGCTTCCCAGCCGGGCAGCCCTTCAATGGTGGATAATTCATTCATTTTCCTTCCTTGATAATCCGTTCAACGTTCTTCAGGCACAGGAGCAGGTAATCCCGGTCAGGGCCGGGCAGGTACTTGTGCAATTCCTCTTTGGTGAATTCGTCCAGCATGATCACAATGTGGTGGGCGTCTTTGATAGCCACCTGCTTTTTCTGTTCCCTTAATTCCTCTTCCGGCTGCACGCCCGCCACGGCGGCCATCATGGCCTGTTCCGGGCTTACGGGGGCGGCGGCACGGCCTTTCCCCCGGTTCCGCAAGATGGTTTCGTGCTGGGCCAGGCGGGCGGCATGGGCGGCGCTCTTGCTGCCGTCTTTCACCACTTGCAGATTCAGCATCATTTGCCGGGGGGTAACGGCATTCCCGGTGGCTTTTTTCACCAGTTCCGGCAGGGTTTCCACAGCTTCGCCGTCCAGGCCCATGTCCAGCGCGGGCCGTTCGTCCTGCCCCAGTCGTGCCGCTGCTTCCTGGTAGCAGCGCATGTAGCGGTTGGCTGTTTGTCGGTTAAAGTTCAAATGTAGCTCATGGGCTACATTTGCCTGTGTTTCAAATTGAGCACATGAGCTCAATTTGGTATTAGATTCTTTCTTAAACAGTTGTCCCCACTCACCGTGAACGGTAGCGGCCTTCAAATCTTTCAACAGTCTGCCAAGCCGCAGCACGGCCAGCACAGCATTCTTTCCGGCCACAACGGCCATTTCCGCCTGGGCGGTGGCGTACTGGTGCAGGCGGTTCGCCTCATTCACCCCCAGGGCAATCCGGGTTGCTTCCGGGATGCTCAATTCACATTTTTTCATGGTCCGCAAATTTTTTTAATAGGGCTTCTTTCAGTTTCAGTCTTGCGCGGGCTTCAATCCCCTGGATGGTCTGCGGGGACACATCCAGACAATCGGCTATTTGTTGCAGCGTCAGCGGCCCGGATTCGGGCAGCCCGGCCCAGCGGCGGAACTGGGGACGGCTAAGCAATGCCAGCACCACGTTTTTTTCAAGGGGTGTCAATTTTTCATCCTTCATCGGGTAATACGGGCAAAACAGCCGTTCGGGGGTCTTTCTTCCCTTCCCTCACTTGCCGGGTTTCATCGTCCAGGCAGTAAACCCCACACCAGGCTGCCACTCCGGCCATCACCGCTAGCACGGCAATTTCCAGCAGCCGGGCCAGGGCTTTTTTAAGGTAAGTAGTCATCATTTCCGTTGTCCGGTAAGTTGTTTTTCAGGTAAGGATCGGAGCAACTTTGCAATAGTCTTGCTCTTCCTGTCCCCGATCAATACCCGCCGCACATGACTGGGATCCCGTCCAATCGCCTTAGCGGCCTCCGTGATGTACCAACCGCGGGCAAGCAACCACTGCGGCGTGATGCGTTCTTGTGCTGTTTTCGTTGTCATGATAGGTTTTGCTCATGGCGCGCCGTTCTAAGGCGCGCCTATGAGAAAACTCATACCATACTTCTAATGACAGGCAAGAAAAATATTAAGAAACTGTTATTTCATGACAATTTGAAATCCCTTATGAAGCAACGGGGCTTCTCGCAGATGATGCTTGCTGAATCTACCGGAATATCACAAAGTGCTATTTCTCTTTATATTACAGGGAGATCAATTCCCAAGGCAGGAGAGCTGCAAAGAATGGCTGATGCTCTAGCCGTGTCTATGGATTATTTGTGGCGTAAAGTCGGCCCTGAAACGATACAAGAATCCTCATATTATGAAAAAAAGTGGAGAGAGACAGAGAAGGAACTAGTAAAATTAAGAGAAGCCTTGAAACTTCTAGTCAATAACGTCAGCCAATAAAAAATACAACACCTATAAATTGTATGAGTTATAAACAAGCAAATATTCTGATCGTACTGTTGCTTCTCATAACTGTTTTTTTAGGGATTATTGCTTTTCGCTCAAATGATCCTGCATTTCGAGTTCCCATCTATGAATACAGAGAAATAACGGCTAATGGAATTGATGAAGACTATTCCGAACATAATGCTTGGATCAAAGACGGATGGGAACCGATCTTTCTTTTGCAAACTGATGGTGTGGATGCTCGTTACCTAATGCGTCGCCTTAAGCGTTGATTTTATGACACATCTGCATAAAATTCATGGTCAGCATTTTATGTTAGATTTTTCATAATAAATTCATCATAAATTCCTTGCGCTCCTTAAAAAGAGCCGTGCATAAGCTATGCTTATGCCCCTATGACCAACACTCAAACAATGATTCAAGGGGATTGCCTGGACCTTATGATGGGTATGCCGGATGCGGCTTTTGATGCCATTATCACCGATCCCCCTTATTCTAGCGGCAGTTCGGTAATGAACAGCAAGTCTGATCCAAGAGACAAATACAATCTAAGTCAGGCTTTTCCTTCATTCCGTAATGATTCACATGATCAGCGTATTCACATGCTTTGGACGATTCACTGGCTTTCTCTTGCACTTCGGATCACACGTCCCGGTGGATGGCTGATGCTCTTTTCTGATTGGCGGCAGCTCCCACTTGTTAGTGATGCCATGCAATTAACTGGGTGGACTTGGCGTGGGGTTGTCGTATGGGATAAAACGGAGGGATGCCGCCCTAATCCCGGTATGTTCCGTCAACAGTGTGAGTATATATTATATGCCACCAATGGCAGCCGCATGCCTGGACCACGTTGTTTCCCTGCTGGTATTTTCCGCGCTTCTATTCCATCTCGAAAAAATAGGCATCACATGACGGGCAAGCCCGTTGCTCTAATGGAACATCTCATGACGGTTCTGCCCGCGCAATCCAAGATTCTTGACCCGTTCGCCGGGTCAGGTTCTACGCTGGCAGCGGCGCAAAATTTGGGACATGCCGCAACCGGGATTGAACTATCTCCGGAATATTATCGGATCGCCTGTAATCGGCTTGGCCTTGCTTTGGTCTCGTAATATTAACAGCCCCTCTTCGGAGGGGCTTTTCATATCGCAACAACCTGTCCCGCTTCGGTAGTTTCATGTTCCTTCATCGCAACTACCCGTCTCTTCTTTCCATCGCCGTAATCCCCCGCCATTGCTAGCTTTCAGGCTATTTAACCCCTAATTCACCCTATTTCAACTATACTGTCCCTTTTCAACTATCCGGTGTCAAATTATTTTTTAAAAAAAAGAGGGGGTTATGCGGACGGAACAGATGAAAAAACGGAGTATAGAAAAAATAATAAATAAAAATATCTCCAAAAATATTAGTTGCGACGTTTATTTTAAATAAATAATATGCTATTTATTATCAATAATTTGAAGTCGATAGTAGCTGCTACTCCTGAATATTTTCAATGTCCGCTTTTTTCACCGGATAGTCAATCCGCTCACAAAAAAGAGGCCGGATTTTTCATCCGGCCTCTTGCAACAGGTATTTACCTGATAAACAGGAAATTCCGTTTAGTCAGCGTACTGTTCGTTAAGAGCTTCCATGATTTCCCTGGAAGCTTCCGGAATGTTGGTGCCCGGGCCGAAGATGGCCACAGCTCCGTGTTCCTTCAGGAAGTCATAGTCCTGGGCGGGAATAACGCCGCCGCAGAAGACCAGGATATCCGGACGGCCCTGCTTGGCAAGTTCCTCCACCAGGGCGGGAAGGAGAACCTTGTGGCCCGCGGCCAGAGAGCTCATGCCGATCATGTGCACGTCGTTTTCAATCGCCATTTTGGCAGTTTCCTCCGGCGTCTGGAAGAGCGGGCCCACGTCCACGTCAAAGCCGAGGTCGGCATAGGCGGAGGAGACCACCTTGGCGCCGCGGTCATGGCCGTCCTGGCCCATTTTGGCGACGAGGATGCGGGGACGACGCCCCGTGCGTTCGGCGAAGTCATCCGTCATCTTGCGGACTTCCTCCACCAGCGGATCTTGACCATAGGATTGAGCGTACACGCCGGTAATGAGTTTGATTGGTGCTTTATGACGCCCGAAGTGTTTTTCCAGGGCGGAGGAGATTTCACCCAGGGAGGCGCGGGCCTTGGCCGCCTTGATGGCAAGGTCAAGGAGATTGCCTTCCCCCGTGCGGGCGCATTCGGACAGGGCTTCCAGCGCGGCTTCGCACGCGGCGGAGTCCCGTTCCGCGCGCAGTTTCTGCAGGCGGGCGATCTGGGCTTCCCGGACGGTGGTGTTGTCCACTTCCAGAATATCGATCTGGGCTTCCTGTTCCAGGCGGTATTTGTTAACGCCGATGATGGGTTCTTTTCCGGAGTCAATGGCGGCCTGGCGGCGCGCTGCGGCTTCTTCAATGCGCATCTTGGGCAGCCCGGTTTCAATGGCCTTGGCCATGCCTCCGAGTTTTTCCACTTCCTGAAGGTGGGCCCAGCCCTTGCGAATGAGCTCATTGGTCAGGTATTCCACATAGTAGGAACCGCCCCACGGGTCGATTACCTTGCAGATGGTGGTTTCATCCTGAAGATGAAGCTGGGTGTTGCGGGCGATGCGGGCGGAGAAGTCCGTCGGCAGGGCAATCGCTTCGTCCAGAGAGTTCGTGTGCAGGGACTGCGTATGGCCGCAGGCGGCGGCCAGGGCCTCAATGCAGGTGCGGGTGACGTTGTTGAACGGGTCCTGTTCCGTGAGGGACCAGCCGGAAGTCTGGGAGTGCGTGCGCAAGGCCAGGGACTTCGGGTTCTTGGGATTGAACTGCTTGATGAGTTTGGCCCACAGCACGCGGGCGGCGCGCATTTTAGCCACTTCCATGAAGTAATTCTTGCCCTGGGCCCAGAAGAAGGAAAGACGCGGCGCGAAGGCGTCAATGTCAATGCCCGCCTTGATCCCGGTGCGGACATATTCCAGGCCGTCCGCAAGGGTGTAGGCCATTTCCAGGTCCGCCGTAGCGCCGGCCTCCTGCATGTGGTAGCCGGAGATGGAAATGGAGTTGAACTTGGGCATGTACTTGGAGGTGAACTCAAAGATGTCCGCAATAATCCTCATGGAGGGATCAGGCGGGTAAATGTAGGTGTTGCGCACCATGTATTCCTTGAGAATGTCATTCTGGATCGTGCCGGAGAGCTGGTCCAGCGTGCAGCCCTGTTCCTGGGCGGCGACGATGTAGAAAGCCAGCACGGGCAGCACGGCGCCGTTCATGGTCATGGAAACGGACATTTTGTCCAGGGGAATGCCCTTGAAGAGGATTTCCATGTCCAGGATGGAGTCCACGGCCACGCCGGCCTTACCCACGTCACCCACCACGCGGGGGTGGTCGGAGTCATAGCCGCGGTGCGTCGCCAAGTCAAAGGCAATGGAAAGGCCCTTCTGGCCCGCCGCCAGGTTGCGGCGGTAGAAGGCATTGGATTCCTCAGCCGTGGAGAAGCCGGCGTACTGGCGCACCGTCCAGGGGCGCGCCACATACATGGTGGCATACGGTCCGCGGAGGTTGGGAGCCACACCGGCCGTAAAGTCCAGGTGCAGGCAGTCGTCGTACACGCTTTCCGAGTAGGTGGGCGGCACGGGAATTTGTTCATTGGTCATCCAGGTTTCCGTTTCGGAAGCCGGGGACGGGGCACCAGCCTTGATTTCAGGATAGGAGGCGGATGCAAAATCAGGAATATTGCTCATTGGGTGGAATAGGTTGGTGGTTATTAAAGGCCGATTTTGTTTTGAATGGCTTCAACGGTGTTGTAGCAGTTGGCCTTGACGTGGATGAAGATGTCCACGCCGGCTTCCTTGAATGCTTCCACATAGTCGGCCGGATAACCGGCAAGGGCCACCATCATGTCCGGTCTGGTCTCCCTGAGAGCCTTGCAGAAGGCGGGGACGATTTCCGGATAAGTGTCATCCGTGGAGCAGATGACGCACACGGCGCAGCCGCTTTCCGCAGCCGCCCTGGCCGCGTCTTCCGGAGTTTGGAAGCCGGCCGGATAAACCACATCCAGACCGCCGGCGCGCAGGAAGTCGCGGGAGAAGTCCGCGCGGGCCTTGTGCTGGCGGAGCGGCCCCATGTTGGCGAAGAAGACCATCGGGCGGGAACCCTTTTCTGCCACCCAGGCGTCAGCCTTGGCGAGCAGGGATTCAAAACGTTCCGCCAGGCGGCGCTTCGGCAGGGCTTCCATTTCCAGGGGTTCGCCGCACTTGCAGTCAGCGCCGGCCACCAGGGCCTTGTTGATGAGGCAGGTGGAAAAGCCTTCTTCGGCGGCCTTGCAGGCGGAGTCCACGCTCATTTCCACGACCGGGAGCTGAATATCCGCATTCTTGCAGCAGCCGTGGCCCTTGTGGGCGGAACAGCAGGAGCCTTCCGGAACTTCCAGCTTTTTCTCCGCCAGGTTGACATACTGGTTGACGCCCACGATGGACTGCCGGCGCTGGTCCGCCAGCTCGTAACGCCTGGCGGCGGTGGCGTTCACCTTCTTCTGGATGCTGCCGGCTTTGAGGGCCTTGACGATGCCGCCTTCCTTTTCAATGCCCTGGAAGAATTCCCATATCTTCCGGGAGGCTTCATCCGTCAGGTTTTCCAGGTACCAGGAACCGCCGGCGGGGTCAACGACCTTGTCCAGATTGCATTCGCCCAGCAGAATCAGCGGGCAGTTGCGGGCAATGCGGCGAGAGAATTCGTCCGGCATGCGCACGGCAGCGTCAAAGGGAAGAACGTCAATACTGTCCACGCCGCCCATGATGGCGGAGAACGCCTGGGCGGAGCCGCGCAGCAGGTTGACCCAGGGATCCACCTTGGAGAGGGTCCAGAAGGAGGTGCGGGCATGGAGCTTGATTTTGGCAGCTTCCTCGCTGCCGCCGCATTCTTTTACGATGATGGCCCAAAGTTCGCGCAGAGCGCGGATTTTGGCGATTTCCAGGAACAGGTTGGCGCCGATGGAAACCGTAAAGCGCATGTGCGCCGCAGTTTCATCCACGGAGAGGCCGCGTTCCTCCATGGCGCGCAGGTAGGCCACGGCAGTGGACAGCATGGCGCCCACTTCCTCAAAGGCGGAAGCGCCGGAGTCCGCGTAAGGCAGCCCGCTGACGCCGATGGTCTGGAAGCCGGGAGCGTTGGCAACGGCCCATTTGGTCATCACGGCCATCTGGTCATAGTAGGCGCAGATGCCCTTCCCCCCGCAAAGGGAGCCCTTCATCACGGCTTTCCCCACCGGGTCATACAGAACGCCGCCCTTGAGGTCCGCCGTCTTGACGCCGGCGGCCTTGCAGGTGTTCAGGAACATGGAGAGGGTTCCCAGGCCGCAGGAACCGGGAGTGACATATACGGGAAGCCCGTCCAGCCGGACGCCCCTGAGGGCCGCATCCCAGTCAGCCTGCTTGCGCAGCTTCAGGCCGCATTTGCAGTTGAGCTGAACGTTTACGGCGGTCAGGCCGCGGTCCAGGTCATGCAGAAGCTTGGCGTTGAAGTCTTCCGGAGAGGAAGCGGGAATGCTCTGGGCGATTTCGCAGGGCTTTTCCATATAGCCCAGGGCGCGCGTTCCGCGGCGGTACGGAAATTGCCCGGCAGGCATTACCGGGGAATGTTCATCCCATTTGTTATAGATGGGATGCAGGGTAATTCCCTCCACAAGCTTGGTAAAAAGCTTTTTGTCAAAATCAGCCCCTTTCAGGGCAGCGACTGCTGCCTCGCGCCATTCGGCGTATGTGGCTGGTGCGAATTCTCCGAAATCAATTTCCGGAGCCGTTGTTTTATTTCCCTGTTGCATGGCGAAGTCAATGGGTAAGGCCTAATATGTTGGTTTTTAACTATGCGCAAACCAGGCCAAGTTTAAAGCGCAACATTATTTTAGGAAATCAAAGTGTAAAGTCCAGCGAGAAAAATACTCCCGTCCGCCCGCAAATGCGAATTTGCTTCATCACGCGAGGCAAACTTGCAAAAACGATATCCATGGCGTAAATACGGGAATAAGCATGCCCCCTTCTACTACCGTCAAACTCCCTCCCCAGCTGGTCCGGCAGCTCCGAACTTTCCGGCGCCGCCTCAGAACGGTGAAGATGCTGGAAGCCGTATGCCTTGCAGGCATTGCCGTCATTCTTTCCTACGCGCTCCTGTACCTTTCCGACAGATTGTGGGAGACGCCCCCCGCCGTCGGCTGGCTCCTGTTTTTCATCGCCGTGTCCGGCCTGGCGGTGTTTATTCCCTGGTGGAGTTTCCGGTGGGTGTGGCAGAGGCGCACGGAAGCCCAGCTGGCGCGGCTGATTTCCCGGACGGATGCGGCCCTGGGGGATCGTCTCCTGGGCGTCATCGAACTGGATTCCGAAAAGCACGGCCGCCAATACGGTTCCGAAAAGCTGAAAGAGGCGGCCATGGAGCAGGTGGCCCGCGAAGTGTCCGCCCGGGACCTGACGGCGAACATCCCCCGGCCCAGCCACAGAAAGCTGTTCGTCCTGCTGACGGTTCTCGCCGCATGCACGGCGGCCGTATGTGCGGTAAGCCCGGAAGCGGCAGGGAATGCCCTGAAACGCTGGGTCCGCCCGTTCAATCCTCCGGAACGCTATACGTTCACCCAGCTGGCCCCCACCCCGGATTCCCTAGTCATTCCCCTGGGAGAGAGCTGCCTGTATGAGATCCGGCTGGCGGAGGGAACCAAAACCCGCCCGCAGACGGCAGAGTATTTTTTCCGCAACAGGATGAGCCAGCAGGCGCCTCTTGCGGACGGCACATACAAGATCCACATCCCCCCCATGCAACAAGCGGACAGCCTGGAGTTTTTTGCAGGGGATGCCGTGCGACGGCTGAACATCATCCCGAAGGGGCGCCCTTCCCTGCTGGGAGCCGAAGCCGGCGTGGCCTATCCTGCCTACATGGCGCGCGCCAACGGCAGGGAAGCCATGAGAGCAGGAGTTATTTCCGCCCCGGAAGGCTCTACGCTGACGTTGAAGGTGTCCGCCTCCCAGCGCCTGCAGTCTGCGGAGGACGCACAGGGCCAGCCGCTCCGGGTGGACGGAAGCAGCGTCATCATTCCGAACATCCTTTTGGAGAAAGAGCCCAGGGAAATAGAGCTTGACTGGATGGACAGCGACGGGCTGGCTGCTTCCCGGCCCGTGAAGATACGACTGGAACCCATTGAAGACAAACAGCCTTCAATTTACCTGAGAGGCGGAGAAAACGACCGCTACGTGTTGGAGGATACCAGCATTGAACTGGAGGTAGAGGCGGCGGACGATTTCGGCCTCCGGGAAATGGGGGTGGAATGGCAGGGTGAAAAATCCTTTTACGACGGCAATGAGGATGAAAACGGGGCCTCAGCTCCAAAACCGGCCGGTGCGGACAAACCGGCGCCCGGCCTCCGCGAGGAGAAAGTGCTGGCGGACGGACAGCCCACGCAGACCGGGCTGAAAGGAACATTCCTGTTCCAGGCCAAGGCGCTGAAGTTATCTCCCCAGCGCGTCGTCATCCGCGGGTTTACGCAGGATTACAAACCGGGAGGCAGGCGCGTTTATTCGGAACCCATGATTATTTTCGTCCTTTCCAAGTCCGAGCACGCCCAGATGATCCGCAATGAACTGGAACGCATCACCAGCGAGCTGGAAGGCATGATCCGCCGCATGGACGCCATGGCGGACGAGGCAAAACGGCTGAAAGGAATGGAAAGCGGCAAATTGAAAGATGCGGAGTCCCAGGAACGCCTGCACGCCCTGGCCGATGAAGAGCAGGCCAACAGGCGCGAGTTGGGAGACTTGCTTAACCGCTCGGAAAGCCTGTTTAAAGAAGCCTCCCGCAATTCCCAGATAGACCCGGCCGGCATGAAGGAATTCATGAAAGGAATTTCCATGCTCAAACCCATTCCCGACGGGCCCATGAAGATGGCCCAGAAGCAGTTCCGGGATTCCGCCTCCGAGAGCCGCTCCGAGCAGGAAAGCAGGAAGGACCTGAACGACGGGGAGAATTCCCATTCCGAAGCCACACAGGCGCTGAAAGACACCATGAACCAGCTCTCCAAGTCCGCGCAGGACATGGAGGCCAGCACATTCGTGGCACGGCTCAGGCAGGCCGCATCCAAGGAGGATTCCATCGCCCATGCACTGGCCGGCCAGATCAACACCATTGCGGGCATGACCATGGAGGAGCTTGACCCTTCCACCAGGCGTGAAATGGAAACCATCGCCACCCTCCAAAACGCCTCCACGCAGGACATAGGCTGGATTCTGGAAGACCTCAGCTATTACAAGTCACGCACCGGGGAGCGCATTTACAGCGACCTGTACAACCAGATGAACGCTTTCTCCCTCCGGGATAAGCTGGACCTGGTGCACGGCAATATCCTGAACGCAATCACGGCCCGCTCCATTGACGAGTCCCGCCTGTATGCCTCCACCCTGCGCCATTGGGCCAAATTGATAGACGACTATAAGAAGAGCCGCAGCGGCGGCGGGGG
>ERZ779885.337-NODE-337-length-53694-cov-8.962695_pt1 | contig 53694 bp, 49 predicted proteins | sample MGYA00511554_ERZ779885 | MGnify/ENA primary metagenome ERZ779885 (study PRJEB29588, sample SAMEA2160998) | human gut metagenome | biome: human gut; feature: human-associated habitat; material: faeces | place: Denmark | collected 2008/2010 ... | reverse complement strand
CAGCAGTTTATTTAAGTAAGATTTATCATCATCTGTTAAAGAAATAGTTTTAATTCTATTAGGCATGCCGGATTCCGAGGCGTTTGGCGACGTCGGTGTCGATACATTCGGCCATATCGCCTATACCGTGAAAACGATGGAGATCCCGAACCTCAAAAAGCTTGGTATGCTGAACCTCCACTCCACAAAAGATATGCAGCTTGCGGAGCGCTCCATCGGCAGTTCGCGGCTTTCGGAGCTGCTATAAAAGATGCTTTTTTCGTAGTATCCGTCAAGCAAAAAAGAGAGTTCTGCTGGAGGTTTTCTACTTTTTCCTCTACACTGGAGGAAAAGGGGGAGATGCTTTTGGAACGACCGGTATTCAGCTTTTTTTCAAAACTTATTATGCCGTTGTTTTACGATAAAAAGTTTTTGCGTGGCCGCTGGTTTGAGGAATCCAGTCTCGGCTGGACATGGTGCTGGCGAAACTTGTGGATGCAGAAGATAAAGGGCATCAATCGCGATATTCCGTTCCCGGTTTCTTTCCGCAATGAAGTAAGCAGCGCGGAAAATCTGATTTTCGACCCGGATGATATGAATGATTTTAACGCGTTCGGCTGCTATTTTCAGAATTTCGCCGCCAAAATCGTCATTGGCAAAGGCAGTTATATCGCGCCGAATGTCGGTCTTGTCACGGCGAACCATGTGCTGACCGATTTGGAGCAGCATCAGCCCGGCAAAGCCCCGGGGCCTCAAATTGCTCTGTAAAGCGATTTGTTTCGGGATTGAAGAAATCAATCATTTTAACCGTATTTTCAAATCCATCGTGGGCGTTTCGCCCACCCAGTACCGTTCTGCAAACCGCGAGGAGGCGCAGAACTGATTTGATTTTTGTAAAACTGTTTTTGGTTGACACGGTGAAAAAAAGCAGTATATAATAAATGAAAAGTACTGCGAAATTGGAGATTTTATGAACTATTTATTATCCTACGAAGCCCTGCCGCCCGAAATCAAAGCACAGCTTACCCGCATCACGGAAAGCTGGAAAACGCACGCGGGGGAGAGCCTTGTCGGCGTGTATCTGCACGGCTCTGTTGCCCTCGGCGCGTTTCAGCCCGCATCCGGCGATTTGGACGTTCTGGTCGTTGTAAAGGACGCGCTCACAATCGAAACGAAGCTCAAAATCGCACAAGATCTGCTCGAAATCGACGGCTGTCCGTGCCCCGTGGAGCTCTCCGCCGTGAAGCTTTGCGACGTGCAGCCGTGGCGAACGCCCGGTAACTGCGTGTTCCATTACAGCGATTTCTGGAGCGAGCGCATCGAACAGCGATTGCATGACCCTGATTTCAACTGTTATGTGCTCGACCGGGAGTTCCCGGATGCCGACGTCACAAGCTACATCAAGCTTATTTTGCAGTGCGGCGTCACCCTGTACGGCCCGCCGCCAAAGGAGATTTTCTCCGAGATTTCCGATGAAGACTTCTGGCAGGGCATCTCCGCCGATGTCGAAAACTACGATTTTCATAGCTACAAGCCGCGCTACCTCGCGAGCAACGTCCTCATTTTAGGCCGCATTCTGTCGTTTAAAAAGGAGCGCCGCATTTTATCCAAATACGAAGCCGGGCTCTGGATGATCGAAAACGTCCCACAGAGCCTAAAATATCTGCCCGAGCGCGCCATGAAGATCTGGTTCGAGGGCGAAGCGCTCGATTTGCCCGAAGACGACCTCGAAAAGCTCCGAAAATATCTCATCGCCGAAATTCGAAAGTGAGGGAAAATATGAAAGGCCCAAAAACGCTCTACGTCTCCGATTTAGACGGCACTTTGCTGCGCCGCGACCAAACCGTCTCGCCGTTCACGGCGGAAACGATCAACACGCTGACGGCGCGCGGCATGCTGTTTTCCTACGCCACGGCGCGCTCGCTCGTCACCGCAAAAACGGTCACTAAGGGGCTCAACACGCACTTTCCGCTCATCATTTATAACGGTGCGTTTGTGCGCGATAACGTCACGGAGGAAATTCTTCTCGCAAATTACTTTGACGCTTCCGTGTACGCGGTTTTAGATGAACTCTTCAAGGCGAATATCTACCCCATCGTGTACGCAAATGTGGACGGCAGAGAACATTTTTCCTTTATCTATGAAAAGTGCACGACCGGACTGAAAGGCTTTGCCGATACTCGCGTAAACGACCCCCGTACCCGCGAGGTGTATACGACAGAAGAGCTCACGCGCGGCGATCTTTTCTATATCACCTGCATCGGCGACCCGCAAAAGCTCGCGCCATTCTACGAAAAATACCGCGAAATCTACCACGTCGTCTACTCCAAAGATATTTACTCCGGTGAGCAGTGGCTCGAGATCATGCCGAAAACCGCATCCAAAGCGAACGCCGTCCGCGAGCTGAAAGAGAAGCTCGGCTGCGAAAAGCTCGTCGTCTTCGGCGACGGCAAAAACGACCTTGATATGTTCCACGCTGCGGACGAAGCTTACGCCGTTCAAAATGCCGACAAAGAACTGAAAGCCGCCGCCACCGCCATCATCGGCAGCAGCAACGAAGACGGCGTAGCCAAATGGCTTTTGGAGCACGCAATTTTTTAAATCCCGGAGGAAAATATGTACATTTATTACCCAAGCTGTAACTTTAGCGCTGCAAGTCCCGCAACAGCAAAAAAAGTCAAAGCGTATTTTGAAAAGCAAATGCCGGTTGCCGGCTGCTGCCGCGTCGATAAAAGAGAGATTTCCCCTGCGGATATCGCGCTTTACATCTGTCAGGCATGCCGCGAGACGCTCGAAGACAAAGTGAAAACGCAGTCGATGTGGGAATATCTCGATGCCTTAAAGGATTTCAACTTTCCGAACCTGAACGGTCAAAAATTCTATGTGCAGGATTGCTGGCGCGACCGCAATCATCCGGAGATCCACGAAGCCGTGCGCAGCCTTTTAAAGAAAATGCACGCGGAAGTGATAGAGATCGAGCATAACCGTGAAAAATCCATATTCTGCGGCAACCTGCATTACGAAACGGATGATCCGCGTCTCAAAAACTACCCGAACACTCCACTGTACAAGCTGCCCGAAGACCTGCAAACCTCTCTCATGCAGCATTATGCCGCGCAGTTTGACCCCCAAATCCCGGTGCTGTGCTACTGCAACCGCTGTTATGAATGCCTTCGCATGGGCGGTGCAACCGCCGTTCACCTGCTCGATATCGCTTTTTCTGAAATGTAAAGACAGATTTGTTTCCTTTCAGACAGGAAACGAACCGCAAAATCGCCTATACTGAATACAGCGACAGAGGAAAGGGGAGAGCGTAAATGGAGTGGCTGCCCGGCAACAAGGAGTACGACCTTGCCGGCAAGTACAACATCGAGTGGTATTCCGCAGACGGCGACCCGGACAGCACCGACTACGAGTCCGCTATCTGGATCCCCGTTATCCCGAAAAAGTAAAATCTTATCACGCCATAAGAAAACCGCCCTGCCGATGCGCAAAACGGCAGGGCATCTCCTATTTTATGTCGGTTCCCGGGTAAAACCGTGCCAAAATTTCGTCAACCGTCATGCCGCCTTCCGCAAGCGTTATGGCGGCCGCTTGACTCATGCCCACGCCGTGCCCATAGCCGAGCGTCGTAAATGTGAACGCGCCGTTTTCATACGTCACCGTAAAACTCGCGCTGCGTAAACCGAGCGCCTCCCGCACATGCACGCCTGTCATTTCCACCCCGCAGACCGTAAGCTTTTCCACATATCCCGTGTCAAAATATTGAATATCCGAGAACCATTTTCCCGGCGCATCGTCAAATGAAATTTCCGAGAAATCGGCTCGTATCTCGTCTTCTGTAAACGTTGTCGCGCTCTGAAACCCCTGCGCCAAAAGGTCGCTCGGGCACGCCACAGCGGTGAGGTACGGGTAGCTTTTTTCCGGCCACACGTTCTCAAACGGCTGCGTACACCCGGCAGAAATCGCAAAATAACACGCGTTGATCGGCTCGTTTTCAAAATATATTTCCTTGTCGAGCACCGATAAGCACAGCGCCCGCACGCGGTTTTGTTCTTCGTCCGTCAACCCCGCATCAACCGTGTAGATGCTCTTTTCCGCGCTGTCACAGGTAAAATCAAAATCTTTCCCCGTGTTTTCCCGCCGCTTGCGGTCATAGAGCGTGTGTATCGCGATGATTTGTGCCTTTAACGCCTCGTCTGGGGCAGAAACAGCCATCTCACACGGCAGCGCCCCGCAGAGAAAATCCAGATCGTTCACTGTGCGGACCGTCTCTGTTGCCGTGTCGTAAATGCGAAAAACAGATTCGCTTTTTGCCGTGCCGCTCTCCGCAAACAGCAGCGGCGTTACCGCGCAAAACAGATACAGCGCACCCAAAAATGCGAAAAACCTGCGTATCGGCCATTTTGATTTCAGCTTCATTTTACACCTCGAGATGAAAAAACTTATTGTCACTCATGCAATATTTTGTGCTAAATTTATTTTTTGTAGAATAAATCAAGATAAAAATGAAAGACATTGAGTTTTATAATTCAAAAATGCTTGACGAAACCGCAACTCTGCGCTATTATGTATCTACTACGCGAAAATGTGCGGAACGCAGTGCGAAGAGCCGCGCAGGAAAGGATGAGCAGTTTTGGAAAGATTGATAAACGAAAGTGCAAGCAGCACAACAGTCAGCGAGCTTTGCGCTGAGTATCGTGCCAATAACCAGATTACAAAGGATGAATACGAGCTTTACCACGTCAAACGCGGCCTGCGCAACCGCGACGGCACCGGCGTCATGGCCGGCCTTACGCACGTCTGTAACGTGCACGGCTACCTCATCAGCGACGGCGTGAAGATTCCGGATAGCGGCCGCCTCACATACCGCAGCATGAATGTCGTGGACATCATCAACGGCTGCCGCGCGGAAGGCCGTTTCGGCTTTGAAGAAGTCGTGTGGCTTTTGATCTTCGGCAAGCTGCCCGATGAACGCCAGTATAACCGCATCTGTCAGCTCCTTTACGAAAACCGCGAGCTGCCAGAATACTTCCCCGAGGACGTCATTATGAAAAACCCGTCGCGCGACGTGATGAATAAGCTCGCGCGTGCCGTTTTGACGCTCTATTCCTACGATGATGACCCGGACGATCTCTCACTCGAAAATAACATGCGCCAAAGCATCTCGCTCATTGCGCGTATGCCGGCCATCATGACGTATGCCTATCAGGTTAAGCGCCGCCATTACGATAAACAGACCATGTTTTTCCACCCGTTCGAGCCGCAGCACAAAACGGCGGAAGCGATTTTGAATGCCCTGCGCGAGGATCGCCAATTCACGCACGAGGAAGCCCAGCTGCTCGACCTTTGCATGGTGCTCCACGCAGAGCACGGCGGCGGTAACAACTCCACATTTACCACGCGTGTGCTTTCCTCCGCGCAAACGGATATCTACTCCACTATCGCCGCAGCTATCGGCTCCCTGAAGGGCTTCCGTCACGGCGGCGCGAACCACAAGGTACGCCAGATGATGACGGACATCATGCAGAATGTGCAGCACTGGGACAGCGATGACGAAGTGGAAAACTACCTCGAGCGCATTTTGCGCCGCGAGGTGGGGGACAAGAGCGGCCTCATCTACGGCATCGGTCACGCCATTTACACATTGTCCGATCCGCGTGCCGTCGAGCTCAAAAAACAGGCGCGTTCCCTCGCCGCCAAAACCGGCTACGCCGACCAGTTCGCGCTGTATGAGCGTATCGAGCGCTTAGCGCCGGACGCGTTCCATAAAGTTACAGGGAACGAGAAAGTAGTATGCGCCAACGTCGATTTTTATTCCGGGCTCGTCTATGAGATGCTCGGCATTCCGGAGGATCTCTACACGCCCATGTTCGCCGTTTCGCGCATCTCCGGCTGGTGCGCCCACCGTATCGAGGAGCTCACAACGGGCGGCCGCATCATCCGCCCGGCGTACCGCGCGCTGCCCACCGGTCAGACCTACATCCCGCTCAAGGACCGTCATTACGATACAAAGTCTGTTTTGTAAATAAAACGGCATAAAAGCCCAAAACGGCTTGCTTTTTGCCGTTATTGCCCGTATAATCAAATTCAGAAAGCAGCAAGGTGTGTGCGATGGCCCTGTCTTCGCCCGCACCTTTCCGTTTGTATAATTCCATTAAATCTCGTTTCTCTACGAAAGGAAGAGGGGGTAAAATCCATGAAAGCACCCATCACATTTGCCATCGCCGGCTTCGGCGACCGCGGCAGCACATACGCTTCCATGCAGAAGCTTTTCCCGGACCGCATGAAGGTCGTCGCCGTGGCGGATATCAACCCAGAAAAGGTACAGAAAGCGAAAGAGCTCTACGGCATCAAGGATGAGCTTTGCTTCACGAGCGCAGAGGAAATGCTCGCGCAGGATAAGCTTGCCGATGTCATGATCGTTTCCACCATGGATCGCCAGCACGTCAACCACGCCATTCCGGCGCTTGAAAAGGGCTATAATATCCTGATGGAAAAGCCGATCTCCCCGGATCTTCAGGAGTGCAAGCGTATCATCGAGGTTGCAAAGCACTGCCCCGGCAAGATCATCGTATGTCATGTTCTGCGCTATACCACGTTCTATAATACATTAAAGTCCATTCTCGACAGCAAAAAGATCGGCGATGTCGTCTCCGTCTGTGCAAACGAGAACGTCGGCTACTGGCACCAGGCGCACTCCTTTGTGCGCGGCAACTGGCGCAACAGTGACCAGACAAGCCCCATGATTCTCCAGAAGTGCTGCCACGATATGGACATTTACACCTGGCTGCTCGGCAAAAAGTGTAAGGCCATTTCCTCCGTCGGCGATACGCACCTCTTCAAAAAGGAGTGCGCACCGGAGGGCGCAACGCCGTACTGCCTCGGCGGCTGCAAAGCGAAGGAAAACTGCAAGTTCGACGCCGAGAAGATCTACATCACGAACCCCGCAACGGGCATCCGCAACGGCAATACGTGGATGGCGGGCGTTGCCTGCGGCGTGAACCCCACCGAAGAGCGCACCTATGAAGCACTGAAAAACGGTCAGTACGGCCGCTGCGTCTATATGTGCGACAACAACGTCGTCGACCACCAGCAGACGAACCTCCTCTTCGAGGACGGCACAACCATGAGCTTCACCATGTGCGCGTTCACCGAAAAGTGCTACCGTTATTTCAAGGCCATGGGCACGAACGGTGAGATCGAAGCCGATATGCTCTCGAATAAAATCCACGTCCGCGTCTTCGGCGAGCCGGAAGAAATCATCGATGTCAAGCTCCTTGCAAACGACCTCAAGGGTCACGGCGGCGGCGACAGCGGCATCGTGAACGACTTCCTCGATATGCTCATCAACGAGACCGAAGCCACCGAGCGCACCACAACGCTGGAGCACTCCCTCGAAAGCCACTTCATGGCGCTCGCAGCCGAAGAATCCCGCCTCCGCGGCGGCGAGCTCATCAACATGGATGCGTTCAAAAACGGCAAGTAATTTAACAATCTGAACATAAAAAGTCCTGCACGCATGATAAGCTGTGCAGGATTTTTTACTATATTCAATTTAATATTTCATCACAAATACGCGTCCACAACGGCCTGCGTCTCATCACGCTTTGCTTCCATTTCCGCCACAAGGTGGAACTGGTTGCGTGCGCGGTCTAAGTTGTGCTGCGGGTACTTCGTCTTAAAGTACACATCGCCGTTCAGGTAGTCCGCAAGGAAGCGGATGCCCACCTCAAACGTCATCAGCTTCGCGCCGTCCGGCAGCGTGCGGATTTCCGTCTCGGTCAGCGCCTTGCCGGCTTCGCCGAGAAAGCCTTCCGTGTACGCCTTAAAGAGCGGCACACTGAAGTGTACCTTCGTCAGATCGGTTTCGTCCTCCGCACCGGTGGAAGCGCCCGCGCGGATGGAATCACCGAAGTCAAACGCCGCAAGGCCCGGCATCACCGTGTCAAGATCGATGACGCACACCGCGTCACCCGTCGCATTATCAATCAAAACATTGCTCATTTTCGTGTCGTTGTGCGTCACCTTCAGCGGCAGCTTGCCCTCCTCAAGCAGGTTCATCAAAAGCCCGCAGTCCGTTTCGCGTGCCTTTGCAAATTCCAGCTCGGCCGCAACATTCTTTAAGCGCCCTGCCTTGTTCTCGCGCACCGCCTGCATGAGCTGTTCAAAACGCGCCGGGGTGTCGTGAAAGTGCGGGATGACCTCGTGCAGCGTCTCTGCCGGGTAATCAGAGAGCATGTTCTGAAACGCACCGAACGCCGCGCCGGATTTTTTCAGCATCTCCGGAGATTCCGCAAAGTCATACGCCGTTGTGTTCTCCAAATTGATCGTCGAGCGCCAGTAGTTGCCCTCACTGTCGATATAAAAATCCTTGCCGTCGTTCGTCTTTAAAACCGTCAGCGTGCCGCGCTTCGGGTCTTTGCCGGCCTTTTCGAGCTTCTCCGCCAAAAACTTCGTCACGTGCACCATGTTGTCCATGATCTCATCCGGGTGTGGGAACACATACCCGTTCACGCGCTGCAAAACAAAGTTGCCCTTTTCCGTGCGCGCCAGAAACGTGTCGTTGATGTGCCCGCCGCCGTACGGTTCAATGGAGCTTACACAGTCGCCGTAAAAATACGCCTTTGCGGCCTCGTTATAAAGAATTCCCTTTTTGTCCGCCATGTTTTATCCCCTTAGAGTAAATTTAAAACCGTCAATTATTGATGATGATGCGCAAGATTTCGGAACCGCCCGCCGCGGAAAGATCCATCGCGCCGCTGTACCGCTCCAAAATGCCGCGTACCACTTCCATGCCGAGCACCTGCGGCTTTTTCGGCTCAAACAGCTTATGTACAAGGTCATTCACGGAGCTCTTCGTCGCCGATGTGCGCTTTTTCTGTTTTTTCTGCGCCGAGTACACCGCCTCAAACGTGATGCGGTTTTCCACCGGCAGCGCCGTGATGCGCACGCGTGGCTCCTCTGCGCCGGAGTGCTCCGCACAGTCGATGGCGTGCGTCAGCATGTCGTTCAGAATCGCGCAGAATTCAATGGTTTTCAGCCGCACCGCGCCAAGCTCCACATTGCTTTCCAAAACGATGCCGCAGTGTGCCGCGTAGGCCGCCTTGCCCGCCAGCACTGCATTCACATACGGGTTTTCGCTGTATCGCTGTAAATACGGATCGTGCAGAACAGTTTCCTCTTTGATGATATTCAGTACGCCCTCGCAGCTGCCGTCTTGCGCCTCAGCTGCAATCTCATGCAAAACAAAATCATGGTGCTCCTGCGCGTTCTTTGCGTTTGTCACGTTGCCCACCATCGCGCGGAAATAATCCGCCTCCGCGCCGAGCAGCTGCTCGCGGTGCTCCGCCGTGCAGGCACTCTCCTGGTACTTTGCCGCGTTAAATGCCGCACGCACCGTAAACGCCAAAACAAGGTACAGCGCCGCTGTCAGAATAAGGCGCTGCGTTACGCTGTTCAGCCCGAAAAAAGTCGGCAAAATTCCGTTAGCGCAGAATAAACAGATAACAAGCGCCGCACAAAGCCCCACAGACAGCACCGAAACGCCGCGCTGTGCAAAATAGCGAAACGGGTGTGCCAGCGTCATGAAAGAGAGGAATGTCAGCACAATGTACAGTAAGCTGCCGATGACCGCCGACCATACGCCGTCGCCCGCAAACGGCAGCGCTTTCAAAAGCGTGGTCGTCACGGGAAGCAAAAAGGCGTAATTGCTGATGAGCAGCAAAGATAAGCTCAGCTTCTGCGCTAAATTGTTTGTGTAGAGGAATACCGCCGCAACCAGCAATAAGAGCACATTCATGCCGTTGCCGAATTGTCCCGTCGCGTCGTTAAAGGCAGGGGAGAGCAGCAGATTCAGCAAAATAGAAAGCACAAACACGCCGCCCGAAACAATGGCCTCCGCCAGCAGCCGAAAGCGGCTGTTTAAAACCGTCAATAATAAAAGTGCATTGCACAGAAAAACGACCGGTAAAAGCATTTTAAAACGCCTCACTTTTCCAAGTTTGTGTGCGCGAACCCCTAAATCGCACACAATTTTTTTCAGTATACCATATTTGGTCGCTTCTTTCAACAAATTCCACAAAGAAATGTTCCGCAGCACGAATTTTTCGACACTACGGAACACATTTGTGCATTATACAATTCTATATCTTTTAACATCAGCACATGCGGCAGTTCTGCTTGCCGGTGACAGATTCAATCTCAATGCACCACACACCCGTCGATTTCGGCCCCGTCTCCACGCAGCCGGTTTCCTCTTTCGTCAAACTCGGCACAAAACGGTCGCAAAGCAGGCGCAGCGCACGGCGCTTTTCATCTGAATCGATTATTTCTGTCACTTTGCCGCGCACCACAGTGGAGGTATAGAGCGTCGTCAGCCCCTTTTCGTAGATCGTCGGGTTTTCCACAAACAGCAGGCAAACCTGCGGATTTTCGCGCAGAGAGTTGACCTTCAGCCCCGCTATCGCGCTGTGGAAGAACAGCTTCTCGCCGTCACGCACCACGTTCAGTGCCACCGCATACGGCGTGCCGTCCGTCGCAATAAGGGAAAGTGTGCCGTAAGCGCAGCGGTCAATGACTGCAAGCGCATCCTCGCGGGAAATCGCGCGGTCGGCGCGGCGCATTTTGGTCATGTCTGATTTTTGGGACATATCCATAATAAATAAACAACTCCTTGTCCTTTGTTGGCTTTAGTATAGCATTGCATAGTGCCGAAAACAACCGTTTTCAAAAAACACGCGAATTTTCGACGAGAAATTGCAAAATTTCGCTGTGAAATTGCAAAATTTCGCTGTGAAATTGCCAAATTTCGCATAAGCCCTTGTTTTATTCCGGGTTTTACAGTATATTTAACTGGTATGACTTTCGGAAAGGAGCGCAATGGACTGCACGGCAGTCCATATCTGTATATATGGAAAACACAGAAGCAAAAAGAAACATCAAGCTCATCGCGTTCGATCTGGACGGCACCACGCTGCACGGCTTCGCGGAGCTTTCAGAGCGCAACCGCCGCGCCATGGAAAAGGCGAACGACGCAGACATTCTGGTCGTTCCGGCCACAGGACGCGTGCGCAATTTTATTCCGCCGTGCCTCACCGAGCTGCCGTTTATCCGCTACGCCATCACCTCAAACGGCGGCGCCGTGTGGGATATTCTGGAAAACAAAGTGCTCTGCACCGATCTCATTCCCACCGAGACCGCGCTCGAAGTGCAGAAAATTTTTGACGATTACGAGCTTTATGTGGAATACTACGTGCACGGGCGCGGCGTTACAAAGCGCGGCAACCCGGATAAAGCCCGCACCATTTTCGGCTTCCCGGAAGAAAAATATTACTTCCTCACAAAAGATTATACGTTCACGGACAACCTCTCCGCGTATTTAAAAGAAACGCACGCCGAGCCGGAAAAGATCAATATGATGTTCATCCCGGAAAGCGTCCGCCCGGAAATTTTGGCCCGCCTGCAAAAGTTAGGCGGCATCGAGCTTACATTCTCGAACGTCGATAACATCGAGATCAATAAAAAGGGCTGTGATAAGGGCACCGCACTGTATTCGCTCTGCAAGGTCCTCGGCATCGATCCCAAAAACACCATGGCGGCGGGCGATAACGGCAACGACCTCGGCATGCTGAAAGCCGCAGGCTTCGCCGCCGTCGTCGGCAACGGCATAGAGGAAGCGAAAGCGATTGCCGACGCCGTCGTCGCACCGTGCATCGAAGATGGCTTCGCGGAAGCCGTGGAGCGGTTTGCACTGAGATAAAAAGAAAAATATAAAAGCACCATTTGAAAGGAACCAAACTATGCTGAATGTCAACGGGGTCGCCATCAATTTTGATGGTCAGAACCTCTTTTCAAACGTCAATCTCCAGTTTTTGCCGGGCAACTGCTACGGCATTATCGGCGCAAACGGCGCGGGTAAATCCACCTTCCTGCGTATTTTGTCCGGCGATTTAGAGCCCAGTAAGGGCGAGGTCACATTTGACCCCAAATACAGAATGTCCGTTCTGAAACAGGACCACTTTGCTTACGAAGACCAAACCATTTTTGATACCATCATGCAGGGCAATACAAGGCTGTATGAGATCGCACAGGAAAAAGACGCGCTGTACGCAAAGCCCGATTTTGACGAAGAAGACGGCAACCGCGCCGCCGAGCTTGAAGCCGAGTTCTCCGAGCTCAACGGTTGGGACGCCGAGACCGAAGCTGCAAAGCTCATGCAGGGTCTCGGCCTCGACAGCAACGATATGTATAACACCATGAGCACTCTGAACCAGACCGAAAAGGTTAAAGTGCTCTTGGCCCGCGCACTGTTCGGCCAGCCGGATATGATTCTCCTTGACGAACCGACGAACGGCCTCGACGCCAAAGCCATCACATGGTTAGAGGATTTTCTCATTGAGTACGAGGGCACCGTCATCGTTGTCTCCCATGACCGCCACTTTTTAAATAATGTCTGCACCCATATTGTCGATGTCGATTACGGCAAGATCAAAATGTACGTCGGCAACTACGACTTCTGGTATGAGTCGAGCCAGCTCATGCAGCGCATGATGCGCGACCAGAACCGCAAGGCGGAGGAAAAAATCAAGGAGCTCCAGAACTTCATCCAGCGCTTCTCCGCAAATAAATCGAAGTCCCGTCAGGCGACGTCCAGAAAGAAGCTGCTCGATAAGATCACCGTCGAAGAAATGCCCGCGTCCTCCCGCCGCTACCCGTATGTCGGCTTTACGATGGACAGAGAGCTCGGCAAAGACGTCCTCACCGTCTCGGGCCTTACAAAGACCGTAGACGGCGTAAAGGTGCTTGATAACGTCACGTTCACCGTCGGCCGCACGGATAAAATCGCGTTCACCGCATCAAACGAGTTCGCCGTGCCGACGCTTTTCAAAATCTTAATGGGCGAGCTGGAGCCGGATGCCGGCACATTCAAGTGGGGCGTTTCGACGAGTCAGTCCTATTTCCCGCAGGATAATTCCGCCTATTTCACCGATACGGAAGATTCCATCATCCGCTGGCTCGAGCAATATTCCAAAGACACCACCGAAACGTATCTGCGCGGTTTCCTCGGCAAAATGCTGTTCTCCGGCGAAGACGTCTATAAGCCCGTGCAGGTGCTTTCCGGCGGCGAAAAGGTGCGCTGCATGCTCTCGCGCATGATGATGTTCGGCAGCAACGTCTTGCTGCTCGACCAGCCCACGAACCACCTCGACCTCGAGTCCATCACTGCCGTCAACAACGGCCTCATCGATTTCAAGGGTGTCGTGCTGTTTGCATCGCACGACCACGAGTTCACCCAGACCGTTGCGAACCGCATCATCGAAATTCTGCCCGAGGGCGGCACGTTCGACCGCGTTACCACCTACGACGAGTACCTCGAAATGCGCGGCTAAACCCGCAAAGGACGCGGCTACTTCTCCTAAAGAACGCCCCGAAAAGCTCGAAGAGCTCGTCCACAGCCTTGGGTCCGACGAATAAAACCGTAAAATTTGACAAAAAAGGCAAATAAGACTGGATTTTCCCGCGGTTCCCCGCTATAATGGAAATAATGTCTTTCTCCGCGTAATCTTGCGGAAGAAGAAAACGAAAACGCTCTGAAAGCGTAAAAAAGGGGAATTTGCAAATGGAAATTGCAATTACAGTCTTGCTGCTCATCGTGGGTCTCGTGCTCATCATCAAGGGCGGCGATTTCTTTGTGGATGCTGCATCGTGGATGGCGGAAGCCTCCGGCATTCCGAAGCTTATTGTCGGCGCAACGGTCGTCAGCTTCGCGACCACTTTGCCGGAGCTGCTCGTCTCCATCTTCGCGGCGCTCGACGCACGTGCCGCAGAGGCACTTTCGCCCGGCAGCGGCATCGGCATGGTGGATATGTCCATCGGCAACGCCATCGGCAGCGTCACGGCGAACCTCGGTCTCATCATGGGCATCGCGCTTGTCGCCATTCCTATGGCGATCCGCCGCAAAGATTACATGCTCAAAATGATCCTCATGCTCGTGGCTGCCGCTGTCGCCGTATGTTTCTCACTGTTTGATAACGGCGTCGGCATGGTTGCCAGCATTTTGCTCATCATTATTTTCGTCATTGCCATGTACGACAACATCCACGAGGCCGTCGTCGCCGTCAAGGGCGGGGCAAAGGGTCAGCAGCTCGATGAGCCCGTCACGAAAAAAGCCGTCATCACCAATGTTGTCAAGTTCCTCATCGGCGCGGTCGGCACGGTCACCGGTGCACAGCTCCTTGTCGATAACGGCTCCGCGCTCGCTTCCATGTGCGGCGTTTCGGATCGCGTCATCTCCGTCACCATCATCGCCATCGGCACGTCTCTGCCGGAGCTTGTCACCACGCTCACCGCCATCGCGAAAAAGCAGGGCTCGCTCTCCGCAGGCAACATCATCGGCGCAAATATCATCGATCTGACCTTGATTCTACCCGTATGTGCGCTCATCTACGGCAGCAAGCTCCCCGCGTCGCCCACCGTCGCCATGGTCGATATCCCGGCATGTCTCATCATCGGCATTCTGTCTGTCGTGCCCACGCTCATCACGAAGAAATTCTCGCGCTGGCAGGGCGTTTTAATGCTCGCCGCCTACGCCGTCTATATCGTGCTCAGCGTCATTGTTATGGCATAACTTGTAACTTTTGTAACGAAAGCTCCGTTTTCAAGAAAAACGGGGCTTTTTTATGCACTTTTCAAATCATTTCCTCTTGACTTTTCAGCGCTCTGTATGCTAAAATGTAACAGAAGTGTAACAAATGTTATTGCTTTGTAATTTTTGAATGTCAGGTGAGAAGCGCATGCAGGCGGCAGAAATGCAGATAAAAACCGAAAACAGTGTTGAGGCAGCAAGCGCCATTCTTCGCACACTGCGTCATGCCGTGCCGGTGCTCTTGGCCTTGCTTATCGCTTTGCTCGCCGCCGCACCCGTTTTGGCGGATGAGACCGATGAAGCGATAACGGATACCGAAACCGTCTCTGCCGAACCGACGGAAGACCTCCGGGACGATTACACCGCCGTCGCCGCGCAGCTGGAAGCCGTCGCGCGCGCAGAGGGCAGAGATATGGCAGATAAAATGCTCAGCACTGCCCTGCACAGCCTCACGGGGACTTCGGTCGATACCGATGATGCCGAAAGCGCCGTTTCCGCCGCGGCTGCGCCCGAGGCCGCAGAGCCGAAGGCTGTCGTCGTCAACGCTTCCGTGCAGGCGGGCGCCAAGTGGTCTGCAAAGGGCATTCTGCCGTTTTTGGCCGTTGTGCTGTTGGCATTTTTAGGTCTTTCTCTTGCCGTGCGCCCCATGCGCCGCCGTCGTGTGCATTCGGCCCGTGCTTATCGCCCCATGCGTGACCGCACTCTGAATGACACTGCGTTTCAAAGCCGCGCACATTCCACTTTATAAATCCGATCATAAGGAAAAACATACTTTTCCTCTCTTTTCGGCGCCGCTCGGTTCTCGGGCGGCGCTCTTTTTTTCGCAAACCCGCATAAATCCCGTTTTGACATTCCTGAAAATCCCATTTTTAAAAATGCACACAAATCCATCGTCAAACTTTATTCATATTTTACGCAAAAGCGGTTGACAAATCCTGACTTTTTCCGTAAACTGGACTTATTGCGTTTGCATCTAAAACCAAATAAAATCGGCTGTTCCGGAAAGGTCGCTAAAACGGGCAACACACAAAGCGTTGTGTTGCTTTTATCCTGTTCGGAAAAGTGTTCCTGCCGCGGCCGGATCGCGGGCGAAAGCCTGCGGCCGTGAAAAATCCTTTGCGGAAGCAGTACGCATCATGCAGCCGGGGTGTGTGATTCACTAAGACCGCGCAACTTTCGGGGGACAAGGGTCCCACCAAACCGCAAAGGGGATGCTTTCCATGTTAAAACCAATCATCACGCTCAAAGACATTGCAGTATCGTTTGACGGCGAGCAGGTCTTAAAGAACTTCAACCTCACCATCGGTGACGGCGAGTTCGTAACACTGCTCGGACCCTCCGGCTGCGGCAAAACCACGGTTTTGCGCACCATCGGCGGCTTCGTCACACCGGATAGCGGCGATGTCTTTTTTGGTGACGAGAAGATCAATAACGTGCCGCCGCATAAGCGCGCCGTCAATACGATTTTCCAAAAGTACGCGCTTTTCCCGCACCTGAACGTCTATGAAAACATCGCGTTCGGCATGCGTCTCAAAGGTAAGAAAGAAGACGAAATTCAAAAGACCGTCACCGAAATGCTGCATATGGTCAACTTAAACGGCATGGCGCACCGCGGTGTCGGCCAGCTTTCCGGCGGTCAGCAGCAGCGTGTCGCCATTGCGCGCGCCCTCGCAAACGAGCCGAAGGTACTCCTCCTTGATGAGCCGCTTTCCGCGCTCGATTTAAAGCTGCGCAAGGATATGCAGAACGAACTCAAAAAAATCCAGCAGGCCATCGGCATCACGTTCATTTTCGTCACGCACGACCAGGAGGAAGCGCTCTCCATGAGTGACACGGTCGTCGTCATGGATAAGGGCGAAATTCAGCAGATCGGCTCGCCGATTGACATCTACAACGAACCGAAAAACGCCTTCGTTGCGGACTTCATCGGCGAAAGCAATATCCTCGACGGCACCATGATCGAAGACTACCTCGTCGAGGTCGCCGGTCAGCGCTTCAAGTCGCTCGACAGCGGCTTCGGCAAAATGGCCCCGGTCGACGTCGTCATCCGCCCGGAGGATATCGACATCGTGCCCACCGGCTCTGCCGCCGCACACATCAACGGCGTCGTCACCAGCGTCACGTTTAAGGGCGTACACTATGAGATTATCGTCGATGTTGACGGCTTCAAGTGGATGATCCAGACGACCGACAGCGCCAACGTCGGCGATAAGATCGGCCTTGCGCTCACCCCGGACGACATTCACGTCATGGCGAAGTCCGTTTACTCCGGCACTATGGGCGATTACAGCACGTTCAGTGACGAAATGGAGGAAGCGCTCCAGGAGGAGGGCAGCGAACATGAGGACTAAACTCATCTCTGCCCCGTACACGATCTGGATGACGCTGTTCATCATCGTGCCCATGGGTCTTGTGGCATTCTTTGCCTTTACCGATAAAAGCGGCGCTTTTACGTTAGATAACATCGCGCGCGTCGGCCAGTATTCCAACGTCTTCCTGCGTTCCATCTGGCTCGGCGCACTCGCAACGTTTATTTCGCTTTTGCTCGGCTACCCGCTCGCGTATATCATCGCCAAAGCGGCGCCGAACCGCCAGAGCTTCCTCATTTTGCTCATCATGCTGCCCATGTGGATGAACTTCCTGCTGCGCACCTACGCATGGATGTCCCTACTTGAGGATAACGGCCTCATCAACAATATGCTCGCCGCTGTCGGTCTGCCGCGCATCCACATGATCAACACCGCGGGCGCAGTCGTCCTCGGCATGGTGTATAACTACATCCCGTACATGATCCTGCCCATTTACTCTGTGCTCACCAAAATCGACAACAGTGTCATCGAAGCTGCGCAGGATCTCGGCGCAAACAACCGCAATGTCTTCCTTAAAGTTGTCCTGCCCATGAGCATGCCCGGTGTCATTTCCGGCGTTACCATGGTGTTCGTGCCCGCTGTTTCCACATTTATTATCTCTAAAATGCTCGGCGGCGGCGGAAACCTGCTCATCGGCGACCTCATCGATATGCAGTTCCTCGGCTCGGCGTATAACCCGAACCTCGGCTCTGCCATTTCACTTGTCCTCATGGTCATCATTCTCATCTGCATGGGCATCATGAACCAGTTCGACGACGGTGAAAATGTGGGAGGAGGTATGATTCTGTGAAAACGGCTTCCAAAGTCTACACGGCGCTCATCTTCATCTTTCTTTACGCGCCCATCATCGTGCTCATCATCTTCTCGTTCAACGATACGGATACCGCAAGCCGCACCCAGTTTTCCGGCTTTACACTGCGCTGGTATCAGCGCCTGTTTGAGGACCGCTATATTCTGGAGGCGCTGCTCAATACATTGATCATTGCCGTCGTTTCCGCGTTCGCTTCCACTGTACTCGGCACCATGGCGGCGGTCGGCATCAACCGCATGAAGCGTATGCCGAAAAAGGTCATGATGAACATCACCAATTTTCCCATGGTCAACCCGGAAATCGTCACCGGTGTTTCCATGATGCTTCTGTTCGTCGCGGCAGTCAGCCTGTTCGGCGGCAAAAGCCTCGGCATGGCGTCGCTCATTATCGCGCACATCACGTTCTGCCTGCCGTATGTCATCCTGTCCGTTCTGCCGAAGCTGCGCCAGATGAATCCGAACCTCTTCGAGGCCGCGCAGGATCTCGGCTGCCCGCCGGTACGCGCGTTCTTTAAAGTCGTGCTGCCGGAGATCATGCCCGGCATTGTCACCGGCATGATCATGGCGTTCACGCTCTCCATCGATGATTTCGTCATCAGCTACTTCACAAGCGGCACCACGCAGACGCTGCCCATCTACATTTATTCCATGACGAGAAAGCGTATCTCCCCGGAGATCAACGCTCTTTCCACCGTGCTCTTTGTGTGCATCATGCTCTTGCTCATCATCATCAATGTCCGCCAGGGACGTGAAGAGCGCCGTGCCAAAAAGGCAGAAAGGGAGCGTGCCTGATGAAAAAGAAAATTTTCGCCGTCTTTTTTGCGCTTCTGGTGCTCTGCACCGCAGTCGTGCCCGTCTTTGCCGATGAAGCCGACGACTGGAATTTTTCCGAAGAATACCCCACTGCAGAGCCCACCGGTGTGACCATCAATGTCTACAACTGGGGCGAGTATATTTCAAACGGCACCGAGGGCTCTCTGGATGTCAATGCCGAGTTTACCCGTCGCACCGGCATCGAGGTCAACTACACCACGTTCGACAGCAACGAGTCGCTGTACTCCAAACTCGCAGGCGGCGGCGCAAGCTACGATGTCATTGTTCCGTCCGATTACATGATCTCAAAGCTCATGAACGAGAACATGCTCGCGGAGCTGGATTTTAGCAATATCCCGAATTTCGAGTACATCGACGAGCAGTTCCGAAACCCCGATTACGACCCCGAAAACAAATTCTCCGTGCCGTACACATGGGGCACCGTTGGCCTGTTCTATAATACCGATTATGTCACCGAGCCCGTCACCAGCTGGTCTATTTTGTGGGACGAGCAGTACAGCGGCAAGATTTTGATGTTCGATAACCCGCGCGACGCGTTCGCCATCGCACAGGAGCGCCTCGGCTTCTCCCTCAATTCCACCGACGAAAGCGAGTGGGAGCAGGCGGCTATGCTTTTAAAGGAGCAGAAGCCCCTCGTACAGGCGTACGTCATGGATCAGATTTTTGACAAAATGGAAAGCGGCGAAGCGTGGCTTGCACCGTACTATTCCGGCGATGCCGGCACGCTTGTTGAAAACAACGAAAACATCAAGTTTATTGTCCCGGAAGAGGGCACGAACTACTTTGTCGATGCCATGTGTATTCCGGCAACGGCTGAGCACAAAAAAGAAGCCGAACTGTACATCAACTTCATGTGTGACCCCGAAATTGCCGGTGCGAACATGGATTTCGTCGGCTACGCCACCCCGGAGACCGCCGCGAAAGACTATCTTGATCCCGACGCCGTCGCAAATCCCATCTACTACCCGGATCAGGATGTGCTCGACCGCACCGAGGTTTTCGTTAATCTCCCGAGCGAGACGAGCAATCTGCTCGATACGCTCTGGGCAGAGGTCAAAATGGGCGGCCCCGGCCAATCCGCGGTTCTCATCGCCATCATCTTAGTCTTCCTCGCAGTCTACATCGCCATCATCATCTGGAAAAAACAAAAGCGCAAGCGCGAGATGATGTAACAAGTGCGTAAATAGAAGTATATTGAAAGCTCTTCGAAAATCACTTTCGGGGAGCTTTTTCTCTGTCTGGGCGTTTTATCAAAAGGCTTCGTCTTTTTAAGAAACCCATGCAACTGGGTTTCCTACGGTTCAAACGTCCCACGGACGTTTGAACCTACCTTCTTAGTTTTGGTGTAGGCAAAAGGTGTTTTGTCGGCTGTGGACGACGACTTAGGGCGCTGCCCTAAGAACCTGCAAGCTTTTGAAAAAGCTTGCGCAAAACTTTTTGCGTTCTTAGCGTCTTGCAATTTCCTCTGCACCTCGGTATAATGTGGTTAGATTCAAAACAGAAAGCAAGGATGAAAAAACCATGAAAATTCAGAATGTTTCGGATGCCGCTTTTAAAAAGTACGGCAAAGTCATCACGGGGCTCGATTGCTCCGACATTATCGCCGCCATGGCGGAAACGCCCTGCCCGGAAAACGTCGTCTATGTGCCCGGTGCAGAGTCTCTCGAAAGCTGCGCGTCTGCCAAAGACATCGCCTACACGCTCTACGGCGGCATGCCCGTGCAGATCGGCTACTGCAACGGCAATAACCATAAGTTAAACGGTCTCGAATATCACCGCGATAGTGAAGTAAACATCGCCGTCACCGACCTCATCCTGCTCATCGGCTCCGAGCAGGACATCGAAAACGGCAAGTACGATACGTCTAAGGTCGAAGCGTTCCTCGTGCCCGCCGGCACCGTTATCGAGGTTTACGCCACCACGCTGCACTATGCGCCGTGCAATGCAAACGACGGCGGCTTCAAGTGCGTCGTCGCGCTGCCGAAGGGTACGAACACCGACATCGAAAAGCGCGCGCCGAAGACCGAGGAAGACAAAATGCTTTTCGCCCGCAACAAGTGGCTGCTCATGCACCCGGAAGCGGCAGAAGAGGGTCAGTACGTCGGCCTTGTCGGCGAAAACATCTGCGTTTGATTTGCGTAGAACGCCGTAAAACCGAACAACCGGGGCATACCGCACGGCACGGTGCAGTATGCCCCTTTTCGCTCAAAATCGATCCATAATAAGGGGGAGACCCATGACATTTTATGATCTGCTCTGGTATTTTACCATTTATTCGTTTTTAGGCTGGTGCTCGGAGGTCATTTTTGCCACCGTCACCACCGGCAAGTTCGTCAACCGCGGCTTCTTAAACGGCCCCGTGTGCCCCATCTACGGCTTTGGCATGTCGCTCGTGTTGCTCGTTTTGCTGCCGTTTTCGGATAACATCCCCTTGCTGTTTATCGGCGGCGCGCTGCTCACCAGCGCCATCGAGCTTGTCGGCGGTTGGGCGCTCAAAAAATTCTTCCACACCACGTGGTGGGATTATTCCGACCAGCCCTTCAACCTCGGCGGCTATATTTGCTTAAAATTCAGCATCCTCTGGGGTCTGTGTGTCGTCGTCGTCATTCGCATTGTTCATACGGCTATCGCGTCGCTCGTGCACTGGATTCCCTTCACGCTCGGCGCAATTCTGGTCGGTATTTTCATCGCGCTGTTTATCACGGATACCATCGTCACCGTGCTTACCATCCGCAAGCTCAACGAAAAGCTCACCGTCATCAACGATATGTCCGCGCGGTTGCGCAAAGAGAGCGATGCCATCTCGAACGGCCTCGGTCGCCTGACGCTCCTTGCAGACGAGAAGATCACCGAGCAGAAGCAGGAGTTCGACGAAAAAACCCGCCCTGTCCTCGAAGAGAAGCTTCAGGCACAGCGCGCTCAGCTTTCGGAGAAGTACGAAGAATACCGTGCGTCGCTGGAAGACCGCCGTGTGAAAGCACAGAAGTCTGCCGAAGACCTCCGTGCCCAGTGGAACAGCGTTACCTCCAAGCTCCAGCGTCACACCCAGCGCCGTTTGCTGCGCGCCTTCCCGACCATGAAAAACGACCGCGCAGACGAAGCACTGCGCCGCTTGCGTGCGTGGATGGATGAAAAGAAGGAAAACTGATGCGTCGCTATGTGGAAAACGTTCCGCCCTCGCTCACGCAAAAGGAGCTGCATGACCATGCTTACGCGCTTTTATACCGCGTCTTAAAGGACGAGTGGGGCATTGCATCGCCCGTTGTGGAAAAAACTCCGCTCGGCAAGCCGTATTTAAAAGGGGAGAACATGCCCCATATCAGCCTGAGCCACACGAAGGGCATCGTCTGCTGCGCCGTGTCGCGGAAAAATGTCGGCATCGATGCCGAATATCCCCGCCGCGTGCGGGGGAGTGCCGCAGAGCGCGTCTGTACGCCCGCAGAGCTTCGGGACATACAATGCAGCCCCAATCCCGCCGCGCGCTTTTTGACGTACTGGACGCTCAAAGAGAGCATCTCCAAGTGCCGCGGCACCGGTCTTTCGGAATCGTTCCAAAACTACGAGATCACCTTTCAAAACGGCATGCCGCATCTTAACGGCTACACGCTCTTTTTCGAGCAGTACGGCGTACATTTTCTCGCCGCCGCCGAGGAAGCATAAAGCATAGCCGCCCCGCATACCTATGACCGAAAAGAAAGTCTTACCCGGTTTTCTGCGGTGAAAGGTGGCAGCAATATGATTGTATCGCTCGGCGCGAACAAAAAACGAATTTTGGCGGTGCTTGTGCTCATCGCCATAGCCGTCAGCGCGTTTTTTCTCATCCCGCGCGGCGAAAAGCGGCAGACATTCCCCGGTATGACGGGGGATGAGCGCCTCGCGTTTTTAACGTCCTTCGGCTGGGAGGCAGAAGCGGAGCCGCAGGATGTGCGCGAGGTTGTCATTCCCGCAAAATTCAACGATGTCTATGCGGCGTATAATACGATGCAGCAGGCGCAGGGTTTCGACCTTTTGCCCTATGCCGGCGAAAAGTGCACGCAGTACCGCTACCGCATCACAAACTACCCGAATACGCCCGATGGCGTATTCGCAACGCTCCTCGTCTTTGAGGGCAATATCATCGGCGGCGATGTCGCGTCCGGCGCAGAGGATGGCTTCATGCACGGCTTTGCGGCAGACAGCGCCCGCTATGAAATGCCGAAGTCGGTCATCAAAGAGAGCGCGTCGCCCGCGCCGGACACCGGCGAATCCACACAAAATCCAACGGAAAGTGAAACAACATGAGACTCGATAAATTCCTTTCAAACGAAAATATCGGCAGCCGCAAGGCGGTCGGCACGCTGGTGCGCAGCGGTGCCGTCGCCGTCAACGGACAAGCCGTGCGCAAAAGCGATATCCAGATCGACCCCGAAAAGGACGAGATCACCGTCAACGGAAAGCCCGTGCGGTACAGCGCGTTTGTGTACATCATGCTCTATAAGCCCTCGGGCGTGCTCACCGCCACGCGTGACAGCCGCGCAGAGACCGTCTTAGACCTCCTGCCGCCGGAGCTTAAGCGCCGTGATCTGTTCCCTGCAGGCCGTCTCGATAAGGACACCACCGGCCTTCTCGTTTTAACGAACGACGGCGAGTACGCCCACCGCATGTTGGCGCCGAAAAGCCACGTCTGGAAGCGTTACCGCGCCACGCTCGACCTGCCCGCCGAAGAAAGCGACATCGCGCGCTTTGCCGCCGGCATTAAAAGCGGCGAAAACGAGTTCGCCCCTGCCGTGCTCGAAATCAGTAAGGACGATCCTCACATCGCGTGGACGGAAATTCGGGAGGGGAAGTTCCATCAGGTCAAGCGTATGTTTTCAGCGTGCGGCAAGACCGTCACGGCCCTTCACCGCGAATCCATCGGCGCTTTAACGCTCGATCCCACACTTACGCCCGGCGAAGCGAAAATTCTCGATCCGAGCGCCGCTGCGTTGGTTTTTGAAAAACCTGCACAAATAATCTGAACAAAAAGCATCAAGAATTTTTGCCGTTTATTTATTTTAACTAAACTCAAAGGAAAAAGTTTGGGCAAATAAGGACTGTTCAGGGACCCGATTTTCTGCTATACTTAGTGCATTGAAAAGAGACGTTGTTCGTCACATATGGCTGCCAGGCTCTGACGCATAACAACCTATCATCAGGAGGAAAAATCTTATGGCAAGTGTAACACTTAAAAATGTCTATAAAATCTATTCCGGCGGCGTTACCGCTGTTACAGATTTCTGCTTGGACATCGAAGACAAGGAGTTCATCATTCTCGTTGGTCCTTCCGGCTGCGGTAAGTCCACCACGCTTAGAATGATCGCAGGTCTCGAAGAGATCAGCAAGGGTGAGCTTTACATCGGCGACCAGCTCGCAAACGATGTTGCTCCTAAGGACAGAGATATCGCAATGGTGTTCCAGAACTACGCTCTGTACCCGCACATGACCGTTTATGACAACATGGCATTCGGTCTGAAACTCAGAAAGACCCCGAAGGATGAGATCAAGCGCCGCGTTGAAGAGGCTGCTCGTATCCTCGACATCTCCCACCTGCTCGACAGAAAGCCGAAGGCTCTTTCCGGTGGTCAGAGACAGCGTGTTGCTCTCGGCCGTGCTATCGTCCGTGACCCGAAGGTCTTCCTGCTCGACGAGCCGCTTTCCAACTTGGACGCTAAGCTCCGTGCACAGATGAGAACCGAAATCGCTAAGCTTCATAAGAGACTCGGCACCACCTTTATTTACGTTACACATGACCAGACCGAGGCTATGACCATGGGTGATAGAATCGTTGTTATGAAGGACGGCTTCATCCAGCAGGTCGATACCCCGCAGAACCTGTATGATCTGCCGGTCAACGAATTCGTTGCAGGCTTCATGGGCTCCCCGCAGATGAACTTTATCGATGCTACCCTTGTTAAGGAAGGCGCAGATTACTACGTCACCTTCGGCGCAGCTAAGATTAAGGTTCCGGCTAACAAGGCTAACGATGAAATCGCTAACTATGTTGGCAAAGAGATCGTCTTCGGCATCCGTCCGGAAGACGTACACGACGAGCCGGAGTTCATCGAGAAGCATCCGGAGGCCAGAGCTACGGCTGACGTTGAAGTTACCGAGCTGATGGGCGCAGAGACCTATCTGTACCTCAACTGCGAAGGCAACGCTCTTACCGCTCGTGTTGAGCCGACTTCCACCGCTAAGACCGGTGATAAGATCACGATCGCTCTCGACATGAACAAGATGCACCTCTTCGACAAGGAAACCGAGAAGACCATCCTCAACTAATCGGTTTTATAAACAGCATACAAACGGCGTTCCCAATCGGGAGCGCCGTTTTTGCGTATCACACGTGCCGGTATTCTTCCTCACAAGCTTTCGGCACAGGTCGCGCAGCTTCACACCGAATCTGTCTGCGCTGCGTCTGGCATTTCACTATCTTTAAAAAGCATTTGCATCGTGCGAAAACTGTGGTATACTGAAATCAGAACATTCAGAACATAAGGGAGTGCTTTTACATGTTTGTAACAGAAGATATTCGCTATATCGGCGTAAACGACCATGACGTAGACCTTTTTGAGGGACAGTACACCGTAGAAAACGGCATGTCCTATAATTCCTATGTCATCCTCGATGAAAAAGTTGCCGTCATGGATACGGTAGACGCCCACTTCGGCGTGGAATGGCTGCAAAACCTCGAAACGGAGCTTAACGGCCGTCGCCCGGATTACCTCGTTGTGCAGCACATGGAGCCGGACCATTCCGCCAATATCGCCGTCTTTATGGAGACATACCCGGAGGCGCAGATCGTCTCCTCTGCCAAGGCGTTCGTCATGATGCAGCAGTTTTTCGGCACGGATTTCCCGGAGCGCAAGGTTGTTGTCGGCGAGGGCAGTACGCTCAAGCTCGGTCGTCATACTTTGACGTTTGTCACCGCGCCCATGGTGCACTGGCCGGAGGTTATCGTCACATACGACAGTACAGATAAAGTCCTCTTTTCCGCAGACGGCTTCGGCAAGTTCGGTGCGCTTGACGTGGAGGAAGATTGGGCAGACGAAGCCCGCCGTTACTACATCGGCATCGTCGGCAAGTACGGCGCACAGGTGCAGGCGCTCCTTAAAAAAGCCGCCGCGCTCGACATCGCCATCATTTGCCCGCTGCACGGCCCGGTTTTAAACGAAAACCTCGGCTATTATCTTGATAAATACAACACATGGTCGTCCTACGCGGTCGAGGACGAGGGCGTTGTCATCGCCTACACCTCCGTCTACGGCCATACGAAAGAAGCTGTGGAGGAGCTTGCCGAAAAGCTGAATCAGCGCGGCTGCCCGAACGTCGTTGTCGCAGACCTTGCCCGTTGCGATATGGCGGAGGTCGTTGCCGGTGCGTTCCGTTACAGCAAGCTCGTGCTCGCCACAACGACCTATAATGCGACGATTTTCCCGCATATGCAGAGCTTTATCGACCATCTCACCGCTCGCAATTATCAGGGCCGCACCGTCGGCATGATTGAAAACGGCGCGTGGGCGCCTATGGCGGCAAAGGTCATGAAAAAGATGCTGGAAACGAGCAAGAACCTCACCTACACGGATACCACCGTCACCGTAAAGTGCGCCTTGAACGATGCCTCCCGCGCCCAGATTGACGCCCTCGCAGATGAACTGTGCAAGTAAACTGAAATTGAAGCTTTAAGCAACATCCCGGTCGTAAAATTTCGGCCGGGATGTTTGTACAAAAAGATGTCCTGTGATGTCCTCTCATGTCCTTGCTTTTTGCGAAAAAATGTGTTATACTGGCTAAAAGAAACAATAGTTCGATTAAAACGGTGTGCGTGAGCGTGCACAAAACCGCGTTTTGCGTGCAGTGAACGAACAGGCCTCCGTTTTTTAAGGGGGATACTATGCCCAAAAATCCGATTGTATTCACGCTCGATGGCCGTCGCTGCACCTGCCTTTTGCCGGAGGGAAAGCCCAAGCGGCTCTATGTACTGTGCGGGTGGGAGATGGAAAAGCTGATGATGCTACTCGCCGAAGATGCGCCGGAGGTATTATTTTTTTCTACGGAAATCGACGGCGGCCGGGATTTCACCCCGTGGGAAGCGGAGCCCATTTGGCCCGGTGAGCCGTTTTCGGGCGGCGGGGAAGACTACTTAAAATTCCTGACAGACACGGCGCTGCCGTATTTAGAGGAGCGTTTCGGCGCGCCGACGGAACCCGAAAACTGTGCGCTGCTGGGGTACTCGCTCGGCGGATTATTTGCGCTTTGGGCGCTGACGAAAACGGAAAAATTCGGTGCAGGTGCAAGCCTTTCCGGCTCTTTGTGGTACCCGCAGTTTTTGAAATATTTGGAGAATTGTCCGCCTAAAAAGGACACCGCAATATACTTATCCCTCGGAGACCGCGAACCGCTCGGCGGCCCGCCCGTCGTGCGGACGGTGGGCGACTGTACGGAAATGGCGAAGGAGATTTTAAGCAATCACGGCTGCAAGGTATTCTTCGAGTGGAATCAAGGCGGGCACGGCAAGGGCGTCACCAAACGCTGGCAGCGCGCCGTGCACAGACTTTTGACCATGATGGCAAAAACGGTGGAAAAGTAAGACAGAATGCGGGTTTAATCGTTAATGATGGTGGAAAACGGAGAGGTGCGAAGCGCAATGCAAGAGCAGATCGAGCGGGAGATTTCGAAAAATCTGACCGGCGAAATGCGGGAAACGGCACTGAAATTTACTGCGTTTTTGAAGTCGCACGGGCTGATGTTTCACCGCGACCGCTCGGGCGACTGGGCGGAAAAGATCTATTATTGGGCGAGATCGGACAAAAATTGCGTATGTTTTATCGCAGTGAAAGATCCCGACGAGCCTGAAAATGCGTGGACAGTGTGGTCAGACGACAGCGCGGCGTATGAAGCGCCGTTAGGTGACGCGGAAACGTCGGAGATCGGCCTGAAATACGTGAATCGCTGCGAAAAATGCGGCGCATGCGGTGGCGGACGGGTGAAAACCGTGTTCGGCAAACGCATTTCCGGTGTGTGCATGTGTACGTTTCGCGTGGATAACGCCGATTTAAATGGTCTGCCGTTCCTGAAAACCATGGTCGAATTGCGGCTGAACGAGATTTTGCAGCCGTGAGCAGTGAAATCGGGCTGAAAATGGAGGGGTGTAGGCTAATGCGGGCGTTTTCGCGTGTTTTGAGCTTTATACATGAAGACGGTGTGTTTTTCTGCGGTTTTGAACGACGTGTGGAGCGAATTTTTGGGTGAAAGAAATGGTAAATACAGAGAAAATTGTGGGCTATTTGAAGAAGACGTATCAGCCGGATGCGGTTATTGTTTACGGCTCGTTTGCAGACGGAAGTGCGAATTTGAATAGCGATTTTGACGCGCTTATCATCGCGGGGAAAGAAAAAGCACACGATTCGTCCATTGTGGACGGCGTGGTGCTGGACGTGTTCGTATATCCGGCGGAAACGTTTTCAGCGGACTATGACCCGGAGGAGTTTGTGCAGGTTTGGGACGGGAAAATCGTACTGGATGAGCATGGAGTCGCCGGGCAGTTAAAGGCAAAAGTCCTTGCTTACATCGAGCATCTTCCGAAGAAAACGGTGACGGGGGTCGCGCAGGAAGTGGAATGGCCCAAAAAGACGCTGCGGCTTATGGAAAAAAGCGATGCAGAGGCGTTCGGGTTATATGCAAAAGCCCTGCGGGAATTTGACAGGGAGAGCTTATCTGCATGGATCGATTACTTAAAAAGCATGGTGAATATACGGCCGGACGGGACGTTGAAGCGGTGAAAACCGTGGAGCTGCGCGTGAAAACGGGGCACTTTCGGAGAAGCTGTTTTTGCGGAAGGCGGATTAAATGTAATTTGCGCAGGTTTGCGTGATAAAAAGTCAGGGCTTATGCAGGTTTTGCAGACGGAAGGAGACGCGAAATGGAACAGCAGAGCTTATTTGGAAACCGGGCGGGGCAGGACATGCCGCTTGCGACGCGGATGCGGCCGCGGACGCTGGAGGAATTTGCGGGGCAGCGCCATTTGCTCGGCAAGGGCAAGGTGCTGCGGCAGCTGATTGAAGAAGACCGCGTGTCTTCCATGATTTTCTGGGGGCCGCCGGGCGTGGGTAAAACGACGCTGGCGCAGATCATTGCGGCGCGGACGAAGGCGAATTTCATCAATTTCAGCGCCGTGACGAGCGGCATCAAGGAAATTCGCGGCGTGATGAGCGAGGCGGAGCAGAACCATCGTATGGGTGAGCGCACACTGCTGTTTATCGACGAAATCCACCGCTTTAATAAGGCGCAGCAGGACGCGTTTTTGCCGTTTGTGGAAAAGGGCAGCATCGTGCTCATCGGTGCGACGACAGAGAACCCCTCGTTTGAGGTGAACGCCGCACTTTTGTCGCGCTGCAAGGTGTTCGTTTTGCAGGCACTTTCCGAGGATGAGCTTGTGGAACTGATGAAGCGCGCAATCAAAGACCCGCGCGGCTTCGGTAACCAGACGGTGGAAATCACCGATGAGATGTTGAAAATGCTTGCAGCGTTTGCAAACGGTGACGCGCGAACGGCGCTGGGAACGCTGGAAATGGTCGTTTTGAACGGGCACCGCGAGGGCGACAAGACGACCGTGACGATGGAGACGCTGGAGCAGTGCATCAGCCGCAAGTCGCTTTTGTACGACAAAACCGGCGAGGAGCACTACAACATCATCTCGGCGCTGCACAAATCGATGCGCAACAGCGACCCGGACGCGGCGGTCTACTGGCTTTCGCGTATGCTGGAGGCGGGCGAAGACCCGCTGTATGTGGCGCGGCGGCTCATTCGGTTCGCGAGCGAGGACGTGGGCATGGCGGACAGCCGCGCACTGGAGATTGCCGTGGCGGCGTATCAGGCGAGCCATTTTATCGGTATGCCGGAGTGCTCGGTGAATTTGACGCACGCCGTGGTGTATTTGTCGATGGCGCCGAAATCAAACGCGCTGTATGTGGCGTATGAGAGCGCGAAAAGGGACGCACAGAAAATGCTCTCCGAGCCGGTGCCGCTCGTCATCCGCAACGCGCCAACAAAGCTTATGAAGGAGCTGCATTACGGCGAGGGGTACGAATATGCGCACGATACGGCGGAAAAGCTGACCGCGATGCAGTGCTTGCCGGATTCGCTTGCCGGGAAGAAGTATTACAGACCGACGGAACAGGGCAGCGAAGCAAGGGTGAAGGAGCGACTGCGGCAGATTGAAGCATGGAAGGCGGAGCGGAGGAAGAAGTGAGGTTGCGTTGAGCAAAACTTTTGACAACGATTGACGAGAGAGCGTGAAAATTCGGGGGCATTTTATGTTGGCGGTTAAGTTTTACGAAGATGTGAAAGACGAGCTGCTGCGTTTTGCGGTTGTTATTGCGAAGCATGACGGAAAATGGGTGTTTTGTAAGCACAAGGAGCGCGAGACGCTGGAGTTTCCGGGCGGGCACAGAGAGACGGGGGAGTTGATCTTGGAGACGGCGAAGCGCGAGCTTATGGAAGAAACGGGTGCGGTGAAATTTGAGATTCGTCCGATCTGCGTGTACTCCGTGACGGGCAAAACGCGCGTGAACGAGACGGGTGAAGAAGCGTTCGGCGGGCTGTTTTATGCGGGAATCGCATCGTTTGGGGAGATACACAGCGAGATGGAGAAAATTGTATTATGCGACGCTCTGCCGGAAAACCAGACGTACCCGGAAATTCAGCCGGCGCTTTTGAAAGAGGCGGAAAGACGGGGGTTCGGCGTATAAACGGACATAAAGAAAGCACGCAGAGCATGAAAATCTGCGTGCTTTTTGTGTGTATTGTATTGACTTGAAGCGCCGGGGCGTCTTCAGTTTTTCGGTTTGTTTTTTTCAAAGAGGATGGAGAGCCCTTTGAGGAGCAGGTCGTCATCTAAGATGATCTTGTTGCGGCAAAGGGGCGCAATGACGGAGGAAAGTCCGCCGGTTGCGACGACCGTGCAGGGAGTGTTTAATTCCGCGTTGATGCGGTCGATGAGGCCGTCCAGTGCGCCGGCGTTGCCGTAGAGCAGGCCGCTTTTGAGGCAATCTACGGAATTTGTGCCGATGGTGTGCTTCGGCAGCTCGAACGCGACCTTCGGCAGCTGCGCGGTGCGGCTTGCGAGGGCATCGTGCGAGACGGCCACACCCGGCAGAATCATGCCGCCGCGGTATCCGCCCTCCGCATCCAGAACGGAGACGGTGGTGGCGGTACCCATATCGATGATGATCTGCGGGAGGGGATAGTGGTGGATGCCCGCGACGGCGTCCACGACGAGGTCGCTGCCGAGCTGGGCGGGATTATCGATGTGGATGCGCAGGCCGGTTTTGATGCCGGGGCCGACGACGAGCGGCGTGAGATGCAGGTATTTGTGCACCGCGTCGCGCATGGTGAGCGTGACGGCCGGGACGACGGACGAGAGAATCGCGCCGTCAACCGCGGTGATGTCTGCGCGGTTCATATCAAACGCCATTTTGAGCATGGCGGCATATTCGAGCACCGTTGCGGTGGGGTTTGTGGAAACGCGTTCGCGGAAAATGACCTGTCCATCGGCACAGCAGCCGATGACAATGTTGGTGTTGCCGATATCGATGGCTAAGATCATGGGAGGACCTCCTTTTAATCTGCTTTTTTAGCGGGTGTTTGAATAAACCCGGCTTTTAAGAGGACGCTGCCGACGGCGCCGGTGATGACGGTGGACGAGAGCATCTCGAACACGGCATTGACGCCGACGAACGCGCAGACGAACAGCAGAATGTTTTGGCCGTTGATCAAGCCCTGCATGTACTCGGTCTGCCCGAAAAGCAGGATGAGTGCGGTCATGAAGAAAAGCGTATTTAAGAACGCAGCGGCGAAGCCCGTGACGAAGCACGCGGCGACGCGGTTCAGCTTACTGACGCTGCGGAAGATGTAGCCGAGCAAAAAGCCGTCCAGCATACGCGGGACAAAGCACAGCAAAATGGAGAAAAACGGGTTGATGCTAAAAAGCGTGGATCCGAGCATGCTCACACCGCCGACGCCAATCGCCTGCAGAAAGCTTGTGAGGCCGAAGACGGATCCTGCGATGAGACCACCTACAGGTCCGAGGGCCAGTGCGGACACGGCGACCGGGATAACGTTGAACGTGATGGCGAGCGGCCCGATGTTCAGATAGCCGAGCGGCGTAAAGGACATCAGCAGCAAAAGCGCCGTCATCAGGCCGAGCAGAGTGAGCTGCTTTGCGTTAAATTTCTTGTTCATATTCAATTTTCCTTTCTTGTTATTATTCTCCGTAGGAGATACAATACAATACGAAAAAAGTATAGCACAGATTTTGAAAAATCGCAATGTTTTCTATTGACTTTGACGCGGCGTAAAGTGATAAACTGGGCTTAGCCCGAGAGGAGGACGAAAGATGAAAAGTGAGACCAATCTCGCCACCTCAAGCAGGGACGAGAAATTCTGTATTGCGATACTGAAAAGCTGTGCTATAATGAAATTAAGAAATTCAGTTGTATTGAAAAGCTTGATTTTGGAGGTGCACAGTGGAAAATAAGGATATTTTAAACGCTTTGCAGAATTATGAAATGACATTCGGAACGGCAGAAAACATATTTAACGGCGGACTTTTGGAGGACGCAGAGCGCGATTTTGTGATGCGGGACAGCAACGCATTTTTGTTCGGGCTTATCGCAGATCAATCGGTGAAAGCGGAGACCGCATGGTCACTGCCGTATAAATTGGCGCAGCGGTTAGGGCATTTTTCCATGCAGAAGATTGTCAAAGAAAGCTCGTCGGAAGAAATAGGCACACTGCTACGCACAAAGCCGGCATTGCATCGCTATCCTGGCAATATGGGGCGGTATTTGTGGTCGGCAGCCGAAAGACTTACATCGGAATACGACGGCTGCGCCGAGAATATCTGGGGCAATGTGACTGCCATGGAGATCGTAGAGCGGTTGGAGGCGTTCTCGGGAATCAGCCACAAAAAGGCTTCACTTGCTTGTTTGCTGCTTTGGCGCGATTTGGGTGTCGAAATATCAGATAAAGAAAATATAGATATTGCGTATGATATGCATATTCGGCGTATTTTTCTGCGCGCCGGGTTCTGCGGAAAAGATACATTGAAAGACGTAACGGAAGCGGCGCGGCGGCTGAACCCTAAGTTTCCGGGTTATTTAACTTCGCCGTTCTGGGCCTTAGGCCGAAATATCTGCCGGCCGACGGAGCCATTGTGCGGACAATGTCCGATACGACCCTTTTGCGCACGGCGTTTGGATAAAACTGAAAATCTCCGTGCTTGAATTTTGCACAGTCAGGAAAGCGGGAGATTCAGCAAATCGATTTGCTGATTCCGGTGAAAGAGAAGACATAAAAGAGAACATAAAGAAACTACGGTGCTTGCGGGTACCGTAGTTTTTCTTATATACAGGGTTTACAGCGTTTTAATGCAGCGCTTTTTTGGGACAGACCTTGGTGCATGCATAGCACAGGATGCACTCCGTGGCGTTTTTGCGCTTTCGGCTTTCTTTGTTGACCTCGACGTTCATCGGGCAGACCTTCAGGCATTTGCCGCATTGGACACATTTGCTTTCATCGCAATGTACGCGCAGGAGCGAAAAATAGCTCATCGGCTTTAAGAAGACCGTGATCGGGCAAAGATATTTGCAGAACGCGCGGTTATCCTTAAAAATAAACGCGAGCGCGATGCCGCCGGCATAGTAAAGAATGTTGCCGATGAGGAACAGCCAGAACATGATGCGCTCGAGGTTCGAGAACTTCATCAGGAACAGGGCGGAGACGAGCGCGAACGAGAGCGCGAACATCACATAGCGCAGCGTGCCCAGCTTTTCTTTGCGGGGCTTTTGCGGCACTTTGAACGGGAGCAAGTCTAAGACCATGGCTGTCCAGCAGGCATAACCGCACCAGCCGCGGCCGAAAAGCAGCGGGCCGAAAATTTTTGCGACGGCGTAGTGAATCGTCGCCGCCTCGAACACGCCGGAAAACAGATAGTACCAAAAGCCCTCAATCTGCATGTTCTCCTGCGACATCAGCCCCAGATACACGAGCATGTAAAGACCGACTGCAAGCTGCACAAACTGCCGCGCATAGCGTTTTCCTGCGGTGAAAAGCGCTAAGCCGACCGAAAGGCAAGAACCTATGTAGCTGAAATTGAATAAATAAAACAGGTTGCTTTTTGTGAGCCACAGCGTAACCGCTACGCCTTCAAAAAGCAGAAACATCAAAACCGATGCCCGATACTTTTTCAAGATGAGCCTCCTTGTAACTGCGCTTTGCACATGTTGTGCGTTTGAAAATTTAATTTTACGCTTTCATTCTACCATATCCCGTATAAAACACAAGGGAAATCTATCGCATAACGGAAAAGGTATTTTATGAAAGAAGCGGGGCTTTGTGCGGGGTAGGGCGGGAATGGGGGAAATGAGCAAAGATGGGGCGGAAAAACGGCTTATTCTGTACACTTTTCCGCCTTAAAAAACATTGACATTTGGTACCAAAATCGCTATAATAAAGAACATTAGTGTACGCATTTACCCGTTTTTCGGAATTACAAATAAAGGTGGTTTATTTACTATGGCAGAAAAGGCATATTATGTTACAGAGGAAGGCCTTGCGGCATTGCAGGCTGAGCTGGAGGATTTGAAGGTCAATCGCAGAAAAGAAGTTGCGGAAAAAATTAAAGAAGCGCTTTCTTTCGGCGACCTTTCCGAGAACAGCGAATATGACGAAGCAAAGAACGACCAGGCTATCCTTGAGGCGCGCATCGCCGACCTTGAAGTGATGGTGAGCAACGCACGCGTCATTGAGAAGGAAAACCTTGCGGCGGATACCGTGCATATCGGTTCTTCCGTATTTGTAAAAACGAAGCGCGCGGACGGCAGTGAAGCCGAGCGCAGCTTCAGCATTGTGGGCTCTAACGAAGCAAACCCGCGCCAGGGCAAAATCTCCGATGAATCCGCCGTGGGCAAAGCACTTGTCGGCGCGAAGGTCGGACAGACCGTTGAAGTGGAGACACCCGCAGGTATCGTGGAGTACACGATCATCTCCGTATCTTAATTGAGAATCAGGCGGTGCGGATAGAAAATCCGCCCGCTTTTTTTGTGACCGCCGTGCGGCGGGGAAAGGAAGGCAGAAAATGGCAGAAAAGAAGACCCCGGAAACGGAAGCGGAACTGACCGAAGTGCTGCGCGTGCGCAGAGAGAAGCTCGCTCAGCTTGTAGAAGACGGCAAAGACCCGTTCCAGATCACGAAATTTGATGTGACGCACCACAGCGCGGAAATTAAAGACGATTTCGACGCGCTTGAGGGCAAAGAAGTTGTGGTGGCCGGCCGTATGATGAGCAAGCGCGTCATGGGCAAGGCATCGTTCTGCAATGTGCAGGACTTAAAGGGCGGCATCCAGTGCTATGTGGCGCGTGACGCCGTGGGCGAAGACAGCTACAAGGATTTTAAGAAATTTGACATCGGCGACATCATCGGCGTGCGCGGCGAGGTGTTCAAGACAAAAACCGGCGAGATTTCCATTCACGCTTCGGCTGTGACGCTGCTCTCGAAGAGCCTGCAGGTGCTGCCGGAGAAGTTCCACGGCCTGACGAACACCGATATGCGCTACCGCCAGAGATACGTCGATCTCATCGTGAACCCGGAAGTGAAGGACACGTTTGTAAAGCGCTCGAAGATCATTAAGGAGATCCGCAATTTCCTCGACGGCAGAGGATTTATGGAAGTGGAGACCCCAATGCTGGTTTCGAATGCCGGCGGTGCGGCGGCGCGCCCGTTTGAGACGCATTATAACGCGCTGAACGAAGACGTGAAGCTGCGTATTTCTCTGGAGCTTTACCTGAAGCGCCTCATCGTAGGCGGCCTTGAAAAGGTTTACGAGATTGGCCGTGTGTTCCGCAACGAGGGCGTCGATACGCGCCACAACCCGGAGTTCACGCTGATGGAGCTTTACCAGGCCTACACGGATTATTACGGCATGATGGAGCTGACGGAGAACATGTTCCGTTACCTTGCCGAGAAGGTGTGCGGCAGCGCGGTCATCACGTATAACGGTGTGGAAATCGACCTCTCGAAGCCGTTTGCGCGCTTGACGATGAACGACGCCATCAAGAAGTATGCGGGTATCGACTTTGACGAGGTGAAGACCGACGAAGAAGCGAAGGCGCTTGCAAAAGAGCACCACATTGAATATGAAGAGCGCCACACGAAGGGCGACATCATCAACCTGTTCTTTGAGGAATACTGCGAGAAAGAGCTCATTCAGCCGACGTTCATCATGGACCACCCGCTGGCGATTTCTCCGCTGACGAAGAAGAAGCCGAGCGACCCGACGAAGGTGGAGCGCTTTGAGCTGTTCATCAACACGTGGGAAATGTGCAACGCGTACTCCGAGCTGAACGACCCGATCGACCAGAGAGAGCGTTTTGCGGCGCAGGACGCGGCGTTTGCTGCGGGCGACGAGGAAGCGAACCACACGGACGAGGATTTCCTGAGTGCGCTTGAGTACGGCATGCCCCCGACGGGCGGCATCGGCTACGGCATCGACCGCCTTGTCATGCTGCTTACAGATTCCGCCGCCATCCGCGACGTACTGCTTTTCCCCACAATGAAGCCGTTGGACTCCGACAAGAAGGTTGAAAAGCGTGCTGAGGCTCCTGCGGAGGCCGCTCAGGCGGCTCCGGTTGTGGAGGAAAAAATCGATTTTTCCAATGTTCAGATCGAGCCACTGTTCCAGGATCAGGTGGATTTTGACACCTTCTCCAAGAGCGATTTCCGTGCCGTGAAGGTTAAGGAATGCGAAGCCGTGAAGAAGTCCAAAAAGCTCTTAAAGTTCGTTTTGGACGACGGAACCGGCACAGATCGGGTCATTTTGAGCGGAATTCACGAGTATTATGAGCCGGAAGAGCTGGTTGGAAAGACCTGCATCGCCATTACGAACCTGCCGCCCCGCCCGATGATGGGCATCGACTCCTGCGGTATGCTCATCTCCGCCGTGCATCACGAAAACGGCGAGGAGCGCCTGCACCTGCTGATGGTCGATCCTCACATTCCGGCAGGCGCAAAGCTCTATTGATCGACCGGAAATTGGCGGCGCTTACGCCACAGCTTACGCCAATTTACTCCGAGCTTACGCCCGAAATGCGTAAAGAAAAGTTCCTGTGATTTAAGCCCGCTGATTTCGGTCAGCGGGCTTTTCGGTATTTTTTCAGCGGATGAAATTGACAAATTTTTGTACATCTGTTAAAATAAGTAAACACTACACCAAGTATTTGGATAATCCTGGCGAACAATTCTTCGGAAAGGCGGAGCAAACCGATTGGAAGATAAACGTATCACCAAAACGAAACGCAATATCAAAGCGACGCTGACAGCCCTTTTGCAGGAAATTCCATTTGAGAAAATCTCCGTTGCAGAGATCTGCCGCCGCGGGGATATCAGCCGGATCACCTTTTACGCGCACTATGAGGATAAGTATGCTCTCGCCGAAGAGATATTTTCCGATCATGTGCAGGAAGCCCAAGACAAGTACCACATGCTGCAGGCGGAGAATAATCCGAAAAATAACGGCTTCATCGGCTATCAGAATCTTCTGGATGCCATTTTGAGCCTGTATTACGATAACTACACCTTCTTTTCCCATACAACCTCAAGCGAAAATCCCTATCTTTTTTCTTCATACTTTAACCGGATGAATGCCAGCGTGGATGACTATCTCCGCCGCCATACTTACCTGAAACCGCGTTTCCCGTTCCACCAGACGGCGGCGCTCATATGCAACGGCCTGTTCGGCGTTATCAACAGCTGCGTAGCGGATCACCTCTCGGAGGCAGAAACGCGCGCTTTGGTCCGCGATATATACGCCGTTCTTTTGAGCTCGGATATGTTTGAAAAATAAGTGGGGAAAGGAATTCTTTCATGGCGCTGTTAACGCAAAAGGCGATCCTCTCGACCTTTGAAGAGATGCTGGAGGAAATGCCGTTTGACAAGATCACCGTATCGGCTCTCGTCCGGCGGTGCGGCGTGAGCTCCAACACCTTTTATTATCATTATCAGGATATCTACGATCTTTTGGACGTATGGATGAGCACGCGGCTCGGCATGCTGAAGAAGTCCGTCCCCGAAAGCAAGGGCTGGAAGGAAGAGGTGCGCGTATTTCTCAAATACTGCCAGAGCCATCCAAAGCTCGTCACGAATCTTCTCTCCTCCACCTCCCGCAGTCATCTGGAGCAGTACGTTTTTACGGAATCGGACATTTTCTTTTACGATTATGTTCGGGAACGAACCGCCGGTATGCCGCTTTCGGAGGAATCGATCCGGTACATTGCGCAGTTCTACCGTTACTCTTTTATCGGCTTCTTCCTGAAATTTACCTGGGAGAAGATGCAGACCGATGTGGATGAAAGCGTGGACCGGCTCGAGAAAGTATTCAACGCCTTTATTGACAGCGCTGCGGCGCAAATGGAAAGAGACCCGCTGTAAAAAAGCAGCCGGTCTCTTTTATGCTTTTATGTGAAAAAGTTTTTGCGCATAAACGCGAAAATATCACAAATGGGGCACTTTTCCGGATGTGTTAGAAATTACGACAACGGCGTCGGTTTGTCCGTGGAAAAGCCGGTACGATTCGATATAAAATGAAAGCACTAAGAAAAATCCTATAAAGGAGCGTGTTTTTAATGAGCGTATCGACGACCGTGAAGAAGTACGGCATCGAACAGGCGATCAAATTCATGTACAAGGACCCCGAGAAAAATCTGCCCAAGCTGATGGACTGGGCGGACACGTTCTGCAAGGGACGCTTCCCGGGCCAGCGCGCCGCGATTCGCCGTGCCATCGAGGATCCGACGTATCCGTACTATGACTTCATCCGCCACATGATGAATGAGGTCGATCACGATGTTCTCACGACGATCGTGGTGAATTTCTTCATCAACGCCAACATGGTCGGCTGCGAAAAGCAGGAAAAGCTCCGCGAGGAGCATAACTGCAACATCCCCTGGGCGATCCTTCTTGATCCCACCAGCGCCTGCAATCTCCACTGTACCGGCTGCTGGGCTGCGGAATACGGCAACAAGCTCAATCTCACCTTTGACGAGATCGATGACATCATCCGTCAGGGCAAGGACATGGGCGTTTACATGTACATCTACACCGGCGGCGAACCTCTCGTCCGCAAGGCCGATCTCATCAAGCTCTGCGAAAAGCACGACGACTGCATCTTCCTTGCCTTTACAAACGGCACGCTCATCGACGAAAAGTTCGCCGACGATATGCTGCGCGTGAAGAACTTTGTCCCGGCCATCTCTCTCGAGGGGTTTGAGGAAGCGACCGATTCCCGCCGCGGTGACGGCGTTTACGGCAAGGCGACGCACGCGATGAACCTTCTCCGCGAGCGCAAGCTGCTCTACGGCATTTCTTCGTGCTATACGAGAGCGAACTTTGAGTCCATCACCTCGGAGGAGTACTATGACAGCCTCATCCGGATGGGCGCGTACTTCATCTGGTACTTCCACTACATGCCCGTCGGAAACGACGCTTCGCCTGAGCTTCTCCCGACGCCGGAGCAGCGCACCGAGGTGTACCGCCGCATCCGCCGCTACCGCGCCGAGAAGCCGCTCTTCGCGATGGACTTCCAGAATGACGCCGAGTTCGTCGGCGGCTGCATCGCTGGCGGACGCACCTATCTGCACATCAACGCCAACGGCGACGTGGACCCCTGCGTGTTCATCCACTATTCCGACTCGAACATCCGCGAGAAAACGCTGCTCGAGACGATGAAATCCCCGCTCTTCATGGCCTACCACGACGGACAGCCGTTCAACGACAACATGCTCCGGCCCTGCCCGATGCTCGAAAACCCGGAGAAGCTGCGCGCTATGGTGAAGTCCTCCGGCGCGCATTCCACGGATTTGCAGTCCCCGGAGACTGTCGATCACCTCTGCGCCAAGTGCGACCGGTATGCCGCCGAGTGGAAGCCCACAGCGGATAAGCTCTGGGCGGAAAACCGTGCGGAGCATGACGCAAAGTAAATCGGAAACCCTGTATACGGATGCGGTAAACTGCCGCATCCGTGTACGTATATTTATGATTCCCAAGAAAGGTGAATGGTCATGGAAAAGAAATCTCTGAAAACCTATAAAACATGGGCGATCTTACTCGCCGTTGTTACCATGGTACTCGGTCTCATCATGATATTCTGGCCGGGCATTTCGGCGGTCGCGATCTGCTATCTGATGGGCGCGGTCTGCATCGCCGCCGGTATCTATGAGATCATCCGGTATTTTGATCTCGGTCTCATCGGCGTACTGTTCCGGTACGACCTGTTTCTCGGCATTATGAGCGTGCTTGCCGGCGTGCTGCTGCTTCTGCACCCGAACGGAGCGCTTGTCATTTTGCCGGTCATTCTCGGCTTTTATATCATTCTTGCGAGCGTGTTCTCTATCCAGATCTCGACGGAAGCCCGTCATTTCGGCTTCTCCGGCTGGTGGGGCGCGCTGCTGCTCGGCATTGCGGGCGCGGTTCTCGGCGTGCTGATGATCTTTGATCCCTTTAATGGCGCAAAGGCGCTGATGATCTTCACCGGCATTTCGCTGCTTGTGACGGGCGTTGAGAGCATCTACGCCATCGTCTGCATTTCCAAGGTGTTCCGCTCTTCCGGACACCAGCAGATCATCGATGCCACGTGGCACGAGATTTGATTCATACGATATAGCAAAAGACTCCGGCTGAAAACCAGCCGGAGTCTTTTTGTCCTTTTCCGCAGTCGCGCCGAAAAACGGGAAAAAGGTTGAAAAGAGGGAACCGCGGGGGTAAGATAAAGTCATAATATAGAGCAGGAGGCCGAAATTGAAATTCTTTCATTTGTCCGATCTCCATCTCGGGAGACGTATCTATGAGTTTTCCCTGATCGATGACCAGAAGTACATTCTCAAAGAGATCCTCCGCCGGACGGACGAGGAGCACCCCGACGCGGTCGTGATCGCGGGCGATATTTACGACCGCGCCGTGCCGAGCGCCGAGGCGGTCGAGCTTTTCGATTTTTTCCTTACCGAGCTGGCCGGGCGGCACATTCCGGTGCTCGCCATTGCCGGCAACCACGATTCGCCGGAGCGCATCGCGTTCGGCGCGGGGCTCATGGCGCCGAGCGGCGTGTATCTCTCGCCGGTCTATAATGGGCGCGTGGAGCCGGTGACACTCTCGGACGCCTATGGCGAGGTGCGCTTTTATCTGCTCCCGTTCATCAAGCCTGCGAACGTCCGCCGCTTTTATCCGGACGCAGTCATCGAGAGCTATACCGATGCGCTCCGCTGCGCCGCGGAGCATATGGATATCGACCCGTCGGCGCGGAACGTGCTCGTAACGCATCAGTTCGTCACCGGCGGCGTGCGCTCGGAGTCAGAGGATATCACGGTCGGCGGCACGGACAACGTGGATGCCGCGGTGTTCGACGGTTTTGACTATGTTGCGCTCGGCCATCTCCACGGCGCGCAGAGCATCGGGCGCGAAACGCTCCGCTATTCCGGCACGCCGCTCAAATACTCTTTCTCGGAAAAGGATCAGGAGAAGAGCATAACGGTCGTGGAGCTGGGAGAGAAGGGAAGCGTGTCGATCTCGACGCTGCCGCTCACACCGCAGCGCGATATGCGCGAAGTGCGCGGCACCTATGACGAGCTGACGCTCCGCGGAAATTACGCCGGAACGAATACCGACGATTACATCCACGCCGTTCTCACGGACGAAAACGACATTCCGAACGCGTTTTCGCGGCTGCAAAGCATTTATCCGCAGTTGATGAAGCTCGATTACGATAACCGGCGCACACGAACCTCCGTCGTGATCGCCGCGGAAGAACGTCGCCGGACGATGACTGATACGGAGCTTTTTGCCGAGTTTTTTGAAATACAGAACGGGCAGAAGATGACGGACAAACAGAGCGAATATGTAAAGGACGTCTTTGCCACGGTTCGGGAGGAAATGCTATGAGACCGCTGTATCTTACGCTCAGCGCCTTTGGCGCGTATGCGGGCAAAACGGAGCTTGATCTCCGGCAGCTCGGCGAACGCGGGCTGTATCTCATCACGGGCGATACCGGCGCGGGGAAAACGACGATCTTTGACGCGATCGCTTTTGCGCTGTTCGGTAAACCGAGCGGCGACGGACGCGAAAGCTCCATGCTCCGTTCCAAATTCGCCGCGCCCGAGACGCCGACCAAAGTGGAGCTTACGTTCTCCAACGGCGGGAAGACCTATAAGATCAAGCGAAACCCGGAGTATGAACGCCCCAAGTCCCGTGGGACCGGAATGACCAAGGAACAACCGCATGTGGAGCTGGTTCTGCCGGACGGCAAAGTGCTCACACGCCACGCGGATGTGGAAGAAAAGATTCGTGATATCCTCGGTGTAGACAGAGATCAGTTCTGTCAGATTGCCATGCTCGCGCAGGGCGAGTTCCGCAAACTCCTGCTCGCGGAGACGAAGGAGCGCGCAAGCATTTTCCGCAGCATATTCAAAACCAATCTTTATATAAAGTTTCAGGAGCGGGTAAAAGACAACTTTTCTGCGATCAGCCGCGAACTGAACGAGGTGCAAAAGGCTTTCGAGCAGTACGCCGCAGGGATCGTCCTGCCGGAGGACACCGAGCTTCCGGCGGAAAATGAGCTCTCTGAATTTCTCGCCGGTCTGCTGAAAGCCGACCGCGCGCAGGATGACGCATGGGAGAAAGAGCTCGCGGAGATCGGGAAAAAGCTCGATACGCTGACCGCCGATGCGGCCAAAGCCGCGGTGGACGAAGAAAACCGCAGCGAACTTCGGAAAGCAAAGCTCTCCCTCGCTGAAGCCGAAAAGGCGGTGAGTGAGTCCGGCATCGCGCTGGAAAAGGAAAAGGCGTGCGAGCCGGAGCTCGTGAAGCTCGCGGAAGCGCTCAAGGCGCTGGAAGGGGAGCGAAAGGCGCACGACGAGCTGATGGACACGGAAAAAAAGGCCGCCGCGGCGAAGAAAACGGCGGACGATGCGGCGGCACGCCTTTCCCGGCTTGAAGTATCGCGCGGTGAGCTGCGGGAGCACCTTTCGCGGGAGCGGGAGGAATACCATGCGCTTGCCGCCTCTGCGGAGAATCTCGCGAAGCTCCAACAGGAAAAGAACGTTCTCTCCCAATATCTCGACGACCTCCGGAAGTACGAAACGGCCCTTCAGACGCTTGCAGAGCGCAAAGATGCGGCGGACGCCGCGCGAGATGCCTACACGAGGGCGCGGAGCGAAGAAGAGCACCTTTCCGCCGAGGCGCAGGAGCTGCGCCGGAGATTCAACGACGAGCAGGCGGGGGTGCTGGCCTCCACGCTTCACGAGGGCAAACCCTGCCCCGTTTGCGGCGCGCTGACGCATCCGCACCCCGCGCAGTGCTCGCCGGACGCGCCCGACGAGAAGAAAGTGAAGGACGCCGAAAAAAAGGCCAAAGCGGCGCAGGAGCGAGTAAATAAGGCGAGCGAAGCTTCCGGCATTGCGAAAAACGCCTATGAGACCGCGCAGAAAGAGGAATCAGAACAGAGAGAAAAGCTCTTCGGCGGGAAAGAGAAGATTGATCTCGAAGCCGAAAAGAGGGCTGCTGCGCGCCGCTGCGACGAAAAAGACGGCGAGATCCGGAAAGAATCGGAAAATACCGCGCGTTTCGAGACTCTCGGACGGAAAATTCCGGAGGAGGAAAAGCATCTTGCCGAAATGGACACGCCGATCACCGAGGCGCAGAAGACGGCTGCCGACACGCAGAGCGCGCTCACGTCTCTCCGTCAGACCGCGGACAAGCTTCGTGCGGGGCTGAAATACGAAAATGCTGCGGAGGTCGAAAAGGAAAAGCGGCAAGTCCTTGCCCGTCAGGGCGAGATGGAGCATGCGCGGAAAAGAGCCGAGGAAGCGCTCGTCGCTGCCAAGGAACGGCGCTCCGCAGAGCAGGGAAAGGTGGAGAAGCTCGAAGAGCTTGTTTCCGATGCGCCTCTCGTTGATCTCGCGGCAATTGCCGAAGAGAAAAATTGTCTCACACAGCGGAAGGACGACCTGACAAACCGCCGCCGCGCTCTTGACCGGCGCATCATGGCAAACGACAGCGCCAAAAAGGGAATCGACAAAAAAGCCGGCGAGCGCCGCGCGCTCGAGGAGCGCTGGACATGGATGAAGCCGCTCTCGGAAACGGCGAACGGCGGTCTCAAGGATCATATCTCGCTGGAAACGTATGTGCAGATGACGTATTTTGACCGCATCCTTGCGCGCGCCAATGCGCACCTGATGCAGATGTCCGGCGGGAAGTACGATCTCAAGCGGCGCGAGGGCGCAGCGAAGAATGGCGGCCAAAACGGTCTTGACCTTGATGTCATCGACCACTACAACGGCAGCGAGCGCAGCGTAAAATCACTCTCCGGCGGCGAAACGTTTCTCGCCTCACTCTCGCTCGCACTCGGACTTTCGGAGGAGATCCAGTCGAGCGCCGGCGGCGTGCAGATGGACACGCTCTTCGTAGATGAGGGCTTCGGCTCGCTCGACGAGGAAACGCTCCGGCAGGCCATGCGCGCGCTGCGTGAGCTCTCCGAGGGCGACCGCCTCATCGGCATCATATCCCACGTTTCCGAGCTCCGCCGCGAGATTGACCGGCAGATCGTCGTCAAACGCTCGAAGGACGGCGCGAGCCGCGCGGAGATCATAACCGAATAAAACAAAGGAGAAAACGATCCATGAAAGTTCTCATCATCAACGGCAGCCCCCGCGCAAACGGCAATACGGACATCGCGCTGCGCGAAATGGAAAAGGTCTTTGCCGAAGAGGGTGTGGAGACGAAGCGGCTGAACATCGGCACGCAGATGATCCACGGCTGCGTTGCCTGCAATGCATGCCACCGCACAGGAAAATGCGGCTTTGACGATGTGGTGAACCGCGCCGCCGATATCCTCCGCGACTGCGACGGGCTGGTCGTCGGCACGCCGGTGTACTACGCCTCCGCGAACGGCACGGTCGTGTCGTTTTTGGACCGGCTTTTCTACTCAGCACCGTACGATCTCACGATGAAGGTCGGTGCCTCGGTCGCCGTGGCGCGCCGCGGCGGGACGAGCGCAACGTTTGACGAGCTCAACAAATACTTCACCATCAGCGGCATGCCGGTCGTATCGAGCCAGTACTGGAACAGTGTCCACGGCTGCCAGCCGGGCGAGGCGGCGCAGGACGCCGAAGGTCTCCAGACGATGCGAACTCTTGCGCGGAACATGACGTTCCTGATGAAAAGCATCGCTCTGGGAAAGGCAAAATACGCTCTTCCGGAGAAGGAAGAGCGCGTTGGAACGAATTTTATTCGTTAACTCTTTGGAAATATATAAAATATTGTATTGATTTTTCTCCTGCGTGACGATATGATAAAATGAAAACCGGCTCCACCGGCCGGCGAAGAGGAAAGGACAGGCGTTTCGCCTTTTTCTATGGAAACGATCACATCCCGGAAAAATTCCCGCGTGCAGGCGCTGCGCGCGCTCGGCAGAGACAAAGCATATCGCCGCGAGCAGGGGCTTTTCCTCTGCGACGGGGAAAAGCTGCTCTCCGAGGCGCTCGCAAACGGCGCGGATATCGCGGAGATATACCTGCGCGGCGCAAAGCCGGCAGGGAATATGCCGGATGTTCCGGTGTATTCGCTCTCCGAGGATGTGTTCGACTATGCCTCTCCGCTGGAGCACAGCCCCGGCCCGCTTTTCACCGTTCGCGCAAAGCCGCTTCCGGAGAGAGTCCGGCCCGAGCGGGTCATCGTTTTGGAAAACGTGCAGGACCCCGGCAACGTGGGTACAGTGCTTCGCACCGCGGCGGCACTCGGCACGGAGCTCGTCGTACTTCTCGGCGATTGCGCCGATCCCTACAACCCGAAAACCGTCCGAGCTGCCATGGGGGCGCTTTTCCGCCAGCGGCTCTGGGAGACCGATCTTGCCACGCTCTGCGCGAAGCTCCGCGAATGGGAGCTTCCGCTCTGCGGCGCGGCGCTCCAGGCAGAGAGCGTTGATGTAAAATGCGTTTCGCTCCGCCGCGCGGCTATCGCCGTCGGCAATGAGGGACGGGGACTCACCGACGCGCTTCTGGAAAAGTGTGATACGAAGATCATTCTCCCCATGACGCCCGGCAGCGAGTCGCTCAACGCGGCGGTCGCGGCCTCCATCCTTATGTGGGAGATGTGGACACAGCGCGGATAATCTGAGGAAGGGAGAAGGGAAATGTCGCAGCTTCGGTACTGGGTATGGCTTGCCTCCGTGGACGGTGTGCGCACGATCTCGCTCTGCCGAGTTCTGGAGCACTTCGGCGGGGCGATGGAAGCCTATTTTGCGCCCGAAGAGCGGCTTTCGGAGATTGAGGATCTTTCGCCGCAGGAGCGGCGCGCCCTCTCTGACCGGAGCCTTGAGCGCACCGAACAGATCCTTGCTCTCTGTCAGGAGAAGAACATCCGCATTCTCACGCTGCACGATGCCGCTTATCCCGACCGTCTGCGGCAGATCGCCGATCCGCCGCTTGTATTATACGTCCGCGGGAATCTTCCGTTTCTCGATGAGCTGCCTACGATCGCGATCGTGGGCACACGAAAGGCGAGCGCCTACGGGATCAATGTGGCGACCCGCCTTGGGCAGGAGATTACTTCTTACGGCGGTTGCGTTGTTACCGGTATGGCGCTCGGCGTGGACGGCGCCGCCGCCCGGGGCGCGCTGCTCGCGGGCAAGCCGTGCGTCGGTGTGCTGGGTACGGCGATCGACGTCAATTATCCCGCGGCCAATTCACTGCTTATCGACGATGTAGCATCTGCCGGAGCCGTCGTCAGCGAGTTTCCTCCGCTCTATCCGACGAAGCCGGAAAACTTTCCCCGCCGCAACCGCATTATCAGCGGCCTTTCCTGCGGCGCGTGCATCGTGGAAGCGCCGGTGCGCAGCGGCGCGCTCATCACCGCCAATCTCGCGCTGGAGCAGGGGCGCGATGTGTTCGCCGTTCCGGGTAATATCGACAGCCCGAACAGCACCGGGACCAACGCGCTCATCCGCGACGGCGCCAAGGCGATCACCGGCGCACAGGATATCCTTTCGGAGTATGAAGGGCTCTATCCAGGCCGCATCCAATACGATACGGAGCTGTATTCCCCGCCGAAAAGAGCGGAAAAGGTATCGGTTTCGGCAAAAACAGAGATTGACAAGCCGCAGACGATACCGTATAGTGACCTCGAAAGCCGTCTGACGGAGTACACGGAGGACCACCGGGCACTTCTGCGCTGCATTTCGCGGGGCGAGACCCATGTGGACGAAATGGCTGCTTCGACCGGCTTTTCCGCGGCAAAGGTGCTCGCGTGCATGACGGTGCTCACCATCCGCGGCGCAGTGAAGCCTCTGCCGGGAAAACGATATTCTTTGAACCTGAAGTAAGGACGATAGTATATTATGGCGCAAGCAAAAAAGGATCTTGTCATTGTGGAGTCTCCCGCCAAGGCACGGACGATCGAAAAGTACCTCGGCGGCGACTATAAAGTTATTGCATCCATGGGCCATCTCCGCGACTTGCCGAAGAGCAAGCTCGGCGTGGACATCGAACACGGCTTTACGCCGGAGTATATTCCGGTCGCCGCGCGGTCAGACGTTATCAACGAGCTGAAAAAGCGTTCCAAAGAGGCCGGGACGGTGTATCTCGCTACCGACCCGGACCGCGAGGGCGAAGCGATCAGCTGGCATCTCAAGGAGCTTTTGAAGATCCCCGACGAGAAGGCCCGCCGTGTTACCTTTAACGAGATCACGAAAAAGGTCGTGCAGGAGAGCATTGCCAACCCGCGCGATATCGATCAGGATCTGGTAGACGCGCAGCAGGCGCGCCGCATTCTGGACCGCATCGTCGGCTATAAGCTCAGCCCGCTCCTCTGGCGCAAGGTGCGCCGGGGTCTTTCTGCGGGCCGCGTGCAGTCCGTTGCGATCCGCATGGTCGTGGACCGGGAAAACGAGATCCGGGCTTTCCAGCCGGAGGAATACTGGTATCTGGATGCGCATCTCGACCGCGCCGGGAAGAAGGGCGGCTTTGTCGCCCGCTATTACGGCACGGCAGACAAGAAAAAAGAGCTTCACAGTGAAAAAGAAGTGGAGGACGTCATCGCCGCCGTGGAAAAGGCGGCGTGGGAGATCGGCTCCGTCAAGCGCGGCGAGCGCCAGCGCAGCCCGTCGCCTCCGTTCATCACCTCCACGCTGCAGCAGGAGGCGAGCCGCCGTCTGGGGCTCACGCCGCGGCGCACGATGAGCATCGCGCAGGAGCTGTACGAAGGTATTGAACTCGGTGAATACGGTCTGACCGGCCTTATTACGTATATGCGTACCGACTCTCTGCGCCTTTCCGAGGAAGCCATGGCCGCCGCGGGCAGCTTTATCCGCAGCTTTTACGGCGAGGAGTACTATTACGGCAAGCCCCGCCGCTATAAGACAAAGGCGGGCGCGCAGGACGCGCACGAAGCCATCCGTCCGAGCAACGTGAATCTCACGCCGGAGCGCGTGAAAAAGGATCTCACGGCGGAGCAGTACCGCCTGTACCGCCTGATCTGGGGCCGCTTTACGGCGAGCCAGATGGCAAACGCCGTCTATGATAACGTGGTGATCGATGCTCTCAGCGCCGGACACTGCTTCAAGGCGAATCATTCCTCGCTTCGTTTCCCGGGGTATACTGCAGTGTATGAGGACCCGAACGAGGACGAGGAGACCGGCGGGAAAAAGCCGCTGCCCGATCTTGCCGAGGGCGAGATCGTAACGCTCAAAAAGCTCGACAAGGAGCAGCGCTTCACCGAGCCTCCGGCGCGTTATACGGAAGCGACGCTCATCCGCGCCATGGAGGAAAAGGGCATCGGCCGTCCGAGCACATATGCCCCGACCATCAGCACCATCACCGGGCGCGAGTATGTCGCCAAGGAAGGGAAGTACCTCAAGCCGACGTCCCTCGGCGAAGTCGTCACGGGACTCATGGAGGAGCGTTTCCCCGATATCGTTGATCTCAAATTCACCGCGCATATGGAAGACCGGCTCGACGAGATCGAAAACGGCAAGATCGACTGGAAAAACGTTCTGGAAGATTTCTACGGCGATTTTGATAAGGAACTGACCGAAGCGGAAAAGGCGCTCGAGGGCGTGCATATCAAAGTGCCCGACGAGGTCTCCGACGAGGTGTGCGACAAGTGCGGCCGTCATCTTGTCGTAAAGAGCGGACGGTTTGGCCGCTTCCTTGCCTGCCCCGGCTTCCCGGAGTGCAACTTTACAAAACCCATCGTCATCGAAATGCCCGGCCGGTGCCCGAAGTGCGGCGGGCGTATCTTCAAGCGCACATCCAAGAAGGGCTATACGTATTACGCCTGCGAGCGCGGCGCGGAGTGCGGCTTTATGACGTGGGACGTTCCGGTCAAGGACGTTTGCCCGTCCTGCGGCAAAACGCTCTTCAAGCTCTCGGGCAAGGGCGCGAGAAAGCCGTTCTGTGTCAATCCCGAGTGCGACATGTTCGTGCCGGAGGAAAAGCGCGGCTACCGCCGCAAGGCCGCCGCGGATAAAACGGCCGAAAAGCCGCAGGAATCGGCGGCAGAGAGCACAGAAAAGAAAGACACACCGAAAGAGGATAAATGAACGCTGTAACGGTTGTCGGAGCCGGTCTTGCCGGTTCCGAAGCGGCTTATCAGCTCGCCATCCGGGGCATCCCGGTGCGGCTGATCGAAATGAAGCCGAAAAAAATGACTCCCGCGCACGTCTCTCCGTATTTTGCGGAGCTCGTGTGCTCCAACTCGCTGCGCAGCGACGAGCTTACCAACGCCGTGGGGCTTCTCAAAGAAGAGCTGCGGCGGCTCGGCAGCATCGTGATGCGCTGTGCCGATGAGCACCGCGTAGCTGCCGGCGGCGCGCTGGCGGTGGACCGCGAAGGCTTTGCCCGCGCCGTGACCGAGGCCGTCCGCGCCCTTCCCAATGTGGAGATCGTTGAGGAAGAGGCGGTGGATATTCCCGACGGAGAAGTCATCATCGCAAGCGGCCCGCTCACCTCGGACGCGCTTGCGGAGAACATCCTTCGCCGCACCGGCAGCGAAGGGCTGCACTTCTACGATGCCGTTGCGCCCATCGTCACCGCCGAAAGTCTGGACTACGGCAAGGTGTTTGCCGCTTCCCGCTATGACCGTGGCGAGGCCGACTACCTGAACTGCCCCTTCAACAAGGCAGAGTACGAGGCCTTCCACGCCGCACTTGCCAGTGCCGAGCGTGCCCCTCTGCACGATTTTGACACCGGCGCCGAGCAGAGCGCAAAGCCCGACCCGGATGCTCACGGCAAAAAGGCCGATACCGTCACTGTGTACGAGGGCTGTATGCCCATTGAGATCATGGCTGCCCGGGGTGCCGATACCATGCGGTTTGGCCCGCTGCGCCCGGTGGGTCTGGTAGACCCCAACACCGGCCACCGTCCTTGGGCAAATGTGCAGCTGCGCGCAGAAAATAAGGAGCGCACCCTGTATAATATCGTGGGCTTCCAGACAAACCTCAAGTGGGGCGAGCAGAAGCGGGTGTTCAGCATGATCCCCGGGCTGGAAAATGCGGAGTTTGTGCGCTACGGCGTGATGCACCGCAACACCTTTCTGGATGCGCCCCGGGTGCTCAGCGCCCAGCTGTGCCTGAAAGAACATCCCAACGTGTTTTTTGCAGGGCAGATCACCGGCTTTGAGGGCTATATGGAGAGCGCGGCGTCCGGCTTGCTGGCGGCGCACCAGATTTTTGCACGGCTCAATGGCCGTGAGCTGCCGCCGCCCCCGGCGGCAACGATGTGCGGTGCGCTGCTGGACTACATCACGACGCCGAACAAGGACTTCCAGCCGATGGGTGCGAACATGGGCATCCTGCCCCGCACCGAGGAGATCAACATCATCCGCGACAAACGCGAGCGCTACATGGCGCTTTCGCAGGCCGCGCAGGACGCCATGCAGGCATGGGTAAAGGAGTACGAAGCATGAAAATTTTAGTGGATGCCATGGGCGGCGACAACGCCCCGCTGTGCGTTTTGCAGGGCGTGAGCCAGGCCGCGGCGGAGTTCGGCGACGGCATGGAGCTGGTGCTGCTGGGTGAGGAAAAAGCCATCCGCGACTGCGCAAAAGAGAATAAAATCGACCTTGCACCGTTTGAGATCCTCAACTGCACCGAGACCATCGACATGCACGATGACCCGGTCAAGGCCGTGCGCCACAAAAAGGATTCCAGCCTTGTGAAGGGTCTGACCATGCTGAAGAACGGCGAGGCCGATGCCTTTGTCAGTGCCGGCTCCACCGGTGCGCTGCACGTCGGCACCAGTCTCATCGTGCGCACGGTCAAGGGTGTCAAGCGCCCGGCGCTGGCCACCCCGATGCCCGGTGCCAAGCAGAATTTCCTGCTGCTGGACTGCGGTGCGAACGTCGAGTGCCGCCCCGAAATGCTGAACGCCTTCGGCACGATGGGCAGCGTCTACGCCGAGAAGGTCATGGGCCGCGAAACGCCGAAGGTCGCGCTTGTCAACAACGGCGCGGAGGACACGAAGGGCACGCCGACCTACCGCGAGGCCCACAAGCTGCTGAAGGCAAACCCCTGCATCCACTTTGCGGGCAACATCGAGCCGCGCTACATCATGGACGGTGACGTGGACGTCGTCGTCTGCGACGGCTTTGTCGGCAACGTCGTGCTGAAATTGACCGAGGGCGTCGCCAAAACGCTGCTGGGGATGCTGAAAAAAATCTTCTTGCAGAATCTGATCACCAAGCTCAGCTATCTGGGCATCAAGGGCGGTCTGGGCGAGCTGAAACGTATGATGGACTCCGAGGAGGTCGGCGGCGCACCGCTGCTGGGCGCCGCGAAGCCGGTCATCAAGGCGCACGGCTCCAGCCACGCCAAGGGCATCAAGAACGCCATCCGTCAGGCCAAGCTCTGCGTCGCCAACGACCTGTGCGGCACGATGGAGAAGGCGCTGGCAGAGGTGGCTGCACAGAAGGAAGAAGCAGACGCTTAAAAGGTAAGCTGCCCTGTAGGGGCCGGACATGTCCGGCCCGCGGCATAAAAAATACCGCCCGTAAAAGGGCAATCGAGATAAGGTTGAGGGCCGGGCATGCCCGGCCCCTACGGACTAGCCGGAAAGGTGAAAGAATATGGCTCACAAACCGGAAGAACTGCAGGAGGTCCTGCACTATACATTCAAAAATCCTGCGCTGCTGCGCATTGCGCTGACCCATACCAGCTATGCCAACGAGAGCAAGGTCGCCACGACCCACAATGAGCGGCTGGAATTTCTGGGCGACAGCGTGCTGTCCGTCGTTGTAGCGGACTACCTGTTCCACCAGTCGGGCCGCCCCGAGGGCGAGCTGACCCGTATGCGCGCCAGCCTCGTCAGCGAGGATGCACTGTTCCAGTTCGCACAGGAAATTCAGCTGGGTGAGTATCTGCGCCTTGGCCACGGCGAGGACCTTGGCGGCGGACGCAGCCGCCCGAGCGTCGTCTCCGATGCGTTCGAGGCGGTCATTGCCGCACTGTATCTGGACGGCGGCATGGAGGCCGCGCGCAATTTCATCCTGCCCTTCATCACCGAGGGCAAGACTGCCGAGGACGACTACAAGACCCGTCTGCAGGAGGTCGTCCAGCAGGACCCGTCCGCCGTGCTGAAATACGAGGTCACCGGCGAGACCGGCCCCGACCACAACAAGCAGTTTACGGTCTGCGTCTGGCGCAACGGCGAGCTGCTGGCCGAGGGCCGTGGCCGCAGCAAAAAAGCCGCCGAGCAGCACGCAGCAAAGGTGGCGCTGGAAAAGCTGCAATAAGTGATGCCCTGTAGGGGCCGGGCATGCCCGGCCCGCGGCATAAAAATCGCGACCCGTTTACGGGTACATAAGGCGAGGTTGAGGGCCGGGCATGCCCGGCCCCTACGACCATTTTAAGAATTTTGAAAGGTACCCATGGAATGCGCCTGAAAGAACTGGAAATCCAAGGCTTCAAATCCTTCCCCGATAAGACAAAGATCGAGATCGGCGAGGGCATTACCGGCGTTGTCGGGCCGAACGGCTCGGGCAAGTCGAACATCTCCGACTCCATCCGCTGGGTTCTGGGCGAGACCAGCTCCAAGCAGCTGCGCGGCAGCGGCAAGATGGAGGACGTCATCTTCGGCGGCACCCAGTCCCGCGGTGCCATGGGCTATGCCTCCGTCGCGCTGACCATCGACAACAGCGACCACGGTCTGGACATGGACGCCGACGAGGTCACGATCGGCCGCCGGTACTACCGCAGCGGTGAGAGTGAATACTCCATCAACGGCCAGAACGTCCGCTTAAAGGACGTGTACGAGCTGCTGCTCGACACCGGCATTGGCCGCGACGGCTATGCCATCGTCGGGCAGGGCCGCATTGCCGAGATCGTCGGTGCAAAATCCGCGGAGCGCCGCGAAATTTTTGAGGAAGCGTCCGGCATCGCCAAGTACCGTTACCGCAAAAACGAGGCCGAGCGCCGCCTGGACGCCGCCGAGGGCAACTTAGAGCGCCTGCGGGACATTCTGGGTGAGCTGGAAAAGCGCGTCGGCCCCCTGAAACGCGACAGCGAGAAGGCCCAGCAGTTTCTGGAATTGAGCGAGAAGCGCAAGACGCTGGAGATCACACTCTGGGTCGATGCCATCCGCCGCGCCAACGACTCGCTGCGCGACCAGCAGCGCAAGTACGAGGCCGCCCAGGCCGACTATGACCGCCTGAGCCGCCAGCTGGACGAGTTTGACGAAAAAAGCGCGTCCCTGCGTGCCGAGGCCCAGCAGCTGGTGCTGGCCGTCGAGCAGGCCAACGCCGACATCCGCGCCATCACCGAGGCAAACGCCGGCAGCGAGAGCGAGATCGCCGTCCTGAAAAACGAGAGCGAGCACAGCCGGTTCCGCATCGACGATGCTACGTCCGAATTGGAGCGCGCCGGGCAGGGCCGCGAGAGCATCGAGCGCGAGGCCGCGGACCACCGCGCCGCCATCGAGACGCTGAAAAGCGGCATGGCCGGGCTGGACG
>ERZ779885.334-NODE-334-length-53834-cov-4.558489_pt1 | contig 53834 bp, 32 predicted proteins | sample MGYA00511554_ERZ779885 | MGnify/ENA primary metagenome ERZ779885 (study PRJEB29588, sample SAMEA2160998) | human gut metagenome | biome: human gut; feature: human-associated habitat; material: faeces | place: Denmark | collected 2008/2010 ... | reverse complement strand
ATGGTCGGCGCTTCTTTTTTATGGGGCGGAAGATGGGTTTGCAGGAGAAAAGTTTGTTTTGAGCGGGTAATGGGTTTTGAAAATGTCATCGAAACGAAATCTTTAAAATTTGCGATACCGTTGTCGAATGACTATTTTTGTATTCGGAACGAAAGTGAAAAATCTTCGCATGAATAGTTTTGAATTGTCGGTGTTAGGTTGCGGTTCGGCATTTCCTACCAATCGTCATAATCCCAGTGCCCAAGCACTTTGTCATCGCGATAGGGTATTTCTTATCGATTGCGGGGAGGGTACTCAGCAGTATTATCGTCGGCAAGGGTTGAAGTTGGGCCGTTTGCAACACATTTTTATTTCGCATCTGCATGGCGACCATTGTCTGGGACTTGTAGGGCTCATATCCACGTTGGGGCTTTTCGATCGGGGAGGAGAAATCGTTGTACATGCGGTTCCCGATGCGTTGCGGGTATTCCCGCCTATGTTCGAGACATTCTGCCATGACCTTCCTTTTCAGGTGCGTATCGAACCGTTTTCTCCCTTTTCTCAGGAAATAATTTATGAGGATAAGACGATTACGGTGAAGACTTTGCCGTTGAAGCACCGGATTCCTACTGCCGGTTTTCTATTTGAAGAGAAAGAATCTCCCCGCCATTTATTGGGTGATGTGGCTGAATTTTATAAAATACCCAATTTCCGCCGGGCTGAAATCAAAGCCGGAGCGGATTTTGTTTTGCCCGATGGGACAATCGTACCCAATGACCGCCTTACACGCCCCGCTGCTCCGCCGAAACGTTATGCATATTGTTCCGATACGGCATATAGCGAGAAGTTGATACCATTGGTCGAAGGTGTCGATTTGCTTTATCATGAGGCGACCTTCGCTCATGAGTCGCTTGCATTGGCCAAACAGACCTCCCATTCTACGGCGCGTCAGGCAGCTACCGTCGCTTTGCGGGCCGGAGTGAAGAAGTTGATGATAGGCCACTTTTCGGCTCGTTACAACGATGAGAAGGATTTGTTGTCCGAGGCTTGTGAGGTATTTCCCGAGACGATATTGGCTTATGAAGGATTGAAATATTTATTTTGACAGATATGAAAACAACGATTATCCGGACATTATTTTTCTTTGTGGCGGTATTCCCGTTTACAACGACTTTTGCGCAATTCAATAGTTATACCTCTCCCGAGAGGCTGGCGGTTTACGTTCCTACGTACCGGACCGACGGTTCCGGCGGGAAAGTGAAGAACGTTATCCTCATGGTGGGCGACGGTATGGGACTGGCGCACATGACGGCGGCATTGCATGCAAACGGGGGAGATCTTACGATTGCCCGTATGCGTCATATCGGGTTGGTCAAGACACAGTCGCAGAACCGTTATATAACCGATTCTGCCGCCTCGGGAACAGCCTATGCGACGGGGCATAAAACGAATAATGGGAGTTTGGGAGTCGATAGTGAAGGGAATGTTTTATCGAATATGACCGAAATACTTTCTTCAAAAGGCTATGCTACCGGTATTGTTACGACCGATAAAATTTCGGGAGCTACGCCGGCTGCTTTTTATACGCATCAGCCCCAGCGAAGCATGACCCGGGAGATACTGTCCGACTTGATTCGCACGAAGGCCCTTTTTGTCGCAGGTAGCAGTGTTTCGCTTTTTGAGAATATCGGAGTGGAACGTTTCGACTCTTTGAGGCATCAAGGATTCGGTGTTATCCATGATTTCAGGGAGTTGCCTCATGTTTTCGCAGACAAGATCGCTCTTATTGCGTGCGATCGTGATGCCGAGTGGGTACAGAACGGGCGCGATACGGCATATTTGAGAAGTGTTACCGATTTTGCCCTCTCTTTTCTTGCCGGAAAATCGAAGAAAGGATTTTTCTTGTTGGTCGAAGGTGCGGAGATCGATCATGGGGCTCACGCCGGGAATATCGAAGGGGTCGTGAGGGAAACGCTCGATTTTGATAAAGCGGTTGCCGAGGCGTTGAAGTTTGCCGATGAAAATGGGGAGACGCTCGTCGTCGTTTTGGCCGACCATGAGACGGGTGGTCTGGCATTGGGCGAAGGAAATATTTCCAAAGGAGAGGTTTCTGGGCATTTTGCAACCGGCGGGCATTCTCCCGTATTGGTGCCGGTTTATGCCTATGGCCCTCATGCGCAGGACTTCTGCGGGGTTATAGATAATACCGAGATCTTTTCCCGCATTCTTTCGGCATTGAAAGTGAAGAGATAAGGGCTGTGATTGAATGGAATACACAAGGCTCTACCCTTTGGGGGTAGAGCTTCTGGTAACATGCTGTCAAATAGCTCTTCTAAATGTAAAATTAGAGTAAATATTCAATACTACAATGTATCAATCAAAAAACTATATGCAGTCAATGTCAATTTGATAGGTGATACCTATCAGAATATGATTATAGTTTCGTACACATTGTTCGAAATTGTTTTTATCATTTCCCTGACAATCGACCACAAATATTCTTCCAGTTCTGCATCATTGCTATTAGTGGAAAGTTTGCACTGCCACACTCCTTATAGTCCCATTTTCAAATGCTTTATTGATTGACTGGGGTATTTGAGTCGTTTAGCGTTATTTCTTCCATTTTTTTTGAGGTTATTCTAGAGATTTTTTATAACTTTGTTTCCGGTAAGCATAGCAATAAAAGTTTTAGTTTGAAATTCAGTACTTCAAACTCTTAATATTTATAGCTAATCGCCAATTTTTTCAGTTGTTTAATTTTATATTGAACTCACACTTTTATGAATACAATGCAATTATTTTATCGTAACATCATAACTATATTGCTACTGTCGGTCTCCGTAATGTTTACGTCATGCAATAATGACGACGAATCTGTTAATGAAGACTATATACCTGAAGGTAGAACCATTCTTGCTTATATTTGGGGGGATATTACAGGTGAAGGCGGTATTGAGCTGAGTGATTGTCAGCTGGATTATATCAATAAAATGGAAGCAGGATGGGACGACAGCTATGCCGGTAGCCTTTACGTCTACCTCGACCCATCGCCAAATTTTGTCCAATTCAGCACTCCAGTTTTGTTAAAAATAACGCACGATGAAACGCCTGCCATAGTAAGTGAGATTGTCAAAGAATATGAACCGATTGAAACTCATGGCGATATCGAACGCTATCCGGAGGTGCAGAATGATGTCCGGAGCATCGCACCGGCAAAGGGCTATGGACTCATGCTTTTTGGACATGGCAGTGGCATATTGCCGTTTGGCAACAATGATGATGTCGCGGACAAAGTCCGAGGCATGGGAGGCGATGTTAAGAAATATCTTGAAAACAGAGAAATAGCTAACCTTACTCTGTCCGGTTATGAATTCGTAATAATGCACGCCTGTATGATGGCAAGCGTGGAGGTTGCATATGAATTGCGCCACAAAACGAAATTTTTTGTAGCAAGTGAAGTATCCCTTTCGTCCGTAGGATGGCCTTGGCACGAAAATCTGTCGTATCTTTATGCCAAGCCACGTGCCGACTTATCGAGGTTTGTAATATATTCCGGTGAATGGCTTTTCAATAATATGGAGGATAATGAAAAATATGCGACACTGTCTCTCATCGATGCCTCTCAACTTGACAATCTTGCTGCAGACACAAAGAAAGCTCTGGCTGACAGCAAAATCACTATGAATGATATTGTGGATGCTTTTATCAACAAATGCCATCATACGGAAAACACCTTGAATGACGGTAAAGGCGAGGAAATATTCTTGGAGAACTTTCCTTATGTACAGCTTGACTTTGTCGATTTCATGCGCAAGACAGGTGCGTTTACCGATGAATGGTTTTCTACATACAGCAAAACATGTCTGATTCAAGTTAATGGATTTGGGGAAAATCTTAAAATGTATGACCAAGTCGGAGACAATATCGAACCTTATTACAACGGACTTACCATATATCCTATCGTGGCTCTGGAAAATTATTCAAGCTCTGAGTCATTTAAAAACTATGTCAACTATGCCATACGCTCCTACCGTTTAAACCAATGGTACACCGCCAGTGGCCTTGATATGATAAAATAACGATACGACATAAAACTATTTTGAATTTGAGGCCGTATTTTTTAATGATAGAACCGGAGACAAAGGAGGGTATAGAGTCATGATAATCTTCCTATCGTCAAAAAAATGTTCGCAGGTTGTTCGTGGTGAGGTTTTCACGTCCGAATACACCAATCCCGTGAAAACAGAAAAGACGAACAAGTTCCGTATAAGTTCATGGTAGGTATTCTTCACATCTCACAGACGGGGCGAAACGTCCATCTTGCAACTGAACTGTTTAATTTCCCCGTCCATCGTAAGGCGGCACATCAAAGGCAGATTGCCGTTGGGCTTTGTACAGCCTTTCTTCACGTAGAATAAGACCTTGAATGTACTTCGCATAACTCAATTTTGGGGGTTACAAAATTAGTTTACAGTGTGTTACCGACGGCTACGCAGAATTGCACAAATCGCAGAAAAATAGCCTTTTGAGAAAAATTTTCCCCGACCACACGGTAATTGGTAACTGAACTCTTGCACTGTATGGCATCGTTATGGTTTATTGCCTTTACCATAGAAAAATAAGCGTAACGAATGCTTTGTCAGCCAATTCGCTACGCTTTTCTCTGATTTACTTAGCTATCTGTTTATTTTATAACGTGTATCGTGCCATCGGGGGCGAAGTCGACGGGAACGATAGCCGGCATTTCGCGGAAAGGTGCTTGGTTGTCATTCCCGAAAAACGTACACCACCATTTGCCGGTACGATCTTTGAAATAGCAAGTTCCGCCACCGCAAGGAACAGCTTCATGACGCATGCGGTAAGGACCGTATATCGATTCCGACATGGCCACCATACTGCTGTAACGTCCTTCGTAAGAGTCGGCTGCCGTCAGATAATAGATACCGTTGCGTTTGAAGAGAAAAGCTCCTTCACGACCGATGTCTTTGCATTCCCGGCGGGTAAGGCAGGTGGAGGCGTGGTGCGAAGGAATCGTGTCGGGGTCGATCAATCCGGGTTTTACGGGTTCTTCGGCCAATCCGCTCATATCCTCTTTCATACGGGCAATGTAACCGCCCCCGTAAACAAGATATACACTGCCGTCTTCATCTTCGAAGAGCGAAGCGTCTATATCCTCTTTCCAATAACCATCGTCGGCCAAAGCATTTACGTAAGGCCCTTCGGGAAGCCCTGTCGTACTTTTCAATAGGCCTCTATCGCCCGGGGGCATACTGAGGGTGATATAGTAATTGCCTTTTACATAGTGAATTTCGGGAGCCCATAAAGCTCTGACGGCTTTCTTGTGGAATCTCCATTGTTGCCAGGTGGCATCTTGTTCGAAACTCCAAACCAAGCCCATATATTCCCACTTTTTCAAGTCGGCCGATCGCCATAACTCTACTCCGTCATTGGCATGCCAGATGTCGTTGCCGGTCGATCCCGTAAGATAGTAAAGCCCGTCGCCGCCCACACAGATGACAGCGTCCCGTATTTGTGCGTCGATGAGGGGCGTAATGGGCGGAATCAGACCTTTTTTTACAGCACTTCCGCTGAGTTTCGGGTTATTTTTGTTGTATTTGAGCCATAACGGACTCGGGCCGCCCAGCGTCGTCTGGTCGGGGCCGCTGATACCTAAATGTATGTTTCTGGCTTCTCCCCGGTGTGTGGGAATCTCGAAGTCCCGGGTTTGTACGAGGAATGTATATTGTCCGTTTTTCATATATGCGCAACACATGACGGCATCGCCGGGATAGTCGCTCGATTTCACGCGGAGGGTGAGCGTGTCGCTACGGTGCAGGATGCGGGGTTGGTTTTCCCATTCTCCGCTGTTGATGCGGTATTCTCCGTTACGCAAGGTCAGATGCAGGGTGTCATCGGAGATGACAATGGGGGTGGATGCGATCCATGTGTCCGGTTCTACCCCCTTTTGTGTAGGAAAGGTATAATCATGCGAAGATGGGGTACAGGCTGTCACCGAGAATAAGGTGAGGGCAATGCCTGTGCGGTAAAGGGTGTTTTTCATAATGTGAAGATTTCTGTCCGGAAATTTCTATGTAAATATAGGGAATTATTTCTTTTGTAATTCGGGATAACTGATACGGGTATGGTACATGGTTTTAAGTTTTTCGATAAAAGCCTCTTTTACATCGCGAATATCGCGGAAGCTGATAGGACTGTTGTTCAGTAACCCGTCGGCGATTTGGCTGTCGATAATCGTGTTGACCAGTTTCGAGATATTTTCTTCGGTATATTCTTTCAGGCTTCGCGAGGCCGCTTCTACCGCATCGGCCATCATCAGTAATGCCTGTTCTTTGGTAAACGGATTCGGGCCGGGATAGGTAAACAGTTCTTCGTTGACCTCTTCATCGGGGTGTTCGTTTACATACGAATTGTAAAAATATTTAGCTTTACTTGTCCCGTGATGCGTTTTTATAAAATCGATGATGGTTTGGGGAAGATTCAGTTTTTCTGCAATTTTTACCCCGTCTTTTACGTGGCTGATGACGATTTGCGCACTCTCTTCGTAAGGAAGGTTTGTGTGGGGATTCACACCGTTTTGGTTCTCTGTAAAGAACGTGGGATTTGCCATTTTACCGATGTCGTGGTACAAAGCTCCGGTGCGTACCAATTGTGCTTGGGCTCCGATGCTGTCTGCCGCTTCGGTTGCGAGATTCGATACCTGCATCGAATGTTGGAACGTACCCGGGCATGTTTCCGATAGCTGTCTGAAAATAGGCAGGTTGATGTCCGATAATTCTACCAGCGTTACCGTCGATACAAATCCGAAGACTTTTTCGAGCAGATATATGAGCAGATAGGTGAAGAACAGCAGTACACAGTTGATGCCCAAGTAGAAGAAGAGTTGCGGGTCGAGTTTGGTCCACTCTTCGAAAATAAGCGTGTATCCCGTGTATGTGAAGCAATAGGTAACGTATATGAGTATGACGCATCGTAGTAGTTGCGAACGTCTTACCAACTCTTTCATGTTGTTTATGGCCGTAACCGTTACGGCCATTTGCAGGAATATGAATTCCAGCGGATAAGGGACGGCAAAGGCGCATAGAAGTATCGATATAAGACTTGAAATCAGGGCAATCGATTTTTTCAAGAATACGACGATTGTAATGGGCAGTATGGCAAATGGTACCAAATACATTCCCGATGTCGTGAACATGCCGCACAGGAAGTAGCAGATTACGGTCGTACCCGTAATCATAATCATGATGAATGCGAGTTTCTTGGGGTCGTTGAATGTGCGGGGATAGAAAATAGCCAAGTAGCGATAAAGAAAAATAAACAGGCAGATAATAACGATGGCCTGCCCCAGCATGATGAACATTTCTTGCTGGTGGGTGCGGGTATTGTTGCGCTGGTTTACGGTTTCGAGCGATTCGAGAATGAGGAATGTGCGAGGGGTAACTATGTCTCCCCGGTTGATGATTTTTTCCCCTTTTTGCACCATACCTATCGACGACGGTATGCGTTGCAAAAGTTCATATTGGGCATTTTGCGACTTTAAGCTGTCGTAAGTAAGGTTTTCCGACAAGTAATTATTCAGGTTGCATGTGTTCAATATTTTTTGTTGTTTGGCGGTTGCGTGGGCCATGATATATTCATAGGCCGACCTTAGCGAAAGCAAGTCCGAAACCTCGCATTCTTCTTTCACCGTATTCCGGCTTATGATGCGCACGCCCGGAGTCCCTTTGTGTATGAGACTGTTGTAGGTGTCGGTAGCGATGATACCTCTTTTATAGACTTCCGATAATGCTTGCAGTACATAACGGTAGGCATCGGCCGATTCTGCATTTTGCAACAGTTCCGGGTGTTCCCGTTTGAAGTTGTTTATTTGTTCCGTACCTACTCGGGATTCTTCGGTGAAGAACGGGCGCAGCGTTTTTATGACGCTGTCTTGTTCATGTTTCAGTTGCGCTTCGCTTTTATAAATAGGAAAGTCGTAAGCGGCTGTCAACAAGCCGTATTTCCAGGGTTTCCCTTCTTGAAAAACATATTCCGATTTTTCTTCTCTCGGGAAAAAGTAAAGAATGAGAGCAATGGCGCCAACGAAATAAGTGGCTTGCCATAGGCCGATACGGGTCATGAATATGTGTCGTAAAGTTTTTTTCATTGTGGTAGTGGTTACAGACAGATTCCTTTTTTTCTATTTATCGAACAGATTATACTTCGGTCAAAACGAGTGCAATTTATAGAAAATATTTTATACGACAAAGTCAATTGGGACGTATTGGGGTTAAGATTTGTTTCTATCGGGTTGTCGGCAAAACGGCGATTGGGGATACTCCATCTGACCGTTCTGTGAAAAAATGGTAAAATCGGGGAGAGACGAATAGAATAATCTGTACTTTTGTGGCCGAAAAAGGGCTTATGGGTATTGATATGGAACGCGAAGGAGAGATTGTCGGCGATTTGGGCTGGGACGGATTGCATCGTCCCCGTATTTATTATGCTATGGTAGCCACCTTTTCGGGGTTGTTTCTGGCCGTTCTCGACGGGACGATTTGCAATGTGGCATTGCCGAGTATTTCGGAGGATCTGCAAGTGTCTTCGTCCGATTCCATTTGGATTATCAATGCCTTTCAATTAGTTATCATGATGACGCTTTTGCCCTTTTCTTCTTTGGGAGAACTTTTCGGGTATAAGCGTATTTACCTTTTCGGTGTAGCTGTTTTTACCGTCGGCTCGTTGTTTTGTTCCCTCACGGCGACATTGCCTTTGCTGGTTGTGGCTCGTGTCTTTCAAGGAATAGGGGCGGCGATGATTATGAGTGTCAATACATCGCTTGTGCGTATCATCTATCCGAAGCGGCATTTGGGAAAAGGCGTGGGCCTGAATGCGACGGTCGTTGCCATAGCTTCGGTAGCCGGCCCTACACTGGCAGCGGCTATTTTGTCGGTTGCCTCTTGGCCGTGGCTTTTCGCCATTAACGTGCCAGTCGGTATCATTACGTTTTATTTGGGTTGGAAATATTTGCCTGCGAATCCTACTCGGGTTTTAGGTCGACGTTTCAAATGGAAAGAAGCATTGTTCAATGCTTTGACTTTCGGGTTACTCATTGGCTGTATAGAGGCTTATTCGCACGATGTGTCCCGTATGACGATTCTTGCAGGGGCGGTCTGTCTGCTTTTTGTCGGTGTGCAGTATGTGCGTATGCAGTTGCACGACAAATATCCGATGTTGCCTTTCGATTTATTGAAGATACCGGCATTTTCCTTGTCGGTCGTAACCAGTGTCTTGTCGTTTACTTCGCAAATGCTGGCTATGGTTGCCATGCCCTTTTTATTGGTCAATACATTTCATTACGAGGCCGTAGGGACGGGATTGCTTATGACCTCATGGCCTCTTGTCATCGTATTTGTCGCGCCGATGGCCGGGTGGCTGGTAGGTAGGGTACACCCCGGTATTTTAGGGGGAATAGGACTTACGATTATGAGTGTGGGGTGTTTTTTATTGGCGTTTGTACCTGCCGATACGACTCATTTCGGACTGGTGTGGCGGTTGATGTTATGCGGTATGGGATTCGGTTTCTTTCAGTCTCCCAATAATCACATGTTGCTCAGTTCTGCACCTCCGCACCGTACAGGAAGTGCGAGCGGTATGCTGGCGACGGCTCGGCTTCTCGGGCAGACCACAGGTGCTGCATTAGTGGCTCTTTTATTTCATTTGTTCGGCGATACCGCTCCTCACGATGCAATGCTGCTTGCCGGCATATTGACGTTGTGCGGTGCCTTTTCTTCGGTAACGAGATTGAAACTTTCTCGTCCGGCGTAAGAAATAATCTCTTATTTTACCTTTGAAATTTAGTTTTTACGTGCGGCCGATTTCACGTCTTCTATTTTTTTCAGTCGGTTGCACAGTTTCTCTATGTCGCGGGCATCATGTACCATTACGCCCACTTCTCCGTGAAATAGACCTTCGTTGGTCGATATTGTCAGATTCCGGATATTCACGGCCATGTCATCGGAAATGATATGCGTGATGCGATTGAGTACCCCGATGTTGTCTATACCGTCTATTTCGATTTCTACCGGGAAAGATTCGCTCAGGTGTTTATCCCATTTTACCGAAATCAGTCGGGGGCCGAAACTGCTTTTCAGTTTCATGGCTATTGGGCAGGATTGTTTGTGTACGATGACCTCGCCTTTTTCATTGACGTATCCCAAAACATCGTCTCCCGGAATCGGTTTGCAGCATGTGGCGATGATATAGTTGCGTTCAGTCTCGTTGCTTTTGAGGATATAGGTCGCTTTCCTATCTATTTTTTCGGGAATAACGATGTTTTTATCGATCGGAATTCTTTTCTCTGCGTGTTTGTTGGTCGACTTACTGTTGCTGCTGAAAGGATTTCGCAAATAACGTATAAATACGTTTTTGTTTTTCCCTTTGAATAATTTTTTCACCCCTTCGTCGAGCGTGATATCGTTTTTGCCCAGTTGATAGAAAAGCTCTTCTTTCTTATCTATATCGAAGTAGTTGAGTATTCTGTCGAGTATACTCAGATCGTTGGTGATAAGATGATTGCTCGAAATAAATTTGTTGTAAATTTCCTCACCTTTGGCCGCGATGATTTTCCGTTCTTTACGCAGGGCAGCTTGTAGTTGGGTCTTGGCTTTGGCTGTGGTGACGAAATTGATCCATTCTTCTTTGGGTGTCTGCGATTTCGAAGTAAGGACTTCGACCTGATCGCCGCTTTGTAGTTTTTGACTCAACGGTACCAGCTTGTGATTTACTTTGGCTGCGATGCAATGGTAACCGAGGTCGGAGTGGAGAATGAATGCAAAATCGAGGGCGGTGGCGTCTTTGGGCAAAGTTTTCAATTCGCCTTTCGGTGTAAATACGAATATTTCCGAGGCAAAAAGATTGAGCTTGATCGTGTCGAGAAAATCGAGAGCGTTGGGTTCGGGATTTTCGAGTATTTCTTTGATTGTTTTCAGCCAAATGTCCAGTTCCGATTCTTCGTCGGCACCACCTACTTTGTATTTCCAATGAGCTGCAAATCCCCGTTCGGCGATTTCGTCCATTTTACGGCTGCGTATCTGCACTTCCGTCCAGTTCCCGTCGGGTCCCATTACGGTTACGTGCAAAGCCCGGTAGCCATTGGCTTTGGGGTGGCTCACCCAGTCGCGGGTACGTTCGGGGTGAACTTTATAAATGTCGGTGATAACCGAGTAAATGTTGAAGCATTCGGTCTTTTCGTTTTCCTCCTGCTTGGGGTCGAATATGATACGCACCGCATATAAGTCATATACCTCTTCGAACGGAATATTTTTACTTTGCATTTTATTCCATATCGAGTAAATCGATTTTACGCGAGCTTTCATTTCGAACTGGACACCCATTTCGTGCAACTTCTCGGTGATGGGCGCAGCAAAGTCGTGGAATACTTTCTGTCGGTAGGCTTCGCTCGATGCGATGCTGTGTTGTATTTCGGCGTATGCCTCGGGGTGTTCGTATTTGAAACTCAGGTCTTCGAGTTCGGTCTTAATGGCAAAAAGCCCTAATCGGTGAGCCAGCGGTGCATAGATGTAGAGTGTTTCTCCGGCAATCTTGTATTGCTTGCTGGGCAACATGGAACCCAATGTGCGCATGTTGTGCAGACGGTCGGCCATCTTTACGAGAATGACGCGAATGTCTTCCGACATGGTAAGCAGTAATTTCCTGAAATTCTCGGCTTGGGCAGAGGCTTGGTCTCCGAAAATACCTCCGGAGATTTTGGTCAGTCCCGAAACGATCATAGCGATTTTCCGGCCGAAAAGATTTTCGATGTCTTCGACCGTATATTCCGTATCTTCGACTACGTCGTGCAAAAGGGCCGAACAGATAGAGGTCGAGCCCAACCCCATTTCTTCGCAGACGATTCTCGCTACGGCAATGGGGTGCATGATATACGGCTCTCCCGAACGCCGCCGAATCCCGTGATGGGCTTCTTTGGCGAAACGGAAAGCTCGTTCTATGATATCGACTTTTTTCCGATGATTCGAGTTGAGGTATTCAACAAGCAAAGCCTGAAATTCTCTTTCGATCATGGCATCTTCTTGCTCCTCGGTCTGATGGCTTACTGTCTCGGTTACTGTCGGAGACGGATTTTTTTCACGGATAGACTCGTCGGTTTTCTCTATGGAAACCGGTTGTTGTCCGCTATCGGCCGAGCCACTTTCTTCCGGGTGATGAATTTCTGTGTGGCGTTGCTTGCTGTCCTTTGTTTCGCTCATAGAAAATAAAAGGTATTTATCAATATTTTTTGCCTTAAATCGAGAGAATACGCAACGTATTGAGTAATTCTCGGTTGATGGGCTTATCGTTTTTTATAGCTTTGGAGAACGGAACATATACGATTTGGTCGTTCTGTATACCTATCATGACATTGCGTTGGCCTTCGATAAGCGCATCGATTGCAGCGGCACCCATACGGCTGGCCAATATACGGTCATGAGCCGACGGAGAACCTCCGCGTTGCAAGTGTCCCAAGATAGATACCCGCACATCGTACTGGGGAAATTCGTTTTTTACACGTTCGGCAAGATGTATGGCTCCCCCAGTCGAAGGACTTTCTGCTACCAGTACGATACTGCTGTTTTTCGATTTTCTGAATCCGTTTTTAATAAGTTCTCCCAGTTGGTCGACCTCTGTGGCGATCTCGGGAATAATGGCGGCCTCCGCACCTGATGCAATTGCACCGTTTAATGCCAGAAAACCGGCATCGCGCCCCATGACTTCGATAAAGAACAATCGCTCATGAGAAGTGGCCGTATCGCGTATTTTGTCGACCGCTTCCATAATGGTGTTCAAGGCCGTGTCATACCCGATGGTGGTATCGGTGCCGAACAAGTCGTTATCGATGGTACCGGGCAATCCCACTGTGGGGAAATTGTATTCGTTGGCAAAGATACGGGCGCCGGTAAGTGTTCCATCACCGCCGATGACTACCAGGGCATCGATTTCTTCTCTTTGCAATGTTTCGTATGCGATTTTACGCCCTTCTACCGTTTCGAACTCTTTACAACGGGCTGTTTTCAAGATAGTACCGCCTTGTTGTATGATGTTGCTGACGTTTTGCGTTTTGAAAGGAACGATTTCTCCGCTTAACAAGCCTTTGTAACCCCGATAAATGGCTTTTACTTCGAACCCGTTATATATGGCCGAACGAGTTACCGCTCTGATGGCGGCGTTCATGCCGGGTGCATCGCCTCCCGATGTGAGGATTCCGATACAAAATTTTTCTTTTTTGGTTGCTGTTTCGTCCATTTTGTTTTTTACCTTAATGAAACAATCTTTTTTACAAAAACCTACTTGCAGGTATCGCAAAAGTAGAAAATAAATTGTTATCGGAAACTTATTTAGTGAAAATTTTTTACGAACGTTTTTATTGTGTATGGGAAAACGATATGGACGACTTTTTTCGGCTGAGAATTATAGAACTTTTTGTCTTTCAAAAGCAGAAATGGTAATCCGGTTTATGGGGTCGCGATATGAATGGGAAACCGATGAGGTCGATCGGATATTGACTATGATTTAAGATGCTATTTTTGGGGGGGTAACGTCGGATTATACAGAAACCTTGTTCATGGCAGCATAATAATTATTGGAAAGGTCTTTGATAATTTGCGAGATGTTAAGGGAGAACAATACGCAGAACCTCTTTTCCGCAACGAGTTATGTACTGTCCTTGTGAGAATGAGCTGGTATCCAATCTCCCTTTCCCGTTGCCGACCAATACTCCGCTGGTCGTATAGAGGCATATAGGAGAAGTAGGGTCGGCCGCAATAATCTCTGTTCCTGTAAAGACCAAAGCCCGGGAGGCTTTGCAGCCGTTTATCGCACTCGTTTTGTTGGGAGTCATATCGAGCGGCTCTTCCAGTGTATTGCCGGCACCGGAAATGGCGTTGCTCACCGTCGCTTCGACTTCGGAGGCATCGTACATGGTATAGGTGTAGGGAATCTGCACCGAGCCGAGGTCGGTGGGTGTAAACGGTTCGCCGAACAGATTGCCTCGCCATACATAAGCCGTCGCATCTTTGTGTGAGAAGATACGGGTTACGCCGGGTGCGAAGTAGTTGTTTTCGATCAGGAAATCGCTGTCTTTACGGGGATTGATGCACACCGAAGCTCCCGGACAATCATAAAAGTTGTCATATAGGTGGATTATGCCGAAACGGGCCATGGGCATACGATTTTTACAGCCGGATTTCCACCAACAGTTTGCCCATGTAACATTCAGGTTGTATTCGCCTTGACTCGGGTCGTCCGATCCGGCTATCAAGTTGCTGAATGCATGGGCGTAAGTGCGCTCGGTATAAGCAAATGTACACCATGAAACCGTAACGAAATCGGCTTTGTTGGTTATATCTAAATTTCCGTCCATGCCGTCGATGAACGAACAGTGGTCTATCCATAAGTGACTGCTGCCGATGACCGAAATCAAGTCGTATCCGCCCACATCTACCGCTCCCGGTCCGAAAAACGACAAATTGCGAATGATGAAGTTTTCGCATTGGCTGATGGTAAAGATGCCCGACTTTCGATAACTTTCGGTTTTGTCTCCCGATAATTCGATCAGGGTCTTTCGGGTGAAATATTCCCCCTCTTCTTTTACATAGCTTCCATTGACGAGAGTTCCTCCTCCGCTCGATCCGCTCATGTTTTTTACGCCGACACTGTCCAGATCGGCCTTTATCTCGTCGGTTACGTGGAATTGGGTACACAAGCGGGCATTGTTGATGCCGACGATCGTCTTATTGTTGATGTTTTTCAGGGAAAGAGAACTCGATACCATAAAGTCTCCCGCAGAACCGTCGAGTACGATGACATCGTAATTTTTTATGGCATTGTCGATACTTGTTCTCATATCTCCTCCGTCGCTTTTCAATATGATGCTTGTGCCGTTACCGCCTCCGGTCAATGTATAATCGTCTCCCGAAGTCAGCGATGTGCAGACCGCCCAACCGAAGGGGGCATTGAGGTCGTATGGAGATAGCTGTGCCTGTGCGCAGAATACCGCAGCGAAAGCCAGAAAAGCTGCCCGTATTTGTTTTCTCATGGTATTGATAATAGGTTTGTTACAAGAAACTTGTATCGCAAAGATATGCCGTTATTCTTTCAAAAGCAAATATCGTAATCGATATAATCTTCGATTGCGAAGAGCGGAAGGAAATACGGCTTTCTTTTGATTCTGTTTTGCGGAAAAGGGGAGAAAAGCCTACCTTTGTCGTCGAAATAAGACGCCGTGAATAACGGCCGTGTATTCTAGGATAACCACGTAAAAAACAAGAATGATGAAACAATCCGTGAATTTGGCGTTTGCCTTGATGGGCATATTGTTCTGCGTATGCCTTACGATAGCGAATATTTTAGAGGTAAAAATCGTTTCGGTAGGTTCTCTGACCATGACCGGAGGGCTTATCGTATTTCCCATATCTTACATCATCAACGATTGTGTCGCCGAAGTGTGGGGCTATCGTAAGGCTCGTCTGCTTATATGGACGGGATTTGCCGCGAATTTTATAGCAGTGGCATTTATCCAACTGGCGATTTGGCTTCCACCTTCGCCGGTTTGGTCTCAACAAGAGGCTTTTGCCTCTCTTTTCGGACTTACTCCCCGTATCGTCTTGGCCAGTTTTATTGCTTTTTTGGTCGGATCATTTATCAATGCATACGTGATGAGTCGCATGAAGCTGGCATCACAAGGCCGTCGTTTTTCGCTGCGTGCCGTCGTTTCTACCGTGTTGGGAGAAGGGGCCGATTCTTTGCTATTTTTCCCTCTGGCTTTCGGCGGTATTCTGCCGTTTGAAACTTTGGGAGTGATGATTCTTTCGCAGACGTTGTTGAAGTCGGCTTATGAGGTGATAGCGCTTCCCCTTACGGTACGGGTGGTACGTTGGGTAAAGCGCTATTCCGGAACCGATGTGTACGATAATGATGTGTCGTATAATGTTTTTAAAATCAAAAATTTGTAGACTTCGCAGGAGTGTCGAGAACGATTCCTCCGCTGTGGGCGGTTTCTTGCGGAGCATAAAGGCATTGTATGGAAACGCCTCCGTCGAGATAACGTCCGGGGCGGTCGATAAATGTTTCGTAACGTAAGATGTAATGCCCTTTGGGAAGATGCTCGATGTAGAATCGGGTAGCTGCGTCTCGGGTTTCTTGGAAATAGGAGAGCCCCTCTTGGTATATCATTCGGGACTGTTGCTCTGCCGGTTCGAGACAGGCTGCTCGATTATCTTTGATGGCAACGAAGTCGAGGTCTCGATCGCTGCTAATGATAAGGCGGGTTTGTATTTTATCTCCGATTTCCGGTGTTGTTTCGGATAGAGATAAAAGGCTGTCTCCCCGGACGACGTAAAGACGTTTCTTTATGGAAAGTCCGTTACCTTGCGATTCGATTTTATCGGCATCGACGAAGTATTGCCGATAGAGTCCTACCCACGGTTTTAGTCCGTTATTTTCGGTCGTGATGGATACCGTGCCCAAGTCGGGTGTAATATCCGTTCCTTCTTTGATGATTTGAGTGTAACCGTCAATGTCCGAACTTCCGGGGGCTATGGTGTCTTTTCCCCATGTGATTCTTATCGGCTCAGTGTTTGTGTCGAGGGTCAGCGTACTGTGCGAGATGAGTGCCGATATGGCATCGAGTGTAGCCGGAGTCGAACCCCAGTCCCGCGTTTCTTTTTGTTGCAACAGCCAAGCGACCATGCCTGTCAGTTGGGCGTTTTGGGGAGTAACCAGAGCTACGGTGTTCATAAGAAGCGTATGTAATCGTATATCTCCGACGGCATTTCGATTTGAACGGATATTTTGCCACCAGATACCCTCGTCGGTTACTGTGGCGTAACTGAGTAGCGAATTGACGATGCGTCGGGCCACCTCTTGATTGCCGATACGATATAGGAGCTGTGCGGTCAACGCTTTCCCTTCTAAATCGAGGCTTTTCCAGCCTTTCTCCGCTTTTTCGCACAGCATCGTCCAGCCGGCTTCTTCTGTCTCGGTGAGAGGAGTGGCGAGAATCGCTTGCAATACGAGATAGCGTAATTGTATGCTCGATAATTTTTCCGTTCGAGTAATTCGGGCGGTATCTCCGGCAATTTTTTCGTTTAGGAAATTCATGGCTTCCGAGCGCAACTGCACGAGGCTTTCGTTATCCCCAAGTAAGTTTTGCATGTATAATTGGGCATAACATTCGAGAACCGAGAGTGTCTGTTCTATATGGCTGCCCATGCCTTTTTTCCAGGGAAATCCCCCGTCGTCATTTTGCAGGGCGAGTAATTTTGTTAGTGCCCGGTATTGCATTTTTACGCATTTTTCTCGGTCGAGAAGTTCTGCCAGTTGGGTTATCCGTTCATTTTCATTCCGGGCGGTGAGAGCCCACGGAGTCTCTTCGAGCAGCAGTATTTTTAATGTTTCGTTTTGGGTAAGGGGTGATGACAGAGTATCATTTTGTTGCCGTTGAGCTTGTATGGCTGCAACAAATCCGGGATTCTTCAACACAATGGCTTCGGCCAGAGTATTTCCGTAGAAAGCGGCGAGAAGAGAGGGAGTTGAGTTGTCATCGGCCTGCTCTGTCAGTCCCGGGAGGGCTTGTAACACAAACCACAAGGGAGACGGGGCATAACTCAATATCGCTCTGAAATTTTTTTCTCCAAGAGATGTGTCCGTCAATTTCCTCATTTCGATTCCATACCGGTTTTCTCCTCGTTTTTCCGGTGATGCGGCTTCCGTCAGGAATACCCGATACGGGAGAATCGGCAACAAATGTTGCTCTCCGTCCGATGTCCTGTCTTCGGCTACGGCTTGCAGTCGTATGCCTATGGCCGGAATATCCCATTCTTCGACCGTAAAGGTGTTGGCGATGCTTTGAGTTTTGCCTGCATCGGTTTTAAAAGGGAGTTCGGTGCAGTAGAGTGTGGAATCGTTTTCCGGGTTGAATATCTCGAATGTGAATAAACCGCTGTAATCATTTCGGGTAGTATTGCTGATACGGGTTGCGATGGAAACTTTATCGCCGGTACGGACGAAACGGGGCAGATTGGGATTTATCATGAGTGGTTTCGATGCGATAATAGTATCCGTATGGAATCCGTTTTGCATATCTTCGGTTATGGCTACCAACATCAATTTCCATGATGTATGGCTGTCGGGGAGAGAGAATGGTATCTCGACGATGCCTTTTTTATCACTTTCGAGAGTGGAATAGAAAAATGCCGTCTCTCTGAAATCCCGTCGTAAATCGGAGAGTGGTGTACTGTTTTCGGTTGTTGCTTGGTCGGCACTTGCTTCTGCTTGGGCATCGGTAAGCATCGGCGATGTTTTGGCGAGCAGGTTTCTTGGGGAGATTCTGTTTCCATACATGGGTATGATATCTCTGTGTAAGTAGAACGTATTGAAGCGGTCGAGGTTGAATGGCGGGCAATCGTCCGCGTCGGGAGTACGAGCCGAAAGGTAATTATTGTGGGGAGAATAGGTATAGAAATAATATGGAACAGTCGTATGTCCCGAATAGAAATTCCAGTACAACGGAGCGATAGCGTCGAGAGCTTGGTCATACATTGTTGCGATGAGGCGTGCCTGTACAGCTTTTCCCCGGCTGTCTTTTATTTTGAATTTCCAGCGTTCCGATGTTCCGCTGACGAGATGGTCCCGAAATGTTTGGGGTATAATCGTCAATTTCGTGTCGGGGCTTTTGCGGCGGATGACGATTTCCGATGCGTAAAGTCTGTTTTCTTTGACGAAAGACAGTGCGAGAGTGAGCGATGGACCGTAATTTTTCTCATACGGAATCTCTATTTCGATGTTTTCGTTGTCGGCATTCAGTCGGTAACATTTTTTTGTCATTCCTTCGTCGAAGAGTTGGCAAAGAAGAGAAACGTTCTCAAAAGAGGTTCCGCAAGAGATGGTGGCTTTCTCACCCGGTTTGACGTAAATTTCTTTCCGAGGAATCCATAAGGCCGATGGAACCGGCGGACGTTTGTCGTCATTGCCGTAAAGAACGACATGACGGGAGAGGCTGTCGGCAATACCCGTATCTGTGGTCGCTTTCACGACGATACGGTACAACCCCGATTCCCATTTTTTTACTTTTAGTGCAATCGTTTCCCCTGTTTTGAAATATCCCGATGCCATTTTTCGGGCTATTTTCAGTGTATCGTAATTGCTGCCCGATTCGAAGTTCTCGGTAGCGTTTGTCTTTTCGGGAGTCTGTAAAGCATATATTTCGTATGTGCAGCTGTTTATCCCGGGAGCATTCGGAGCCGATGTTATCGTGGCCGGCAGTGTAAGCGATTGTTTTTTGTCGTGTATGTTCGGAAGATCCAATTCCATGTGTATGGGATTGTCCGATACACCGAACCACTGTCGGACGGTCTGGGTCTCTCCGTTTGTCGCAGTTACCGAGAACTCGGCTTGGTACATTCGGTACGAGGGCTTTTCTGTCGAAGGGTGGGGAACAAATGTGAGTAGGAAATTTCCGTCGGAATCCGATACCGATGATCCGGTAATCGTCTGATTCTCATTTCTTCCGAAACGGTAAGATGTCTCTTTGATCGAAAAATTCACGGTAGCATGAGCAATGGCTTCTCCGGCGTATCCTGTAACATGTCCCGATAATATAATAGGATTACCGGTGAAATAGGACGAAGGACTATTTTCGAGAGAGATTCGGAACGTCGCTTTTTTGTATTCGGCGATTTGTGCGCTTTGAGAGCCATTGTATCCCTCGATCCGGATATACCCCGTAATTTCTTCGGGTAAGACAAAGTAGTCGGCAAACACGCCATAGCTGTCGCTCTTGACCTGACGCTCGGCGATTTTCCCGTTTACACCGTAAAGGGTTATGTTTTGGGTCTCTCCGGCAACGGCTTTACTTCCGGAAATTTCTTTCGAAAATATGATGCCGGCAAAACGCAGTGTATCACCGGGACGATATACCGAGCGGTCGGTAAAAAATACCGTCTGTATATCATCGCCTTCGGTCGGGATATTTTCTTTATTCCCGACCGTTATGCGGGTGATGGGATAGAGCGTGTCATTCTCGGCGACCGGTCGGAATCCTCGTATATCGGGATTGCTGACAAACAGAATTCCGTCGGAGTCGGTGTATGCGCTTTTTTCGTAGACATAGTTGTCGGAGTAGCGGGGAACGGTCGTGTACAATCGTACTTCACAATTCCTTTGGGGCTTTCCGTCATACCCGTCGGTTACGACGATATTCACACCTCCGTTATGGAGGCGGTTTTGAGTGTAGGCATAAAATTTCGATACGGCGAATGTCGTTTCTGCGTATGTGTCGGTCGTCCCGTCTATCTCGAAATGCAGGCGGTAATTGCCCGTAGGAAGAGGCGGAATGGTGTTTTTCCCGTCTTGGGATTCTCCTATTCGGGTGGAAATTACAGGTACTTCATAGCATTTGATAGCGGATGAATCGGTTGTTGGAGCAATCGACATGGTCAACCGGTCGATATGGGAGTAGGTAAAGTCGAAAGGCGTGTTTATGCCCGGATAGATGATTTCGGGTATGGATGTGTAAAAAATCGGTGCGGTAATTCTTTTGTACGAGTTTGCCAAACAGCCGATACGGAAATAGTCGGCATATCGATTCATCTGTTTTTCGCAGGCGGAGAGCCATGTGGAAAGATGCGGGTCTTTATCGGTTATGGTTTCGCCGATGCGTGTCAAAACCTCGGTCGAATAAGGTGAGGCTTCGTATTCCCGATAAAGGGAGAGTAGGTTGCCGATATAAGTCGAGTCGGGAGCTTGTTCCTGCAAAAATGTTTCTCTATCGAGGCGAGCCATAAGCAAGGATGGAGATTGGGGCTCGGTGTTCCATAGGTTGATGAGGCGGTCGTAAACGGCAACGATGCGTCGGCGTAGGGCATAATTTTCGGCCATATCGGGAAATGGTGGAGGAAGAATGAGGCTGGCCCGTGTAAATACCTCGTTTTTTACACGAAGGGACGGGTAACGTTCTATCAGGGATTTATATAGGTTTATGGCTTGGTAGGATAGGAAGTCGTAAAGCGTAGGTTGCAGAATAGTTGCATCGGTCCCCTGTTTTAGGGCATCGGCATAATGGGATAACGGGGTGGCGAACAACGTTTTTTCTTCTTTCAATGAAGCTTCGATCCGATCGCTTATGACGGAGATGAACCGGTCGGTATCCCACTCCCGTATATCGTCGGTATGGGAGTTGTCGAGGGCTTCCCTTTGGCGTATGGTGTAGCGATTGTTGTTGTAGTAGCGGTTCAATAATTCGGCCTCGTAAGAATAAAGCAACGATTGGCAGGCTACGTTGGGACAGGTCCGGGCCTGAGTATCGACAAATTTTATCAGAGCCGGCAGGCTGTCGGTAGCGATGAGTAATTGATATTCACAGCAGGCTATGGTATGACTCACTACGGCAGGGTAATTTTTTTGAGCGGAAGCACGTTTGAGTGATACTTGGGAGAGTCTCAGACTGTCGGACGGATTCTCTGGAAATTCAGTCCGATTCGGTGATGGTGATAATCGGTTTCCGGCTATGCTTTCGATGGAAAACAAAATCCCTGTCAAAAGGAGAACGGCTGTCAGATAACGAAATGTTTTCATGTTGTTCATGAGGTATTTATTTACAAATATAGCAATTTAAGCAGCGGCATCTGTTTTATTTTCTATAAACAATTGTTAAGTGCTAAATCTCTTGTCTCAAAATTTCTTACTTATTGTCATTCTCCTTATTTTTGCATACGAAAAACCTATCCGAGACATGGAAAAAACAGAAAGAGATTTCATTATACGGTTGATAAAGCGGGAGGTCGTTCCCGCCATCGGTTGCACCGAGCCGATCGCTGTTGCCTTGTGCGTATCGAAAGCCGCCCGTTTGTTGGGAAAAGAACCTGAAAAGATAAAAGTATTGTTGAGCGCGAATATCTTGAAAAACGCTATGGGCGTAGGTATTCCGGGTACGGGAATGATCGGATTGCCTATTGCCGTCGCTTTGGGCGCTTTGGCGGGAAATCCCGATTATCAGCTCGAAGTACTGAAAGATATAACCACCGAAGATGTAGAGCGTGGAAAACAAGTGATAGCCGATAACCGTATCGATATACAGTTGAAAGAAAATATTGCCGAGAAGCTTTATATCGAGGTGATTATGTCTGCCGGTTCCGATAAGGCGACAGCCATTATTTCGGGCGGGCATACTTGTTTTGTTTATGAGGAACGAAACGGAAACGTACTGCTCGATGAGCGTATTTCTGCTGTCGCCGAGGAATCGGAAGAAGACGGTGCTTTGTCTTTGCGTAAGGTCTATGATTTTGCTCTTACCGCCCCTCTTGAAGAAATTGATTTCATACTCGAATCGGCACGATTGAATAAGGCGGCTGCCGAAGCCTCTTTCAAAGGCGATTACGGGCACTCGTTGGGTAAGTCTTTGCGCAATGACAACGAACGGCGTGTCATGGGAGACAGCATTTTTACCCGTATTCTTTCTTACACATCAGGGGCGTGCGATGCACGTATGGCCGGAGCCATGATTCCTGTCATGAGCAATTCGGGCAGCGGTAATCAGGGTATTGCGGCAACGTTGCCTGTCGTGGTGTATGCCGAGGAAAATCAGAAAAGCCGGGAAGCAATGATTCGTGCATTGGTGTTGAGTCATCTTACCGTGATTTATATCAAGCAAAGTCTCGGACGGCTCTCGGCATTGTGCGGTTGTGTTGTTGCAGCCACAGGTTCGAGTTGTGGAATTACTTATCTCATGGGCGGCGGTTATGAAGAGATGACCTATGCCGTGAAAAATATGGTTGCCAATCTCACCGGAATGATTTGCGACGGGGCGAAGCCGAGTTGTGCCATGAAGCTTACCAGCGGTGTTTCTACGGCAGTATTTTCGGCGATGTTGGCGATGGAGCACAAATGTGTTACGGCGGTCGAGGGAATTATCGAAAACGATGTCGATCGCACCATACACAATCTGACACGTATCGGTGCGCAGGGAATGAATGAGACCGACCGCCTCGTGCTCGATATTATGACGCATAAATGTCCGTAGCCCAAGAGCCGGTTATAAGTTAATCGAACGGGAGTGATCTTTTCTGCGCTCCCGTTTTGTTTTGTCATTTTCTCCCCAGAATATACTTCCGAGCCATGACCAGAGAGAATTTCCCGAAAACACATGTCATACTGAGGTGTAAGCACCGAATAATCTTATGCAAATATTGCTGTCCTTGTAGTACAATATCATTCTGGGTGGGAGTAAATCCCGAAGAATCTCTGGCGAAGTGTTATAGTCTTTCCCGTACGCTGTCATTCTGACGACCGTAAGAGAGGAAGAATCTCTTGCCAAGTGTGCATTTTTAAGAGATCTCTCACTTTCGTTCGAGATGACAGAAATGTCATTCTGAACGGAACATAGTGAAGTGAAGAATCTCATTTTAAATACGCAGAACAATGGGATTCCTTGTTGGACTATCGCCCTCGCTCGGAATGACAAAGAAGTGGTGTGGCGGCGATTCCTCACACTTGACCATAGATCTCGGTTCGGAATGATGATATATTTATTTGGAATGCCCGGCATTTTCCTCATTGGGGGGATACCCCTCGGGAAAGAGTCATCAGAATGGGTAACCTACTGCAAAGTGGAATGATGCATCGCGGTTGAAAGTATGGTGGGCGATGACCCACGGGCGGTTTCCTATGCGGGACGGGTCATACATTTTAAGTCCCATATCGACACGTATCAGGAAGTAATTGAAGTCGAATCGTACACCAAGGCCGTAAGCTAAGGCAATTTCTTTATAGAAAGAATTGAATTTGAATTTTCCTCCGGGTTGGGAGGGATAGTCTTTGATCGTCCAGATGTTTCCTGCGTCGAGGAAAAGAGCGAGTTCCAGTTTCCAGATGAGTTTACTGCGGTATTCGGCATTCATGTCGAGGCGTATGTCGCCGCACTGATTCATAAAGTCGGCCAGAGGATTGTTTCCCGAGTAGGTACCCGGTCCCAATGTTCTTACCGACCAGCCGCGTACACTGTTGGCGCCTCCCGAATAGTATCGTTTTTCAAACGGAACCATGTCGGAGTTTCCATAAGGGTATATAATACCGCCTCCGATGTGGAATGCCAGTGCGTTTTTCTCATTCAGGTTCAGTGTATAAGCATAGTCGAGATCGGCTTTGGCATATTGCGAGTAGCTGATACCGAGTATTTCGTATTCGCCCGAGGGGGAACGTTTCATCGAAGAGAAAGATGAAATGGCGTATAGCAGATTTCCTGCAATTTCCCAAGCCGACCGCAAAGTGTAGATTTTTCGTTGTTTGGCCGAGTTGGCGATATTGTTTTTCAGGTTCGACATGTAAAGCACGTAAGCCGATCGCATGATGAAGTGATCTTCATAACTGTATCGGAGCAGCGGGTTATCGGCGGCAATACTGTCGAGGTTGTTTTTGAATGCCGTTGTCATCTGGGGCAGATACACGTAGTTGATGTCGACGAGGTCGAAATGGTGTCTGAATCGGTTTCCTCGCGTGTACCATTTGTAGTTCCAGCCGACACCCGATATGACCCTCACGTACTCGGGTCGTTGCTGGTAGTCGATATTGATGGTGAAATCGGTGGTGGCCCTCATGCGTCGCAGGAATGAGGTACTGACAAAAGGGAAAAGAAACTTGGGAAAAGAAACGCCCAGTTCTCCGCTCAATTCGAGATAGTTGTTGGAAAGAAGTCCGCCCAGATCACCGGTAATGTTTTCGTATGCGGCCCTGAATCTGGCGCTGAATGTCTGCGAGCCGTGAAAGATGTTTCGGTGTTGGTAGGTGAGTCCGAGAGAAAAGCCGAAATTCCCGGCCGAGTTTGTTCCTTCAAGTTCTGTCGTTACCGACTGGGTTTTTCCCTCGGTGAGCAGGATATGGCAATCGAGTTGCGGTGTATCGCTGTCGGCTACGGGAGTAAATTGTATATTGACGTATTTCAGAACTTTCAATCGTGAAAATGCCGCATAGGTATTGTCGACCATGCGGGTGGAATAACCCATGCTCGGTATGATATAGCAGTTCTCGACCAGCGTGGCGGGATGCAGGTACTCTTTTTCTCCGTAAAGAATATAAAATCCTTTATATAGAATCGTGTCTTTTATCGAATAGCGTTCTTCCGGGCTGCTGGCCATCGGGTTGTAATCGGTGATGAAATAGACATCGCGTACGGTATAGGTATCATGTCTCTTGAATGATACGAGTTCTTTCCGTAAAGAATCTGCGACAGGAATATCCGAGAGATTGAGTTCGAGGTCGACGCCTTTATTTCCGATCGTCGTATCGGCTGTGTAAGTGATATATTCCTTGTTGAATGTGTAATAACCGGCATTCCGCAGTTGTGTCGTAATGCGTTGCCGTTCTTGTTCGAGAATATTTCGGTCGAATAATTTCCCCGGACGAACGAGAGAATTGGTCGAATCGGAGATAACGATTTTCCTGATGGAGTCGTTGAAGATACGATATGTCATTCGGTCGATATGATAAGGAGTTCCCGATTTAACATCGTATTTTACCTTGATACGCTTTTTGTGTTTGATTGTGTCTACGGTTACTATTGCATCGGTGTAACCCTTGTTGTAGAGGGCTTTTTCGATTTGGCTGCGAGATTTTTCCGTCAGTTGGCTGTCATAAATGACAGGAGGCGTACCGATGCGTCGCAACCAGCGGTTCCAACCGTTATCTTTATCGTTGGACAGGTTGTAGAAGAAAAGGGGAAGACCTATGAGCCCGAAAGTTTTGTGATTGGGCTCTTGACGTATATACGATTTTAATTCACTGTTTTTCAGATTCCGGTTATCCGTCGAGAGCGATATGCGGTCGAGCAGATATTCGCCCTCACCCACATGCTTGGTTGCCCGGCATGAATATAGCAGTGGGATAATGACCGGTATGAGCAGCAACAGGCGAAGTTTCATCATAAAAACAGGTTCCGGGCTTGAAAAATGAGATAACCGATATTTTTGCATACAAACGTACATAATTCTCGTTTCATACACAAATTCTGGTATTTTAAAAACCGTTACTTCCTATATATAATATATCTGTGAAAATACATCGTTTTGTATCATTCGGACTGTTTCATGAAGTTTTTTTCTTATCGAGAAGAAGTCCTTTATGTGAGAATAGATTTTTTCTGAATGCTTATGTAAAGAAAAGTGTTGGGAAATAATCTTTGTTTTCCGATAAATTGATAGAAAAAATGTTGAAAGTCGGATATTTTTCTATTTGTATTGATATTTTTATCGCTTTTTCTTTTGGAATATTCATATAAAGATATACCTTTGCACCGTCATTACCGATAAGCCATAAAAAGCTTGATTATATGATTAGCACGATTCTGCATATTTTCGATCTACTATCAGTGATTATCGTCGTCGTGGGCGCATGATAAAGAAGAAAGGTTTTCGTTTTAATGGAGAATATATGAAACACGAGTTGCGTAGTGCGACCTGTACACAAGGCCGACGAATGGCCGGCGCACGTGCCTTGTGGCGCGCCAACGGCATGAAAGAAGAACAGATAGGACGTCCGGTGATCGCCGTCGTCAATTCATTTACACAATTTGTCCCGGGACATGTGCATCTGCATGAGATCGGTCAGATCGTTAAGTCCGAAATCGAAAAACTCGGTTGTTTCGCAGCCGAGTTCGATACCATTGCAATCGACGATGGTATCGCTATGGGACATGACGGTATGCTTTATTCGCTGCCTTCCCGGGATCTGATAGCCGACAGTGTCGAGTATATGGTAAATGCCCATAAGGCCGACGCAATGGTATGTATCAGCAATTGCGATAAGATAACGCCCGGTATGCTGATGGCGGCGATGCGGTTGAATATTCCCGCCGTGTTTGTTTCGGGAGGGCCAATGGAATCGCATAAGTACAACGGCGAGAATGCCGACCTTATCACGGCTATGGTAAAGGCGGCGGATACATCGGTGAGCGATGAGGAAATCGAGAAGATAGAGGCTTGTTCTTGTCCCGGTTGCGGGAGTTGCTCCGGTATGTTTACGGCCAATTCGATGAATTGCCTTACCGAGGCCATCGGGTTATCCTTGCCCGGCAACGGTACGATTTTGGCCACGCATGCCAATCGTGTACAACTCTTTCGCGATGCCGCACGGCTTATCGTGAAAAATGCTTTGAAATACTATGAAGAAGGTGATGACAGCGTTCTGCCCCGTAGTATTGCCACACGGGCGGCTTTTCTCAATGCCATGACCCTCGACATTGCTATGGGCGGCTCCACCAATACGGTATTGCATCTTTTGGCTGTGGCCAATGAGGGTGGCGTCGATTTCAAAATGGCCGACATCGACCGCCTGAGCCGTCATGTACCTTGTCTGTGCAAGTTGTCGCCCAACACGCAGAAATATTCCATACAGGAGTGTAACCGTGCCGGAGGTATTCTCAACATTCTCGGCGAGCTCGATAAAGCCGGTTTGCTCGATACCTCTTGCCGTCGTGTCAATGGATCGACTCTTGCCGAAGACATCGAAAAATATGATATTGAAAAGGTTGTCGTCGACCCCGAAGCTCTCCGCATTTATTCCAGTGCTCCCGGCGGTGTATTCAGCAATAAAATGGGTTCTCAGAGCAATACCTATCCTACGCTCGACACCGATAGGGTCGGCGGTTGCATACGCGATGTGGAACACGCATACAGTAAAGACGGCGGATTGGCCGTACTTTTCGGAAATATCGCCCTCGACGGGTGCGTTGTGAAGACCGCCGGTGTCGATGTCGGTATTTGGAAGTTTACAGGGCCGGCTCGGGTTTTTGAGTCTCAGGAAGCTGCATGTGAAGGTATTCTCGGCGGTAAAGTTGCAAGCGGTGATGTGGTCGTGATTACATATGAAGGGCCCAAAGGCGGTCCCGGTATGCAGGAAATGCTTTATCCGACGTCATATATCAAATCCCGTCATTTGGGTAAGGAATGCGCACTCATTACCGATGGACGTTTTTCCGGAGGTACATCGGGGCTTTCTATCGGGCATATATCGCCCGAAGCGGCAGCCGGAGGAAATATCGGGTTGGTACGCGACGGTGATATGATAGAAATAGATATTCCGGCACGCAGCATTCGGGTCGACGTCTCGGATAAGGAGTTGGAACGTCGTCGTGCCGAAGAAGAACAACGGGGAAAGAGCGCTTTTACTCCTCATGAGCGGGATCGCCATATATCGAAGGCTTTGCGCGCTTATGCGGCAATGGTAAGTTCTGCCGATAAAGGCGCTACCCGTATCATTGATTAATGCGGTTGTACCGATAGAAAAAACGAAGTAAAAAATAATGAACGATAAAGAATTGATAACCGGCGCAGAAGCATTGATGCGCTCGCTCGAACATCAGGGAGTCAAGACCCTTTTCGGTTATCCCGGAGGCTCTATCATGCCCGTTTTCGATGCTCTCTATGACCATCGCCATATTTTGCATCACATATTGGTGCGTCATGAACAAGGCGCTACCCATGCGGCACAAGGCTTTGCCCGTGCATCGGGAAATGTGGGTGTGTGTCTGGTAACCAGCGGCCCCGGGGCGACCAATACGATCACCGGTATTGCCGATGCTATGATAGACAGTACACCGATCGTTGTCATCGCAGGGCAGGTGGGAACCTCGTTTTTAGGATCCGATGCTTTTCAAGAGGTCGATTTGGTGGGGGTAACCCAGCCTATCACGAAATGGAGTTATCAGATACGTCGAGCCGAAGATGTTCCGTGGGCGGTAGCCCGGGCTTTTTATATCGCGTCGAGCGGTAGGCCCGGCCCGGTCGTTCTCGATTTTGCCAAAAATGCACAAGTCGAGAAGTTCGAATACGAACCCACGACAGTTGATTTTGTACGTAGTTATATCCCTGTTCCCGATACCGATTCGATGTCGGTTATCCGGGCGGCCGATCTTATCAATAAGGCACAGCGACCGTTGGTCCTTGTGGGACAGGGAGTGGAGTTGGGTAATGCTCAGGACGAATTGCGGAATTTTATCGAAAAGGCCGATATGCCGGCAGGTTGTACGCTTTTGGGGTTGTCGGCTCTGCCGTCGGAACATCGCCTGAATGTGGGTATGCTCGGTATGCACGGCAATTTGGCTCCGAATGTGAAGACCAATGAATGCGATGTCTTGATTGCCGTAGGTATGCGTTTTGACGACCGGGTAACCGGAAATCTCGACACGTATGCCAAACAGGCCAAAGTCATTCATTTCGATATAGATCCGGCCGAAATAAACAAAAACGTGAAAGCCGATGTTGCAGTTCTTGGGGACTGTAAGGAGACTCTCCGTTCGGTAACAGACCTGCTTGTGCCGGCAAAACACAAGGAGTGGATCGATTCGTTCGCTCCGTATACCGAAGAAGAGAGAACGAAGGTCATAGAGCCGGAAGTGAATCCGGCCAAAGGTCCTCTCAATATGGGCGAAGTGGTACGCGCCGTGAGCGATGCCACCCGCAATGAGGCGGTTTTGGTTACCGATGTGGGGCAGAACCAAATGATGTCGGCGCGTTATTTCAGATATTCTCGCAATCGCAGTATCGTTACTTCGGGTGGTTTGGGAACGATGGGATTCGGACTTCCGGCTGCCGTAGGGGCGACGTTTGCCGTTCCCGACCGTACGGTATGTGTATTTATGGGCGATGGTGGTTTGCAAATGAATTTACAAGAGTTGGGAACCGTGATGGAGCAGAAAGCACCGGTGAAAATGATTTTGCTCAATAACAATTATTTGGGCAATGTCCGTCAGTGGCAGGCTATGTTTTTCAACAGAAAGTACTCTTTTACGCCGATGCTCAATCCCGATTATATGAAGATTGCCGAGGCGTACGGCATTCCGTCGAGACGGGTGGTAGAACGTGCCGATTTGCCTTCGGCGATCGAGGAGATGTTGGCTACCGACGGGCCTTTCCTTCTGGAAGCCTGTGTCGTCGAGGAAGGGAATGTCTTACCCATGACACCTCCGGGCGGTTCGGTAAATGCCATGTTGTTGGAATGTTAAATGCGAATGTTTATGGACAAGAAATTATATACGATGATTGTCTACTCCGAGAACATTGCCGGACTGTTGAATCAGATTACGGCGGTTTTCACCCGTAGGCAGATCAATATCGAAAGTCTCAATGTATCGGCGTCTTCGATAAAAGGGGTCCACAAGTACACCATAACGGCTTGGACCGATGAAGAAACGATAAAAAAAATCGTGCGGCAGATCGAGAAAAAAATCGACGTACTGCAAGCGCACTATTTTACCGATGAAGAAATATTCGCTTACGAGATAGCTCTTTATAAGTTGTCTACCCCTGTTTTTGAGCGAGAACCGAAAGTCTCGGAACTGATACGCCGCTACAATGCTCGTGTGGTAGAGGTAAACCCTACCTATTCGGCTTTGGAAAAGGACGGGACGACCGAAGATATTACAGCTTTTTACGACGAGTTGCAGAAGCTCGGTTGCGTCTTGCAGTTTGTACGGTCGGGTCGTGTCGCTCTTACGAAGAGTTGTGTAGAGCGGGTAAACGAGTTCCTTGCCGATCGTGAAGCCCGTTATTTGAAATCGAAACAAACCGAGTAGTATATGGCAGAGTATCAGAAAGTCGGGTCGTACGATTTTGTCGCAGAACCTTTTTGTTCCGATTTTCGGGGACACATGGCTATCGGCGTTTTGGGAAATCTCCTGTTGAATGTCGCCGAGTTTCATGCCTCCGACCGGGGATTCGGCATTATTACCATCAATGAAGGGCATTATACATGGGTTTTGTCCCGATTGGTGTTGGAATTTGTCGATGATGCACCCCGGCAGACCGAGAAATTTACCATAGAGACATGGGTCGAGAGTGTGTACCGTCTTTTTACCGAAAGGGATTTTGCCATACTCGATAAGGCGGGAAATCCATTGGGGTACGCACGTTCGGTATGGGCGATGATCGACATGGATACTCGTAAGCCGGTAGACCTTCTCAGTACATACGAGGGAGGGATAACCGGTTACGTTTGCGATAAAGAGTGCCCTATCGAACGTCCCGGAAAAGTGAAAGTAATCTCTTCCGAGCCTGCATGTACATTGACGACCCGGTATAGCGATATCGATATCAACGGACATGTAAACAGCATCAAGTATATCGATCATATTTTGGACCTTTTCCCGCTCGACCTCTATAAGAACAAGCGGGTGAAGCGATTCGAAATCGCTTATGTCAATGAAAGTCATTACGGCGATACATTGCAATTTTTCTGCGATGACAAAGGCGGCGACGAGTACCATATCGAAGTGAAAAAAAACAACGGCGAAATCGTGTGCCGTAGTAAAGTGATATTTATTTAATTGTTTCATACTAAAAAAACAAACACAAAATGGCTGTAATTAATTTTGGCGGAGTTGACGAAAATGTCGTTACCCGTGAAGAATTTCCGTTGGAAAAAGCAAGAGAGGTCCTCAAAGATGAGGTTATCGCGATAATCGGTTATGGCGTGCAAGGTCCCGGACAGAGTCTTAACCTGCGCGATAACGGATTCAATGTGATTGTAGGACAACGTAAAGGTGGAAAAACGTGGGAAAAGGCCGTTGCCGACGGTTGGGTTCCCGGAGAGACGCTTTTTGAAATCGAAGAGGCTTGCAAACGTGCCACCATTATTCAATATCTGCTTTCCGATGCCGCACAAATCGAGGTTTGGCCTCGCATCAAACCTTATTTGATTGCCGGCAAAGCTCTCTATTTTTCTCATGGTTTCGGTATTACCTATAAGGAGCGTACCCATATCATTCCTCCTGCCGATGTCGATGTAATCATGGTTGCTCCCAAAGGTTCGGGAACCAGCTTGCGTCGCATGTTCTTGCAAGGTCGCGGTTTGAATTCGAGCTATGCTATTTATCAAGATGCTACCGGTCGTGCAAAAGATCGTGTTATCGCACTCGGTATAGGCGTGGGTTCGGGTTATCTGTTCGAAACGACTTTCAAAAGAGAGGTTTACTCCGACCTGACGGGAGAGCGCGGAACTCTTATGGGGGCTATACAAGGATTGTTGCTCGCCCAGTATGAAGTATTGCGCGAGAATGGCCATGAACCCTCCGAGGCCTTCAACGAAACCGTCGAGGAGCTTACCCAATCTTTGATGCCTCTTTTTGCCGAAAAGGGTATGGATTGGATGTATGCCAACTGTTCGACGACTGCTCAACGCGGTGCACTCGACTGGATGGGCCCGTTCCACGATGCCGTAAAACCGGTATTCGAGAAACTTTACAAAGAGGTAGCTTGCGGTAATGAAGCACAACGCTCGATCGATACCAATAGTAAACCCGATTATCGCGAAGGTCTGGAAAAAGAACTCGCCGCTTTACGTGAGAGCGAGATGTGGCGTACGGGAGCCGTTGTACGTAAACTGCGTCCCGAAAATAACTGATATATCTTTCGCATTTTAGAATACGGGGTAGATAACCGACCAAGTTATCTACCCCGTATTCTGTTTTTTATGGGAACAAAGCCGTTGGAGAAATGTTTCCAAGATGAAAGTAGATTTCCTGTGGAAAAGACAAGACGGTACGTCTTTTTTCCGTAACTTCGTCGGTGAATAATGAGGCGACTTTTTAAATATGTTTTTATCGGGTTGTCCGTCTTGTTGGGGCTGCCGTTTTTACTTGTGGCACTGTTGTATGTGCCTCCGGTGCAGCGTGCGGCGGTCAGAACTGTTTGTTCTGTGGTCTCCGATAGTACGATGCAGGTTTCGGTAGGAGATTTCCGTTTGCGTTTCCCTTTGCGTCTTGATGTTTCCGATGTGTGCGTGATGACGGGCGGAGACACGTTGTGTGCGTTACATACATTGCATGTAGAGATCGATTCGTGGCCGTTGTTGCGTCTGGTTGCCGATGTCCCCGATTTATTTCTCGAAGATGTACTGTTCCGTTATGCCGATACGACGGGATTCTCTATCGATGTCCGTCTCGATAAAGCATCGATGGCATCGGTATCCGCCCGATTGAAGGAAGAGTCGGTCGATGTCGACCGTATCGTGTTGAGCGGAGGAGATGTGGATTTGAAGTTGGGTATGTCTTTACCCGATACGGCCGATACCGTAACGACACCGTTGGCATGGAAGTTTAAGGTAGAGGCTCTTGCCGTCGATGATATTTTGTATCGTATGCAGGGCGCTTACAAGGAATCTTTTCTTACGGCCGGAGCAGATTCGATAACTGTCGGTTGCACATCGGTCGATTTGGGCGCTCAGACGGTCGATGTCGCGTCTCTTTATTTATGGGCCGGGAAGGTAGCCATGTTTTCCGACACAAGTGTTGTCGTGCCGGAGGAGGCTACTCCTGTAACCGATGCCGGAATTTCGGAAGAGCCGTCGCTTCCGTGGACTGTACGCGCCGATTGCGTGCGTATTGCCGGGACAGAAGCCGTTTATGCTTTGGAAGGACACATTCCGCAACCGGGCTTCGATATCGATTATATGCAGATTTCATCATTGGCATTGGCTCTCGATTCGGTGTATAACAGGGGTAGCGATGTGGCGGCTCGATTGCAGTCGCTTTCTTTGGTAGAGCGGTCGGGGTTGGCTGTGCGGGACGGGAAAGCTTTTTTCTCAATGGATACTGCGGTTGTGCAGGTCGACGATTTGCAATTAACGACTGATAATTCCGTACTTTTTGTCGATCTATCGGCCGACGGTTCCATTTTGTCGATGGACAAGACCGCTTCATTGGGCACATCTATCGGTTTGAAGGCAGGGTTGCAGGACGTGGCATTGTTTCTGCCGGAACTTGATTTTTCTCTGTCGGCTTTGCCGTTCGATGCCGTCTCTTTGGATATGAAGGTAGATGGGGTACTTGACAACTTACGGTTGGCCCGTCTTTATGTGGAATTGCCCGGAGCAGCCGATTTTTTTGCGGAAGGAGATATAAAGTCGTTGACCGAGGCGGATTCTTTGTCGGCGAAAATGGCTCTTACGGCAGGTCTCGATCGCTTGGGTTTTCTTCCGGCATGGATAGGAGGGGAGGTCGCCCATGAAATCTCCTTGCCCGATTCGATGTCGTTTCGGGCCTCGATTGATTTTGAAAATGAAAAAGCTGTGAGAGCCCAGCTTTTTTTAGGGGCTTTGCAAGGCATACTGACACTCGATGCCGATTATGCTTTTGCCGATACGGCCTATCGTATCGATACCCGATGGAGGGAATTTCCTGTCGGGGCATTTCTTCCGCAGGAAGATCTCGGATTGCTTTCTCTATCCTTGTCGGCTCAGGGCTGCGGGTTCGATCCTTTCTCAGACCGTATGCGGGCCGATTTGGCTCTTTATGTCGATACGCTTGATTATGGGGGTTATCGGTTCAATGATTTGGGGCTCGATGCCGCTCTTGATTCCGGAATTGTTTCTGCACATATTTTGGGTGTCGATAGTGCTGTGCGCCTCGACTTGAATCTTGCCGGCCGCTTGTCTCCGTCGGAATATACGGCGCACCTTGCCGGGGAAATCGATTGGCTCGATTTGAAAACAGCTCGTTTTACCGATGATTCTTTGACATTTTCTTCTTCGGTCGATATTCGGGCGTGGGCCAATGATAAGAACGAATATTCCGTTAAGACCCGTTTCGATATGATGGGATTGCATTTGTTCGATATGGATAATCGTTTCGATCATATTGTTGTTACCGGAGATATGTTGCGGGATTCGCTTGACGCCCGTATTGATTTTCCCGGTGTACAGGTTGCCTTTTCGTCTCCGGCGGGAATCGATTCGTTTATATCCCGAACGACTGCTTTCAGCGATTATTTACAGAAAGCAGTCGACGAAAAAGATTTTGTCCCGGCTGATCTGTGTGCTTTGTTGCCCGATTTCTATTTAAAGGGGAAACTGGTTCCCGAGCAGGTTGTGGATAAAATTTTGCAAGAGAACGGGCTGAAATTGGATTCTCTCGATTTTATGGCGGAGAATGCTCTTGACAGGAAACCTTTCGATATCGAGGCCGAGGCTTTGGGACTCTCTTTTTCTTCTTTTTCGACCGATACGCTTACGGCTTTTTTGCGGCAGGACGGTGAGTTATTGCGTTATGCCGTACGTATGGGAAATACACCGGAAACATCGGAGCTGTTGGCGCAGACGGGCGTGTCCGGATTCATCGGGAGCGGGGAAGTTTATACGGCGTTGCGGCAGAAAGATCAGAAAAATGTGCCCGGACTGGTATTGGATATCGATACCCGTTTCTCCGACTCGTTATTGCATATAACATTGGGTCCCAATGCGCCGACATTGGGTGTTCCCGACTGGTCGCTCAATACCGGTAATTTCATAGATTATTATTTCGACGGACGGCTGGCTGCCGATTTGCTGTTGAAACACGACGTACAATCATTTTCTTTACAATCGGGTTCTCTGCCCGGAGTCGATACGATTTATCTCGATGTGGAGAATTTGAGACTTGCTCCGATTTTGCAGACGATACCGGGAACGCCTCCTGTATCGGCTCTCTTGTCTACGACCCTTGCGACCGATTTTTCGGGAGGTTATCCGATGGTCGGAGGGTCGATTCGTCTCGATTCGGCCCGGTATGACGGCAAGTGGGTCGGGAATATGGCTCTCTCTCTCGATTATCGGCAACTTTCGTCTTCACTTATGGAAATGGAGGCTTTTCTCGATGTGGATACGACCCGGGCTTTGTCTCTTTCTGTTCGGTACGATACCGATACGTTATCGGCGCTTCCTCTTGATGCAACAGTGCAGATACCGGCTTTCCCTCTGTCCGTGGCAAATGCTTTTTTACCCGATGATATGGCCCGGATTGAAGGTGTTTTGCGCGGAGATGTTTCGGCTTCGGGGCGTGTAGATGCACCTCGTCTTAACGGTCGTCTTTCCATCGGTAGCGGTAAAGTCGATATACCGATGATCGGAGCCTCTTTCCGGGTTTCTCCGGCGGTCGTTTCGATGTCCGACAGTCATGTGAGTATCGATACCTTTAATATTTTAGGGCCTAATAACGAACCGTTGAGTATCAACGGAAATGTGAATTTGAACGATTTTTCCCGTCCTTATCTCGATGCAAACGTAAACGGTCATAATTTCGAGCTTTTCAATCTTCCTAAAAATCGTACGTCGATGCTTTACGGGAAAGCTGCGGCCGACATCGAAGCTTCTGTTCGCGGATTCGTCGATGCTTTGTCGTTGAGGGGGAATATCGTATTGCTGAACGGCACGGAAGCTACATATATTTTACGGGATAACAATTCGTTGCCCGGGGTGAGCAATTACGGCGATATGGTTGTCTTTACATCATTCGTCGATACGGCGAGCGAAGAAACCATTGTTCCTTTTCAGCCGGTTTCGGGTATGGATATGCTGGTGAATGTCGACATCGGCAATGCCGTGTCGTTATCGGTCGAATTGACTCCTGACGGGAACAGCCGTATAGATTTGCAGGGAGGTGGCAGCCTGACGTACACGATGAATGCTTTGGGCGACAGCCGTTTTACCGGTCGTTATGAGCTTTCGGGCGGTACGGTTTGTTACACTCCGCCGCTTATCGGCCAGAAACTTTTTTCGATAAAGGAAGGCAGTTCTGTCGTGTGGGAAGGTGAGATTGCCGATCCCGTCCTTGATATTACGGCTATCGACAAGTTACAGGTCGATGTTGCCTCGGGTGGCAGTACGAGATCTGTTCAATTTCAGGTATCTATTTCTATTACCAATTCGCTCGATAACCTTTCCATCGTTTTCGACGTCGCGGCCCCCAATGATCTTACCATACAGAACGAACTTACTTCCATGACTGCCGAACAGCGGGCTTCGCAGGCGATGAGTCTATTGGTCTACAATACCTATACGGGGCCGAGTGCCTCTCAGGGAGACTTGTTTTCGGGAAATCCGCTCAATCAATTTTTGCAGAACGAGCTGAATAAATGGTCTCGCAACAACCTGAAAAATGTCGATCTCAGCTTTGGAATCAATAGTAAGGGAGAGGCTGACGGAACGACACGAACGGATTATTCTTACCAGTTGTCCAAGAAGTTTTTCAATGATAGGATACGTATCGTCGTAGGTGGAAGTTATTCTCCCGACGATAATTCGGCCGATGCGCTGAAAGAAAATCTTGTCGATGATATCGCTATCGAATACAAGCTCGATAAGCGGGACAATATGATATTGAAAATATTCCGCCATACAGGGCAGGAGACGATTCTCGAAGGCGAAGTAACCGAGACGGGGCTGGGTTTTGCCGTACGTAAAAAACTGGCTCGCTTGTCCGAGCTGTTCCGTCGTTCTTCCCGTAGGAATACATCTCAGACCACACAATTTATACAGCCGTGAAAAAGATATGTTTCTTTATATTGCTTTTACCGTTTATCTGGACGGGTTGCGATACGACGAGTAAGTTGGGTGCGGGAGAGGTATTGTACACCGGGGTAAAGAAAATGCATATCGATCCCGAAGAAAAGGGGGTAAAACTCTCTTCCGATGCCGAGTCGGCTGTTCGCGACGCCCTCTCGGTGAAACCCAATAATGCGTTGTACAGTCCCTATGTCCGCTGGCCCTTCCCGTTCGGTTTGTGGGTGTATAACCATGTCGAACCCAAAAAGGACCGGGGCTTTAAACATTGGTTCTATGAGCGGTTTGCCAAGACTCCGGTGTTGATATCGACCGTGCAGCCCGATTTGCGGGTGGCGGTTGTTCCCGATATTCTTGCAAATTATGGGTATTTTTCTTCGTCGGCGGCTTATTCGCTCGATTACAATCGGAAAAATCCTAAAAAGGCGCGTATTACTTATGATGTAATTTACGGAAAGCCGTGGCGTTACAGCTCTATATCATATCCTGTGCCGTCGTCGCCACTCACGTCGATTATCGATTCTACACGTTCCTCTTCGCTTTTGAGAGAGGGAGATATTTACCGGGCCGATGTTCTCTCTTCCGAGCGGTCGCGTATCACTTCCGTTCTCCGTAACAGGGGTTATTACTTTTTCCGGCCCGATTATCTTTCCTATCTTGCCGATACGACAGTTGCACCCAATGAGGTTGCGTTGCGGTTGCAGTTGCGAGGCAACATTCCCAGTGAAGCATTGCGAACTTATCGGGTGGGGCATATTACATTCGATTTGAAATCTGCCTCGGGAAAGGGAGAGATCGATACGGTCGAATTATCCAATGTAACATTTGTTTACCAGAAACCCCTTAAAGTCCGGAAACGGTTTATCGAAAGAAATATTACATTGAAGACCGACGAGATCTATACGCTCGACCGACAGACCGAGTCGCTCAATAGCCTCGTGCGTATGGGTATTTTCAGATATGTCAATCTGTCGGTTTCTACACCCGATTCGATAAGAGGGAATAACAGTCTCGATATTACGCTTGATGCGGCTATGGATACGCCGATGGAGGCGTGGTTTGAGGCGAATGTTACCTCATCTACCAATAGTTTTATCGGCCCCGGTGTCATTTTCGGATTGGCCCATAAGAATGTTTTCGGAGGGGGAGAACGACTTTCTCTCGAATTGTCGGGGTCGTATGAGTGGCAGACCGGGAAACGGCAGTCTGCCGGGACGAAAACATTTCTTCTCAATTCGTATGAATTCGGGATAAAGGCATCGCTCGCTTTTCCTCGTTTATTGCCTTCGGCGCTGTTGTGGAACTCCCGCATCGAGCGTCGATACGGCGGAAAAACTACCGTACAGCTTAGCGCCGATTTGATGAATCGTCCGCAGTATTTCAGAATGCTCTCGTTGAATACCTCTTTTTCTTTTGATTTCCAATCATCGGAGGTAAGTTCCCACACGATACAGTTGCCTAAAATCGGATATAATTATTTGATCAACTCGACGGCTTCTTTCGACAGTACATTACAGGAAAATCCTGCCATAGCATTGAGTTTCCGTAATCAACTCATACCCACATTGGGATATACTTATCGATTCAACAAGCAGTTCGGTCGTCATGACGGAAATCACATTTTCTGGCAGACTTCCGCGTCTACGGCCGGGAACTTCCTGTCTTGGGTCGTTGCGGGAACCGAAGGCCATAAAAAATTTCTCGGTATACCCTTTTCCCAGTTTGCAAAGGCGACGACCGATTTTCGGTATTATCGGCGTTTATGGGGAGAGGCTTGGCTGGCGACACGTTTTCTGGTTGGGGCCGGTTGGGCTTACGGCAATTCTACCGTATTGCCGTATAGCGAACAGTTCTATATAGGCGGAGCCAATAGTATAAGGGCTTTTACCATACGTACGGTAGGCCCCGGAAGTTATGCTCCGCCGAAAGGCGATACCGATGCTTATCTCGACCAGACGGGTAATTTCAAACTCGAAAGCAATATCGAGTTGCGATTCCCGATTTTGGGAGATTTGCAAGGAGCAGTCTTTCTCGATGCCGGAAACATTTGGCTGCTCAAAGCCGAAGAAAGCCGACCCGGTGGTACGCTCAATGCTAAAACATTTTGGCGGGATATTGCTCTTGGTACGGGAGTCGGGCTGCGATATGATATAAGTTTCCTGATATTGCGTATCGATATGGGTATAGGCTTGCACGCACCTTATAACAACGACAAGCCCCGGTATTATAATATGGATAGTTTCGGTAAAAGTCTGGCTTTCCATCTGGCCATAGGTTATCCTTTTTAGAAACTATTTTCATGTTATATTGTGAAGATTGGTGAAAAATAGGTATATTTGAGACCATCGAATATATTTATCTGTTTATTACCATGAAACGATTTCTCTTGTTTTGCTTTTTCATATCGCTTCCCGTTTTTTTGTTTTCGCAGAATGCATTTGTCGTGCACGGTCGTGTCGAGGGTTATCCCGATGGTACGGTATTTACCTTGAAGTCTTTCGGTTCGGATACCTTGTATCAAGGTGAGTTTGTCATAAGAGGGGAGACGAAAAGGGAAGTCCGTAGTTCTTTATATATCGGAGAGTCTTATTTGGAATCTTGTCTTGTATGGTTGGCTCCCGGTGCTGAAATATTTGTATCGGGAGATACGGCTGTTGTGCCGAGGTGCTGGGAGGTGCAGAGCAATGTGCCTCGTCAAGGAGAAGAAAATCGATATAAAGAAGCGACGAAAGATTTACAAGAGCAGTATGCCGATAATCTGTTGCGGTTGGAACAGATGTATCGTTCGATTCCGTCCCAAATTTCGCCCGACGATACGGTGAATATGAATAAATGGTCGGAAGTAAAGCGTTTACAGCAGTTGCGTGATTCGTTGGAGACGGAAATTTGCGGTAGGGAACTTGATTTGATGAAGGACTTGCCCGTAACTGCGGATTGGTTGTCCCGATTATCCCGTTATGCTCGGGCGGTAGCCCAAGAAGAACGATACAGTAAATATCGGTCGCTTGTACAGGCTTGTTACGGCCGCCTCGATGAGACCCAGCGGAATAGCGAAGATGGTAAGTCGGTTTCGTTTTATTTGACTCTTGAAATTATAGAAGAGGGTATGATGTGTCCCGATGTGGAGTTATTCGGCTTGGACGGGACTCGTTATCGTCTTTCCGATTTTCGGGGAAAATATGTATTGCTTGATTTTTGGGGCAGGAACTGCGGGCCGTGCAAAGCCTCGATACCGGAATTGGAAAAAATCGTACGGGAAAATGGTAAATGTCTTACTCTCGTGAGTATTACGACAGACGGCGAAAAAGGTTGGCGAAAGTATTCCGATAAACACCCTTTTTTGTGGCATAACCTTTGCGATGGAGGCGGCTGGAACGGACTTGTCGCCCGTTTCGGGTTTAATGGAGTTCCCGCCTTTGTCCTTCTTTCGCCCGAAGGCAAGGTACTGTCCAAGCGGGTAGGTTACGGAAAGGGAATCATAGATAGGTGGTTGGAAGAGTTTATCGGAGCATCATATACGCGGGTAGAGAAATAAATCAAAGGTAACCCTTCGTATGATGTGAAGAATCAAATACCTGATTTAATATATTTTAGTTATGAAAAAACATGTAGTGTCATTGTTGCTGTTGTGGGGCGTTGTTTTCGGCGGTTGGGCCGAGGAGGGTTTTGTGATTCAGGGAAGTGTGGACGGTATTACACCGCAGTCGATGATTTCTCTCTATCGTGTCGATAATGGGAAACGTTCGCTTTTAGACAAAGCTTATGTTACCCGGGGGCGATTCAAACTCACCGGCGAGACTGCTGACGGTAAGGCCGAGGAGGTTTATATCATGTTGAGCGATAAAAAATCACCTTCACGTACACTTGCATTGTGGGTATCGCCCGGCGCGAAAATCAAAGTGATCGGAGATAGCCGTATCGCCGCTTTGTGGACTGTCGAGAGCGATGTCGATGAGCAGAAGGAGGCTAATCTTTATGCTGTTGCTATGCGACCGTTCTTGACGGAGTATTGGAATTATTACCCCGAAAAAGCGAAATTGGAAACCCTCTATCGGGACAAGAATACGCCTCGGGAAAAACGTTCGGCAGTGCGAAAACAAATCAATGCCATAACGGCGAGGCAAGATTCTATACAATCATTGATGTATAAGGCCGAGATAGACGTTATGCAGACAGCTCCGGTGGGGGATATTTGGCTTTTGCATTTGGCTCAGTTGGCTATGGTTTCGCGTACGCAAAAGAATTTTCCGTATAAAGCGGAACTCGTAAACCTGTATGAAAACTGTATGACCGATGTCTTGAAGTCCAAAGAATATGGAGAAGTGGCTCGGGTGAATCTTTTCCAAAAGACCGTCGATGTGGGCGATACTCTTGTCGATGCCGATTTGTATGATTTGGCTGGTGGCGTGCATCATCTGTCCGATTATCGTGGGAAGTATGTTTTGCTCGATTTTTGGGCAAGAAGTTGTGCCCCGTGTCTGGCTGCGATGCCCGAACTTGCGCAACTTTTTGCGAATAACGCCGATAGTCTTGTCGTGGTGGGGCTTAGCCTCGACGATGAAGATGTCTGGTTACAAACATCTCGGGAGAAAAAAATCTCTTGGGTAAATCTCAATGAAAAGAAAGGTTCTGCCGGATTGAATGTTGCTTATAATGTGTCTTCGATTCCGCATTATGTACTTATCTCTCCCGAGGGTAAAGTGTTGAGTATCTTCAAAGGTTATAAGCAAAACCGTATATACAATGAGTTGAAGAAGTATATAGAGGTAAAATAATAGTAAGGAAAAAATTGTGTAGTAAATTGGGGGATCGGATATTTCTAAAAAGAATAGAGTCGCATGCGACTCTATTCTTTTTAGAAATCAACTGAAAACACCGCTCAGGTATTGCTTGGTAAGCTCGTGCTGCGGGTTTTTAAATAACTCTTCGGCAGTTCCTTGTTCGATGACTTCACCCATATACATGAAAACCACGTAGTCGGCGATACGCAGGGCTTGGCGTAGAGTATGGGTTACCATGATGATTCCGTAGCGTTCGCGCAATTTGGCGAAGAGGTCTTCGATATGTTTGCTCGATATGGGATCGAGAGCCGAGGTCGATTCGTCGGCAAGAATGAATTGCGGTTCTACGGCAAGACCGCGTGCCAAACACAGCCTTTGTTGCTGGCCGATGGAGAGTGCCGACGCCGGACTGTGCAGACGGTCTTTCACTTCTTCCCACAGATTGACGCCTTTCAAGTATTTTTCTACCGTTGCGTCAAGAACCCTCCGGTTGCGCACGCCGTGTATACGACAACCGTATGTGATGTTGTCGTATATCGACATGGGTAGAGGAGTGGGCCGTTGCGAAAGCAGCCCTATCTTTTTTCGTATATGGGTGATTTCTGCTTTGTGGTCGTAAATGTCTTCTCCGCTGACCAATACCCGTCCTTCGACCCGTAAATGTTCGGTCGTGTCGATCATTCGGTTGATGCTGCGCAACAAGGTCGTTTTACCGCACCCCGACGGGCCGATAATACAAGTTATTTTTTTATCGTGCAGCGTAAGATTGACATTTTTGAGGATATGGTTATTGTGGATATAGATATTCAAGTTCTCGATTTGGATAACGGCGTCTTCATCACGCCCGCTTTCCTCGGTGAGAGAGACTTCCTTTTCTTGCCGGTTTATCGGGTTCAAATGGCCAAATATGCTGAATAGGGATTTTTCTTTCTCCATTATTTGATTTTGTTTTTAGAGAAACGGTGAGTAATCATGCGCCCCACGATACTCAGTACCAAAACGATAAGCGTAAGCAGCAGAGCTGCGGCATAAGCGCGTTCGCGAACTTCGGGCAGAGGGCTGCTCAGCTGGAAGAAGATTGCCAGCGGTAAGGTTGCCGCCGGTTGGTCGAGCGAAGTAGGTATGCTGTCGGTAAATCCTGCGGTAAACATGACGCCTGCTGCATCGCCTATGGCGCGTCCTATCGATAAAAGGGTTGCGGTCGCGATACCCGGTGCAATTTGCCGTATGGCGACTTTTATGGTTTCATAGTGGGTGGCTCCCAGTGAGTAGGTCGCTTCGAGCAAATGTTTGGGCAACTGGCGGGCGACTTCGTCCATGGAACGGACGAAGATAGGTATAATGAGCAGCGTAATGACGATGATACCGCCCAGCAACGATGTCCGTAATCCGAGGAATATCATGATGGTAAATCCGAAAGCACCGTACACAATCGAGGGAATACCATATAGTACGTCGAACGAAAGGCGCGTGATATTGGTCAGTTTGGAATCGTTTTTCAGATAGATGTTGATGAAAAATACAATGGGAATACTGATGAGCAACCCCAGTATCGTCGATGCTCCTACGATGTAGATCGAACCGACAATGGCGTTGAGTACACCGCCTTCTTTGCCGATGTAGAAACCGCCGCCGGGCAGTTGGGTAATCATATCCCACGACATGGCCGGCCAGCCGTTGCGTATGATCGTGATGAGAATACTGCCCAAAAAGGCGAATACGAGGATTACCGAGATAATCATCAATCCGAAGAATATTTTCTCAACGATAAATTTTGTTTTCATGCGTCAGAATTCCTCCGGTTACATCTTATAGCTCCGCTCGATATTTCGTAATATCCAACGGGATATGATATTGAACACCAAAATAATAAAGAACAATATAAAGGCGGCGAACATGAGCGCCGACTCGTAAAGGGGCAACGACAACATTTCACCGTAATTGTTGGCGATAAGTGCGGGAAGCGGGTAACAGGGGTCGAAAAGCGATCGCGGTATGGCGGCGTAATTTCCGCATACCATCAATACGGCTATGGTTTCGCCGAAAGCTTTCGATATGGACAGTACAACGGCGGCGACGATTCCCGGCATGGCTTTTCGCAGGATTACTTTTGAGCAAGTCTGCCATTTGGTAGCACCCAGTGAAGCCGAGGCTTCCCGGTAATCTTGCGGGACGATGGTGAATATTTCGATGAGCAGGCTTACCAATATGGGCAGTATCATGATACCCAGTACGATACCGCTGGCCAGGACGGTATATCCGCTGGTATAGTCGACGAATCGGGGGCCTAGTTTATCGGCGATCCAGGGTACGATAATGAGAGTGCCCCAAACACCGTACACAACCGACGGAATGCCGGCCAAAATGTCGAATATGGGGAATACGATACGTTTTACCCACGAACTGGCATATTCAGTCAGGAAAATGGCCGAGAGCAGGGAGATGGGCAACGCGATGGCAATCGACAAAGCCGTTACAAAAAGTGTTCCTACAATAAACGGCAGGAATCCGAATTCTCCGCTGAGGGGTTTCCATGCCGATCCCGAAAGCAATTCCCATAGAGAATGTTCCGACAAAATAAGACGGCTTTTGAAAAACAGTCCGATTCCTATGGCAATAAGCAACAACAGCGATAATACGGTAAGGACAAGCATGACCCACCTGGCTGCCTTGTCCTTGAATATGCGTCGTTGTAACAGCGATAAATCCATCGGCGGCGTTAGGGATTGAGTTTTTTAAGGCTTTGGTCTATTGTTGTTTGGGGAAGGGGTATATATCCTGTCTCGATGGCGTATTTTTGACCTTCGGAGAGGGCATATTTGATAAACTCAACGACGGCCGGGTTACGTGGCACACCGTTACTTACCAAGTACAGGTCGCGGGCAGGAGGAGATGGGTAACGACCCTCATCGATCGCTTTGATGAGGTCGGCGCTGTTTTCATAAAATTTCTCGTCCTCATCGATTTTTCCATTTTCGTTTACGTCGAGAGGAATTACGGCCAGCCCTTCATAGGGTTTATGGGAACGCATGTCATACGCGTAAGCGATGTTGTTGTAGCCTATGCCTACGCGGTCTTTTTGTACGGCAGCCGATACGCCGGGATCTCCATATACGGCGGTACCTTGCAGTTGTTCTTGCCGTTTACCGAACCATATGGCCCATGTCTCGGCCGCTCCGCAGGCATCGGAGCGGGTGTACACATGTATGGGAATCGTACTTTCTATACCTAATAAGTCTCCATATGTGGCATATTGATTGTCCCAGAGAGCGGCAGCAGTTGCTTTGGTCAGACCTTTTTTGCAGATTTCGTCGAAATGCGGATTGGCGACATTGATTGTTGCTACGACCGCATCTTTTACGACGGCAAAGCCTAAGGCACCCTTTTGCACTTCTACTTCGTATATTTCCCGGGAAACCATACCGAGATCTACGACTTTGGCCAGTGCGTCGGTCATGCCTTTTCCTGCGCCTCCGCCCGATATGTCGATACGTACATTGGGGTGAAGTTTACGAAATTCGTCCGCCCATTTGACAACCATCGGATAAAGGGCGAATGCTCCCGAAAAAGAGATCTCTCCTTTCAGTGTATCTCCTGCGGCAATTGGGGCGTTTTGAGATTGGTTTTTCCCCGACGACGGTTTACAACTTGTCGTTAAGACCAGAGAAAATATGCTTGCGAACCATATTAGTTTTTTCATAATCCGAAAATAATTTATCAGTCTTCCTGCGACTGCATTGGGTCGGGGGAGAACGTCGATCATTTCTTTGTAAAGATTTGCAAATCTACGAATAAAACTCGATATGCGGGTCTTATTTTACCTTTTTTGTGTAAAAGGGGCATGTGGGGAATGTTATTCCCCTTTCAGTTGGCGAATTTGTTTTTCGGCTTCATCGGCAAGGCGGTCGGCTTGCTTTTTGGCCTCTTCCACCAATTTTGTTTTAGCCGCTTTTGCTGCAATTTTGGCTACGGGATTCGAGGCCTTTTCTACCAACTTTTCACCCTCTCTTTCGGCGACTTCAACCAGTTTTTGTCCTGCTTCTTCGGCTTTTTTTCTGATATTGGCCACTTGCTCTTCGGTTGTGCCTTTACCTGCGAGAGCCTCGACCACTTTATTCCCTACGGCTTGTTTTATGATCGATTTGGTATCGATCTCTATCGTAGGTTTGGTAAAAGTCCCGCCTATGTTGGCGTTGATGATACCGACATAGTCGCTGATGCCTTTCTCTTTACTCAGGTCGATGACAGCCAGATAGTCGATGCTTTGGTCGAGTCCGGTAGTACCTGACAGCGTAAGTTTGGTATTGCCGATTTTCAGGTCGAACGGAGATGTCTGTATGCGGCCGTCGGCGACGGAAAATGAAATGTTGATGTCTTTGGCTTCGACTTTGCGTAGCTTATCGTTTTTTAACAAGTTGGCCAGCAGATCGAATACTTCGAGGTTTTGTATCTCTATGTTGCTCGATTTCAGAGACCCTTTGGCCGAGAGTGTTTGGAGTATAGGCGACATTTGCGCGTCGAGACGTGTATTCATGTCGACGGCAATCGAATAGTTACCTCCGGTTTTTGAGAACAGGGGAACCATTTGCCGGATTAAGTCGAGTTGTTCGAAAGTTTCTTTGAACGAGGCATCTTTGATGTTCAACGCGAATGCAGCTTTCGGAGATGTCGTGGATAGGGCCGTGCTATATGAGCCGTTGGCCGATATGTTACCGCCGAGAGCGTCGACCGAGATACGGTTCAGTGTCGCTGTGCCTTTTTTTAGGCTCACTTTCCCGGTAAAATTATCGAAAGTCATGCCGTCGAAAAGTATCTTTTTTATGTCGGTTTGCAAGGAGAGATCTAAATCCTCTGGTACGACGAAAACTCCGGTCGAGGTCGTATCGGTATCTTCTTGTTCATTAGAAGAAGACGTCGTTAAAAATTCGTTGAGATCGAGTAAAGATGATGTCAGCGAGAGACTTCCCGACAGAGTCTCTCCGGTCATAAAGTAGGGCAGGTAATTGCTTATTTTGCCTTTGGCTTGTAAATCGCTTTTGCCTATGGTGAGATCGAATCGGCTTAATGTCAATTCTTTGGGGGTAATTTGTGCATCGGCTTGTGTCAGGACGACAGGCGGGAATCCCGTGAGAGCGAGATTCATGTCCGAAATCGAAAGATTGCCTTTCCCTTTTATGTTTTGATAGTTCTCTTTTTCTATGTCCGACATTCGTCCGTCGAGTGTAAGTGCGGTCGTAATGATACCGTTGAGAGAAATGGAATCGCCCAACGGGTAAATTTTTTCTATCTCTCCGAGGTTGATGGTTCCATCGGCCGACATATTGAAGAGCATATCGGAAACCGGGTGTGCAGCATGCAGCGTAATGGAGAAGGGGTTATCGGCAAAAGTGAATTTGAACGTATTGATGTCGATAGTCGTTAAATCGAGATCACCTCCGGTGTTGGCGACTTGTAGGGCAATCGTTATATCGTCGACCGAACGAGGCATACCCGTATAGTAAACTTTGGCTTTGTCGACACCGAGAGCGAGGGTGAATGCCGGTATTGTTTTTTCGTCGAGACGCCCTTTGGCTTCGGCTTTTAATGAAACATTTCCCGAGGTTTGCAGGTCGGCGAAATTATTTTGGTAAATAGCCGGAATCATCGATAGAATGTCCTTGAAGTTGATTTTGGGTGTAGAAAGATTTACGTCCATTTCTATGCCGTCGTCGGGCAATGCAACCCAACCGTCGAGAGCCATCTCTATGGCATTGAGTCGTAAACGGTTTTCGTCGAAAGTGAATTTGTAATTGTCGAGGTCGGCGAGCAGATTCATGTCTATCTCTACTTCCGCATCTTTGAGATAAGTAATCCTATCCATCGAAAGTAGAATATCCTGAATCGAGGCTTTGCATTGTAAGGCGGTCTGCATGCCGCTGAGTTTTCCCGTGAGGGCGAGATTCAGTTTCCCGGTAGAAAAGACGGTTCCGTTTTCCATATCCGTATAGGAAATACTGGCATCGGTGATGCGGAATTTGCGTAGTTGCAAATCGAATGCACTGTCGCTTGTCTCTTCTGTTATTGTATTTTCTTCTTCGGTGTCGTCGCTTTTCATGATGTCCCAGTTTACCGAACCGCCCTTGTGTATGAAAGCGTTGACTATCGGTCGATCGAGTGTAACATAGGAAATTTCGTACCCCGAGTCGCCGAAGAGGCTCAGTAAGTCGACGGCTGCCGCTATTTCATCGGCGGCGACGAGCGTATCTCCATCGAATTCTCCGATACCTACCACACTCAGATTTTTCAGTTCGATGGTTGCTTTGGGGAAGTTACGCAGCAGGCTGATGTCGAGTTCTTCAAAATCGAGTTTGGCATTCAGCATTTTATTGGCTTCCGTTTTTACGATGTCGGCGATTTTCCCTTTCAGCAATAACGGTATGGCTATGAGCAATACAATGACCACTGCTATTACGATAGCTGAGATTTTCAAGAACTTTTTCATAATAATAATTTTGGCCGGCCGATTATTGTCGTCGAAAAAACGATAAGAAAAGCCGGTGATGTTTTTTTGCAAAAATCTTTATACCAGAAAACAAAGGTAAGAAAACTTTCTCATAACGGGAATTGCTGTGTTTTATTAATTGTTCCGAAAAGTCGCAATTTGTGATAAAATTTCTTTTTCCTTTGTTATATAAGACCTATTGGGTATCTTTGTAGGAGAAAGTAACGGAGAGAAGAGATTTTTGTGAGTATAAAAATTTTTTGAATATTTGGTATGAGTATTTTGAAACCAGATGTACCGGTAGGATTGGCTTGCGACCATGCCGGTTATGAATTGAAACAATTTGTCATAGACTTACTTTCTGAATGGGGTATTCCGTATAAGGATTTCGGAACATATTCGACCGAGAGTTGTGATTATCCCGATTTTGCCCATCCTTTGGCTTTTGCCATTGAGAGTGGCGAATGCTACCCCGGTATTGCGGTATGCGGGAGCGGCAATGGTATAAATATAACGCTGAACAAACATCAGAGAGTGCGGGCAGCTCTTTGTTGGATAGAAGAAATCGCGCGTTTGGCACGCCAACACAATGATGCCAACATCTGTGTCATGCCCGGTCGCTTTATCGATCATGATACGGCTCGTCGTATTGTGGAAGCTTTTCTCGATACCGCTTTCGAGGGCGGCCGGCACCAACGCCGTATCGATAAAATCCCGGTAAAACAATAGATATTCGGTAAAACGAATTCGTATTATAGATAAAAATAGCCGACATTTTATGTCGGCTATTTTTTATTTTCGGTACGATACAAGCATTTAAATTTCGTGTATCACTTTGTAGGAACGGCTGCCGGTATTGCAAATTTCTTTCACGATGTATATACCGGGAGCAAGGTGGGTGAAGTCGTTACTGTTCTTCATCAATATACCGTTGATACTGTATATTTGGTAACTTTTTTCTCCCTCTTCGGTCGTCGTTGCTCCGATAGCGGATATTTCGGTATCGGCATAAAGATTGATGTTTCGGGTCATGGTTCCTGCGTTATCGTTATCGCCGGCTGTAACTTGCAAGGTGTAGAAACCTTTTATATTCTGTGCCGGCACGATTTTCAAGATTGAGCCCGATACGGTGGCTGTAATATGGTCAGTTGCGGATACGTTGTAATAGGGAGCATTGTCAAAACCTGCGAACAGCTTGCTGAGATCTATCTCGGTTGTCGAGTTGGCAGGAATCATGTAGTGTGGTTCGGCCAGCCAGTTGAGATAGTCTTCGAGGTCGGTGTAACCGTCTCGGTCGTTGTCGTTATTGTTGTTGGCAGTGTTGGGGTCCAGACCTTTGGCTTTCTCCCACCAGTCGGGCATACCGTCTTGGTCGGTGTCGTAGTCGGCAGGGCGATGTTCCTCTACGATATTCAATCCTTCGAATCCTTCGGAGTCGCTTTCTTTGTCGATAAGTCCGGGCTTACCTGTTTTCCAGCCTTTGTAGGTGTATGTGCCTTTGAGGGTTTCTTCTACCATGCGGGTATCGTGATTGTCGAAAAACGGTTGATTGCAGCCTACGTCCGAAAGCACGGTTTTGAAGGCGAGTTTTGCCGGCTCGATGGTCGCGTATGACTGGAAGAAAGGCTTATCGACGAATACGGTCCAATCGAGAACTTGTCCGTTCGACAGTCGGTAACGGTAGGTAGCATCTTTGGCGTCGGTGGTCAATGTCCCGTTTTTGTTTTCGCGGATATTTCCGCTTACATAGTAAGCTTGGGAGCCGCCTCCCGTACCTTCGATGTCGGCTGTGAGCAGATAGGTGAGTGATGTTGCCGGCCCCATTTTATAGTAGTTGTTTACAAATTGTCCCTGGTGGGTACCTCCGTCGGTGGCGCGACCGCCCCAGTTGTAACATACGTTGTTGAACATATCGTGGTGTCCGGCATAATTCCCGTCGGAAAGGCCTCCCGACATACTCCAATTCCGACCCTCGTTGTGAGCGAGCAGGTTATGGTGGTACGAACCGTAGTCGCCGCCGATAGTGGCTGCATATCCGTGTTGTACGTGGTGTCCTTGTTGTGTGAATTGGGTGTTATGTCCGGCATAGTTCAGTGCTTCGGAGATGAGCGTACGTTGCAGTGTGATATTTTTTGCATTGCGGGAACTGAAAGCTTCGTCGATCGTCCAGCCCACCGAGCAGTGATCCATAATACTGTGGTTGTTCCCGGCCATGCCTAATCCGTCGGCAGTGTTGGGGTTGCCCGATACTCCGTCCCAGTCATCGGCACCACCGAGTCGTAAGCGAATAAATCGGGTGATTCCCTCATTTGCCATGCCGAACGGACTGCCTTTTAACAGAATTCCGGTACCGGGAGCCGTCTGTCCAGCAATAGTAACGTAGGGGTCATGTACCGTGAGACGGGCTTGGAGGGTGATTACGCCGGAAACATCGAATACGATGGTACGCGGGCCGCTGAGTTTGGAAATACCGTATCGAAATGTTCCCGGTTGGGGATTCGATGCATCGTCGTCGAGAGATGTTACATGATAGACTATGCCGCCACGACCTCCGGTCGCATAGCGGCCATAACCTTCTGCGCCCGGGAATGCGAGTTGACGCGCCCTGAATTGCCACGTTTCTCCGGTGTAGACCTGTCCGTCGGCATCTTCTTCATCGACACGCCAGAAATAGGTATCCATCGAGTACACGTCCGAAAGAGTGTATTTATTGTCGGTTATAGAGGCTGTTTTCTGCATATTGTCGATGGAGGTTCCTATGTAGAGGTGATTTTTAACTGCCGATGTCGCCATTGTCCATGAAAGTTCGAGTATGCCGTTATCGGCATCGACGTGCATGTCTCTATTTTGAGGGAAGGGGTTGAGTGCCGTGGTTTTGGGATTGGACTGGTCGAGAACGATGGCGTTGACATATATGCAACTTGTACCGTATGTTTCTCCCGCTATGGGTTTACTGGTATAACTGATGGTTACATCTTCACCCTCTATTGCGGTAAATTTTACATAAGACTGTCCGCTGTTCGAAGGAATGATTTCCCTCGATGTCTGTTTTACGTCGGAGAGGACGGTTTTTCCGTTTACGGCGACCTCTATGGGGGCGGAGGTGTCTTTACCGTCGGTGTCGTTATGGTAGGCGAGAATGGTGTGCTCTCCGGCAGAAAGTCCGCTCAGTTTGATATTCATGGTCATGCTCTTTTCCGGACAGTGTATGGTACCTCCGTCGTCGGCGAGACCATATACGATGGCAGCGTCGCCTATCAATTTTGCTCCTTGGTTTACGACTGCTGCTTTATAGTATTTGGTGCAGAGGGTTGTTGCTGTTTCGCCGGAACAGCTTAGAGTAAAGGTGATTCCGTCGACCGTAAGCGAAGCCGATGTCGTCTGTGAGATGGCCCATGGTGTATAATCGGGTTCTGTGCCTTCCGCCTCATTGCGTCCGGTCATGTTGAAATCGATTTTCTGGGCTTGTACGGTGTAGCAAAAAATACTCAGGAATGAGCAGCATAAGAGTAGCTTTTTCATGGTAACAATATTTTATTGCAAACAAAGGTAATATAAATATCGGGGGATCGTAATATTACCCGAAAAAATTGTGTGGCGGGATACTTGAAGTATATGTCTGGGTCGAGATGTGTGAGTGGCGGTTCGGTATTGGGGAAAGATGTAATTTCGGTAAAATAGGCCATAATGAGAACGGGAATCACGGCAAAGAATTTGCCGTGATTCCCGTTTGTAAAAACAACCTTTTTTACCTTTTATTTTTCTTGTGCCGAATCGTTGTCCCACGGGTAATGTCGATTCGGATTTCGGGGAAACCACCCTTTATGTACGCGTTCTTGCTGTTGGGTGATTTCACGTATGCTCCAAAAAGAAGAGAAGGCGGTAACGCCGCACAAGGCCGACACAAGTAGATTATTTACCCATATAGAGGCTATGATGCCGATGATACCCAGTGCGAAGAATGCCCAACGACTGTTTGTTCCCCAATAATACTCGGCTTTAACGACCAATGGGTGGAAAAGTCCGATGATGAGGAATGTGGCTACGCCTATGATTAAGCCTTGCAAGTGAAGCCAAAGAGACCATTCGTTTTCCATTTTCCTTTTCTTCTTTTTAAGTTATACGGGAAAAAACTTTCCCGTATAACAATATGATTTAATAATTGTTTTTTTTGCGTTCGAAGTGAGCCTTCGGGTGTTGGCAGGCGGGGCATACTTCGGGTGCTTTTTTCCCTTTGTGTATGTATCCGCAGTTACGGCATTGCCATTCGATTTCTTCCTCATCTTCGAATACCGTACCGTTTATCATACGTTCGTAGAGTTTGAGGTAGCGGGCTTCATGTCCGGCTTCGACCGTTGCGATGCGACGGAAAGCTTCGGCAATTTGAGGAAATCCTTCTTCATCGGCCACTTTGGCAAATTCGGGATAGAGTTCGCTCCACTCTTCGTTTTCTCCGGCAGCAGCTGCTTTCAGGTTCTCGACCGTGGTGGAAAGAATACCGGCCGGATAAGATGCAGTGATCTCTACCATACCGCCTTCGAGGAATTTGAAAAATCTTTTGGCGTGTTCCTTTTCTTGTTCGGCTGTTTCGTTGAAGATAGCGGCGATTTGTTCATAACCTTCTTTCTTTGCGATGCTGGCAAAATATACATAACGGCCGCGAGCTTGCGATTCACCTGCAAACGATTTCAACAGATTTTGTTCTGTTTTTGTTCCTTTGACACTTTTCATAATGATTGAATTTTAGGAGTTAATAATAATGATTTTACTTTTCGGGAGAGGTATAGTGCCCGATGAGTTGTATTTTTATATCTTGTAATTCGAAGTTCGATAGTTGTTTGTTCTTTTTTATATGTTCGAGAATCAAGTCGGTAAGTTGTTCGTCGTAAAGGTCGGCGATGCGGTGGCTGTGATTGTCGTAGAGATGCTGGTGGGGACGGGTATCGGCATCGAAATACATTTTGTTATCGAGAGTGAAAACTTTCTCCGCCAGCTGAGATGATACCAGACATTCGAGCGTGTTATAGATTGTAGCAATCGTTATTGCCGGGATTTTTTTACGGACGGCTTCCCACACCTCTTCGGCTGTCGGGTGATGCAATTCACACAGCGTTTGGTATATATTCATGCGCTGAGGTGTGAGGCGTAATCCCTTTTCCCGAAATAATAGTATGATATCGTTTTCGCTCATTATCTATATCTTCTTTTTGCAAATATATTAGAATAATTCTAATATAGAAAAT
>ERZ779885.331-NODE-331-length-53931-cov-5.802547_pt1 | contig 53931 bp, 51 predicted proteins | sample MGYA00511554_ERZ779885 | MGnify/ENA primary metagenome ERZ779885 (study PRJEB29588, sample SAMEA2160998) | human gut metagenome | biome: human gut; feature: human-associated habitat; material: faeces | place: Denmark | collected 2008/2010 ... | reverse complement strand
GGCCATGATCGCATAGTCCACGCCGTTGAGGCGGTTGAGGCGGCTCCGGCGCTTGGGAGCCTGCAGCGCTTTGCTGGTCATGATGTTCCCTCCTCACATGATGGTGGTTCCGTTGATCTTCTTGCAAACGGCGTTGACGCTCAGCAGCAGGATGCAGTTCGTCAGGCCCTTGAACAGGCCCACCGCCGTGGAAAAGCCGTAGTTCGGCATCCGCTGGAACGTGATGCGGTAGATGTAGGTGTCCAGGATGTCCGCAACGTCCAGAACCGTGTTGTTGTACAGGTTCATCACCTGGTCAAAGCCCGCGTCCATCATGCTGCCCACGCGCAGGATCAGCGTGATGAGCACCACCGGCAGAATCCCCGGCCAGGTGATGTGCAGGATCTTGTGCCAGCGGTTCGCCCCGTCGATGGTCGCCGCCTCGTAGAGCGAGGGATCGATGCCCGTGATCGCCGCGATGTAGAGGATGCAGCTCCACCCCGCCTCCTTCCAGGAGAGGGTGAAGACCAGGATGTAGCGGAACAGCCCCTTGTCCGTCAGGAAGTTGTACTTTTCCAGGCCCATGGTCGCCAGCAGGTTGTTCACCGCGCCGTTGTTGGCCAGGATGTTCATCATGATGCCCGCCACGATGACCCAGGACAGGAAGTGCGGAAAGGTCAGGATCGTCTGCACCGAGCGCTTGTAGCGCATGGGCTTGACCTCGTTGATGAGGTTCACAAGCTCGTCGACGTTGTTGGCGTCCACCCTGGCGGTGGTGATTTTGGTCTTGGTGGTGCCCTGGAGCTTCTCCTTCAAAGCGTCGCACTTTTCCTTGGTGCGGCTGGCGATGCAGATTTCCTCAAAGACCTCGCTGTTCTGGCAGCATTTGTGGAGGGCGACCGAGGCCACGCCTCCGCAGCCGATGATTAAAACTTTTCCCATAAAATAAAACCTCCTTTGGTCAATTGCTTTTTCTATTTCTGAAATGCAAGCAGCATCTCTCTGACAATCTTGCAGGCGACGATGGTGGAGACGCCGCTCTGGTCATAGTGGGGGCTCAGCTCGTTGACGTCGCAGGCCACAACGTTCGCGCGGCTGCAAACAAGCGTAACGGCGCGGCGCAGCGCGTCGAACGGCACACCGCCCGGCTCAGGCGTTCCCGTTCCCGGGAAGACCGAGGGGTCAAGCACGTCGAGATCGACGGTGAAGTAGACCGGCTTCCCGGCAAGCGACTCCACAATCTGCTCCAGCCCCTCAAAGTCGAAGCGGTGCGTCGTCACGTGCTCCTTTCCCCAGGCAAACTCCTCGCGGTCGCCGGAGCGGATGCCGAACTGAAAGATTCGCCCATCTCCGACGAGCTCCCAGCAGCGGCGCAGAACGCAGGCGTGCGAGAGCTTTGCGCCGAGATAGTCGTCGCGAAGATCCGCATGCGCGTCAAAATGAATCACGTGCAGATCCGGATACCGGCGTGCGGCTGCGCGGAATGCCCCGAGGGTGACGAGGTGTTCGCCGCCGAGCAGAAACGGCCGCTTTCCCGCCGCAAGGATCTCCTCCGCTGCCTCCTCAATCTGGGAAAGGGCAGCGGCAGCGTCTCCGAGGCAGAGCTCGAGGTCGCCGATGTCCATAACAGCGGAATCAAGCAAATCCTTATCCTGATACGGACTGTATGTTTCAATCCCGAACGACTCGCGGCGGATGGTTCCGCTGCCGAAGCGCGTACCGGGACGGTAGGAGGTCGTGCAGTCAAACGGCGCGCCGAACAGCACGGTGCGTGCCTCCTGTTCCTCCTTGTCGCAGGCCATAAAGACCTCAATATTGCGTCTCAACATCCTTCAAAAGCTCCTCTACATACGCGGGCAGATAGAACGCGCCCTTGTGCAGCGTTGTCGTGTAATAGCGGCATTTGAGGCCGCGCAGGTTCCACTGCGTTTCGTTGAGGTCGCGCAGCGGGTGGTACTTCTTTGACGCGAAACCGAACAGCCAGTGGCCGGACGGATACGTCGGGATGTGCGCCTGATAGACACGGCTGATGTGGAATGACTCCACAATCCGCTTGTGCGCCCGCTGGCAGGCGGCGGCGTCCGCGGCATAGAACGGACTCTCGTGCTGGTTCACCATAATGCCGTCCTCACGCAAGGCGTTAAAGCAGCTGCCGTAGAACTCGCGGGTAAAGAGGCCCTCGCCGGGGCCGAACGGGTCGGTTGAGTCAACAATGATCAGATCGTAGCAGTTCTCCTTCGAGCGGACAAAACGCACGCCGTCCTCATAATAGATGGACAAACGCGGATCATCCAGACGGCAGGCCGTCTGCGGCAGATACTTCCTGCAGACCTCCACCACAAGCGGATCGATCTCGGCCATGTCGATGTGCTCGATCTCGGGGTAGCGCGTCAACTCGCGGATCACGCCGCCATCGCCCGCGCCAATGACGAGGACGTCGCGTACCTTCGGGTGGACGGCCATCGGAACGTGGGTGATCATCTCGTGGTAGATGAACTCATCTTTCTCGGTGAGCATCATGTAACCGTCGAGGGTCAAAAAACGGCCGAACTCCGGCGACTCGAAGACGTCGATGCGCTGGAACTCACTTTTCCCGGAATAAAGCTGGTGGTCGACGCGGATAGAAAGCTTGACGTTGGGAGTCTGCATCTCCGAAAACCAGAAATCCAAGGGTTATCCCTCCTTCAGAACGTTCAGGCGCTCAATCTCGGGGTTTTCCGGCCCCGTCATGGAGCAGCCCTTCTCCTTGGCGTACTCAATATAATCAAGGATCTCCGCGGTGATGCGCTCACCGGGAGCCAGAATCGGAATGCCCGGCGGGTAGCACATCACAAACTCACTGCACACGCGGCCTTCCGTCTCCCGCAGCGGGAGCGACTCCTTCGGAGCATAGAACGCGTCCTGCGGCGAAACGATAACCTGCGGGTCAATGTACTCCTGCGCCATCAGGTTGGCCTTCGTGCGGCCGAAGCGGCGGCGAACCTCCGACAGGGCACTGACAAGCCGCTCGATCTCGCGCGGGCGGTCGCCGACAGAGACGTACGCGAGAATATTGCCGAGATCGCCGAACTCAATCTGGATATCGTATTCGTCGCGGAGCAAATCGTACACCTCAATCCCGGCAAGGCCGACGTCGAGCGTGTTGACGGAGAGCTTTGTGACGTCAAAATCGAAGACGCTGTCGCCGTTGATGAGCTCACGGGAGAATGCGTAATAGCCGTCTATCTCGTTGATCTCCCGGCGGGCATATTCGGCCAGGCGGACGACGCGTTCGAAATCTGATTTTCCGCGCAGCGCGAGGTTGCGGCGGGAGATATCGAGGCTCGAGAGCAAAAGATACGACGCGCTCGTCGTCTGGGTAAGATTGATGATCTGACGGACGTGGCCCTCCTGCATGGCGGGTCCGGTCAGCAAAAGCGAGCTCTGCGTGAGGCTGCCGCCCGACTTGTGCATGGAAACGGAGGCCATGTCGGCCCCGGCCGCCATAGCTGAGACAGGCAGTCCCTCGCCGAAATAGAAATGCGTGCCATGCGCCTCATCGGCCAGGCAAAGCATCCCGTGCTCATGGGCGAGTTTGACAATGGCGCGCAGGTCGGAGCAGATGCCGTAGTACGTCGGGTTGTTGACGAGGACGGCTTTTGCGTCCGGGTTCTCGCGGATCGCGCGCTCAACAGCGGCGACGCTCATGCCGAGTGGGATACCGAGATCGCTGTCGCACTCGGGATTGACGTAGACAGGCACCGCGCCGCAGAGCACCATCGCGCCCATAACGCTGCGGTGTACGTTGCGCGGGAGGATGATTTTCTCGCCGCGCTTGGCGACGGAGAGCACCATGCTCTGCACGGCGGAGGTGGTTCCTCCCACCATCAAAAAGGCATTCGCCGCCCCGAAAGCCTCCGCCGCGAGGCGCTCGGCATCGCGGATAACGGAGATCGGGTGGCAGAGATTATCGAGCGGTTTCATGGAGTTGACGTCCATCGAGACGCACTGCTCGCCGAGGAGCTGCACAAGCTCCGGGTTGCCGCGGCCGCGCTTGTGGCCGGGCACATCAAAGGGGACGACGCGCATCTGACGAAAACGCTCAAGCGCTTCGTAAATCGGCGCGCGTTCCTGCTGCAAAGCCTTCAAGGCTTTCCCCCTCCTTCTTGCTTATCAATAAATATTGCGGCCGCTGAAAATTTCAATCATCTCGCGGCGCAGGGAATCCATGATGCTCAGCCGTGTACGCGGCGGAAGTTCATAGACGTCGGTTTTGAACAGGTAATTCTGCAGATCAATCTCCTTGAGCATCATCTTCGTGTGGAAGAGGTTTGCTTCATACACATTGATATCCACCGCGTCGTAGCGGCGGAGAATTTCGTCGGAGATATAGTCCTGAATGGACGTGATGCGGTGGTCGAGGAAGAGCTTCTTGCCGTTGACGTCGCGGGTAAAGCCGCGCACACGGTAGTCCATCGTAATGATGTCGGAATCAAACGAGCCGATGAGATAGTCAAGCGTCGAAAGCGGCGTAATCTCCCCGCACGTCGCCACGTCAATGTCAACGCGGAAGGTCGCCAGGAAGGTTTCCGGATGGTACTCCGGATAGGTATGAACCGTTACATGGCTCTTGTCCAGATGCGCCAGCTGCGTCTGCCCGGCAGGCAGCATGGATCCCTCTGCAATCAGCAGGGTAACGGACGCACCCTGCGGCTCATAATCCTGCTGAGCGATATTGAGCACCTTGGCGCCGATCATCTCGGTCAGCGTCGTCAGGATCTTGGTCAGCCGCTGTGAGCTGTACTGCTCATCAATATAGGAAATATAATCCTTCTGCTCGCGCGGCGTCTTGGCGTAGCAGACGTCGTAAATATTGAAGCTCAGCGCCTTTGTCAGGTTGTTGAACCCATACAGTTTCAGTTTCTCTCCCATGCCGAAGCCCTCTCCTCTTTCCTGCACGCCGCCTCCCCGGGCAAAGCGCTGCGGTAATGCGGGGAACACTCCCCCGAAAGCGACAAAAAAACAGGTAATGCACGCGCTTTCGCATACATTACCTGTCATCCGTCAAGTCGATCACAATTCCCACGCGGACGCGAAGCGCCTGCGGGGCAGGGCATGGCCTGTGATTGTTCCGATACAGAGTCTATATAGCAAATACTTACTTTTACCACTCTTTATTGACCGTTTTACAAGTTGATGTACGCATCGCGCACCGGTTATAAAGGAACCAACTTATAAAAATTTGAGTCTGCGGACCACGGGGAGCTGATCCCAGCCCACCTTCGCGGAAACACCCGCACTCAATCAATAACGGCGGCAGCGCCGCCCTTCGGCAGTTGACCCGGCTGTCCGTATGGCCTTAACCTGATCGAAACCAGGTGGTCGAAGAAAGATTTGCATGGATACTCTGTAGCAACTCATATCACATGTCGATTGTAATTATATCATAACCCCGGATAATGTCAACCGGTTTACAGAAGTTGACAAAGATTTTACGTTATGGTACGGCGTTCTTTTCAGCTCTCGGAGCTTCTGGACTTTTTCTTTTCCCGATGCAGCTGGAATTTCTCCACCCAGCCCTTCTGATACTTGATGGAGATGTAGCCGATGACCGCCATCACAAAAGCGCCGACGGTATCGACGATCAGATCCTTCATCGTATCCATCAGAGCGGCCCGTCCCACAAGCGGCTCCCCGCTCTCAAGGGCAAACTTCTGCATATTCGTATGCAGAATGCCGTCAGCGCTAAACTCGTAGAACTCCCACACAACGCCCAGAAAAACGGCGAAGCACAGCGTGAAGAAAGCGACAAAGGCCGGGCTCAGGTTCATCGGGACGCGATCGGTACGATTGAGAAAATTGATCACCGAGAATCCGAGAGCACCGAGCATCGCTCCGCTGAAGGTATGCAGAATCGTGTCCCAGTGCGGAACATTGTAATAGAAGGAACGCACCTCACCGAGAAAAATGGCACAATAGAGGAACACCGCAAACAGCACCATCATTTTTGAGGGAATCACCACCCGCAGCTTCCGCCTCAGGAAACTGGGCATCAGCATTGCAAACACACCGACGATACACTGCAGCAGCATCAGCACATAATCGCCCTTCACGCGGCGGTACGGCTCGGCAGGGTTCGGCTCCGAAGGCGCTAACGCCATCGCGACGGAAATGAAGACAACGGAAGCGGCCAGCGTAATAAAAATAAACCACCAGATAATCTTGGTCCAGTTCCACGAGAGCTTCTTCTTTTTCATTTTTTCTTCTCCTCCTCCGCCGGCGGATCATCCGGCTCCTTCCAGCTCGACATCGCCAGAAACAACCCCGCGCACGCCAAAAAGCACGCGGTCACGGCACAGGCAATCGCCCAGCCGGTAATGCCGAACGGTCCCAACACACAGGAGACCAAGGTCAGCACAAGGCCGATCTCAAAAAAGATGATCGCCATTTTTCCATCGCTCATTGCGTCTCCTCCTTTTCTGCGGTCACAGCACGCGACAAGGCCGCGAGCTGCTCCATAGTCAGCTGCTCGGCACGGGCCGTGGGCGGAACTCCCGCACGTCCGCAGGCGCGCTGCACCAGTCCTTTATCGAGCCCAAGCAAAGCCGACACGGAATTTGACACCGTCTTTCTCCTCTGCCCGAAAGCCGCTTTTACGAGAGAGAAGAATTCCTTTTCCTCCACATCCACCGGAGGCCGGTCAAGAATGTCGAAGCGGATCACGGCAGAGTCGACGTTCGGCTGCGGCAAAAAGCTCCCCCGCCCGACCTGGAACAGAAGCCGCGGTTCGGCATAATACCGCACCGCCGCGCTCACCGCGCCGCACTGCCGCGAACCGGGAGGCGCGCAGAGGCGATCCGCGGCCTCCTTCTGCACCATCACCGTCAGGCTCGTTACGGGAAGCCGCTCCTCCAGCAGGCGCATAATAACCGGCGACGTAATATAGTACGGCAGGTTTGCGCAGACGGCTACCTCCATGCCGGGGAATTCCTCCTCGATGAGACGGCGCAAATCCACCTTCATCACGTCGCCGTTGACAATTTTCACATTGGAAAACTCCGCGAGCGTCTCGTCCAGAACCGGCAGCAGCCGCTGATCGAGCTCGATGCTGACCACGCGGCGGGCGCGGCGGGCAAGCTCCGCCGTCAGCACTCCGATTCCGGGGCCAATCTCAAGCACGCCGCTCTCCGGCGACGCGCCGCACTCCTCGGCCATACGCGGACATACGCCGGGGTTGATGAGAAAATTCTGACCGAGGCTTTTGGAGAAATGGAAACCATGGCGGGAGAGCACATCCCGGATCACGGTGATATCAGAGAGATTGTTCACGAGGCACTTCCTGTTCTTTCCCGGACGGCGCGCAAGCCGAGCCTCCCGGGTTGATGTTCGCGCCGGCATCGCGGCGCGCTCGAAAAACGGGAGTGGCTTCCCCGGCGGCGAGAGAGCGCCGGAGCAGCCCTGGACAAACCGTTTTCCGTCCTGTTTTTTTCATCTAGTATTATAGCATAGCGGGCGGGGAATACCAACCTTTTCTTTTCCCTGTTCTCTGCGATGCGATGTTGGAGCGTCATGCTGAAACCACCCGCCGGGACGCGCTTTTTCCCGCTGCCGTCAAAGGCAGCAGACACACATTCCTTTCTCCGACAAAGATCGCCCTGCGGCGGCACGTCCACACCGAAGAAAAAAGCAGAATCCACACAAATCCTGACGCTTTGGACTTGATTCCGGCATACAAATTCCGTATGATGAATACAAAAGCCTATGACGGAAGTGGGGAAAACAGTATGGTTCGCACCGACAAGGAAAACTATTATCTCGATATCGCGGAAACCGTGCTCGAACGCGGCACCTGCCTGCGCCGCAACTACGGCGCTATCATTGTGTGCAACGACGAAATCGTCTCGACCGGTTACAACGGCGCGCCGCGCGGCCGCGCCAACTGCATTGACGCAGGCGTATGTATCCGTGAAAAGCTCGGCATCCCGCGCGGAGAGCGGTACGAGGTTTGCCGCTCCGTCCACGCGGAGGCCAACGCCATTATCAGCGCCTCGCGCAAGGAAATGCTCGGAGCTACGCTCTATCTCGTGGGCCGTGACGCACGCACAGGTGAGTACGTACAGAATGCCTCGTCCTGTTCGATGTGCAAGCGTATGGTGATCAATGCCGGTATCGCCCGCGTGGTTATCCGCGACACCAGAACGCAATACCGTGTGGTGGAGGTCGCCGACTGGGTGAAGAATGACGAAAGCCTCGAGGGGCTGTTCGGGTACTGAGACAAACAAAACACCTATGAAAAACGGAGACGCTTTCCATTCCATGGAGGGAACGGAAAGCGTCTCCGTTTTTATAGGGAAAAAGTACGCTCAGATAATTTCCAGCGCATCCTTATCCGGCAGAGGCGGGAACGGAACGGTTTCACCCTGCTGATACCAGAAGGCAACGGATGCAATATCGTCGCGCAATGGCAGATAGCGGCCGCCTTCACGCCAGCCAAGCGCCTGAATCGTTACCCGCAGATCATGCTCAAACCGGATCGGATCCGTAATATGCCAGCGGTACATTCCAAACCGTTTCTGGCTGATGTAGAGCTCGTCGCGGTTGATCTGATGAAAGCCCGTGTATGGCGTGGTAAAATCGAGGTAGCGATCATGGGTACGGGGATCCTCGAAATCGTAGGAGCCGCAGAAATAATCCTCTGTTCCCGTCCCGCAGATCGTCGGGTATTCCGTATCGCCGTCAAGATAGAACTTGATCTCTCCTTCTCCCCCATTCTGCGCCGTCTCAGAGCGCTCACGTACCGGAATCAGAATACAACTCCTTTTCCCTCTTCCCTACCATGCGGAAGGGGATCCAACAGAACTTCCGCGCATCTCCTCCGCTTTTAAGGAAACAACCTTTGGCGCGTCGTTCTGATCCCCATCATACATCACAAATTCTCTACAGACAAGGGGCAAAAAATTAAGATACGGCGGTATTTTTCATCAATTGCCGTGCTAAGAAAAAAGTCATCTTGATGTCATTTTGATTTGGAATGCCGTCGGGGTTCGAAAACCGCCGCTGCATCAAAGCCGGCACCATGTCCGCCGCCCTCAGGCGTCAGGTATGGAACCGCCCTCCCTTTTCGATACAGGGCAACAAACAAACCGTTGTCCGCTTTTATTGGCGGTATCAGGCACAGGAAGCGATCGTCCCGATCCAAGAGAAGCGCTTGACAACCCAATACTTCTGTAGTATAGTAAAACTTAAGATTCTAAAATAAAGTGCTGAGATGGGGAAGGAAGCTGGGAAAAACCTCTTCAGAGAGCCGCCGGTTGCTGCGAGGCGGCGGGGAGCCTGTGCTGAAATCACCCCGGAGCATGCGGCTGAACCGCCGGAAGGCACAGTAAGCGCGCACGGAATTCCCTTCCGTTATCAGGGGAGCGCATTGTCGGATGCGCGCTGAGAGCCCCTTTGCGGGGAAGTTAGAGTGGTACCGCGAGCATTGGTAAGAAAATGCCCGTCTCTATCGAAAGATGGAGACGGGCTTGTTTTTTTGAATGAAGGAGGGACTTCCATGTTATTGACGGGAGCACAGATTGTGATGGAGTGTCTGCTTGAGCAGGGCGTAGACACGGTATTCGGCTATCCGGGCGGGGCCGTACTCAACATTTATGACGCTCTGTACGAGTATCGCGACCGCATCAACCACGTCCGCACCGCCCATGAGCAGGGCGCGTCCCATGCGGCGGACGGCTACGCGCGCTCGACGGGAAAAACAGGCGTGTGCATCGCCACCTCGGGCCCCGGCGCGACGAACCTTGTTACCGGTATTGCAACAGCCTACATGGACAGCGTGCCGCTGGTCGCTATCACCGGCAACGTGAACCTGAACCTGCTCGGCCTCGACAGCTTCCAGGAGGTCGACATCACCGGCATCACCATGCCGATCACGAAACACAACTACATCGTCAAGGACGTCCGCGACCTGGCCCAGACGCTGCGCGAGGCTTTCCAGATCGCCGGCAGCGGCCGCAAGGGCCCCGTCCTCGTCGATATTCCGAAGGATATCACCGCCCAGACCTGCGAATACGAGCGACAGGAACCCCTGCCGCCTCTGCCCCACGATTTTCCGATCGAGGAGCGCTTCACCTCCGCGCTCGAGCTTCTCACGCGTTCCGAGCGGCCCTTCCTTTACTGCGGCGGCGGCGTTATCTCCTCCGACGCGCAGGCGGAGCTTACGAAATTCGCACAGCTTCTCGACGCTCCGGTTTCCTGCTCGCTGATGTGCCAGGGCGGCTTTGACCAGGCGGATCCGCGCTATATGGGCATGCTCGGCATGCACGGCACGAACACGGCGGCGCTCGCCATCAAGAACTGTGATCTCTTTGTCGCCGTCGGCACACGCTTCTCTGACCGTGTGCTCTGCAACGCCGGCCTTTTCGCCCGCCACTGCCCGATTATCCAGATTGAGATTGATACCGCCGAGTTCAACAAAAACATCGAGGTACAACTCAAGGTCAAAGGCGACGCAAAGGAAATCCTCCAAAAGCTCAACAGCCTGCTCCCGCAGCAGAGCCACCCGCAGTGGATGGAGCAGATCACCGCGTGGAAAGAAGAGTTCCCGCTGGTGCAGAAACCGAAAGCCCCCGGAGCCGTGACGCCGCAGCAGGTGATCGAGACGCTTGATCGCCTTACGGACGACGACGCGATCATCTGCACCGAGGTCGGCCAGAACCAGATGTGGGCCGCGCAGTTCTACACCTACCGCAAACCCAAAACCTTTGTCTCCTCCGGCGGCCTCGGCACCATGGGCTTTGGCCTCGGCGCTGCCATCGGTGCAAAGATTGCAAATCCGGACAAAACGGTCGTCAACATCGCCGGCGACGGCAGCTTCCACATGAACCTCACGGAACTTGCCACGGCGGCCGCCTACCATGTGCCGATCGTGGAGCTCATCCTCAACAACGAGGTCCTCGGCATGGTGCGGCAGTGGCAGAAGCTCTTCTACGATAACCGCTTCTCGCAGACGGATGTGGACACAACGACGAATTTCCCGGCCCTCGCCGAGGCGTTCGGCCTCAAGGCGTACACGATTTCAACGGCGGACGAGGTCGAGCCTGTCCTGCGCGACGCCCTTGCTCAGACCGGCCCGGTGCTGATTGACTGCCATATCGATCGGGATATCAACGTGCTGCCCATGGTCCCGGCGGGCGCTTCCGTGGAAAGCCCGATCCTCGAGATGGACAACTGACGCGTGTGACGGAAAAGGAGGCCTTCTTCATGGAATATACGAACAGCAATCCTTCCCCGGTGAAGGAATACATTCTCTCCGTGCTCGCCCGCAACAAAGCCGGCGTGCTTCTTCGCATCGCGGGCCTGTTCAGCCGCCGCTGCTACAATATCCTGAGCATCGTCGCCGCGCAGACGGAAGACACGGAATACTCGCGCATCCTGATCGTCGTCTCGGGAGACGATCGTATCGTCCGCCAGGTCGACAAACAGCTCTCGAAGCTGATTGACATTGTACAGGTGGACGTTCTTGAGCGCGAAAAGATCGTCGAGCGCGAACACCTCCTGCTCAAGGTGGAGAGGACGCTCCAGACAAGCGAGAAGCTCGTCGAAATTGCGAACATTTTCCACGCCAACATTCTTAACGTCGAGCCCGACTCCATGATCCTCGAACTGACGGGCGACGCGGGCACCATCAATTCGTTTATCGAGCTGTACAATCCCTACAACGTCCTGCGCATCCTGCGCACGGGCGCGATGGCGATGCCGAAGTAACGCGATCCGCCGCGCGCGGGCGCTTTGAGACAGGAGGACTTTCCCATGCTGACACTTGACAAGGTTTACCACGCAGCTTACGTTCTCAAGAACGTGATCCGCCACACGGATCTGATCCAGGCGCCGAAAATCAACCGCGAAGCCGAAGTGTATCTGAAGACGGAGAATCTGCAGAACACCGGCTCGTTCAAACTGCGCGGCGCGTACTACAAAATTTCCCAGCTCTCCGAGGAAGAAAAGGCGAAGGGCGTCATCGCGTGCTCGGCGGGCAATCACGCCCAGGGCGTCGCGCTCGCAGCCCAGCGCAGCGGGATTCCGGCTATCATCTGCATCCCGGACGGCGCGCCGATCTCGAAGGTGGAGAACACCAAGAGCTACGGCGCCCGTGTCGAGCTCGTGAAGGGCGTGTACGACGACGCCTACCGCCGTGCCTGTGAACTGCAGCAGGAAACAGGCTGCACCTTCATTCATCCTTTCGATGATCCCGACGTCATTGCCGGACAGGGAACCATCGGCCTTGAGCTGCTCGACCAGCTGCCGGATGTGGACGCCGTCATTGTCCCTGTGGGCGGCGGCGGCCTCATCGCGGGTGTAGCCTTCGCCGTCAAGAGCCTGAATCCGCACTGCAAGGTCTACGGCGTGCAGGCCGCGGGCGCGCCGGGCATGGTACACGCCCTCGAGGCGGGCGGACCTGACGCACTCGACCGTGTCTCCACGTTTGCCGACGGCATCGCTGTCAAATGCCCCGGCTCGCTGACGTACGAGCTGACAAAGAAGTATGTTGACGACGTCGTCACCGTCACCGACGACGAAACAGCCACCGCTGTGCTCGCCCTGATTGAGGAGCAGAAGCTGATCGCGGAGGGCGCGGGCGCTGTCGCCGTGGCCGCTGCGATGTTCAACAAGATCGACATCAAAGGCAAGAAGGTCATCTGCCTGATCTCCGGCGGCAACATTGATGTGACGATCCTTTCGCGCGTGATCACCCGCGGCCTTGTCAAGGCGGGCCGCGTTGCCGACATGGTCATCGAACTTGCCGACAAGCCCGGCCAGCTGCGTGAGATCGCCTCCATCATCGCCGAACACGGCGGCAACGTCATCCATGTCCGCCACGATCACGGCGGCCTCGACACTGACATCGTCGGCTGCTACCTGAGCATCCAGATGGAGACGCGCAATCATCAGCATGTCGAGGAAATTTACAACGCCATCTCCTCCGCAGGCTACAAAATCATCAGCAGCGGCAGGGTGATGTGAGATGAGCCGTCTGACACACCGCGACGCTTCCGGACACGCTGTGCTCGAAGCGTCCGCCGGGGAAGCCGCCGAGCGTCTCGCTCTTTTTGAGGATGTATGCGACGCTGTCACCGCTGAGTACGATGCTCTCGGGACGGAGCTCGACCGTTTGCGTGCGGCAGGAAAGGAGAAATCCTACCAATTCCGCGAAAAGATGGGCAGAAAGCTCGTGGACGCGCAGGTGCTGTCCCTCCTGCGGGTGCGCGGCCTGCTGCCGTAGAGGTTTTTCTGTTGCCAGTCATTCTGCTCTGTTTAAAACCGGCAGAGAACGACTTCTCCCTGTGTTCACTCCTTCAAAAAATAACAATCCAAAACAAAAACTTCCGGAGCCTCTCCCGCCGTCAGACACGGCAAGAGACTGCCGGAAGTTTTTTATGACCGTAATTCATGCGTCCCCAGAAGGAAGCGCCTTTCTCCGCAGAAACACTCTCAGCGTCTTTTTTCTTTTCCTGTGTGCGGCCGCTTCCGTCCCGCTGCACATGAGCTGCAATCCCCTGTGCATCCCCCGCAGCCGCGGCTGCGGAAGCGCAGAGCCAAAACGAGAAGAACGGCAAGAACCGCAACCAGGATCCAATCCGCCGGGCTCACAGACTCCCCTCCCGGCTGAAACGAGATTGATTCCACTGCATGGCGATATCTTCCTCCCTTTCGTTTTCCTCTATCCCCCGGGTTTCTCCCTGTGGTTTCCGCAGAGGCCTCTGCTTTCATTGTAAAAGCCTCCCAATGCGTTGTCAAGCCGCACAAGCTTTTGGCGAAATTGCGAGAACCGTCCCCAAGGGGGAAAACCATGTTGTTTTTTGCCCGCACGGAGAGTATAATAATCAGATGGACCTTGCCGCGCAGGCGTTTCCCGCTGCAGCGGCAGGGAAAGAATATGAGGAGGCGCCTCGTTTTGAGTATGACATCTGTTCCGGATTTCATTCCGGTGCTGCTCGGCAGCGATATGAACGTTTACGGCATGGCCCGCTCGTTCCATGAAGCCTACGGGATCAAGAGCGTGGCTGTGGGAAAAGGGATGCTCGGCGCAACGATGCACAGCCGGATTGTCTCGGTGGAGGCCGTGGAACCCAATCTCGAGGACGATCAGGTTTTCGTGGACACCCTGCTGAAGTTCGCACAGCGCTATCCCGGCAAAACACTTCTGCTCGTCCCGTGCGGGGATAACTACATTAAACTTCTGGTCCGCAATCAGGACAAGCTTCGCGGCGCGTACCGCTTCGAGTGCATTGACGAGCCGCTCCTCATGCGTCTGAGCATCAAGGAGAGCTTCTATCAGGTCTGCGAGGAACACGGCTTTGCTTTCCCGAAAACGACAACCTGCTCGTTTGAGAATCACAAGGGAATCGAGCTGCCGTTCGATTTTCCCGTTATCATCAAACCGAGCAACTCCGTGGCCTACTGGAACTGCCGGTTCCCCCACAAGAAGAAAGTTTTCGTCGCCCAGAACCGCGAAGAATTTGACGCCATCCTTGACGCCATCTACGGCTCCTCCTACAAGGATCATCTCATTTTGCAGGAATTCATTCCCGGCGACGACAGCGGCATGCGCGTGATGAACTGCTATTGCGGCCGCGATCGGAAGGTCAAGCTGATTGCGCTCGGCCACACGCTGCTTGAGGAACACTCTCCCGAAGGCATCGGCAGCTACGCGGCCATCATCAGCTCGCGCGACGACGCTCTTTCCGAGCAGATGAAGAACTTCCTCGAAGGAATCGGCTACGTCGGTTTTGCCAACTTCGACATGAAGTATGACCCGCGCGACGGAAAGTACAAGCTCTTCGAAATGAATCTGCGCCAGGGCCGCAGCAGCTTTTTTGTGACAGCGGCGGGCTATAACCTTGCGAAATGGCTTGTGGACGACGTGCTTCTGCAAAAGGAAATGCCTCTTACCATCGCGGACAACCGTGTGCTGTGGAGCATCATCCCCAAAGACGTCATCTTCCATTATGTGAAAGACGAATCCCTCAAGGCGGAAGCCAAGCGCTTGATCCGGGAGGGCAAATACGTGCAGTCGATGCGCTACTCCGCGGACACCTTCCGCAAACGCTTCGTACAATTCCATCTGAGTCAGATCAATTACCGCAAAAAATATAAAATGTGCTTCGGCAACAAGAGCCTTCGCGACTGAGGGCGGAAAGGAACAGCGCACATGCAGGAGAACATTCTGGGAATCATCGGCGGGCTTGGCCCGATGGCGACCGCCTACTTTCTCGAGCTGACCGTAAAGATGACGGCAGCCGATCGGGATCAGGAGCACCTGCGGGCCATCCTGATGGAAGCCCCCGACATTCCCGACCGGACGGCGCATATCCTTGACCGCTCAAAGCCCTCTCCCCTGCCGTCCCTCATCGGGTACGCGCAAAAGCTTGAAGCGCTCGGCTGCGGCTGCATTGCGATCCCGTGCATCACCTCGCATTACTTTTTCCCTGAGCTGCAGAAAGCCATCTCCATTCCTCTCCTTCACATCGTCAGGGAGACGGCACGCCATCTGCGGGAAAACGGGGTGCGCTCGGCGGGTGTAATGGCGACAACCGGCACGGCGCGCACCGGATTGTTCCAGGATGCTCTGGCGCGCGAAGGGATCGCCTGCATCCTGCCCAACGAAGCGCATCAGGCAATGGTCATGCGCGTCATTTACGACAACGTGAAAGCGGGCCGTCCCGTGGAACAGGACGTTTTCGGCGAAGCCGCCTCGTATCTGCGGAAAAACGGGGCTGAATGCCTCATCCTCGGCTGCACGGAGCTTTCCCTTGCGAACCGCGATCAGCCGCTCGGCTCCGGCTGCCTTGACGCGCTCGAGGTTCTTTCCCGCGCCGCCGTACTGGCCTGCGGGAAGCCGCTGCGCCCCTCCTATGACTGCCTCATTACACGATAAGCGCCGCGAGAAACGGCTTTTCGATACAGGAAGGAAGGATATCATTTGTGTGGATTTGCAGGCTTTTTCACGAACGGCTGGGACGGTAACCGCGAGGCCGTGATTCGGGACATGGCGAACCGTATCCGCCACCGCGGCCCCGATCAGGACGACTATTATGTGGATGCGGACATTGCGATGGGCTTCCGCCGTCTGAGCATCATTGACCTTGAAGGCGGCAGCCAGCCGATTCTGAACGAGGACGGCACGAAGGTGCTCACCTTCAACGGCGAGATCTACAACTTCCAGGAGCTGCGCCGTGAGCTGCTGGAAGCCGGTCACGTTTTTAAAACCTCCACGGACAGCGAAGTTCTGCTCCACGGCTACGAGGAGTGGGGCGAGGACGTTCTGCAGCGCCTGCGCGGTATGTTTGCCTTCGTCATTTGGGACAGCACGGAAAAAAAGCTCTTCGGCGCACGTGACATCTTCGGCATCAAGCCCTTCTACTACTACCGGCATAACGGCGATTTCTTCTACGCCTCCGAGATCAAGAGCTTCCTCCCACACCCCCGTTTTGTCAAGGAATTCAACGAGGAGCGGCTGCCGGAATACCTCTGCTACGAATACATTCCGAACGAGGAGACCATGTTCCGCCATGTGTATAAGCTCCTCGGCGGACACTGCTTCACGTATCAGAACGGAAAGCTCTCCATCCGCCAGTACAATGAGATCGCCTACCATATCGACGAAAAGCCGACGCTCGAAGAGTGGGAACAGCGCATCACGGATGCCTTCTCCGAAAGCGTGCTCGCGCACAAGATCGCGGACGTCGAGGTTGGCTGCTTCCTCTCCTCCGGCGTGGACTCGAGCTACGTGGTCAAGGAAGTCAGTAAGACGGCGGACGGGATTAAGACCTTCTCCGTCGGTTACCAAGAAGAAAAATACAGCGAGCTGCCGTATGCACAGGATTTCAGCCGTGCAGTCGGCGTGCCGAATATCAGCAACAAGGTGAGCGCCGACGACTTCTTCGGAGCGGCCTCGATCATCCAGTATTACCTTGACGAGCCGATGCCGAACCCGTCCGAGATCCCGCTCTACTTCCTCGCCCAAAACGCGGCAAAGTATGTCAAGGTTGTGCTTTCCGGCGAGGGCGCAGACGAGCTCTTCGGCGGCTACCCGATGTATCTCGCGGGCATGCACTTCGACCATTACACCCATCGCGTGCCGCGTCCGCTGCGCCGCGCCGCCGGTGCGGCAGCCTCAAAGCTGCCCGCCTTCAAAGGGAAAAACTTTTTCGTCCGCGGCGCGATGGAGCCGTATCAGCGCTACATGCGCAGCAACTACGTCTTCACACGGGACAACGTGAACCGCTATCTCAAAAAGGACTATCATCCCAAGGATCCCGTCGACTACGTCAAGCCTTACTTTGACAAGGTAAAGGATTTGGACGAACCGACGCAGCTGCAGTACGTCGACATTCACATCTGGATGCTGTATGACATTCTGCAAAAAGCCGACCGCATGAGCATGGCGAATTCGCTCGAGCTGCGCGTGCCCTTCCTCGACAAGAAAATGCTTGCGCTCGCCACGCAGATTCCCTCCCGCTACCGTGTGCACGGCGACGTGACGAAGGTGGCCCTGCGCGGCGCCGCAATTAAGCAAATTCCGGAGCGTACGGCGAACAAAAAGAAGCTTGGCTTCCCGGTCCCGCTCAATGACTGGCTGCGCCAGGACAAGTACTATCAGAAGGTGAGAAAAGCCTTCCAAGGCGACGTCGCCGCCCGCTACTTCAACCAGGAAGCCATTTTGAAGCTTCTCGACGGGCATAAGGGCGGGGAAAACCACATGCAGCCCATCTGGAGCATCTACTCCTTCCTTCTCTGGTACGACGAGTTCTTTGTCCGGCGCTGAGAAGAAAAACGCATAAAAACGGCCCTCCCGCAGTCCCATGCGGGAGGGCCGTTTTGCAGCTGCTCTGCCGGAACACGGACAAAGCCGGCGATTCACGAATGAACGTGTTTCTGCCCGCGCCTCGTCCGCGGACGGAAGGGCAGCGGTAAAACAATTTTGCGCTTTAGAGGAATCTCTTTCGGAGGACGGTGTCAGGCGTTTTCCGCTGCAGGCTTCGGATCCGGCATATCTTTGATGTGACGTCTGTAAATGCGCCACGCAATCAAAAGGCTGGCCACAAAGGAGAAAACCTCCGCGAAGGGGAACGCATACCAAACGGCATCCAAACTGATTTTGGACAGCAGGAACGCACAGGGCAAAAGCAGGATCAGCTGACGCAGCAAGGAAACCAGAAGACTCGAAATGCCGCTGCCGACCGCCTGGAAAAGCGTCGAAAACGAAATACCGAGAGCTGCCGGAATGAAGCACAGGCTGATCGTTGCAAGGGCCGGCATACCGATAGCAAGCATATTTTCCGAAGCATTGAAAATGGAGAGCAGCTGACCAGGGAAAAGCTGGAAAATCACCAAGCCAATTGCCATGATGACAACAGCAATGATGCAGCAAATCCGCAGTGCGGAGAGCAGCCGGCGCTTGTTCTGCGCGCCGTAATTGTAGCCAAGAATCGGCATGACACCCTGCGTCAGTCCAAAGACCGGCATAAAGACAAAGGACTGCAGCTTGAAATAGACGCCGAAGAAAGCAACCGCCGTGTTGCCGAACACAATCAGAATCGCGTTCATGCCCATGGTCATCACCGAACCGATCGCCTGCATAACAATCGACGGCGCGCCGACCACGTAAATGTTTTTCACCGTCTGCATATGGAAGCGGAATCCGCGCAGCTGCACCTTCACCTCATGCTCTCTGGTGAAGAGAACCACAATCGCAACCACCATGCTCAAAATCTGGCCAATGACTGTCGCAATCGCAGCGCCCGCAACGCCCATGGCCGGAACGCCCAGATAACCGAAAATAAAGATCGGGTCGAGGATGATGTTCGTCACCGCGCCGACGAGCTGGAATACCATCGGGAAAATCATGTTGCCCGTTGCCTGGAGCGTCTTTTCAATATTGATTTCAATAAATACGCCGAAAGAAAAGATACAGACAATACTCATGTAATCAATGCCCAGCTGCGCAAGCTCCGCCTCCGAAGTAAAAGCCTGGATAAAGGGACGCGAGCCGAATACACCAATCAGGGCAAAAATCACCCAGTTGAACACGCCAAGCACAAGGCCGTGTGTGGCAGCGTTATCTGCTTCCTCCTGACGCTTCTCTCCGAGGCGGCGCGCCACCAGAGAGTTAATACCGACGCCCGTCCCGACGCCGAAAGCAATCAGCAGCGTCTGGATTGGGAAAACCAGAGAAACAGCGGTCAGGGAGTCCTCACTCACCTGCGCCACGAAATAGCTGTCGACGACATTATACAAAGCCTGCACGAGCATGGAAAACATGGTGGGCAGAGCCATTGAAATGATCAGCGGCAGCATGGGGCGCGTCCCCATCTTGTTTTCTTTTACCATCTGTTTTTGTGTGTCATTCACTTTAGCAACCTCCATTCGTTCCTCAAACAATTCCATCCGACAAGCTGCGCTGCCCGGAGCGGAAAAGCGCTTCCGGCCGCGTCGCGCGCACCCTCTGTCGAAAGGCAGTAATCTGTATCATATTACAGGAAAAAAAGGATGTTAATATTCTATTAAAGAATTAAATGGAAAATATTACGGATCTTTCTGAAAAAAGATCAAAAATTTTCTTTCTGTTGATGAAACCTTGAAGGATGTCTGATATTCTTAAAAAAATGGGGTGATACTGTGTCTGAAACCATCTTAATTGCGGACGATGAAAATGATATCGTCCGGCTGCTGCAGGACTATTTTGAAATAAATGGTTACGATGTGCTCACGGCACACAACGGAGCCGAAACACTGCGTCAGGCGGAACGCAATCCGGATATTATTCTGCTCGACGTCAACCTGCCGGACATCGACGGGTTTTCCATCTGCACGCGAATCCGCAGCCATGTAAGCTGCCCGATCCTCTTCCTGACTGCAAGAGTGGAGGACGCGGACCGCATCCTCGGCTTCCGGTCGGGAGGAGACGATTATATTGTCAAACCATTCAGCCTGGACGTACTCGGCGCAAGGGTGGCCGCCCATCTTCGCCGGGAAGAGCGCTCCCGCCAGAGGACAAGCGCAAAGTTTTCCGGGGAGCTGGCCATTGATTATGCGCAGCGGTGCGTTACCTGCCGCGGTGAATCGATCCCGCTGGCCCGCAAGGAATTTGAAATCGTGGAATTCCTGTCCGTCAACGCCGGACAGGTCTTTGACAAGGAGCGCATTTATGAGCGCGTATGGGGGTTCGACGGTCAGGGAGACAGCAGCGTTGTCGCCGAGCATGTTCGCCGGATCCGCGCAAAGCTTGCCGCGGCGGGATGCCAGAATCATATTGAAACGGTGTGGGGTGTCGGATACAAATGGGTAAACTGAACCTCCAGGGCGCGGCAAAGCGGCTTCGCGATGCTCTCCTGTGCGCTCCGAAGCAGCTGCTGGGCTGGCTGCGGAATTCCCCAATCCGCGTTTGTCTTTTCGCGTTAACCGTACTGACGGTGCTGTTTTATATCGCAAGCCTCGCCATTGTGCTGCAGTTTACGGAGGAATTCATTTACTCTGTCTACGCTTATGTGGATGCGCACGACATTGTTTTGGCCCAGCTGCCGGAGGATTTGTACCGCCGGCTGCAGATGGCTGATTTTATCCGCATTTTCGCCACATACTTTCTGGCGCTTCTGGCCATCTTCTTCGAGGTCATCGCGTTTTATAACCTCAAGCTGAAAATTCCGCTCCGCCTGCTTCGCGATGCGGCGGCCCGCATGGCTCACAACGATCTCGGCTTCACGCTTTCCTATCCCTCCCGCGACGAGATGGGCGATCTGTGCCGCATGTTTGAGAGCACACGCGCGCAGCTTGAGGAAAATCACCGTGAGCTGTGGCGTGCCATCGAGGAGAGGAAGCGCCTTAACGCCGCGTTTGCTCACGATCTTCGCACACCGTTGACCGTTCTGCGCGGCTATGTGGATTTTCTCGCCGCCTACGTCCCGCAGGGAAAAGTCCGCGAGGAAAAGCTTCTCTCCACCCTCTCCACCATGTCAAGCCATATTACCCGTCTCGAGAATTACGTGGACACAATGAACGAGGCGCAGCGTCTGGAAGACATTTCCGCCCTGCCGCGCCGGATTACCACCCAGGAGCTGACGGACGCGCTCTTTGAAGAGCTTTCCCTGCTCGGGAAACAACAGAAGATTACGCTGCAGCTGCATCCCGAGCTGTACAGCGGGACCATCCGTGTGGATCCGGGAATTGTTCTGCGCGTGGCGGATAATCTTGTTTCCAACGCCCTGGGATATGCAAAAACCACCGTTTGCCTGACGCTGCGGGCAGACGCCCGGTTTCTGTATCTGACCGTGGAGGACGACGGGCGCGGCTTTACCAAGGAAGAACTGAGTCAGGCCACCAAAGCGTTTTTCAAGGACAAAAACCACGAAAACAGCGCCCATTTCGGTTTGGGGCTGAACATCTGCCAGACCCTCTGCGAGCGTCACGGCGGCTGGCTTTCCCTTCAGAACCATCCGGCCGGAGGAGCCCGTGTGACGGCCCGCTTTTCTCTTCGTGCCGCGGCGTCGCTGCCCGCCTCGAATCCGTAACAACGCGTACTGCAGAAAGCCGACGAAAAGTTTGCGGAATCGGGAGAATCCCTCTTCCGTTTTCGAATGTTTTATATTATAATGAATGCATTGGATTTTCGCTTGCGGAAATCCTGTCTTTGGGAGTATGTGACAATGAATAAATGGAAAAAGAACCCTCTGCCTGCTGGCGGTGATATTCCTTCCCCGGAGGAAGAGCGTCGCTACCGCAGGCGCAGAAAGATTGTCAGCCTGCTGTCCTTTCTCATTCTGATTGCCTTTTTCGCAGTCGTAACCGTCTGTATAGGCGGTCCCCTCCTCGATATGATCGGCGACCCGGAAGAATTCCGTGCCTGGGTGGACAGCCAAACCCTTTTCGGACGGCTTGTCTTTATCGGAATGGTTATTCTGCAGGTTGTTGTCGCCGTGATCCCCGGTGAGCCAATGGAGATCGGAGCCGGCTATGCTTTCGGCGCGGTGGAGGGCTCTTTGTTGTGCCTCATAGGCATGGCGCTTGGCTCCACCCTCATCTTCCTGTTCACGAAAAAACTGGGCGTAAAAATGGTGGAGGCTTTTATCTCCCGGGAAAAACTTCAATCCCTGAAATTCCTGCAAAATACGGAACGGCTCAACCTTGTTATTTTTCTTGTTTTTCTGATTCCAGGGACGCCGAAGGATATTCTGACCTATTTTGCCGGTCTGACTCCAATCCGGCTGCGTACCTTTCTTCTTCTGACCTCCGTAGCCCGCGTGCCCTCCATTGTTTCCTCCACTGTGGGCGGAAATGCTCTGGGGACACAAAATTATGATTTTGCCGTTATTGTTTTTCTCGTGACCGCCGTGATCAGCGCCGCCGGGGCTCTGATCTACAAGCATCATTCTCAAAAAAAGCAAATGAAAGAGGGCGACTCCGATTCGTCAGTTGTTGAGCATTAATCTCCTGCTCTCCTCCGCTATCCTCTCGTGGTTTTTTGCACAGTTCTTTAAAACAATTTTGGATTCCATCCGTGCGGGAGAGCTTTGTCTGAAGCGCTTCTGGGAAACGGGCGGCATGCCCAGTTCCCACTCTGCCACAGTCTGTGCGCTTGCGGCCGCCGCCGCAATTCGTGACGGCGTCAGTTCCTCCACCTTTGCCTTATCGGTCGTCCTTGCCACCGTTGTAATGTATGACGCTATGGGCGTACGGCATGCGGCGGGTGAACACGCAAGGGAAATCAACGAAATTAAGAAGCAGCTCGGAGACGACGACAGCGACAATCTGCCGGAGAAGCTCGGCCATCGCCCTGTCGAGGTCATCAGCGGCGCTTTGCTCGGTATTCTGATCGCCTGGCTTGTCTGCACCTTTGCACATGTTTCCTGATAAGCAAGAACGCCCCCGGCACTGGTTTGCCGGGGGCGTTTTGTAAGAAACGACATTTCAGCGCGTATCAGATGTTCTTTTTTTGGCATTTTCGTTTGACAATTGCGGGGGAAAAGGATACAATAGGAAAAGAGACAGAGAAGAGCGCAAGACGCCTCTGTTTCAAGGAAAGGCAGGCGAGTTCATTTATGACAAAAACCATCATCACCATAGCCCGTCAATATGGAAGCGGCGGCCGCCTGATCGGCAAGAAGCTCTCCGAGATCCTCGAGGTCCCGTTCTATGACAAAGAGTTGATCGCCCTGGCCGCGAAGCAGAGCGGTATGAGCGAGGAGGTCTTCGCCAAGGCCGACGAGCGTGCGAGCAGCAGCCTGCTCTATTCCCTCGTCATGGGCAGCTACACCTCCGTGGCAAGCAACGTGCCCATCAACGACAAGCTCTTCCTTCTGCAGACCGACATCATTAAAAAAGCCGCCAAGGAAGGCCCCTTCGTCATTGTCGGGCGCTGTGCTGACTACATCCTGCGTGACGAACCGAATTGCCTCAATCTGTTTTTGCAGGCTCCGAAAGACGTCCGCATTCGCCGCGCGGTCGAGGAATACGGCGAGGATGCATCCAAGGCTGCCGACGCTGTCAGCAAGAAGGATAAGCAGCGCGGCAACTACTACAACTTTTACAGCAGCAGGAAATGGGGCGACATGCAGAATTACGATCTGATTCTCGATACCCATACCTTCGGTCTGCAGGGCACCGTCGACATCATTCTGCGTGCCCTCGAGGAGAAGGAAAAGACTTACGGCAAACCTGTGCCGGACGCGGATCTGTAAAAAGAATCCTGCAAATTTTCTCTATCTCTTGGAATTTATACAATCAAAAAGTGCCGCGAGGAATCCAATTTGATTTCCTCGCGGCACTTTTCATTTCAGATGAACATTTCCCTGCGCCGCAATCCCCGCCTTCCCGGCCCTTCCGCAGAATCACGCGGCAAAAGGGAAAGGATGCGGCGTCCCGGCAGCACAGACAAATTGAGACTTTTTTGCTTTTATTCAACCATCAAGTCGCAGATATCGTTCGAGAAAGCAAGCGGATCCTCGACAGAAACGCCCTCGATAAGCAGAGCCTGATTGTACAGGAGCTTCGCGTATTTCGCGGCGCGGTCCTTCTCACCGTCGGCATAGAGCTTGACGAGCTTCGCAAAAATCGGGTGGTTTGCGTTGATCTCAAGCACGCGCTGTGCCTGAACCTTCTCGCCCTCGGGCATCGGCATGGAGTTAAGAACCTTCTCCATCTCCATGGAAATCGCGCCTTCCGTGGAAAGGCAGACCGGATGGCTCTTGAGCTTCTGGGACAGGATGACTGCCTTGACCTTGCCTTCCAGGGAATCACGCAGGAATGCGAGCAGCTCCTTGTTCTCCTCGACCTGCTTCTCCGCTTCCTTCTTCTCCTCCTCTGTCTCGAGGCCGAGATCGTCAGCAGACACGGAGCGGAACTCCTTGTCGTCGTACTTCATCATGATGCGCAGGGCAAACTCGTCGACGTTGTCGGTGAGATAGAGAATCTCGTAGCCCTTCTCCTTGAGCGCTTCCGTCTGGGGCAGGAGATCGATGCGGTCAACCGTCTCGCCGCAGGCATAGTAAATATATTTCTGCTCCTCCTTCATACGGGAGACATACTCCTTCAGAGTGACAAGCTTTTTCTCCGAGGAGGAGTGGAAGAGCAGCAGATCCTGCAGAAGCTCTTTATGCATACCGTAGTCTGCATAGACGCCATACTTGAGCTGCAGGCCAAAATTCTTGAAGAAGGTTTCGTACTTCTCACGGTTGTGGTTCAGAAGACTCTCGAGTTCGGATTTGATCTTCTTTTCGAGACGGCCCTCAATCAGCTTAAGCTGACGGTCATGCTGAAGCATCTCACGGGAAATATTCAGCGAGAGATCCTGACTGTCGACGAGGCCGCGGACAAAGCTGAAGTAATCAGGCAGCAGATCGGCGCACTTCTCCATGATCATCACGCCGTTGCTGTAGAGCTGCAGGCCCTTCTCATAATCACGGCTGTAGTAATCGTACGGCGCCTGGGACGGAATAAAGAGCAGGGCGTTGTACGTCGCGGTACCCTCGGTGCTGCTGTGGATCACCAGGAGCGGATCAGCATAGTCGTGGAACTTGTCCTTATAAAACTGGTTGTACTCTTCTTCTTTGATCTCGCTCTTGTTCTTGCGCCAGAGCGGTACCATCGAATTGAGAACCTCGTTCTCGGTGTACGTCTCATACTCCGGGGTCTTATACTTGCCGTCGGCATCCTTATCGGTTCCCTCGATCATGCGGCTCTTCTCCACATCCATGCGGATCGGGTAGCGGATATAGTCGGAATACTTGCGCACCAGCTCGCGGATGCGGTAGGTATCGAGGAACTCATCGTAATTGTTTTCTTCGGTATTGGCCTTGAGCTGAAGGGTGATGGTCGTACCGTTCCCCGCGCGTTCGCCGGGCTCCATCGTATAGCCTTCCGCGCCGGAGCTCTCCCACTTCCAGGCTTCGTCGGAACCATAGGCGCGGCTGACCACTGTAACCTTCTCGGCTACCATAAAGGCCGAATAGAAGCCGACGCCGAACTGGCCGATAATTTCAATATCCTCCTTCGGCTCGTTCTCTCTCTTGAAGTTGAGCGAACCGCTTTTCGCGATCGTACCGAGGTTGTTTTCAAGCTCCTCCGCCGTCATGCCGCAGCCGTTATCTTCAATCGTAAGGGTGCGGGCCTTCTTGTCCGGGATAATGGAGATCGAGAAATCATCACGGGACAGACCGGTGTCACCGTCGCTGAGAGCGCGGTAATAGAGCTTATCAATCGCGTCGCTGGCATTGCTGATCAGCTCACGGAGAAAAATCTCACGGTGTGTGTAAATGGAATTGATCATCAGATCGAGAAGGCGCTTGGATTCCGCCTGAAACTGCTTCATCGCCATGGTGCAGGACTCCTTATCGTTCGTTATTTTAGCACTCTCGAGTGCCAATTGCTAAAATCTATTGTAACCTCTTTATCCGGGAATTTCAATAGGCAATTTGTAAATTTTTCTGATCACGGCAGACAAACCGCACAGCCGATCTGCTTTTGCACCTCCGGTCCTCCGACTGCGTCCGCACAGGCGGAGAAAACAGATCCACCTCTCGGCCAAAAGGGCCTGCAGACAGCGCGGGACACAAAAAAAGAGGCGCGGAACCCCAGTTCCGCGCCGGAAAAGAATTATCTGTTTTCGAATTTCCTGCAAAACATGCACGTTCAGCGCATCGAATCTCCACATACCACGGCAAAAGGTCCCGTATGAGAGCCGAATTTGACAATATCCCGGCGGGGATTCGGTCCGAAGCTCTTCCGGCCCTGTACCGGTATATTGCATATATGCGGCAAACTCCTACATCGACGCAGCCCGCGGCGCGGCTTTCCTCAAAAAGCCCCTCTGAAAGCGCATGCCGGCTTTCTCACAAGCTTCCTCCAGCCCATACAGCTGCTTTTTCCTCCTGAAACGCGGCTGTATGGCTTTGCGGTTTCAGCACGCCTCCAAATGGAAACCGTGAAATTTTTGACAAATTGTGCGGGATTCCCCTTGCATTTCCGGCCGTCAACACCTATAATAAAAGCGAAATTTGCGCTGTATCCCAAAAGGAACAGCAGCAGGAGGTTTTAAAAATGAATAAAGCGACCGTCAAGTACCGTGATTTTGTGCTGCTGGCACTCTTCACAGCCATCGTGTTCGTCCTGGGCCTTACACCGCTCGGGATGGTACCCCTGGGCTTCATCAAGGCCACCACGCTGCACATTCCTGTCGTCATCGGCTGTCTGCTCCTCGGACCGCGCTACGGCGCCATCCTCGGCGCGATGTTTGGCCTCGTAAGCTTTCTGAGCAACACGATGTCGCCGGCTGCACTGTCCTTCGCATTCAGCCCTCTGATCCCCGTGCCCGGCACTGCCAGCGGAACCCCGCTGGCTCTTGTCATCTGCTTTGTGCCGCGCATTCTGGTGGGCGTTGTGCCGTGGTTTGTCTATCGCGGCCTGCAGAAGCTGATGAAGGAAAACAGCGGCGCTGAGGTTCTCTCCATGGCGATAGCGGGAGCCTCCGGCGCAATTCTCAACACCGGACTTGTGATGTCGCTGATCTATTTCCTGCTTCGCGACGCCTACGCCGCCCTTAAAGGAATCCCGGTGGATGGCGTCGCCGCGGCTGTGCTCACTGTTGTGGGTACAAACGGCGTGGCCGAAACGGCTCTTGCCGTCATCCTGGTTCCGGCCATCGGCAAGATCCTTCTTTCCCTCAAGCGCCGCAACAGCAGGAGCTGAAATTAAAGCAAAGGATCGTGCGGAAGCATTATGATAATTGCGATAGACATTGGGAACACCAATATTGTGCTTGGTTGTCTGGATCCCGACACAGGCGAGCTCTTTTTCACCTCCCGTCTGGCGTCCGACCGCGTAAAAACAAGCGATGAATACGCCTCTCTGATGCGGAACATGTTCATTCTCAATCAGGTTGAGCGCCACAACATCGAGGGAAGCATCATTTCCTCCGTGGTTCCCGCTCTGACCGTGACCATGAAGGACGCCATCCGGCAGCTCTGCGGCCGCGAATCCCTCGTTGTGGGGGCAGGCCTCAAGACAGGCCTGAACATCGTCATGGACAATCCCGCCCAGCTCGGCAGTGATCTGGTCACGGATGCTGTCGCCGCCGCCGCGGAATATCCGAAACCGCTGTTGATCTTCGATTTGGGTACAGCTACCACACTCTCCGTTGTGGACAAGCGCGGCAGCTACATCGGCGGCATGATCATTCCCGGCATCGCAATTTCTCTGGAGGCGCTCTCAAGCCACACGTCGCAGCTGCCTCATATCAATCTCGAGGGGCCGAAGCGCGTGATCGGCACGAACACGATCGATTGTATGAAAAGCGGCATCGTGTACGGCAACGCCGCCATGATTGACGGGATTATTGATCGCATTGCGGAAGAGCTTGGGGAAACGCCCACCGTTATCGCTACGGGAGGCCTTGCGCCCAGCATCACAAGATACTGCAAAAGCCATATTATCTGCGACAGTGATCTCATCCTGAAAGGACTGCGGATCCTGTACAACAAAAACAAGCCGTAACCACATGGGGCCGTGCGGCGCAGCTGCGCTGCACGGCCCCGTTTTTCCTTTTCTCGCTTTCCTCCCCTGTCCCGCACGGGAAAACAGGGTGCGGCAGCTGTGAAACAAAGTTTCCATGATTCTGTGAAAGGACGATCTTCATGAAACAGTACATTATGACCGCCCTCAAAGGATGGATTGTCGGGAGCACCATGCTGGTTCCCGGCGTCAGCGGCGCCTCCATGGCCATGATTCTCGGCGTATACAGCAGGCTGGTTTCCTCCGTCAGCTCCTTTCTCCGCGATGTGAAAGGCAATCTTCTGTTTCTCCTGCTCTTCGCTCTGGGAGGCGGAACCGGAATGCTTCTCTGCGCCAAGCCGCTGCTCGCGCTCATCGAACTATATCCCATGCCGACGATGTATTTCTTCCTCGGCGCCGTCGCAGGCGGCGTACCGATGACTGTCCGTGAGGCAGGCGTGCGGCGCTTCACATGGCGCGTTCCTGTCTATATCGCCATCGGTGCCGCTCTCGTCCTCTCCATGAACCTTTTGCCTTCCGATCTGTTTGGCAGCGGAGCGGGCTTTCTCCCGCTTCTTATTGCCGGGCTCCTTGCTGCAGTCGCTCTTGTGCTGCCGGGAATCAGCGTCTCGTATATGCTCCTGCTGATGGGGCTTTACGACGAAACCATGCGCGCCATCACAGAGTTTCGCGTTCCCTTCCTTCTGACGCTCGGACTTGGACTGATTCTGGGAATTGTTCTGACCACCAAACTGCTTGAACGCGCTATGCAGCGCCATCCGGAACCGACGTATCTCATCATTCTCGGTTTTCTTTTCGGTTCCGTCGTTCAAATCTTTCCCGGTATCCCGTCGGGCTGGGAGCTTCTCATCTGTCCGATCACGCTTCTGGCAGGGTTCTTTTCGCTCTGGCTGCTTTCCAGGAGGGAGGCTGCGCTCGGCGGAGCCTCCTGACGCAGTAACTCTCTCTTTCCTGTTGTGCTTTGACCCCGCTCCCCTTATAATAGAAAAAAAGACGCTCCGCGCCGGAGCGAAGGAGGGAAGGAACATGGAGGACAGAACGGTTTTTGGGGAAAGCATGGACGTCTTCTGCGAAACAGTGGAACGCTGGAACGAGGAGGAGGAATACTCCCTGTGCATCAAAACGCTCGAGGCGCTTCCGGAAGAAAAGCGTGACTACCGGGTGGTCTATCTCCTTGCGCGTGCCTATCAGAACCTTGTGATGTACGGCGATCACGGTTCGGGAACGAGCGAAGATACGGAGGAGATCGAGACCTGCATGAAAAAAGCGCTCGAGCTGCTCGACTCCGTCTGGGAGGAGGGCATCGACCGGGCAGACTGGAACGAACTCGCTGCCTACTCCTATCTGTGTCTCGAGGAGTACCGGCTGAGCGTGCGCCACGCGAAACGCTGGCTCAAGCTCGACCCGGACAACAAGGAAGCAGAGAGCGTGCTGGAGGTCATCGAGGAGCGGTGGCGTGCAGCGCTCGAGGAAGAGGAGGAATCCGAAGGCGAGAGCGAAGAAGAGGCCAACGAGAGCGAAGAAGAGGAAGAAAACGAGGACGAAGAGGAATACGAAAACGAACAAGAAAACGACGAAGAGAAGGACGAATACTTCGGCGGGACCATTCTGCTTCCGAGAAACGAAATTGACATCGAAAAATTCATCAAGCTGATGGAGCAGTTCTGGGAGCAAAAAGCGAAAAATCTTCGGATCGATGAGAACGGCAACTTCATCGTGGAATTCAACGGACGGCTTGTTCTTCTCTCCCTGAGCACCGACCGGTGCACACCGGAACAGCTTCAGGAAGCCGCCGAGCATAATTTCATGTGGCCGGAAGCCGCAGAGGAGGCCCGGCGCTGCCGTGCCTTCATCGCGATACTCACCTCCGGCTCAAGAGAGGAGGCATACGAGACCAAAGCGCTGCTTCTCAAAATGTTGTTTGTCTTTTGCAGAATGTACGATGTGATCGCCGTTCATCTCAACAGCGTACTTTATGAGCCGGACTATTTCATCCGGCACGCGAACGATCTGTTCCGCGGCATGACGCCCGTCCCCCTCATGGTCTGGATCGGTATGCATACGTATGAGGGGGAATGCTTTCTCTTTACGGCGGGACTGGATAAGTTCGGCATGAGTGAAATCGAAATGCTTCCGACCAGGTCCGACCCCGACGAGGTATACCAGTTTCTCACGGAGCTCACGCGTGAGATTCTTGAGGGCAGGCTTGTGATGCGGGCCGAGCAGGTCGCGGGCCCCCCTGATGGACCGAAATTCATGGTCTCGTACAGCGACGGGATCGTACACGATGGAAAAACTTTCAAAATGAAATACTGGTAAGCGCTTTGAAAAGCGCGTCCCCTTCTCAGAAAAACCGGTCCCGTGGAAAACAAGCCAGCTTTCCACGGGACCGGTTTCTGTATTTTGGGAAAAGGGACTGCAGAAGTCCCGCTTCCGCTTGCCGGAAGGATTTCCCTGAGCTTCAAAGTCCAGCGGGAAGGTCGGAGCGGACCGCCTCAAACGCTGCGGTTTGCCGCCGCCTGGAGCGCCGCGGCGATCGCAAGAGACAACGTCACGCCCCAGCTTCCCGACGTCATGTATTCCGTGCCGAACAACAGCGGCGCGACGGAAAGCACGGCAGCGATCAGCGTGCAGATGAACAGTACGTTTCTCCACCGCCGTGTCTTCTCGAAACGAAACAGCGCAAAAATGCCTCCCGCCAAACAGAAGGCCGTCAGAACCCCCGTCACAAGCGGCGAAAAATTTGCGTATCCGAAAACAGTCAGATCAAAATAGGAGAATGTTTGGAGCATCCGCTCCCCGGGACCGGGTGCAAACACAAGCACCGCACCAATCGGCAGCGCTTCCAGCACAAGCGCAAGCAGGAGCAGCATCACTCCCGCCCCATACAGGAACAATTCCTTTCGTTTCATTTTCTCCCCTCTCTTTCTCCACACCAAAAGCACCGCAGCGGCTGCCAGCAGCACAGGCCCGAGAGCGAACAGCGAGTCCGGTCCTGCCGTGACAAGCGGCGAAAGCAGCAGAATAAGGCCCGCGAGCGCGAGAAGCACCCACGCCGCCCCGGCGAGGGTGCGCCTGGAATAGCGCAGCGCTTCCAGAATGACGTGATCCGTTTCCTCGCGGAGCTGCTCCGGTTCCATCCGTTTTCCGGCGAGCAGTTCGCCCACAGAGACGCCGAGCTCCCCGGCAAGCGAAGGCAGCAGTGAGGCGTCCGGAAACCCTTTTCCTGTTTCCCAGCGCGAAACAGCCTTGTCCGTTACCGAGAGCCGTTCGGCAAGCTCCCTCTGTGTCCATCCCTTTTCCCTCCGGAGCTCCGCGATGAAGCTTCCGGTCGTTCCTGCGTCCACGGCCGCCCCCTCCTTTCGCTTTCATCATAGCACAAAGGCGGAAAAAAAGCACCCTACGGATCGTAGAGTGCTTTTAACACGGGCAATCACGGAGCTCTCGTCACAGCTCAAACGTTTCCTGCATGCGCCGTGCCGTCTCGGCGGCGGTAAGATTCGTATTGTCGAGGCGCAAGTAATTCGGGAACGGGATCTCCCCCTCCCGGCTCACGAGACAGTATTGCGCGTCGTCCTCAAGAAGGCAGCTGTTCGACCAGTCCAGATTGCGCTTGGAGGGATTGCTGCGCAGCCGGTTTTCCGCTGTGCTGCACGCAAGCCGTACGCTCTGCGGGGCAATGAGCTCCACATAGTAAAATTCCGTGCCGTACAGCTCGAAAATGGACTTAACATGCTCCACATAGTCCCAGTTGGCCTGCAGATCGAAGGCCCGCATGAAGGTAAAGATCATACCATGCACCGCAGAAAAAGACAATCCGGCTCTCCTCTCTCCGTACCCCGTCCAAAGGAAAGACAGCCGGCCCCATCATCGCTCTCAATCTCTGCGTCTCGGCCGGATGATCCCCTGCGCGGCAAAACAGGTGGCCAGCAGATAGCCGCCGTAAATCAGGACGAGAATCCCGGCCGTCGCAGCTGCTCCGGGCAGAATATCGATCGGCATATCCATCTCAAACGAGCGGCGCAGAGCCTCGAGCCCTACGGCGGAGTGGACAAGGGCCAGAGCCAGCGGCAGGCAAACGGAAAGCGCAATCTGCGTAAACAGGGCGCGGCGCACAGCCTTCTCCTTCGCGCCGAGACGCCGAAGCAGGCGATAGCTTTCCACGCGATCCGCTGTCTCGGAGAGCTGCTGCAGGCCGAGGACGGCGGCGCTCGTGATGAGGAAGACGAGGCCGATGTAGACGCCGAGGAACAAAATGATCGTCTTAACGCTGACGCTGCTGTCAATTTGATGGCTCTGGGTGGAGAAGATGTCGTAGGGACGCCAGCTTCTGTCGGTCGCCGTTTCCGCGCGCTCCTCGGTGTAGACAGCCTCGAGCGCCGCTTCGAAGGCGTCCCCGTCCGCGCGGCTGGCGAACTGGACATTCAGCAGCTGCGCGGTGATCGGAAGCGTCCGCGCAAAGTCGTCGGGGAGAATCAGGACGACATACCCGATGCCGAGACCGGTGGTAAACGGCTCCGTCAGGCCCTCACCCGCCGGAGTGAACGTGCGCCCCTCCACGGACACGGTGACACCGGAGAGAGGCAGGGCGGCAAGATCCTGCGCCATCGTCGGCTTGACCCAGAACAGGTATTCGTCCTCCCCCACCTCCACCTCCGGCTGGTTGGCGAGCCGCCGCATGGCATTGAACTCCCCCTCGGCCAGAACGCAGGGGCGCGCAAGGACATCCTCCCCCTCCGCCGTATACTCGCTGCCCTCGTAGAGCAGCGCCGCCGCGTCGAAAAAGCGGTATGCGCCCTCAAAGCGCACGTCCGCCCGGCGGAGCTCCATCTGGCTCGAGGAGCTGACGAGCTCGTCAAAGGCGACGCCGTCGGCGCGCAGCGTCCCCGCGATGGAGAGGGCGGGCTTGCGGTCGCCGTCCGTCGTATACATCAGGCTCGCACCATACGGATACTGCAGCCGCGCCTGTACGTTGAACCCCTCCGCCATGCTCATACCGCCCGCAAGGGAACAGATGGTGAGAAAAAGCATCAGGCAAATGACGCTCATGGAAAACACCGCCGTGTTCACCCGGGCGTTGACCTGCCGCAGCACAAAACAGTGGAGGCCACGGAAATAAAAACGCGGGAAAAGGCGCGGAACCGCATGGAGCAGGCCGGAAAGCGAGAAAAAGAATAAAGCCGTTCCGATACATCCGAGCGCAATCTGACTGCCGAGATCACTGGTGAAAATTCCCTCGTCAAGCACCCATAGATACGCCGCAGCGAGACAGGCGACAGACAGAAGAAAAAGAACGACCGAAAGCCGGCCTCCGCGCACACCGGGATTCTCGTTCTTCCGCGCGGCCGTCAGCAGTTCCGCAAGGCGGCAGCGTGAAACCGTGGCCGTATTGAACACGATGACGACGGCAAAGATGACACCGAAGCAGAGCGCCGTCTTCGCAAGCGCAGCCGGAGAAAAAACAAAGTGAAAGGACGTCAGATCCGCTTCAAACAGCCTCGCCGTGACAACGGAAACCATCTGCGAGAGGAACACACCTGCCGCCAGCCCCGCCGCAAGAGCGAACAGACCGATGAGGAACGTCTCGGCAAGCAGTATTCGCGAGACGCCTCCGCGCTCCATGCCGAGCAGCAGGTATAACCCAAGCTCCTGTTTCCGCCGCTTCATCAGAAAACGGTTGGCATAGACGACGAGAAGGCCGAACACCACAGCCACGAAGACGGAAACATATCCCATGATGGCGATCATCTGTTCCACGTAATATTTCTGCGATTCGCTCAGCGCGATCATGGCTTGCTGGGCGTCAATGGAGTTGAACACGTAAAACAGGCAGACGCCGAACGCAAGCGTCAGGAAATAAACGGCAAAGTCACGGATACTGCGGGCAACATTGCGCAAAGCCAGCTTACAGAGCATGAGCGCCGTCACCTCCCAGCAGGGACACGACCTCAATAATGCGGTCAAAGAATTCCTTGCGGCCCGCTTCCCCGCGGCGCAGCTCGCTGAACAGCTTCCCGTCCTTGATAAAGAGAATACGTCCGCAGTAGCTCGCCGTGAATGCATCATGCGTCACCATGAGAATCGTCGCGCCGAGAACCGTATTGAGCGTGCGCAGGCTCTCGAGAAGAACGCGGGCACTGCGGGAATCCAGCGAGCCGGTCGGCTCATCGGCAAGAATCAGCGAGGGATTTCCCGCAATGGCACGCGCCGCCGCGACACGCTGCTTTTCTCCTCCGGAAAGCTGATACGGGTATTTCGGCAGGACCGAGGAAACGCCCAGGCGCTGTGCGACCTCCTCCACACGCACCCGGATCTCCTGCGGCGGGACACGCCGGATGGTCAGCGCAAGCGCAATATTCTCAAAGGCCGTCAGCGTATCGAGCAGGTTGAAGTCCTGGAAAATGAAACCAAGCTCCTCGCGGCGGAAAGCGCTGAGCCGCCTTTCTCCGAGTGCCGTCACATCGCGGCCCCCAACGAAAATATGGCCCGCGGAGACGCGATCGATCGTCGCGATGCAGTTGAGCAGCGTCGTCTTGCCGCTGCCCGACGCTCCCATAACGCCGACGAACTCCCCTTTCTCCACCGTAAAACTGATATCATCGACCGCCTTTGTCACACTGCCGCGGCTGCCGTAATATTTTTCCACATTGCGGACTGTCAAAACAGGTTCCATGTCTGCTTTCCTCCTTGCCGGGCCGCGCCGGATCGGCAGGCCCCTGATGCTTCCATTGTAGCAGACACGCCCGCGCTGCTGCCATCGATCCGCCTTACGCTTTTCTTACAGTTTCGTAACATACGCCCTCAATGAGACTGCTGCGCGGGAAGCGAAGCATGACGCACGTCCCGCCCTCGGGCGGACACGACACGGAAAAGCCGACGTCCATCTTTTCACACAGAACACGGCACAGGTACAGCCCCATCCCGCTCGCGCGCGAACCGGAGCGCCCGTTCTGTCCGGTAAAGCCCTTTTCGCAGACGCGCGGCAAATCTTCCGGCGGGATCCCCGGCCCGTTGTCGCTCACCGCGAGAACGACGGCCTCCGGTTCCTCCCTGCCCGTAAAGCGCAGGCGGAGCTTCCCCTGCGCGTACTTAACGGAGTTTGTGAGCAGCTGCGTGAGAATGAAGTCAATCCATTTCTGATCGGCGGCGACAGGCAGATCGAGGGTTTCACGCTCAACAGCGGCACGGCTCTCGATGAGCAAACCTGCATTGCGGCGCAGGGCTGAGGACACAAGCTCCCCAAGCGTCACGCGCCTCAGAAGAAAATCCTTCTCCACCTGCCGGCTGCGCGCGTAAAACATCGACTGCTCCACCAGCGCGTCAATCCGCCGAAGCTCCCCGATCATTGCGCGCGAGACCTCGCCCGGGTGGTTCTCCGCAAGAAGCAGCGCCGAAGCGATCGGCGTCTTGACCTCATGTACCCACGTCTCAACGTATTCGCGATACTCCTCCTGCGCACGGCGGCTGGCTGCGACTTCGTCGTTCATACTCTTTCCAGCCTCGCAGAGCGCGCGCCAGCACAGCCGGCCCTCCGGGAAGTCCGGCTCATCAAGCGTGTCCGGCAGCAGATACTTCCGATCGATTGCGTTGAGGTTGCGCTCGAGCTCCTGATAAAATCGCCGCTTCTGGAGATACTCAAGCAGAAGGGCGGCAAACAATCCGGCCACAAACACGCCGCTGACAAAGAAGGAAGCGTATAGATCCGCTCCAAGTCCTGTAAGCAGCAGGCCGCAGAACAGCGCCGTGAGAAGGGAAGTCAGCAGGAAAAGCCATTTCCCCCGCAAAAACGTAAACAGGTTCATATTCCGTACCCCTTGCCGCGCCGCGTGACGAGGAACCCCTGCACACCGATCTCCTCCAGCTTTCTCCGCAGACGGTTCATGTTGACCGTAAGCGTGTTGTCGTCGACAAACTCATCCGACTGCCACAGCTCGTTCATCAGCTCCTCGCGCGAAACCGTCCTCCCGGCGCTGCGAAAGAGCAGAGAAAGAATCTTCCCCTCGTTCTTCGTCAGCTCCGCCTCACGTCCCTCAAAGGAAACCATCCCGCGCCCTGCGTCAAACGTTACTCCCCGGTGCGTGAGCACTGCCGCCTGCATGCCGCCGCGCCGGAGAATCGCCGCCGTGTGCGCAAGCAAAATCTGCCGGTTGAAAGGCTTGGCAATAAAATCGTCGGCTCCAAAGCTCATGCTCAGAAGCTCATCGGCTTCCGTGTCACGGCTTGTCAGCACAAAGACCGGCACCGCGGAAACCAGCCGCAGCTCCCGGCAGATACTATAGCCATCCTTGCCCGGCAGCGTCAGATCCAGCAGGACAAGATCGGGGTTTTCGCGCAGAATCGCGTCGGGCATTTCCGTAAAACAGGTGGGGGCAGCGCACTCATAACCATATGTTTCAAGCAGCAGCTTCAATTCACGGCGCAGGATCTCGTCGTCCTCCACCAGCACCAGCTTCGCCATCATCAAAACCTCCCTGCGGTTTTCCTTTACCCTGTTTAAAAAGAGAAAAATACCGAATTTCTCCACAGAGCGAGAGGCTTTCCGGGAAAGACGCAGGCATCCTTGCCGGATACCGGTCGTTTTGATACCGAAAGCTGCCGCTATGGAGAAAAGACAATGCAGATGATTTTTCAGCAAACAAGGCCCGGCCCTATCATAGCAAAAGACGGGCCGTGTGACAAGAGGGGGCCGAGCGGGAAACGGCTGCGAAAGCGTGCGGCTGAGACAAAGAACCTCTTTCGCTTTCTTCCCTGTGCGGCCATCTCTTTTCTCAAAAGAAAACCTTTTGTAAACATGCCGTAAATTTCCTTCTACAGATGTTGACATTTTAAAAATAATAATATATAGTATTTAATACTAGATAAAACAAAAAACAATATTTGGTTTTCTACCTCGTGCAGGAAGGAACCAGACTGTATTACCCCCATTTTCCGGGGAGAAGGAGGCCATCATGAGCTGTTCTGTCTGTTTATTTGGAGATTCCGTAGCGAAGGGCGTTGTGTTTGACAGCATCCGGCGCAAGTACCGTGTTCTGAAGGATTGCTTTGCGGCCTCGATTGAAGCCGCGGAGAATCTTTCCGTGACGAACTATTCCAAATTCGGCTGCACCATCACCAAGGGGCGGGAGATCCTGGAGCGCCATGCCGCGGAGCTCTCCTCCTATGATTTTACCGTCTTTGAGTTTGGCGGAAACGACTGCGACTTTGACTGGCACGCCATCGGGGAAGATCCGCACGGCGAACATCTGGCCAAGACGCCTCTTGACGTCTTTGAGCAGGAATACCGGGAAGCTGTCCGCTTCACCCGCGAGCACGGCGGCAATCCCGTTCTGCTCACACTGCCGCCGATCGACGCACACCGCTATTTCAACTGGTTCACACAGGGAGAAAACGTCGAGAACATCCTGCAATGGCTCGGCGACATCGACCGCATCTATCGCTGGCACGAGATGTATAACCTGGCTGTCTGCCGCGTCGCGATGCAGGAAGGCGTTCTCCTGCTCGATATCAGCAGCCGTTTCCTTGAGCGCAGCCACTATGAGGAGCTGCTCTGCGAGGACGGCATTCATCCGAACGAAAAAGGGCACGAGCTGATTTTTGAGTCTCTCCGCGAGGCTGCCCGCAAGGCTCCTGAACGCGCTGACGCTCTCCGAACGCCGAAGCTGGCGCTTGCATAAAGGATACTGAATCGCCTCGAAGTGAGTTCTCTTCTCAAAACAGATCAAAAGAACCGGTGTTTTCCGGCCCTTGCTGGCTTCGGAAAACACCGGTTCTTTGTATGTGGAATTTCTGTATCCGAAACACGGAAGACGGTACCCCGTCTGTCCCTCGTCGCCTCACGCAAACAGCGGACAAAGACCCGCGGCACGGAACGCGCCCGGGGAAACTTCCGTCGGGGAAGCTTCCGAAAGACAGGAACGCTTCGGGAGGCCGACGCCAAAACGCTTCACGGCAAAATGCTCAACCCTCATTGTAGCGGGCGAGGAACGCCTTGAGACGCTCGTTCTGCGTGTTGCCGAAAACCTCCTCGGCATTGCCCTCCTCGACAATGACGCCGCCGTCCATAAAGATCACGCGGTCGGCAACATCGCGCGCAAATTTCATCTCGTGGGTAACGACCACCATCGTCATATGCTCCGCTGCAAGCTCACGGATCACGCGCAGGATCTCCCCTGTCAGTTCCGGATCCAACGCGCTCGTCGGCTCGTCAAAAAAGAGAATGTCCGGGCTCATCGCAAGGGCGCGGGCAATCGAGACGCGCTGCTGCTGGCCGCCGGAGAGCTGGCACGGATAAGCGTCCGCCTTGTCGGAGAGGCCCATCTTGTCAAGAAGCGTACGCGCCGTTTGTTCGGCCTCCTCGCGGCTCTTCTTCAGCACACGCATGGGGGCCTCCGTGATATTGCGCAGAACGCTGAAATGCGGGAACAAGTTGAAATTCTGAAAGACAAGACCGAGGTGCAGGCCGATGCGCACGCATGTTTTGCGATCCGCGTACACGGCCTTGCCGTTCTCCTCCTTGGCCAGCTCCTCGCCGCAGATGGTGATGGAACCGCCGTCAATCTGCTCCAGCTGCGTGATGCAGCGCAGCAGAGTACTCTTGCCGGAACCGGACGGTCCGATGATGGCAAGCACCTCGCCCTGATGCACAGAGCAGGAAATCCCCTTGAGCACCGGCTGACCGCCGAAGCTCTTCCGGATATTCAAAGCCGATACCATTTCCTTTGCCACTGCTGTTCCCTCCTCAGCGATAATAGGAGAATTTCTTCTCCGCCACCGTGAAGCAGCGCGTGACAACGCCGTTCATCACGAGATAGAACACAGCCGCCACAAAGAACGGCACGGTCGAAACATCGGAGCTCGCAAACTTTTCCGTCACATGCATCAGCTCCTGTACCGCGATAACCTGGGCAAGCGAGGTATCCTTCACCAAGGTGATAAACTCGTTGCCCATCGGCGGCAGGATGCGCTTGATCACCTGCGGCAGCACAATATGGAAAAAGGTCTGGCCGCGCGTGAACCCAAGCACCTTGCCGGCCTCATACTGGCCTTCAGGGATTGACTCGATGCCGCCGCGGTAAATCTCCGCGAAATAGGCGGCGTAATTAAGGACGAAAGCAATAACCGCCGCCTGCATACGCTGCGGCTGGATGCCGAAGAGCGGATTCAGGCCGTAAAATACAAAGAACAACTGCAGCATGAGCGGCGTACCGCGCATGACGAGGATATAAAAACGCACCGGAATGCTGATGATTTTATATTTGCTTCTGCGTCCGAAGGTAATCAACAAACCCAGCGGAAGAGAAAACAGCAGCGTCAGAGCAAAGATCAGCAGTGTGCTGAGCGTGCCCTCCCCCATCTGCCGCAGCAGTGTTGTCAGGCTGGCCAGGGTTTCGGGATTCAAGATTCATCCACTCCTCTTTTTTGCCCCGCAAACAGACGGCGCAGTCTGTCCGGGCAAGATTGCTCACCGCAGCGGAGCGCCCCCGCTCGCTGCGCAGTCACTCGTTTTATTATACCGAAAACGACGAAACTTTACAATAGTATTCTTTCTTCTGTCTATCTCGATAAAGAGAAAAAGCATAGCGCGCAAAAAGGAACCTGTCTCCGCTTTCCCGAAGACAGGTTCCTTGTTTTTCAAGTGCCTTACGCCTCGATCGTGGTAACGTCCTCGCCGAACCACTTCTCGGAGATTTCCGCGAGCGTGCCGTCCGCCTTCATCTCCTTGAGCGTCTCGTTGACCTTGTCGCAGAGCGCCTGGTCACCCTTGCGGAAGCCAATCACATAATCCTCCACCGCGAGAGACTCAACCGTTCCGTCCTCTTTCTCGAGGATGCGGTATGCACCGGGATCGTTCGTCAGATAGAAGCGGGCCACCACCTCATCGATCGCGATGGCCTCAATGAGGCCGTTCTGAATCTCGAGGATGGCCTTGCTGTAGTCGTCGATCGGAACAATCTCGCCGAGGGACTCACGGAACTCCGTAGCCTCCTCGCTCTCAAGCGCGGACTCCGCGGAGGAGTCAGACTGCACGCCCAGGCTCTTGCCGGCCAGATCCGCAAGGCTCTGGTAGGAGGAGTCCTCCTTGACGAGAATAACCTGGTTATTCTTCATATAAGCGTCGCTGAGCGTCTGCTTTTCGGCACGCTCCTCCGTGTAGCTGTAACCGTTCCAGAGCAGATCGACGTTGCCGCCGTCAAGCTCCATCTCCTTGGTACTCCACTCGATCGGCTGGAGCTTGAGCTCTACACCGAGGCGGCTGAAGACCTCCGTGGCAACATCCACGTCAAAGCCGATGATCTCGCCCGTCGTCGTATCGGTATAGCCCATCGGCGGGAACGCATCGTCCATACCAAGGACAATCTCTCCCTTTTCGACAATCTTATCCCACGAGTCGTCCGCCGCAGCGCTGTCATCGCCTGTCGTGCTCTCCGCTTCGCTGTTGTCTGCCGTCTCCTCACTCGAAGCGCCGTCCGCCGTACTCGCTGCGTCCGCTGCGCTGCTTGTTCCGCTGCCGGTCGAGCAGGCCGCTGCGGAAACCATCATCAGAGCTGCAAGCAAAATAGCCGCAAATTTTCTCATTTTGTTACGCTTCCTTCCTGTCGCGCCGCAGGGCGCGCTTTTACTTTTTCTGAAATGAAACGCCGTGTTCCCCCGGCGTAATCCGTTTGATATCTTACCACATTATCACGGTAAAGTAAAGAGAAATTTTACTTTTTCCCGTTTCCCCTTCAAGATGTCCCTGGATAAAATGCCGGACGGCGCATATGAATGAACACAGGGGGCAAAAAGGAGGGATCGCCATGCTCCAGCGCGATTTTTTGCGCCGTTTGAAACCGCACGCGCTATTCTGGGGCGTGTACACTGTCGTGTTTCTTCTTTTTCGGGCTGCACTGCCGTTTACACTGCCATTCCTCGCCGGACTGCTTCTGGCCGTCCTGCTGCGTCCGCTGCGCCGCTTGCTGCAATCGCGCCTGCGCCTCCGTCCCGGCGCCGCGGCGGCCTTTGCAACGGCGTCGGTCTATCTGACCTTCTTCGGCCTTCTGTTCTGGCTCTTGTTCTGGCTTGCCACTGAGTTGAGCAGCCTCGCGCTTCGCCTGCCTTCCATGGACCTCGGAGTTTTGGCCGGGCCGCTGCACACCCTGCTCGAACGTATCGGAGGCTTTCCGCCGGACGCCGCCCTTCTCGCCCAAAATGAGCGGCAGCTTCTTTCCTTCCTGCAATCCGGGGTAAGCGTGCTCTCGGCTGTACTGGGAGGCACGCTGTCCTTCCTGACCTCCCTGCCCGCCGTGCTGACCATGCTTGTCGTTCTTGTGATGTCCACCTATTTCTTTTCGCGCGATCTTGACGCCCTTCGTGCGCGCCTCCTCTCCCTGCTCAGCGAACGGGGCGCAGCCTGCCTGCGTGAGGCAAGCCGTCACGGGGCGGCCTTAAGCGGCCGTTGGGCAGCCTCTTACCTGCTCTTATGCGCGCTGACGGCTCTGGAAACGCTTCTGCTCTTTTCCCTGCTCGGTCTGCCGTATCCTCTGCTGCTCAGCCTTCTGGCCGGGATCGCCGACCTTCTTCCCATTCTGGGCCCCGGCCTCGTCTATCTGCCCGCGGCAGTACTCACGTTGCTCTGCGGAAACTGGCCCGGCGCAGCCGCCCTGCTTCTCGGCTGGGTGCTGATCTGCGCCGTCCGGCAAATCATCGAGCCAAAGCTTGTCTCGTCCCTTGTGCGAATTCACCCGCTGGCGATGCTCGCCGCTCTGTACGGCTCCCTCGTTGCACAGAGCCTCTGGCTCCTTCTGTACTGTCTTACGCTGTTTCTGCTGCACCAGATTCTGACCAAAAGCGGCGTGCTGCCGCCGCTCTTTCCCGAGGATACAACTGCCTCCGGCGCTCCGTCCGGCTTCTCCTCTCATCCAGTCAATTTGCGAAAATCAAAACATCCCCGGCGCGATTAAATGCCGGTTTCACTCCGCCTGTATTTTTCTCTTGACAGGCGGAGTGTCCTATGCTATGCTTTAACTGTACTAAACACAATAGTACAGACGAGTACAATTCACACAGTGTGTCATACAGCCAAACAAGAGAAAGGAGGCTGCCGCGTTGATTCTTCTCGACTATAAGAGCAGAATTCCCATCTACGAGCAGCTTTACGAGGGAATTGTACGCCTCTCCGCGCTGGGCGCCATGCTGCCGGGGGAACAGCTCCCCTCTGTGCGGGCGCTGGCACAGGAACTGGGCGTCAATCCGAACACCGTGCAGAAGGCATACCAGCTGCTCGAGCACGACGGCTATATCTGTTCCGTGCCCGGCAAAGGTTCGTTCCTCTGCGATCTGGGCGGGGAAGCCTCAAAAAAGAAACGCGAGGCCGAACAGGCGCTCAAAACAGCCGTTCGGGACGCGCTTGAGAACGCCGTAAGTCCGGAGGAAATCCGCGCTCTTGTGGAGCGTATTTTGACAGGAGGCGAAGCTTCATGATCGACGTCAAGGGACTCACCAAACGCTTTGGAACCGTCACTGCGCTGGATAACATCAGCTTTCAGGTGGACAGCGGCTCCATTTTCGGCCTCGTCGGCAGCAACGGCGCGGGCAAATCAACTTTTCTGCGCACCGCCGCAGGCATCTACCGCCCGGATGCGGGAAGCGTTCTTATTGACGGCGGCGAACCGTTTGAAAATCTGTCCGTGAAGGAAAACGTCTGCTTCATTTCCGATTACCCGTTTTTCCCCCGAACTGCCACGCTTCTCGATATGGCCGATCTCTTTTCCCACACCTATCCGCACTGGGACAAGGAGCGCTTTTCCTATCTGTGTTCCTGCTTCCCGCTGGATACCAAGCAGCGGATCCTCAACATGTCCAAGGGCATGCAGCGTCAGGCCGCCATTCTCTGTGCGCTCGGCGCAAGGCCCACGCACCTGCTGCTTGACGAGATCTTTGACGGCCTCGACCCGGTCATGCGCCAGCTGCTCAAGCGAATCCTCTCCGGCGAGGTCTCCGATCGCGGCATGACGGTCGTCATCGCCTCGCACAATCTGCGCGAACTCGAGGACATCTGCGATCACGTCGGCCTGTTCCACCGCGGCGGCGTCATTTTCGACCGCGAACTCGACGATCTCAAGCTCGGGATCAGCCGCGTGCAGGCCGTATTCCGGCCCATGCCGGACCGTTCGGTGTTCGATCGCTTCAACCTAGTGACGCTGCGCACTCAGGGCTCTCTGGTCGACTTCGTGGCCCGCGGCTCGCAGGAGGAAATCCTCGCGAAGCTCAGCGAACTCAATCCCACCTTCTCCGAGCTGCTCCCGCTGACGCTCGAAGAAGTATTCATCAGTGAAATGGAGGCTGCCGGATATGACATCGACAACATTCTCTCCTAAGCCGGGCGGATTTTTCCAGTCGTACCGCACGGCCCTGCGCCAGATCCGCGGCGTTACTCTTCTGTATACGGCAATTTTGGCAGTTGCTCTTCCGCTGATGCTGATCTTTACCGTAGCGCAGGCAAAAACCAATTTCCCGCTCTACACACCTGACATGACGCAGACGGAATACATGGCCCGGCAAGCTAACAACTATCTTATCTCCAGCATGCCGTGGTTTATCCTGCCGCTTCTATGGCTGTTTGCCCTGATTTTCACCGTCTCGCTGTTCCGCTATCTGCATGACAAACGCAGCGTGGATCTCTTCCACTCCCTGCCCGTACGCCGGGAAAACCTGCTTCTCGGCCGCCTGGCCGCGGAAGTCACGGCGCTCGCCGTACCGCTGCTCGCGATGGAGCTGCTCTGCCTCCTGATACTCCTGATTTTCGGCGTGCCGCTGCAGGAGCCCCTGGAACTCGGCGCTCTCTGGCTGCGGATCCTTTTTCTTCTGCTTGACACGCTGGCCCTGCTCGGGCTGATGATCTTTTTCCTCGTCTGCTGCGGCACGGTGTTCGACGCGGTCATCAGCACCATTGCTTTCTGTGCCGGGCTGCCGCTTCTCGTTCTGCTCTCCACCAGCTATGTGGAAACAGCGCTTCCGGGCTATGCGGGAGACAGTATTCCCATGTTCCTCTACCGCGCCATGAATCCCTTTCTCGGCGCGATCATCCTCTCCCACACCGTGACCGCCTCGGTGCTGCTTTGGTGGTTCCTCTATGCCGCCGTCCTGCTCACAGCCGGCGTCCTTCTTTACCGCCGGCGCCCGAGCGAATCTGCGGAGAACGCTTTCGCCTTCCCCATTCCCCGTGTGCTGATCCGCTTCATGGTCTCGGCCTGCTTCGGCATGATGCTCGGGCTGCTTGTCCACAGCATTTATCCCTACTTCCCCTTCCTTTTCAGCGCCCTTCTCGGAGCCTTTCTTGCCCATCTGGCGATGGAAGCCGTCTACCGACGCGGCGTGAAAGGCATCTGGAAAACCATGCGTGCCTATGCGGTGGCGGCAGGATTGTTTGTGGCCTTCTATCTCGTCTGTGCGACAGGCTGCTTTGGATACACCAACCGCATTCCCGCCGCAGATGAGGTACAGACCGTAACCTTTTCGACCAGCTATGGGACAGAACATACCATTATGCTGCACACCATCGACGAGCGGGGAATCCTGACCGGCTACAACACCCGGCTTTCGATAGCGAGCCAGCAGGAAAACATTGAAAAAGTCATCGCCCTGCATCAGGATATTATTGACTGCTATCAGACGATGGGGCCGCTCTACCCGATGTCTGAGGGCAGTTCCTTCGAGGTATCCTACATGCTCAAGGACGGCTCCGTCCTTCGCCGGCGCTTCTACAGCACAGGGTTCCCCGCAGACTATGAGAAAAAGATACAGGAGCTCTCAACCCTGCCGGAAATTCTTGAAAACAAGATTGACTGTTTCTGCCTGACATCGGAGAGCTTCGACTCTGTTTCCCTCTATGACATAAACGAAGGCGGCGATTACCAATCCGTTTTCCTTGACGTCCATGAGCGCGCGGCGCTGGTGGAGGCGCTGCAGGCGGATTACCTCTCCGGGAACGCGCTGACCAACTACTACTGGAACGACTATGACGTTGAACTGAGCCTGACGTACCAGGGGGATTCCTCCCTGCCCGTCTCCATAGCGGAGGACAGCGCGCTGCGCACCGTTCTTCAGCTTCCGGATCACGAACAGCTGTATCTGCGGGGTGAGAGCTACCCCATCTCACAGAAAACGTTTCCGAACACGCTCAAGGTGCTGCAGGAGATCGGCGCCGTTTCGTGACAATCTTTTGCAGCAGTCTGCCGTGACATTGCTCCCAAAATAACGGGCTCTGCCTTGACGGAGCCAAAACAAAATTCTCTCTCAGACGAAGCACGCGCCGCGGAGGCCAAATCTCCGCGGCGCGTTCCCATTTGCATATTTCTCCGTTATTTCTTCTTTACTTTCTTTGCCAGGAATTCCTCATAGCGATCCATAATCTCCGGCGTATCGCCAAAAGCAATCTGCTTGCCCCGGTCCAGCCAGAGCACCTTGTTGCACATTTCGCGAATCTGCGTGTTAGAGTGGGAGACAAGGATGGTGGTCGCCCCGCCGCCGATGATCTCACGCATCTTTTCCTCGCTCTTCTTTTTAAAAGCGCCGTCGCCCACAGAAAGCACCTCGTCCAAGATGAGGATCTCCGGCTTGACAAGGCTCGCGATGGAAAAAGCAAGCCTTGATTTCATGCCGGAGGACAGCTGTTTGAACGGGCGATCCTGAAACTCCTCGAGCTCGGCAAACTCGATAATGCTGCCGTACATTTCATTCATATAGGCGCGTGTATAACCCAGCATGGCCCCGCGCAGATAGGTGTTCTCGCGCACTGTCAGATCCCCGTCAAAGCCGGAGGCCAGCTCGAGCAGAGCGGCAATCGTGCCGTTCACCTTCACCTTGCCGCGCGTCGGTTCCATGATGCCGGTGATCACTTTGAGCAGTGTTGACTTGCCCGCTCCGTTGCTGCCAACAATGCCCAGCATACTTCCCTTTTCCAGGCTGAACGTCACACCATCCACGGCCCAGAATTCCTTGACGTGGTAGTTTCTCTTGAGGCGGCGCACCACGTATTCCTTAATGCCGATCTCCTTGAAATCGCCGACCATGTAACGGATCGCGACGTCATTGAGCTCAATTGCGTTCACAGGCCATTCCTCCGAATCAGACATAGTACAGGAAACGATAATTGTATTTACGGTAAATAAAACCGCCAATCAGCAGGGCCACCAAAGCGTACAGCGCGCAAAGGCCATGCACGTAAATACCGGGAATCGAGCCTTCAATCACAATCCGCCGGAAATAGGTGATGTAGACAAACACGGGATTGAGATAAAACAGGTTCTGAAAATTCTTCGCATAGGAATCAATCGTGTAAAAAATAGCTGAGAAATACATGAGGGCAAGGGTAAAGATATCATACAGATACTGGATATCGCGAAAAACGACGAACATGGCGGACAAAATCAGTCCTACGCCGATGTTGAATATCACGAGACAGACGATTGGATAGAGCAGCAGGAAAAACTTCCATGTGAAGGCAATGCCGTCGATGGCAACAAAGAGAAAGAAGATCACGAGCGTCAGAGCAAAGTTGATGAGTGCAGATACGTTACGCGAGAGCAGAAAAAGGTATTTGGGCACGTTCACCTTTGTGAAGATGCCGGCGTTCGCCATCAGCGAACCCATTCCGCCCGAGGTTGCGTCCTTGAAATAGCTGTACACGAGGTTGCCCGCAAACATGTAAACAATATAGTGCGGCGTGGAACGGCCGAAAAACTGTGTGAAGACAAGCGCCATCACCGTCAGCATAAACAGCGGAGACAACAAACTCCACAGCATACCTAAAACGGTGCGCTTGTATTTCTTCTGAAAATCACGTTTGACAAGCTCCTCGAAGAGAAAACGATGTTTTTTCAATTTATGCCAAGTTGAAGCAATCAGCGTCATGGTGATCCTCCTGATCTCAAATCTTTCGCAGCAGGCGCCGCGCCGCGTTTCGCCGCACGCTGCCCGGCGGCAGCAGCAGCGTTTCCGCCCGTTGTTTCAAATATGCTCCGCGGCTTTCCATCCCGGCGAAATGAAGCCGCGGTACAAAACCGACAGCGGTTCCCTCCGCCCGCAGCCGTGTCAGATAAACGCCGAAAAGGCGCTCTGCCAAATAGCCGTCAACCCGCTGTGCCTGAGGCGAATAGCCGGAAACATCCTTTTGCTCGTCATACTTCGCGAGCAAGTCAAACAACCATGCGCTGTAGCGCTCAAACAGCGGACGGCGCATCAAAAAGAGGTTTCCGAAATAAAGGTTTGTCCCGTTCAGGTATTCCTCTGCAGCGCGCCAATCCCGCGGATCGCCCCGCCGCAGAAGCTCACGGACAATTGTCAAATCGGCCGCATAATGGTGCGGAGCCGTCTCGTACTGGCGCGCAGCGGTCATCCCCATGTTCTCCGGCACGGGGGCTATCACATCGAACGCCTCCAGAAAGAGGGCCAATCCCTGCGGATCGTAACCCGCACGGCGCAGCGATTGTGCCGTTGGACGTTCAAGCACGCGGTACGGCCTGCCAAAATGCTCTCCGGCAGCGCGCGCCTGCGAACGTGCGTCAAAAGAAAGGTAACGCCGGTAATGAAAAATCCCCTGCCAAGCTGCCGCGTCGTTTTTCCATGCCCAATACTGGGCCGTCAGCTCACAGTAGGATCGGTTTTTATTCGAGATGGAGTCTCCCGTATCATCGTACAGCATTCCGGGAAAACGGTTTGCCGAGAGCGAGGCTCCCACCTGTATGGGAAAAAGATAAGGGTGACTGGGTACCTCAAACAGTTTATGACAAACAACGTAGATTTTGATTTCCGACATAATTGTTCCTCTGCATCCCGGCACAATACATCCGGGGCTATCCATATTGTATCACTCATTTTACTACACATGCGTAGAAATGACAAGCGAAACAAACGGATTAAGCAAGATTGCCAAAACAATAAAAAAGCCCCAAAACAGTCGGAAAATCCAACTGTTTTGGGGCTGGCTGATCACTTTTTCTGAGCACACACCGACGGAAACATCCGCCTCACCTGAAGTGTTTTCGCCTTTTCGCGGCGGTCTGCACCGCAGAATATCACGGCGCCGAGCTTTTTACATATACTTCCCAATCAGGGAATCCACAACAGGAACACCGACATCCTTCTGCTTAAAAGCAGAAACACCGAGCGCAAGGAAGAGAACCTTCTCCAGAATGTCCAGAATCCCTAAAACGGCAGAAATAAAGTGACTGATCACTCCATAACCAAACCCCACGCCAAAAATTCCCAACAAATCATTGACAAACCCCAGCAGATTCGGCACAAGATTAATCACCGCAGATAAGAACGAGAACAAAATGAGAAGCCCCACCGCTTTGACAGCGCTCTTTTTCAGCCATGAGTCCGCTTCAAAGCTCAATACATAACCCGCCAGAAGGATCGCCACCAGATAGCCGCCAAAAAAGCTTGTAAAGTAAATGGCAGCCGCCAACAATCCAACAGAAATCCCAAGTCTTGTCTTTTGCATGTTCTTTTTCCTCCCCTTTGCATGCTTTTCTGTGCAGCTGTCCTATTTTCTCTCGTCTAACGGTGGATCTGACGCGGAAACGCAAGTTCCATACTCTCCCCCGCCAAAAGACGGCTTCCAAGCCCTACCTTTTTCCGCTTTCCCCCTTCCCGAGCACCGGATATCCGTTCTTGCAGAGCCAGTGTCGACAATCAGCACAAAAAACGCATTAAATGTATTAATTATTATATCAAGCAACCTTAAAAAAAGCAATGCTTTCACAACGGAAAAGACAACTGTCGCTTTGCAGGAATGGAATCTGCCTGTTTATAAAAAGAAGAAAGAAAACCACTTATATGTAATTGGAAAAGAAGTCCGTATTCTGCAAGGAAAGAAACTCCGGTTGACGCACAGAGAACACAGGTGTACAATAATAGCCGAAAACGCAAATTCAACAATGAGGTGAGAGTTTGGCGACAATCCGAGATATTGCAGTGCGGGCAGGGGTAACGGCCACCACAGTTTCCCGCGTGATTAACAACCGCGGATATATCAGTAAGGAAACACGGGAAAAAGTGCGCCGCGCCATGGCGGAGATGCACTATCAGCCCAATGAACTGGCCCGCGCGCTCTCCAAACGCCGCGCCAATACGATTGTGGCGATTGTTCCTCACGTCGCCCATCCTTTTTTTGCTTCGCTGATCAGCAGCCTGGAACAGGCCGCTGCGGAACGCGGGTATAAGCTTTTGCTGTGTAATTCCCGCCAGCAGCCGGAAAAGGAATCGGAGTTCCTTGCCATGTCCGTCTCAAACAACGCCGCGGGCATTATCTTGTGCAGTAAAAATGTATGCGCCCAGCACCTGCAGCAGCTCGAAATTCCCATCGTCAATTTGGAACGTGACGAGGAACGGGGCGAAACCGTTACCATCCACTGTGACAACTATCAGGGAGGAAAACTCGCAGCCCTGCACCTGATTGACAGAGGCTGCACCCATCTGCTGCATTTCGGCGGCATTACCGGAAAACACATGCCTGCCGATCTCCGGGGCGAAGGTTTCGCCGACGTCTGCCGGGACAAAGGAATCTCCTTTACGGTGCTGACGGCTGATCCCGAGACATATGACTCGATGCATTACCACTCTTTGATTGAGGACGCTCTCCGCAGCCATCCGGAAACGGACGGAATCTTTGCCAGCAGCGACCTCATTGCTGCTCAGATTCTTCAGGTTTGCTCCCGAATGGGAATTGCGGTCCCCGGGCAGATGAAAGTCGTTGGCTTTGACGGAACCATGGTCGCTTCTCTGACTTCCCCTACCATTACAACAATCCGCCAGCCCGTGCCGGAAATGGCACGGCTCAGCATTGAACATATTGACAAGCTTCTGCGCGGAGAGCTTGTTCCCAACGATATGACAATGCCTGTCGATCTGATTCAGGGGGAATCCACCTGACGTTCCCTTCCTTTATACAGAATATCCCGACCACAGCATGTGAGAGCCTGCAGCGATGCAGGCTCTTTTTCTGTGCGAAAAGCAATTCGATCAACCGGTAACCTTCCCAAAAGCCATCAGATTCCGGTATTTTTCCCCACATAGTCCGCGTCTTTTCGTCAAAAAAGGCCTACACTTTTTGTGATTTGTTCTAAACCTTTCTTTCCCATTATGTAATCGGTTGACATATCGAAAATTCCAGCATATACTAAAGGCAAAACGTGAAATGCGGGGGTTTTTTCATGAATAAACAGACGGAATTCGAGAGACGCCTGAGCCGCCATTATGACGAGCTCAAATGGCTGTATTGTGAGCTGTATCCGGGCCGTGAGGATCTGTTTCACCAGCTCTGCACCATGCTGGAGGGCTTTTACAACGATAGAAAGCCTGCATGGAAGACGCTCGATCGCAAACGCGAAAAGGATCCAGAATGGTTCCATAGCCAGAAAATGGTCGGAATGATGCTTTATATCGACGCATTCCGTGATAATCTCAAGGGTGTGGAATCAAAGCTTGATTATTTCCTGGACTGCAATGTCAACTATCTGCATTTGATGCCCTTCCTGGAAACACCCCGCGGGATGAGCGACGGCGGATATGCTGTCTCCGATTACCGCAAAATTCAGGAAAACCTCGGAACAATGGAGGATCTCGCAGCACTCTCCAAAAAATGCCACAGCAAGGGAATCAGCCTGTGCATGGATTTTGTCATGAACCACACCTCACAGGAACACGAATGGGCGAAACGAGCTGTCGCAGGCGAGCGCGAGTATCAGGATCGCTATTTCTTCTTTGATAATTTTGATATTCCCGCGCAGTATGAAAAGACCTGCCCTCAGGTTTTCCCCACGACCGCTCCGGGAAATTTCACATGGCTTGACAGCTGTCATAAATTTGTGATGACCACGTTCTATCCGTATCAGTGGGATCTCAACTACGCGAATCCGGTGGTATTCAACGAAATGACAGCCAATATGCTCTACCTGGTAAATCAGGGAATTGACATCGTTCGAATTGACGCTGTTCCGTACATCTGGAAACAAATCGGGACCACCTGCCGCAATCTTCCTCAGGTACATACCATTGTGCGCATGATGCGTATGATCACAGAGATTGTCTGCCCCGGCGTACTTCTTCTCGGCGAGGTTGTTATGGAGCCCTCCAAGGTTGTTCCCTACTTCGGCACGCTCGAAAAACCGGAATGCCACATGCTCTACAACGTAACCACGATGGCCTCCACCTGGCACACAGTCGCTACCGGCGATACCTCTTTGCTCAAGCATCAGATGGATATTGTCAATTCTCTCCCGAAGCAGTATGTTTTCCTCAATTATCTGCGCTGCCATGACGATATTGGCTGGGGTCTCGACTACGACTGGCTCAGACAGTTCGGCATCAGCGAAGCCCCTCACAAAAAATTCCTGAACGATTATTTTCAGGGCTACTACCCCGGAAGCGAGTCAAGAGGCGAACTCTACAACGACGATCCCGTTCTGCAGGACGCACGCCTGTGCGGCACTACCGCTTCCATGTGCGGTTTGGAGGCTGCCGGCTTTGAGCAGAATGAGGAAAAGACGGATCGTGCAATCCAAAAGATTCTCATGCTGAACGCTTACCTCCTTATTCAGACCGGCATCCCGGTTATCTACAGCGGTGATGAGATTGGCCAGGTCAACGATTACTCTTACAAGGAATCTCCCGACTTTGACCGCCGTACGGACAGCCGCTATCTGCACCGGGGCAAGTTCCGCTGGGATATCGAGCCATGCCGCAGCATTGAAGGCAGCGTACAGAATCGAATTTTTGAAGGCATGAAGAAAATGGAGTCTCTCCGTTTCGCCTATGCGCCGTTTTCGGGCGAAGCCGATGTCTGGACCAAGGATACCTATGAGCCTGCTGTTCTCTGCATCTGCCGTCAGCTCGGCAATGAGATGATTACCGCTTTGTTTAACTTCCGCGGGGAGGCGAAAGTTGCTCATATCGACATGGGACCGTTTGAGTGGAAAGATTTGCTCACCGGCGAAACCCGTGTTCTGCGTGAAGTCACTGTTCCCGCCAACGGATGCGCTTGGTATTACAGAAGCTGGCAACAGGAAAACGGTACCGAGGAACAGGAAACAAAATAATATCGCTCCCTCTCTGCCTCAAAATGGGACATACAAAAGAGACGCTTTTCGAAGAAATAAAAAGCGTCTCTTTTTGATTGTTAATATGCTTTAGCGAAACGACATCCCCGACTCTGCACCTCTGGCTTTGCCGGGGCATAACACTTTCAATCCCTATCTCATCTCTCGCGATGTACCCGTATTTCAAAGAAAACCGTCCTGCATAATTTTCAGATAATACAGCAAAAAAGACTGAACGCAAAAGCGTTCAGTCTTTTTGGTGGGCCATCAAGGACTCGAACCTTGGACCGATCGGTTATGAGCCGACTGCTCTGACCAACTGAGCTAATGGCCCGAATTTGCACATACACAACCTATGAAAACATCATACTCTTCATTCGCCAACGCATCTATCTTATCATATTCTCCTTTCCTGTGCAAGCATTTTTTGCAGTGCAGCACCGGAGCTCAGTGTAGGATTACAATACATATTGAACAGTCGAATAAAAAGGGATGAAGGATAGGGCCTCATCGGTTAAAGTTGGAGCTGTGGACAACAACTTGACGAGAGGGGGCCATATCCTTCATGAGCAAGAGTATAACACAGGACATGGCGTATCGGCAATCCCTGATGAAGTACGCGGAGAAATACGGCGTCAGCCGTGCCAGCCGAAAGTACAACAAGAGCCGGTCGTATATCTACTTTTGGAAGAAACGCTGGGACGGGACACCGGGGTCATTAGCTTGCCAGTCCCGGCGGCCCCACAGCCATCCAAACCAGCACACGGAAGCGGAGTTGAAGCTGATCCGGGATATGCGCCGCAGGGATCCCCGGCTGGGCATGGTGGAACTGTGGCACCGTCTGCGGCAGCGGGGCTACACCCGCCGCCCGGAGAGCCTGTTCCGGGTGATGCGAAAGCTGGGACTGTTTCCGCAGAAAGAAAAGAAACCAACCTACAAGCCCAAACCCTACCAGCAAATGACCTACCCAGGTCAACGGGTCCAGGTGGATGTGAAGGTGGTCCCCCGCCGCTGCATCGCCGACCCGGAGCTGCGCCTGTACCAGTACACCGCCATCGATGAGTTCACCCGCCTGCGTTTCCTGGCTGCCTATCCGGAGCAGACAACTTATTCTTCCGCCGACTTTCTGAAAAGGCTGGTCAAATGGTATGCACGCCGGGGCATCCGGGTGGAATGCGTCCAGACAGACAATGGCTTTGAGTTTACCAACCGTTTCTCCAACAGCAAGAGGAATCTGACGACCTTGTTTGAGTCCGCAGCCGCCCAGCTGGGGATCCGCCACAAGCTCATCCGTCCCTACACACCTCGCCACAACGGCAAGGTCGAGCGAAGCCACAGGGAGGACCAGAAGCGCTTTTACTCCTGTCACAGTTTCTACTCCCTCGATGACTTCGCCAAGCAGCTCGCTGCCCATAACCGCCGCTCCAACGACTTCCCTATGAGACCGCTTAACTGGTCCTCTCCTAACGAGTTCGCCGTCCAATATGTTTGACAAACCTACAGTTTGCTCCTCCCGTCCGCCCCCTATCTCCACGCAAGACCGCCGGCTCCCTTTTGTCAGCGCGGTCCTCCCCGTCCTGCGTGGAAAAGAAATTTTTCTTCACAAATTCTCTTATTTTATGACAAAAGAGAAAATAAAAGCCGCAAGTCTTGCATCACCCGGCAATTCCTGCTACAATACAACAAACCGCCTTTTTGTCTTTTGAACAAAGGGCCGTTGACCCTGGCCTCCGGGCCAACCGTATGGAGGCATTTCATGATGATTGAGGAACTTCAAACGCCCCGCCCCCGGGATGACCGGCCGTCTCCTCCCCGGCGCGGCGGCGGAGGCTGG